>Ga0070673_100000897_pt1 | contig 16808 bp, 13 predicted proteins | sample KBSM23metaG_FD_65342 | JGI IMG/M metagenome (GOLD analysis project Ga0070673, IMG submission 65342) | Miscanthus rhizosphere microbial communities from Kellogg Biological Station, Michigan, USA - KBS M2-3 metaG | ecosystem: Host-associated > Plants > Roots > Rhizosphere > Soil ... | reverse complement strand
CCGCGCCCCAATCCCAACCCCAACCCCAATCCCAATCCGAACCCGCGCGTCGACGTCAGAGTCGACTCCGCGACGCACGTCCGCACGGCCGTCCACGTGCACACGGTGGTGCGATGATTGCTGCGCTGATGACGGTGGCGCTGCTCGTCGCGCCGGGCCCCAATCAAAAGGACGTCGAGGCCGCGGCGGCCGGCCTGTCCTCGGCGGATCCCGGCGTGCGCACGCGTGCCGCCTGCGATCTCCGCAAGCTTGGCAGCCACGCCGCGCCGGTGCTGCCACGGCTGGTGACGATGCTCGACGATGGGTCGCCGGTTGACGGAACCATCTGCGGCGAGCGCACGTGGCGCTTCGGTCACGTGCAGGATCCGACGACGCCGGGCGAGCAGGCGGCCTCCGCGATGGTCGCGATCGGGACGCCAGCCTACGAGCCGCTGACGAAAGCCCTCGGCGGTCCCGCGTGGATCGCGCGCCGCAACGCGGCGTGGGGCCTCGGCGCGCTCGGCAATCGCAGCGCGGTGCCGCTGCTGTCGCGATCGCTGCGCGACAGCGAGGCGCCGGTCCGCGATCGCAGCGCGTGGGCGCTCGGCGCGCTCGACGCGTCCGAAGCGGTGCCGGCGCTGATCGAAGCCTTGAAGGACACCGACGCCGGCGTCCGCGAGCAGGTCGCGTGGGCGCTCGGGGCGATCGGCGATCGCCGCGCGGTTGACGGGCTGGTCGGCGCGTTGAGCGATTCGGCCCCGGGCGTGCGGAAGCAGGCGGCCTGGGCCCTCGGCGCGCTCGGCGACAGCCGCGCCGTCAGCGGCCTGACCAGGTGCCTGAAGGACGCCGACGCCGGCGTCCGCAAGCAGGCCGCCTGGGCCCTCGGGGCCATCGGAGGCTGACGCCATGCCGGATCTGGTCCAGGATTTCCGCTATGCCTCCCGCCTGCTGCTGAAGTCGCCGGGATTCGCCTTCGTCGCGATCGCCGCGCTCGCGCTCGGCATCGGCGCCAACACCGCCATCTTCAGCGTCGTCAACACGCTGCTGCTCCAGCCGCTGCCCTACGCGCGCGCCGATCGCCTGGCCGTGGTGTGGGAGCACAACCTGCCCCGCGACCGCAAGAACAACGTCGTCTCGCCCGGCAACTTCATCCAGTGGCGCGAGCTGAATCACACGTTCCAGGACCTCGCCGCGGTCTCGATGACGTTCCGCACGACGCTGACCGGCCAGGGGGACGCGGCGGAGCTGCCGGTGCAGTACGTGTCGGGCACGCTGTTCGGCATTCTCGGCGTGCGCCCGCAGCTCGGGCGCGACTTCATGCCGCAGGAAGACGCGCCGCAGATGACCGTGGTGACGATCAGCGATCGCCTCTGGCGCGAGCGGTTCGGCGGCGATCCGTCGATCGTCAACCGCACGATCCTGCTCGACGGCCGTCCGAACCTCGTCGTCGGCGTCATGCCGGCCGGCTTCTCGATCCTCGACAAGGACGTCGACGTCTGGTCCACGATCGGGCTGCCGCCCGCCGCGCGCACGCCGCGCGGCCGCTGGATCTGCGTGGTCGGCCGCCTGAAGGACGGCGTCAGCTTCACGCAGGCACAGCAGGACATGACGGCGGCGCATGCAGAGCTGACGCGGCTCTATCCGCAGTTCAACACCGGCTGGACGGCGAACGTCGTGCCGCTGCGGCAGCAGCTCACCGGCGAGGTGAAGCCGGCGCTGCTGGTGATGCTCGGCGCGGTGGGGTTCGTCCTGCTCATTGCCTGCGCCAACGTCGGCAACCTGGTGCTGGCGAGAGCGACCGCGCGGCAGCGTGAGCTGGCCGTCCGCGCCGCCCTCGGCGCCGGCCGCGGCCGCCTCATTCGTCAGATGCTCGCCGAGAGCGTGCTGCTGTCGGTGCTCGGCGCGGCCGCCGGGCTCGTGCTGGCCTGGTGGGCGCTCGTCGTGCTGCGTACGGCGGTGTCGCAGCGGCTGCCGATTCCGCGCATCGATCAGGTCGGGATCGACGGCACCGTCCTGCTCTTCACGATCGGCGCTGCCCTGCTGAGCGCGCTGGTCTTCGGGATCGCGCCGGCGCTCTCGTCGGCCAGCGCGCGGCTGACCGACACGCTGAAGGACGGCGGCCGATCCGGGTCGGCGGCCCGCGGCGCGCGCATCCGCAGCGCCTTCGTCGTGGTCGAAATGGCGCTCGCGCTGGTGCTGCTCGTCGGCGCGGGGCTTCTCGTGCGCAGCTTCACGATGCTGCTGCGCGTCGATCCCGGGTTCGATCCCGGCCACACCATCACGATCAAGGTGTCGATTCCGACCGCCAGGTACGACACCGGCGACAAGCAGCGCGCCTTCTTCGATCAGCTGTTCCAGAAATTCGACGCGCTGCCCGGCGTCAAGTCGGCCGGCGGCACCAGCTTTCTTCCCCTGAACGGGCTCGGCGCGGCCACCGGGTTCGAGATCGTCGGCCAGCCGAAGCCGGAGCCCGGGCAGGAGCCGGTCACCGACGTCCGCGTGATCACCCATGATTACTTCCAGGCGATGGGCGTGCCGCTCGTCCGCGGGCGGCTGTTCGACAGCCGGGACGAGGGCGGCAAGGTCCGGCGCGTGATCGTGAACCAGGCGCTGGCGCGGAAGTACTTCCGCGACGAGGATCCGATCGGCAAGAGCATCATCGTCTCCTGGAACGATCAGGGGCCCGACGAGATCGTCGGCGTGGTCGGCGACGTGCGCCAGCAGGATCTCGAGACGGAGGCGCGCGCGACGATCTACTGGCCGCCGGCGCGCTTCACCTACCCGTTCATGACCACCGCAATCCGCACCACCGGCGATCCCCGCGCCACCGTCAAGGCTGCGGCCGCGGCGCTGCACGATCTCGATCCGAACGTGGCGGCGGCGGACGTGCGGACGATGGACGAGGTGATCGATCTGTCGGTGGCGCAGCGGCGCCTCACGATGGTGCTGCTGTCAGGCTTCGCGCTGCTCGCGCTCGTGCTCGCCGCCGTCGGCATCTACGGCGTCATCAGCTACTCGGTGACGCAGCGGACGCAGGAGATCGGGATCCGCATGGCGCTCGGCGCCCAGCGCGCCGCGGTGCTGCGGATGGTGGTGGGTCAGGCGATGACGCTGGCGGGGATCGGCCTCGTCGCCGGCGCGGCCGGCGCCTGGCTGCTGACGCAGTTCATGCGCAAGCTGCTCTTCGGCGTCACGCCGTCCGATCCGCTGACGTTCGGCGCCGTCTCGATGGTGCTCGCGCTCGTCGCGGCAGTCGCCGCGTCGGTCCCGGGCCTGCGCGCCACGCGCGTCGACCCGGTCATTGCCCTCCGCTCTGAGTGAGAATCGTCGTGTCGTTCCGCTGTTGCCCGGGGGAGGCCGAGAGGTATTTGGCGGGCGACAGCACGATCTGATCGATCCCGTAGCCGTCCTCGCGCGTCTGCACGCGGACGCGCTGCGGGCCGGTGGTCGCAAAGTAGACGACCGGACCGAAGACGCCGTATCCGTTGTCCTGCCAGCCCCATCCCTGCTCGCCGCAGCCGCTGCAGTCCTCGAGGCTGACCACCGTCGCGTCGGTCGTGCCGATTCTCCACATCGCCGTGCCGGACGCGTTCACCGAGTTCGAGAACTGCACGAACGCTGAGTCGTTGGTCCACGTGTCGTTCTGCGCGCGGCCGCGCAGCCACAGGCGATACGGGACGCCGGCGACGGCGTTGAACGACAGCTCGAAGTAGTTGGCCGGTGACGCCGAGGCGGCCGCCAGTTTCGGCGCGCCGGCGTCGAGCTGCGCCATGTAGCGTCCGCCGGCAGCGGTGGTATCGGCCTGCACGAACCACGTGCCCGCCTTCGTCGTCGAGCTGCCCGCGTAGAGGACGACTTCGCCGGCGGGCGGCGGAGGCGGAGCGGAGCAGCGCGACTGCGTGTTGGTGTCGAACACCGCGCCGTCGAGGCCGACGGCGTCGAGCGTCAAGGTGCACGTGTCGGCCTTGACCCTGACGTATTCGAAACGCGACGCACTCACGGCCGTCCAGCTGTTGGTGGCAAACGGGTAGAGCGCCGCACCGCCGCCGCCGGTCACCACGTAGGTGACGAAGCTGTCGGCGGTGTTGGTGCTGACACGAATCGGGATCGATCGCTCGTAGCCGTGATCGTGGCCCGAGAGCGACAGCGTCACGCCGTAGCGTTCGAAGAGCGGGCCGAACGCCGCGCGGACGTCGAGGTCGGATCCGTGCTCGGCGCCAGAGCTGTACGGCGAGCGATGGAAGACGGCAACCCTCCACGGCTGCCGCGTCAGCGACAAATCGGTTTCCGCCCACGACAGTTGCTGCCCGCGCCGCGTCAGGTCCTGGAAGGCGTACTCGGTATCGAGCACGATGAAGTGCACCGGGCCGTAGTCGTAGCTGTAGTAGCGCTCGGGGATGGCGCCGTTGTCGGGCAGCACGAAAAGATCGCGATAGGCGATGCCGTCGCCGTTGGTCGGACGGCTGTCGTGGTTGCCTTCGGTCGGCGTGAACGACTTGGTCGGCAGCCACGAGTAGATGTCGAAGAACCAGTTCTGGTAGCCGACGTAGCTCGCATCACCGGTGGTCGCGGTCGTGCCATACACGATGTCGCCAACGTGGACGGCGAGGTCGGCGGACTCATTCCCCATCAGCGATCCGAGCTGCCGTTGCTCGGCGGATCCGATGCCGCTGTCGCCGAACGCCAGGAACGAGATCGATCCGGTGCCTGCGGCCGGCGCGGTGTGAAGCGTCGCGGCCGGCGCCGCCGGCACCCCGTTGACGAACGGCTGATAGGCATACGCGGTTGCCGCCGACAGGCCGGTCAGCGTGGCTTCGTACTGCACGTAGTCGTAGCCCAGGCCGGTCTGCGCGTTCGTCACGGCGCGGGACGTCGCCGGCGCGGTCAGCGTACCGCCGGGCGTCTGGTACCGGACGTCGCCTGTCCCGGATTCACGCGTCGCCCACACGACGACGATCGAGCGGTCGGTCGGCCGCTGCAGGTAGGGGCCGCGGACGCGCGTAATGGTCGCCGGCGACGTCGAGGTGCCGTCGGCCGGCGCCAGGATCGTCGTGTCCTGCTTCGCCGCGCCCGGAGCGGCGTTGAGGTACTTCTGCGGCGAGAGCACGATCTCGTCGACGATGAAGCCGTCTTCGCGCCCCTGCACGCGCACGGTCTGCGTGCCGTCGGCCGCGAAGTAGATGGACGGACCGACGACGCCCACGCCGTACCCGTTGTCGTTCCAGCCCCAGCCCGACACGCCGCAGCCGTTGCAGTCCTCGAGCGACACCACCGTCGCGCCGGTCGTGCCGATGCGGAACGCCGGTGTGCCGTCGGACGCGGTCGAGCCGGAGAACTGCACGAATGCCGAATCGTTCGTATAGAGATCGCCTTGCGCCCGGCCGCGGATCCACAGGCGATACGGCACGCCCGCGCGCGCGGTGAAGGTCAGGTCGAAGTAGTTGGCGGGGCTCGCCGACGCCGACGCCAGTTTTGCGACGCCGGCATCGGGCAGCCACAACGCGGCGCCGTTGGACGCGCCCGGATCGGACGTGACCGTCCATGCGCCGCCGATGGCCCGCGCCGCCGCCGCGCGCAGGACGACTTCTCCGGCGGTCTGAGCGGCGGCCGGCGTCTCGAACGCCACGACCCCGGCCACGACCGCGAGCACAGCAATAAATCGTTTCAGCATAAGCATTTAGGACCCGGGTACTGTGGAAGCCCCGGCGCCTCCAGTCAAGCTGGGCCGGTACGATCGGCTACCATCAGTCGCGCATGGTCGCCGCCGCGGGAGTCATCCTGCTGCTGATCGCCGTTACCGGGTTCTATGTGGCCGCCGAGTTCGGCGCCGTCGGGGTCCGGCGCAGCCGGCTCCGCCGCCTGTGCGAGGACGGCAACCCGACCGCGGCCCGCCTCCTGCCCGTGGTCGAAGATCCGCAGCGGCTGAACCGTTACATCGCCGCGTCGCAGGTGGGGATCACGCTGAGTGGGCTGGCGCTCGGCGCCTATGCCGGGGCGGTGATCTCGCCGGTGGTCGCGCCGATCATCGTTCGCGTCAGCCCGTTCGCGCCGAACAACGGCGAGTCGCTCGCCAGCGCGATCGTGCTCGTCTCGCTGACCATCCTGTCGGTGATCATCGGCGAGATGGTGCCCAAGACCGTGGCGCTGCGCTACCCGACGGAAATCGCGCTGCTGACGACGCGGCCGATGCTGTGGTCGGCGCGCGCCTACGCGTGGTTCATCGTCATTCTCGACCGCAGCGCCGCGATCCTGCGCCAGCTGCTGCGGGTGCCGACCGCGACCCACCGCCATGTCCACTCGCCGGAAGAGATCGGCCTGATGATCGCCGAGAGCCGCAACGGCGGCCTGCTGGAACCGCAGGAGCAGGTGCGGCTGCACCGCGCGCTGCGCCTCGGTCTCCGCGACGCGCGGCAGCTGATGGTCCCGCGCGGCCGGCTCGCCGCCCTCGACGTCGCGACGCCGCTCGCCGACGTGCTGCGGATCGTCGCGACCAGCCCGTACAGCCGGCTGCCCGTCTACCGCCGGTCGCTCGACGACATCATCGGCATCCTGCACACGAAGCATGTCGTCACGCACTTCCTCGACCGCGGACGCACCGGTACGCTGGCGGCGCTCGTCCGGCCGATTCTGCGCGTGCCCGACAGAATGCCGGCCGATCGTCTCCTCGGTTTCCTGCGCGAGCGGCGCAGCCACCAGGCGCTGGTGGTGGATGCGTCCGACGCCGTGATCGGCATGATTACGCTCGAGGACGTCCTCGGCGAGCTGCTCGGAAGCGTGCCCGACGAGTTCAAGGCGCCGCGGCTGCTGCCGTTGCGTCTCACCGACGGCCGCGTGCGGCTGCCGGGAGATCTGCCGCTGGAGCGCGCGCGCGTGTGGGTCGAGGGGGCGTGGCCGGCCGACGATCGTGCGGTGGCCGACTTCGTCGTCGGCGAAGCGGGGCGGCTGCCGGAGCCCGCCGAGAAGATCGAGATTGGCGGCCTCGAAGTGGAGATCGAGAGCGTCGAAAACGATCGCATCATGTCGGTGATCGTGCGGTCGCGTGAAGAAGATGACGACGAGGACGAGGGAACCGCGTGATCCCGATCGCCATCATCTTCGTCCTGCTTCTCCTGAACGCCTTCTTCGTCGCGGCGGAGTTCTCGATCGTCAGCGCGCCGCGGATGGCCATCGACGCGCGCGCGAGCCGCGGCGACCGCCTCGCACGGCTCGTCGCGGGGGTCCTGAAGGACACCGGCCGGCAGGACCGCTACGTCGCCACCGCCCAGATCGGGATCACGGTCGCGAGCCTGGGCCTCGGCATGTACGGCGAGCACGTCATCGCCGAATGGGTGCTGCACGCGCTGGGCACGGCCACCTGGGCGCAGTGGCTGGCGGCGCACGGCTTCGCGAGCGCGGCCGCGATCGCCATCCTCACCTACTTCCACATCGTCCTCGGCGAGATGCTGCCGAAGTCGCTGGCGCTGCAGTCCGCCGAGTCGCTGGCGCTGTGGCTCACGCCGCCGATGATGTGGATCCAGACGGCGATCTACCCGTTCGTCTGGCTGCTGAACGGGCTGGGCAACGCGCTGCTGAAGCCGTTCGGCGTCACGCCGCACGCGCACGACGCGAACCAGTACTACACCCCGGAAGAACTGCAGTTGATCGTCGAGGAATCGGAGGAGCAGGGAGCGCTGCGCGAGGAATCGAGCCGCGTGCTCCAGGAGCTGTTCGAGTTCGGCGAGCTCACGGCAGGTGAAACGATGGTGCCGCGCGTGCGCATCGTCGGCATCCCGGTCGGCGCCACGCCGGAGGACCTGCGCGCGATCATCGGCCGCACGCCGCGCACCCGCTATCCTGTTTACGAAGGGGATCTCGACCACATCGTCGGCACGTATCACATCAAGGATCTGCTGCGGCTGCTGCTGAACGCGCAGACGGTGACGGCGGCGGGCGCCCGGGCCGTACCCCTCGTGCCGGAGACGGCGCTTCTCGACGCGGTGCTGGCGGTCATGCGCCGCGAGCGCGCGCAGTTCGCTGTGGTGCTCGACGAGCACGGCGGCACGTCAGGTGTCGTCACGCTCGAGGATCTCTTCGAAGAGGTCGTCGGCGAGATCGACGACAGCCCGGAGCGGCGCTCGGGGCCGAAGCGCGATGCCACCGGACGCCTCCTCGTGCCGGGCACGATGCGGCTGGACGAGCTCGGGCAGCAATTCGACCTGGAGCTGGCGCACGAGGACGTGGACAGCGTCAGCGGCCTGATCCTGACGCTTCTCGGCCGTCCGCCGAAGGTCGGCGACACCGTCGAGTACAACCGGCTTCAGCTCGTAGTCACGGCGGTGAAGGGGCGCGGAGTCGAAGAGGCGGCAGTCACCCTGCGTGAGGGTGACGACGCCGCCCCCCGTCAATAGAAGGCCGGGAGACCTCTATATCTCGCCGCGGACCGCGGCGACCTCGAGCTCCGTGTCGCTCGCTTCCCTGAACACGCCTTCCCAGCGGGCCACGACGACGGACGCCAGGCAGTTGCCGATGACGTTGGTCATCGTGCGTCCCATGTCCATCAGCGTGTCGACGCCGAGGATCAGCGTCACCCCTTCGAGCGGCAGGTGATAGCTGGCCAGCGTCGCCGCCAGGATCACCAGCGAGGCGCGCGGCACGCCGGCGACGCCCTTGCTGGTCAGCATCAGCGTCAGCAGCATCGTCACCTGCTGTCCGATGCTGAGCGTGACGCCGGCGGCCTGCGCGACGAAGACCGCGGCCAGCGAGAGATACAGCGTCGAGCCGTCGAGGTTGAAGCTGTAGCCGAGCGGCAGCACGAAGGCGACGACGCTGCGCGGCACGCCGAGGCGCTCCATCGCCTCCATCGCTCTTGGCAGCGCCGCTTCGCTCGACGTGGTCGAAAAGGCGATGACGGCAGGCTCTTTCACGGCCTTGAAGAACTTCGCCGGTGAAATCTTGAACAGCAGCATCACCGGGAAGAGGACCAGCAGGTAGAAGGCCGCGAGGGCGATATAGAGCGTGCCCACCAGCCACGCGAGGTTGTAGAGGACGCCGAACCCGCCCTTGCCGATCGTGTAGGCCATCGCCGCGGCGACGCCGATCGGCGCGTACTTCATGACGATGTTCGTGAAGGCGAACATCGTTTCGGCGAGCGACTCGCAGAACTCGACCATCGGCCGTCCCTTGGGGCCGATCATCGTGAGCGCGATGGCGAAGAGGATCGACCAGACGACGATCTGCAGCACGTCCCCTTCGGCCATCGCCTGGATCACCGAGGTCGGGACGGTGTGCAGGAAGATCTGGTCCCACGTCTGCACGCTGGTCGCGACCGCCGGCGCACCCGTGGGCGCCGGCAGCACCAGCCCGACGCCCGGCTTGAAGATGTTGACGGCCAGCAGGCCGATCAGCAGGGCGATGGTGGTGACGACCTCGAAGTAGATCATCGCGCGCAGGCCCATGCGGCCGACGGCTTTGACGTGGCCCGCGCCGGCGATGCCGGCGACGAGCGTGCCGAAGATCAGCGGGGCGATGATCATCTTGATCAGCCGCAGGAACAGCTGGCTGAACGGGTTGAAGTAGATCGCCCACGCGGGGTTGACACGGCTCACGAGCGTGCCGGCGGCGATGCCGAGCACGAGGCCGAGCATGATCTGCTGGGTAAGCGTCAGGCCCGCGCGTGCGGGTTTGTCGGGTGGCGGCATAGACCGGGGGATTCTATCGCGAACGAGACGCGTTCCTGTTATGATGGAAGGATATATGGGTGCCCATACATCCGGCCGTCCGCACGAGACGCGGGGGATTCTCGACGCGGTGCGGCGGATCGTGCGCGAGCTGCACGAGTCGTCGCGCGCGGCCGAGAAGCAGGTGGGCCTCAGCGGCGCCCAGCTGTTCGTGCTGCAGACGCTCGGCGAGTGCCCCGGCGCCTCGCTGAACGACCTCGCCGCGCGCACGCACACGCACCAGAGCTCGGTGTCGACCGTCGTCGCCAAGCTGGTGCAGCGCGGCCTCGTGCTGCGCGCGCCCGCCGCCGCCGACGCCCGCCGGCTCGAGCTGCGGCTGTCGGCGGAGGGCCGGCGCCTGGTCACGCGCGCCCCCGATGCCGCGCAGACGCGGCTGATTCACGCCATCGAGCGCCTGCCGGCCAGCCGGCGGCGGACGCTCGCGCATTCGATGGCCGCGCTGACCGCCGAGATGGATCTCGCGGGGCAGGCGCCGGTCATGTTCTTCGACGAGACCGCCCGCGGAGCACGGAGGCGCGGGACACATGGATAACGCGTCACTACGACAGGGCCCGGGGCCGGCGGAACTGCACGATCTGGGCGACTTCACCACCACGCCGCGGGTCATCACCATCTCGCTGATGGCGACGGCGATCGGGTTCATCTGCGGGTTCGTGGCCTGGCTGCTGCTCAAGCTGATTAGCTTCTTCACCAACCTGTTCTTCTTCCAGCGCTTCAGCACCGCGCTCGTGTCACCGGCGGACCACACGCTGGGATGGATGGTGGTCCTGGTGCCGGTGATTGGCGCACTGATCATCGGCGTGATGGCGCGGTACGGATCCGAGCGGATCCGCGGCCACGGCATCCCCGAGGCGATCGAGGCCATCCTGATCAACGGCAGCCGCGTCGAGCCGAAAGTCGCGCTGCTCAAGCCGGTGTCGTCGGCGATTTCCATCGGTTCGGGCGGACCGTTCGGCGCCGAGGGCCCGATCATCATGACCGGCGGCGCGATCGGATCGCTCATCGCGCAGTTCTTCCACCTGACGAGCACCGAACGCAAGACGCTGCTGGTGGCGGGGGCCGCGGCCGGCATGTCGGCGACCTTCGCGGCGCCGGTGGCGTCGGTGCTGCTCGCGGTGGAGCTGCTGCTCTTCGAGTGGAAGCCGCGCAGCATGATCCCGGTGGCGCTCGCGGCCGCGACGGCCGCCGCCATGCGACGCTACATCCTCGGCCTCGGGCCGCTCTTCCCCGTTCCGGCGCACCCGATCTTCATCGGCCCGCAAGGGCTCGCGGCGTGCGTCGTCGCGGGGTTCCTCGCCGGCGGGCTGTCGGCGCTGCTCACGCTCGCCGTCTACGCCGCGGAGGACAGCTTCCAGAAGCTGCCGATTCACTGGATGTGGTGGCCGGCGATTGGCGGCCTCGTCATCGGCCTCGGCGGCCTGGTGTTCCCGCAGGCGCTCGGCGTCGGCTACGACACGATTGGCAGCCTGCTGCAGGGGGACGTGCCGGCAAAGGTGATCATCGGGATCCTCGTCGTCAAGTCGATCATCTGGTCGGTGTCGCTCGGCTCGGGGACGTCGGGGGGCGTGCTCGCGCCGCTCTTGATGATGGGCGGTGCGCTCGGCGGCCTCGAAGCCATGGTCTTCCCGGCGGAGGGCGCGGGCTTCTGGCCGCTGGTCAGCATGGGTGCGATCCTCGGCGGGACGATGCGGTCGCCGTTCACCGGCGTGGTGTTCGCGCTCGAGCTCACGCACGACGTCAACATCCTGCTGCCGCTGCTCGTCGCGGTGACGATCGCGCACGGCTTCACCGTGCTCGTGCTGGGGCGCTCGATCCTGACGGAGAAGGTCGCGCGCCGCGGTTTCCATATGAGCCGCGAGTACGCCGTCGATCCGCTCGAGATCCTCTTCGCCCGCGAAGTGATGCAGCCCAACGTGGTCGCGCTCCCGCTCGACGCGGACTTCGACACGCACGTGGCGGCGCTGCACGTCGATCCCGAGAAGGGGCCGCAGCGGCTCTATCCGATCGTCGACGCCGACGGCCAGATGACCGGCGTCGTGACGCGCATCGATCTGCAGAAGCTCGTCGATAGCGCGCGTACCGGCAGCGCAGACGCGCTCGATACGGTGATCCGGCGCGGCGCGGCGGTGGCCTATCCCACCGAGCCGCTGCGCGCGATCGTCCAGCGGATGGCCGAAACCGGGCTGACGCACTTCCCGGTCGTCGAGCCGGGCACTTCGCGCGTCGTCGGCATGGTGGGCCTCGACGATCTGCTGAAGGCGCGCGCCCGGAATCTCGATGCCGAACGCCGCCGCGAGCGTGTCCTCGACGTCCGCCTGCTCTTCCCGCTCGCCTTCCGCCGCACCTGACCTGGCACGCCGAACCGTCCGTCTGCAGACCTGACCCCTGCGGGGGATTGGGGGTCAGGTCTGCAAAACGACACTTCGAGGGTGCCAGAGTCGCAGGTTTTGCCAGCGAACGTGGCAGTCTCTGCCGCCCTGGCACCCTCGAACGGACGTTTTGCAGACCTGACCCCCAAACGGACGTTTTGCAGACCTGACCCCGAACTCAGCGCGTCGGCGGGATGTGGATGCCGTCCTGCTCGAGGAGCGCGTGATACACCGGGAGCGGCTGGTAGCGCCGGGAGATCACGAAGCTGAGCATGTTCGCGACCATCAGCGGCACCAGGATCTGATAGTCCTGCGTGATCTCGAAGATCATGAACACCGACGTCATCGGCGCGCGGACGATGCCGGCGAACAGCGTGCCCATGCCGACGAGCGCATACGCGCCGGGATCGGCGGTCGGGAACGGCGCGAAGTGGCGGACCAGCAGGCCGACCGCGCCGCCCGCCATCGAGCCGATGTAGAGGCTCGGCGCGAAGATGCCGCCGGCGTTGCCCGACGAGTACGAGACGAGCGTCGCCGCGATCTTGGCCACGCACAGCACGACCAGCGTCTTGAGCAGCAGGCCGCCGTTGAGCGCCTGGTCGACGTACTCGTAGCCGACGCCCATCACCTCCGGCACCGCCAGCAGCATGGCCCCGATCACCAGCCCGCCGATGGCCGGCTGCACGATCCGCGTCGCGCGCGGCAACGCCAGGAAGAGCCGCCTCAGGCCGAGCAGCCCTTTGCAGAAAATCACCGACAGCACGCCCCCGACGCCGCCGAGCGCCGCGTAGGCGAGCAGCTCCGCGGGATGTTCCAGGTGATACGTCGGGACGCGGAAGAGCGGCTCGTTGCCGAGGATCGAGCGTTCGACAATGACCGATGCCACGGACGCGACGACGGTCGAGCCGAGCAGCGTCGCGTTGAGGTCGCCGATGATCTCCTCGAGCGCGAACAGCACCGCCGCGACCGGCGTGTTGAACGCCGCCGCGAGCGCCCCGGCCGCGCCGACTGGGACCAGCTCCTTGACGCGCTCCGGCCGCAGCTGCAGCCAGCGCCCCAGCGAAGAGGCGAGCCCGGCGCCGATCTGCACCGACGGACCCTCCCGTCCCATCGAATGGCCGGAGCCGATGCAGAGCACGCCGAGCAGGAACTTGCCGAGGGGCACGCGCGCGGGAATCACGCCGGCGTTCAGGTGGAACGCGGCTTCGGTCTGCGGCACGCCGCTGCCGCGGACATCGGGAAAGACCTTCGCCAGCAGCGCGCCCGTGATCAGGCTCACCAGCGGCGGAACGATGAACAGTCGCGTCTTCGTCGGCGAGATGCCGAAGAACGCATGCGCGGCGCGATCGATGGCCAGCGAGAACAGCACTGCCGACAGCCCCGCCAGCACGCCGATGACGATCGTCAGCGCGAGGAAGAGCTGGTTTTCGCGCAGGCGAAGCTGCTGCAGACGCGGGAGCTCGGGACGCCTCAATGCTCCGGCCTGTCCTTGATCGCGATCAGCGCCCGCGCCCTCGACACGCCCGCGCGCGCGTCCGCGTCGGACGGATCGAGGGCGAGCGCGTCCCGGAACAGCGTCAGCGCGCGCTCCGGCTCGTCCACTTCCAGCAGCAGGAGGCCGACGCGTGTGTGCCACGCCGCGTCTGGCGGAAGATTGGTCGAGAGCGTCAGGATCTCGGGAACCGCGCGCAGCGACTGCCCGTGGGCGATGAGGAACCGAATCATCTCCAGGCGCAGCGTCCGGCGGCGCTCCCGATCCGTCGGGCGCCAGAGCGCGTTCAGCGCGGATTGGTAGTAGCGGACCGCGGCCTGCTGGTCACCGGCGCGTGCGGTCAGGCGGGCCAGCTCCGTGTTGACGTCGGGGCTCTCGGGCTCGACCTCGCGCAGCGCGAGCAGCGCCTCCACGGCCGCGGCCTCCTGGCGGTCGGCGGCGAGCGCGCGCGCGAGACCCAGCGGGTAAAACGTCGATGCGGGATCGCGGACGGCGGCGCGGCGATACATCCGCAGCGCGTCGGCGACGCGCCCGGCGTGCAGCGCCTGCTCGGCGCGCGCGAACCAGACCGCCGCGTCGGCGCGCCGCATGTCGCGAGTCTGTTCGGCCAGCGCCCGGGTCGCGAAGAATGCCACCACCGCCACCGCGATCAGCAGCGCGAGCTGCTGGACCTCACGGTGGATCAGCCGCGCGTGCTGCGCCTCAGATCCGGATGGCTCACTCACTCTCTCGACCAATCACGAAGTCTAGCAGCGATTCGCCGACATGCCCCGGCCGGGTATCGGTCGGGCTTACGCTCCCGGTTTGCGGTAGAGCGTGCGCGCCGTCAGCTCGCGCGGATCGAGGCCGGCCCCTCTCGCGAGGTCGCGCACGATCGGCGGGAGGGCCGCCGTGAACCGCCACTCGTCGGCGCGAGCACCCGCCGCGACCAGGCGCGCGGACCATTCGGGCCACCAGGCCTTGTCGCGCAGCGCGATTGCTTCGACGATCAGCACCGGAACGCCGGCGCGCATGCTGGCTTCGATCTTCGGGAGCAGCGCGCGTCGCGCGTCGGGCGGAAGCTCGTTGACCGCGTAGGCGAGCAGCACCGCCGAGCGCGGCGCCGCCGCGCCGGGATAGTTGCGGACGACGTCGCCGACCCGCGACCGGCCATGCAGCCCGAGCTCGCGCCACGTCCAGCTCGCTTCCTCCACCGCCCAGCGATTGCGGTCGATCCCGTCGAGCGCGGGCGCGGGCGCGCACGCGCGCGCCCACGCCGCGCCGCCGACGCCGGTGCCGCAGCCGAGATCGATGATGCGCTCGATCGGCGCGCGATCGGCTTCGAGGGCGCGCACCACTTCGGCGATCGTCAGCAGGTGCAGCGGACCGTAGAACAGCGCGAACGCCGCCCGCTTGCCCGCCCCTTCGAGCGCGGCGCCCTCGGTCAGCTTGTCGCGGCGCTCCACGTAGCACGAGGAGAGCGCGCGCAGCGCCCGCGTCAGTTCGGATCGCGAGAGGTTGGCGAGGTGCCGGCGCTCGAGCGACGCCAGCCAGCCCTCGAGGTTGACGTCGTCGCGCATGCGACCGTTACTTCGACAGCGGAATGGGCGCGGCCGCCTTTGGCGAGCCGCGCCGGAAGTCTTCGCCGACCGCCGCCGCGACGGTGGCGGCGATCTGCGAGGTGGTCGCGACCACGCCGTCGCGCAGCCCCAGCGGCGCGACAGTCGGCCCGAGCGCGACGAGCCACGTCGACACCGCGGCGGGCACATCGCGCCCGTGATCGCTCCAGTCCTTCGTCGTGTCGCCGCGGCCGTGATCCGTCGTCACGATCAGCGTCGTCTGCCCGCGGTACTCCGGCAGGGACTGGAGCGTGTCCCACACGCGCCTGATGAAGCGGTCGGCGCGGAAGGTCGCGTCGAGATAGAGATCGTAGCGGCCTTCGTGCGCCCACTCGTCTCCTTCGCCGAGCATCACGTAGAGCACGCGCGGCTTCTTCGTGCGCAGCGCGTCGAGCGCCGCGTAGACGATCGGCGCGTCGAACGTCCCGTAGCTCCAGTAGGGCGGCAGATCGTCGGCGAGCTCGTTCAGTGCCCGTTCGTGCTCGGTCGCCGGCGCCGGCACGGGCTTGAATCCGGTGCCGACCGGGATCCGGCTGCGCCCGGTATTCACGATGAACGGCAGCACGTCCCAGGATCCGAACGCCGCCACGCGTCTCTGGAACCCCGGGCGTCCATTGAGCCACTCGAGCACCGTGACGTTCGGGTTCGGCACCTTGTCGTTGCTGTCGATCCTGGCGTCCGCGGCGCCCGACAGCATCTCGTTGTAGCCGGGATACGAGAACCACAACCCGTTGGTCAGCCGGACGCTGCTGCCCTTCGAGGCGTCGCCGAGGATTTGCCCTTTCGCGGCAATGGTGCTCCACACGAACGGCATGAGGAGCTTGCGCCGCTCCGCGACATCCGTCCGCCAGAACCGCAGCTCAGCCGGCCCGGGCTTTCCGTCTTTCTGTTTCTTGAAGTAGTCGCGGTCTGCGCCGGTGAAGAACTCCTGCCACCGCAGCCCGTCGAGCGTGATGAGGACGACATTGCGGGCCTGCGCCGGCTGCGCCGCGGGTCCATGCCCCGGCAGCACCGACAGCAGGATCGCGAGAGCAAGCACCCAGCGACGCATGGCGCTTGGTATATCACGTCCGCCTTCGCTCGCTTCGCGAGCTACGGCGAGACAACCTTCGCGTGGCTTGCCAACCGTAGCTCACGCCGTGGTTGGCAAGCGCGAGCGAAGGTTGGCGGAGAGAGAGGGATTCGAACCCCCGGTACCCTTCCGGGTACAGTGGTTTTCAAGACCACCGCCATCGACCACTCGGCCATCTCTCCGCATGAACAAGTTGCGCGATATCAATCGTTTGCTTGTTCTCATGATTCTACGATGAGTTTCGTGGAATCGGGCCGATAGGGCTTATACTGGAGGTTCTCCGCTTTTCTGAGCCCTAGGCCATACCGGCCCAGCCCTCACCAAAGCCTTGGCTGTGAGGGTGGGTGCGCATGGTCCAGCGTCCGACGCAATTGAATGCCTTCGAGTTCGCCGTGATGGCCGGCCTTCGTGCGGGCCAGCTCGCTCGCGGTTGCACGCCCCGAGTCCCCAGTGGCGCGACGCGCGCGGTAACTGCGCAGCTGGAAGTGGCCGCGGGGAAAATCGTCAGGGCCCCCAACGTCGCGCGCGACACACGATGACCTGGCTCGGCGGCAGGAGGACGAATGGGATATTTCGACTCGC
>Ga0070673_100000896_pt1 | contig 16813 bp, 18 predicted proteins | sample KBSM23metaG_FD_65342 | JGI IMG/M metagenome (GOLD analysis project Ga0070673, IMG submission 65342) | Miscanthus rhizosphere microbial communities from Kellogg Biological Station, Michigan, USA - KBS M2-3 metaG | ecosystem: Host-associated > Plants > Roots > Rhizosphere > Soil ... | reverse complement strand
TTTAAAGCGGTGTCGCGCTGCGCTTGCCACCGCACTCCAAAGCTAACTCCAAAGCTAACTTGACTCATCATTGGTGGCTAACCACAATCGCAGCCCAATGGAACTCAGTGACCGCCAATCGGGACGCCAGCCTCTGTCGCAGTTTGCGAAGCGGCTGCTCTCGTCATGGCGAGCTTTGCACTTGCCGGCTAAGGAAGGAACGATTGTCCTCGCCGTTTCGGGTGGAGCTGATTCATCTGCTTTGTTGTTGGCAGTGGCGGAACTGATTGCAAAACAGAAGTTGAATGTGAAGGTTGTGATTGCGCATCTCGATCATGGGCTGCGCAAAGAGAGCCGCCGCGATGCTCGCTTCGTCAGGGACTTAGCTTCGAAGTTCGATTTCGACTTCGTCACTTCGCGCGTGGACATGGCACGCCGAGCCGCGGAAACCGGTGACAATTTAGAACAAGCTGCTCGGCGAGCTCGCTACGAATTTCTGGGGAGGACTGCCAAACGACGCAAGTCAAATTTCGTTATCACTGCTCACACGCTGGACGATCAGGCGGAGACAGTAATGCTGCGTCTGTTGAGAGGCAGCGGCGCCGATGGAATCGCAGGCATTGAACCGACGCGGCCATTGCAGCCGAATTCTGAAATTACTCTCGCTCGTCCCCTGCTCAGCTGGGCGAGGCGTGAAGACACGGAACGCTACTGTCGAGAGAAAAGACTCGAATTCCTCTCCGATCCAATGAATGAAGATGAAGATTTCGCCCGGGTCCGTGTTCGCCGGCAGCTTCTGCCCTTAATGGCCTCATTTAACAGCAAGATTGTTGAGACCCTGGGTCGCACCTCGGAACTGCTCCGGGGCGAAGTTCACGTTCTTGATCGTGAGGCGGCTGGCTTGCTGCAGCTGGCCTTGGTAAACGGCAAGAAAGGGGAAACAAACCTGCCGTCCCTCGACGTAAAGGTGCTGGCCGCAGCGCCTGTCGCCACTCGCAGAAGGGCGCTCCGGCAATGGATTGAGCTCGGCCGCGGCGATTTGCGACGCTGCCAGCTCGCGCACATCGTGGCGATTGAAAGACTGCTGGTTGGAGAACAAGGAGGAAGGGTGGCCGAGCTGCCGGACGGCATGCGAATCCTACGACGACAGAGCCGGATTGAATTGAAGTTGAATTCAGCGCGATTTCGAAGGAATTCGAAGGATCAGAGCTAGGGCAAGCACGCGATTTCTGCGCAACCGCTCCCATCCGCTCGGCATCTTAAGCCCGTATTGAAATTTGGGTACCGCCGCTTTGTAGCAAGACGAATTGTGTACGAGGACGCCGCGACAAGAGAGGGCCGTTTAAGGTATCATCGGCCACGGAGGCTTTGAAAACTTTGAGCTCTACTGCTAGACAAATTATCTTCTGGTTATTGATCGTCGCGGGTGCGATTCTTCTGTACCGGCTCGTCAATCCCAACAGCAAAAATTCCTCGGCGATTGATCTGACGACGCTTGAGGCCAAGATCCAAGCCGGCGATTTGAAAGCTCTTACGATGGAACAGAACGAAGCTGTCGCCGTCGATCAAGCTAACCAGGAGTATCGCGCGCCTCTTACCAACGAACATACAAAAGCCGAGATCATGAAGGAAGCGCGCGAGGTGGTGAACGGCAAGAAGCGCGTTGACCAAGTCAATGACAAGTCCGGGTCAGCCAGCTATATCTGGCCAATGCTGATCACGTGGGCGCCGCTCCTTTTCATTATTGGTATTTGGGTGTTTATGCTCCGGCAAATGCAGTCCGGAGGAAACAAAGCCCTTTCATTCGGAAAGTCTCGGGCAAAGCTATTAAACAATCAGCAAAAACGCGTCACCTTTAAGGACGTGGCCGGAGTTGAAGAAGCCAAAGAAGAGCTTCAGGAGATAATTGAATTCCTGAAAGAGCCGCAGAAGTTTCAAAAGCTCGGCGGCCGAATTCCCAAGGGTGTGCTCATGATGGGCCCCCCGGGAACTGGCAAGACTTTGCTAGCGCGCGCCATCGCCGGTGAAGCAAACGTTCCCTTCTTTTCGATTTCAGGTTCTGATTTCGTTGAGATGTTTGTGGGTGTTGGAGCTTCACGTGTCCGCGACTTGTTTGAGCAAGGCAAGAAAAATGCGCCGTGCATTATCTTCATCGATGAGATTGATGCCGTCGGTCGTCATCGCGGCGCTGGTCTTGGCGGTGGACACGATGAACGTGAACAGACTTTGAATCAGTTACTGGTTGAGATGGACGGCTTCGAGTCAAACGACGGCGTCATCCTGATCGCTTCGACGAATCGTCCTGACGTTCTCGATCCTGCGTTGCTACGACCGGGCCGTTTCGATCGTCGCGTGGTTGTATCGCGTCCTGATGTTCGTGGCCGTGAAGGCATCTTGAAAGTTCACACGCGCAAGATTCCGCTCAGCGAAGACGTTGATATCAGCATCATCGCGCGTGGCACACCCGGCTTTACCGGCGCGGACCTCGCGAACCTGGTGAATGAAGCTGCGCTTAACGCCGCTCGCTACAACAAGAAGTTTGTGGCCATGGGTGACTTTGAACTTGCCAAAGACAAAGTGCTGATGGGCGCCGAGCGCAAGAGCATGGTCATCTCGAATGAAGAGAAGCGCGTCACGGCTTATCACGAAGCGGGTCACACACTCGTGGGCTTGAAAGTTCCGAATGCGGATCCTGTTCATAAGGTAACGATTATTCCGCGCGGCATGGCGTTGGGTGTGACGCAACAGTTGCCGGAAGGCGACCGTCACAACTACACCGAAGAATACTTGCTGGGCCAAATCGCAATCTTGATGGGTGGCCGCATCGCCGAGCAGACGTTCCTCGGCAGCATCACGACTGGTGCTTCGAACGATATCGAGCGAGCGACTGAACTGGCGCGCGCGATGGTATGCGAGTACGGCATGTCTGCGATGGGGCCGCTGACGTTTGGTAAGAAGGAAGAGCAGATCTTCCTCGGCCGCGAAATAGCTCAACATCGTGATTTCTCCGAAGACACTGCGATTAAGATCGATCAGGAAGTCAAAGGAATCGTCACGCAGCAGTTCGAGCGAGCGAAGAAGATCATCGAAGATAGCCGAGACATTCTGATTCGTTTGGCGGAAGCGCTGCTCGAACGAGAGTCGTTGGATGCTGTTGAGATTCGACGCATCGTTGCTGGTCTACCGCTTGATGAAGGTCCGAGTGGATCGACTGCGGATGACGAGCCACGGCCTCAGATCAAAGAGCCTTCGACGGGCTTGAAACCAATCCTGCCGCCGATTACCGGCAGCAACCCCGCGCCGGCTTAAACGGATCGCAGGGCAAGAATAAAAGGGCAAAAGCGAGATTCGCTTTTGCCTTTTTAATTTTCGGTAACTAATTCTCGAGATTAGCAGTCATGCCTTAGAGCATGGTCGAATGCCTTAACCCTGTGCGGTGTCCTACGCCGAAGGCGTTCGCGAATTTCAGCCTGGGGTTGCTTCAACCCCAGGAAGCAGTTCAATTGGTCCTAACAACGCTGAAGGCGTTGGCAAAAGCTTCGAAAGGTATTGTTGGTTCGCGAACGCTTTCAGCGTTCCGAGTCGTTACCGCTCGCTTACCTGGGGTTGCAGCAACCCCAGGCTGAAATTGGCGAACGCCTTCGGCGTATTTCAAAGAACCGACGGAGCACCAACGGAATTTGGTGTGTACGGATCGACCCCCGGCTAGTAGGTAACTCTTTTCCTTTTTCCGCTCGCTTTGATATTTTCCGATCATGCATTGGCAGATAGGCGCTGATCGGAAACTTCCACTCGACGAACGCACGCTCGTGATGGGTGTGCTCAACGTCACACCTGACAGCTTCAGCGACGGCAATCAGTTTTTGTCTCCTGATGCAGCCTTGATGCACGCGCGAGCGATGATCGCCGACGGCGCCGCCATTATCGACGTCGGTGGTGAATCGACTCGACCCGGCGCAGCGTTGATTTCTCCTGAAGAAGAGATTGAGCGAGTAACGCCGGTTATTGAAGCGTTGGCGAAAGAGACTGAAGTACCAATCTCCATCGACACAACCAAGTCAATGGTTGCGCGTGCAGCCCTCGCAGCAGGCGCGACCATCGTGAATGACATTTCGGCGCTGCGGTTCGACTATCACATCGCGGATGAGGTGGTTAAGGCTAACGCAGGCTTAATCCTCATGCACTCGCGCGGCACGCCAGCCACGATGCAACGGCTACCGCCCGCCGCAGACATCATCGCCGATATCATTCACAGTCTGCGTGCGAGCATCGCCATGGCTGAACGTCGTGGCGTGCAGCGCGACTCAATTGTTATCGATCCAGGAATTGGATTTGGTAAGACTTATGCGCAGAACCTTGAAATCATCGCCAAGCTCGATCAGTTACAGAGCGCGTTTCCTGACGTACCAATCATGATCGGCACGTCCCGCAAGGCGTTCATCGGACAGTTGCTAGCAGATGCAGACGGCAATCCTGCACCTTCAGATCGAAGGCTACACGGCACGATGGCCACGGTTGCGGCCGCGATTCTCAACGGAGCCAGAATCGTGCGTGTTCACGATGTGTCAGCGGCGGTCCAGACTGCGAAAGTAGTCGATGCGATCAAATCAGCTGGAGCTCACGCGCTCATGGCCTTTTGATGAGCAGCAGCCGCAACGGCAGTGTCGGTAAATTCCTCGAAAGCGACAATCTTGCCATCGCGAATTGTAAACACGTGGCAAAAATCGCATTCGTATTCACGATCCGTGGACTTTACTTTCCATTTGTACGAACCGAGTGAAGCCACTTTATCGCCTTGAGCGATCATCTCGCGCGGTTCAAAACGCACTGACTCCTGATCAGTAGCCAGCGTTCGAAAGAAGTCGGCAACGCCTGCGCGAGTTGAACGCGAACCGGCGAAGGGAACGCCATCAATTTCAGGCAAGCGCCAGGTGACGTCATCAGACACCTGTGAGATGAGCGCATCGATGTTTCCAGTCTTGAAGTTGTTGTAAGCCTGCTGGACGACAGCAGTGGGGTCTTGTTCCGTCATGAGTCGTCTCCTTATCGTAAGATTACTGAAAGCGGTGGAGTCTTTATCAGTATCGAGGTGCGGCGGTCAAGATAAGGTAACACCGGATACCCCACCCCGGCTTTGTTCCGCGGAATGTTGTTTGAAACGCCGAAGGCGTTGATGAATTCAGCCTGGGGTTGCTGCAACCCCAGGAAATAGTGGTCGATTGGTTCGCAACGCTGAAGGCGTTGGTGAAAAAGCCGCGAAGACTTCGTCGTTGGCGAACGCCTTCAGCGTTCCGAAATCGTCGCTGCTCCTTTCCCTGGGGTTGCAGCAACCCTAGGCTAGAATTCATCAACGCCTTCGGCGTAGTAGCAGACCACATTATTAATAGACGGCTTGCTGTGTCATGATCCACTCGCTTGCCTAATCAGCAATTGCTGCGCGACAATCGCAACTCAAATTATGACCGCTCACAAATGTCTGCGCCTGACTGCCCTGTCCATCGCGCTTTTTTTCGTTTCCGGTTTCGCAGAATGCTACAAGCCGGTGACAAAGAATCAGCTTCCTGACCGCATCAAGACGGTCGCAGTTCCGGCCTTTGAAAATCGCGCGCTGCGCTACAAGATCGAGCATCGCTTCACCAACGCTGTGATTCAGGAATTGATTCATCGCGGGCGTGGTCTGCACGTGCAAGGTGATCGCGCAGGCGCTGATGCCGTCATTGAAGGTACCATCAAGAGCTATCAGTTCCGAGGCGTGCTGCTCGATGATAAGGGCCGCGCTCGCATATTCGAAGTCATAATCGAAGCCTCAGTCACCGTTCGCGATCAAACCGAAAACCGAGTTCTCTACGACAACCAGAACTTTGTTTTCCGCGGTGAGTACGAATTCGCAAATGACCCACGCAACTTCTTCGATGAAGAAGATCCAGCCGTGATGCGCATGGCACGCAGCTTCGCTGAGAGCATCGTTTCCACGCTCATCAACGCGGTACAAATTAAATGAACACGCTCACGCGCCAACAACTTTCACGTTCTCTGCAGGAAGGCAATGTTGCTTCGCTTTACCTGCTGACAGGAACCGAGGGCTACTTGTGCGGTGAGGCCACTTGCTCTATCGCTGATGCCGCCCTCCACGGAACGCTGCTGCGCGAATTCAACGAAGCTCATTTCAGCTTGCTGACATCAGATCCGAGGCAGGCAATCGCATCCGCAGAACAGTTGCCGATGATGTCGGAACGGCGCGTCGTAGTTATCAATGATTTCGCAAAGCTGCGGGAAGCCGACGAAGAAGTACTGACACGCTACGTTGAAAATCCCGTAGCCTCGAGCGTCGTGATTTTTGTAACACGCGAACTTGATAAGCGAAAGAAACTAACGAAGGCTCTCCTTGATAACTGCACCATCGTTGAGTTTCCGCCTGTGTCTGATGGCGAAGCAAAGGCGTGGGCGAAGCAACATCTTAAGGAGCTGAAGTTTTCAATCGATGAACGCGCGCTGAGCGAAGTTGTTTCACTGGTGGGCACAGACATTCAGACGCTTTGTTCGGAACTCGAGAAGCTGACGACTGCCGCAGCCGAAACTAAGCGGATCACGATGGAGATGGTTGACGATCTCATCGGACGTTCGCGCGAGCTGTCAAACTTCGCTTTAACAGATCACCTGGTAGGAAGAAATCGCAAACGCGCGTTGGAGATTCTTTATCGTTTGCTTGATGATGGGTCCGAGCCAGTGATGTTAATTGGACTGATTGCGAGCAACTATCACCGGCTCGCGATTGCGAAAGATTTGCTGAAGCGAAAAGGTAAGGAAGCAGTCTTCCAACAGATTCGCATGCCGTGGGGCAAGCAAGCCGAGTTTCTCGCGACGCTGCAGAGAAGCAGCGAGGCTGATATCGCCTTAGGCATTCAAAGAATTGCGGCGGCGGATGTTGCTATTAAAACTTCGCAAGCGACACCACGATTGCAGCTCGAGATGTTGGTTTGTGAACTCGCCTCGTAATCTTAAGGGCTTCTAAGCTCCTTGAGATCCGGTTCTACCCATTCTTTCATTGCTCGTTCCGACCAAAGCAATTCCTTACTGTAGTACTCAAACATCAGACGCGAATCATTCAAGGATTGGACAACAGCATTTGTGCGTTCCAGCAGCGACGAATGGATTGGTAATTTCACCAAACATCGTTCGACCATTGTGATCCAGAACAAGGTAATCGTCTCGTTGTACTTTCCTTCAATTTTGTAATGGTCGAGAAAATTCAGAATCGCTGTTCGCATCTTCTCTAAAGCCTCTGTCGCGTTTGAATCTGCTAAATACCAAGTGGCAACCACGAGATGCGCTTGATGAGGAAAGTCGGACGCTGGTGTAGTGCAGGTTTCGAGCCCACGAACGATTGCTTCAAGTTCTTGTTCGGTCTGATATGGTGTGTCCATCATCTTCCCTCAAAAAGAAAACGAGGCGAATCGAATTAACGATCCGCCTCGCATGATGTCCAATTGGTAGTAGGTTATTTCGACTGCGCTTGCGTAACCGCCGCGGTCAATCGCGACTTCTGCCTTGCAGCTGCGTTCTTGTGCAATACGCCTTTTTGAACAGCTTTGTCGATTACCGACACGGTTACCGGCAAAAGCTCGTTCAGCTGTCCGGCATCGCCGCTTGTTAGCGCGGCACGCAACTTACGAATTTGGCCTCGCACGCGTGTGCGGTTGCCCCGGTTAATACCACGGCGAACCTCGCTCTGGCGCTGGCGCTTCTCTGCTGATTTATGATTAGGCATTACTACTCCAAAAACTTGCTTACTAAGCTGACTACAGGTCATTCCTGCTCAATGCAAGTCGGATATCTTAGGGGTGCAGCTGGAGGGGTGTCAAGCGGGGGAGCGGCAAAGAGCATAGCGCAAAGGGCAAAGAGGTAAGGGCTGAGCCACAACCGCGGCCCTCTTGCCCTCGTTTGCTCTCGTCCCTTTTGCCTCAAAAGTACTTTTCCTCACGTCCGCGAAGCGGACGGAATGAGATTAGCCCAGCGCTTCAGCGCTGGGTCGCGCGGAATGTTATGGATAAGTCCGTGAAACGGACGGCTGAAAGACACAGGTCCTCAAGGGTTTAACCCAGCCGTCCGCTACGCGGACTCACTTAGAGATTCATCTTTGACCCCACCGATGAATCGGTGGGCTATTGTCATTCGGCGGCTTCGCCGACTTTGGGCAAAGCCGCTCTCGGCCCTTTTGCCTCTTTGCCCTTCGCTCTTTGCCCCATTGCCGTTAGAAGATTGACACCTACGTACCGCTGTACTATCGTCAAAGCGCATCATATGCACGATGAAGTCCCGCTCGATCCCACCTACCCACTGTTCACTGGCGTCAACCTGTCTTTCCCCGAAACGCGAGGAGAATGTTCCAGCTTTTGAAGAAGATTGAATTTCCGCCCCGAGCGCTCGAAACTCTGTTTGGCGTTCACGACCAGAACATCAAGTACCTGGAAACGCTGCTCGATGTGCGCGTCGATGCGCGCGGCCAGGATGTCTCGATCGATGGTGATCCGAAAGACGTCGAAACCGCGGAGCGCATCATCGATGACTTCGCTGAGTTGTTCAAAGAAGGACGACAATTTAGCGATAAGGAACTCCGCGAAGCCTTCGCGCAGATCGCAGAAGACCGCGCCTATTCTTTGCGCGACTACTTCACTAAAGCGCGCTTCAATCCCGCGGGAAAAAAACAGGTCGCGCCCAAGTCTGCAAATCAGCGCCGCTATATCGAAGCGATTCAAGAGAAGGACGTCGTTTTCGGTATCGGCGTAGCTGGTACGGGCAAGACATATCTCGCAGTTGCGATGGCCGTACAAGCCTTAATGCAAAAGCACGTCAATCGCATCGTGCTCGCTCGCCCGGCAGTTGAAGCAGGAGAAAAACTCGGCTTTCTTCCCGGCGATCTCCAGGAGAAAGTTGATCCTTACCTGCGTCCGCTGTACGACGCTTTGTTCGATCTGATCGATTACGAACGAGTAACGAAGCTACTGGAGAAACGCGTTATCGAGATTGCACCCCTCGCTTTCATGCGCGGTCGCACGCTTTCTGATGCCTTCGTGATTCTGGACGAAGCTCAAAACACCACCAGCGAACAGATGAAGATGTTCCTGACTCGCATCGGTTTCGGATCGAAGGCTGTGATTACCGGCGATGTCACCCAAGTTGATCTACCTACAGGCAAGCGGAGTGGCTTGATTGAAGCACAACGGGTGCTTGCTAACTTAGAAGGAATCGAATTCGTTCACTTCAACGACAAAGACGTCGTGCGCCACAAGCTCGTGCAGATGATTATCCGCGCCTACGAAGAGCATTCGAAAAAGACCAACATTTAAAGTTTCTGTACTGACTGTCGAGCACTCACGGACCACGAGCTTCCGACGGTGTGCTTTACTCCATGATCGAAGTCGTCAATCGTCAGAGAAAGATTCCCTTAACTTCCCAGCAATGGGAGAAATTTACTTGTCGCGCACTTAAGGTCGTCGAGGCTGAGGACGCATCAGTAACTATTGCGTTTGTTTCTGATCGTCGCATGCGCCAACTTAATCGCAACTGGCGAGGCAAGCGCGGCACTACAGATGTTTTATCGTTTCCGGCTCATCAGGACGAGTTCGAAAAGCTAGAAGGGCGTAACCTCGGCGACGTCGTGATCTCAGTGGAACAAGCGGCCCGACAGGCAGTAGTCAATAATTTGACGCTGGAAAAAGAGCTCGCGCAGTTGATTCTTCATGGAGTACTCCATTTGTGCGGATTCGATCACGAAACGGACGATGGTGAAATGAACCGGTTGGAAACGCGCCTTCGTCGCCGACTCAGGATATAATTGCCCGCGATTATGAACGACTCATTTGATCTTTGGTCCTACATGGATCTCCCGCGAATCATTGCCTGAGCTTATGGAGATTCAAATAGGTCTGACGTTACTCCTGTTGCTGGGGCTGATGCTGCTGGCAACGATTGACATGGCGCTTGGCCAACTAAGCGATGTCGGTCTGCGCCGCCTGATGAGTGCGGCCGAGGAACGTCCTGCATCACGCAGCGGAGTTTTTCTCAGTAAGGTCCTCGATAATCGTGCGCGATTCAGTTTTGCGCTCTCAGCAACGATTCAGATGATGCTCGTTGTGGTCGCGGTCCTGATCACATCTATCTCATTAACGCTATTTCCTGAACGACGTTTCGTCCTCGCGGGTCTGGTAGGCGGTTTGGTACTTGCAGGTGTGTTCCGGCAACTGATTCCCCTTCTCATCTCGGCGCGCAATCCTGAACAAACATTGCTGTTCCTGTTGCCCGTGATTCGGCCGTTCGTGCCCCTCATGGCCTTCGCTTCTGATCCTTTTCATCGTTTGTTCGATCGCTCCCGCCGCAAGGAACAAGTTACCGAAGCCGAATCGAAAGAAGCTGACGAAGACAACGGCAGCGACATTCAGGCGCTGATCGACGTCGGAGAAGCCGAAGGCATTCTCGAAGAGGAGGAAGGCGAGCTCATCCACTCGATTATTGAGTTCGGGGACACACGCGTGAGTGAAGTGATGACTCCCCGACCCGATATCGTTGGCGTGCCCACCACGGCTACTATTCGCGAAGCGCGAGACATAATGATCGAGTCTAAGTATTCGCGCTTACCGGTTTACAGAGATCAAATCGACAACGTTGAAGGTCTGATTTATGTGCGCGACCTGCTCGCGCGCTGGGCCGAGGGACGCCAAGACGAATCAATCGAAGCGATTACCAGGGTCGTGTACTTCGTCCCCGAAACTAAACCGGTCGCCGACCTGCTTGAAGAGATGCAAAAGGCACACGTGCAACTCGCCATGGTCATTGATGAATATGGTGGCGTCTCAGGCCTGGTGACAGTCGAAGACATCCTCGAAGAGATCGTCGGTGAAATTGAAGATGAAGATATCGCCGGCGAAGAATTGCACGAGATCGTGCGCGACGAATCGTGCGTTGATTGCTATGAAGTTTCAGGCTCGACTGAAATCGGAAAGATCGAGCGCCTGTTCGACATGGAAATCGAGGACGACGACTTCACAACCATTGCGGGATTGGTGATCAGCGCGGCCGGAAAAGTGCCGCTCGCGGGTGAACACCTCACGTTGCGAGGTCTTGAAGTCGATGTGCTCGAAGCCGATGAACGGCGCATCGGGCGACTGAGAGTGAAGCGCGGTGAAGAAAAGACAAACGAAGTTGGCCAGCATACATGAAGAGTTTCGTGGACATCGCGACTTGCATAGTTAAAGGTGAGCGACCGCTTCAATGCGAAGCGTGCGGCGAAAACTTTACCTGCGGCGCATCACTGTCAGGTTGCTGGTGCGGTGAGATCAAATTAAGTGATGAGGCTCGTGCTGAGTTGCGCGCCAAATACAAAGATTGTCTCTGCCGGCGCTGTTTGGAGAAAGCCAAGGCCGAAGCCAGCTCCTAATATCAAATGCCGAAAAAGAAAAGCAAATTTCTTCAAGGTCGCCGGATTAATCCAGCGGCCATTACTTCAAAGACCAGCCTGGCGAGTCTGGTAGATGAATCGTTTCTCGCTTACAACGCAGCTCGGCTTCGAGAAGCTTGTCACCTGTTTACTCAGAAGATGCTGGAGCCTGAGGTGACGATTGGATTGTCACTTACTGGCGCGCTCACGCCCGCTGGGCTTGGAATCTCAGCATTGATTCCATTAATCAAGTCCGGTTTCGTCGATTGGATTATCTCGACGGGAGCCAATCTCTATCACGACACTCATTTCGGCATCGGCCTCGCGATGCATCAGGGAAATGCGCAGACTTCGGACATCGTGTTACGACAGGAAGAAGTCGTTCGCATCTACGACATCTTTTTTGATTACAGCGTGCTGTTGGATACGGATGCGTTCTTCAGGCAAATCATCCAAGCGCCGGAATTTCAGAAGCCAATGTCAACGGCGGAGTTTCACTATCTATGCGGCCGCTACGTTTATGAACGCGAACGCAAGCTGGGTCAGAAAGATAAATCACTGCTCGCAGTCGCTTACGAGTACGGTGTTCCAATCTATACTTCTTCGCCAGGCGATTCTTCAATCGGCATGAACGTCGCGGCCAAAGCGTTACAGGGCAATAAGCTCGCCTTCGATCCGTCATTAGACGTGAATGAGACCGCAGCCATCGTGCTTGCAGCGAAACGAGGCGTACTGAAGAAAAAGCAGAAAGGCAAATCTGCGGTGTTCATCCTCGGCGGGGGCTCGCCTAAAAACTTTTTGCTGCAGACAGAACCACAGATTCAGGAAGTGCTGGGCATCGACGAACGCGGCCACGATTATTTTCTGCAAGTGACTGATGCGCGGCCTGACACCGGCGGGCTTTCTGGTGCAACGCCGGGTGAAGCCGTCTCATGGGGAAAGGTCGATCCCGATCGTTTACCTGACGCTGTTGTGTGTTACGTTGATTCGACAGTGGCACTACCGATCATCACCGCCTATGCTTTGGCGACGCATGCAGCGCGCGAGCCCAAACGGTTATACGATCGACGTGAAGAGTTCATGAACTTGCTCTTATCCGAATACAAGAAGTCGAAAAGGCGATAAACGCACCGTCCGCATACGACATGGGAATCACTATCACAGACGACTCGAAGCGAAGTTATTTCAACTGCGACAAGTGTCCGGCTTACTGCTGCTCGATCTACGATCGGGTACAGGTGACGAAGCGAGATGTCGTGCGCCTCGCGAAGCACTTCGGACTGACGGTTGAAGCTGCGACCTCACGCTTCACGAAACTTTGGCAGAAAGAACGAGTGCTGAAGCGCAAGAGCGATCCAATCTTCGGGCGCGCTTGTCACTTTCTGGATCCTGAAACGCGGCGCTGCACGATTTATCACGCGCGGCCGCTTGTCTGTCGCGAGTTCCCTCTTACGCAGCGATGTGGCTATTATGACTTGCTGACGTTCGAACGCCGGCAACAGGACGACTTCGATGTGCTCCCCATCGTGCAGATCACTTTTCAAAAGTGGAAGAAGTAACGCAGTAACTACAGGCAGGTAAAGATGAAAGATTTTCTCGCAAAAATGATTGGACGTAAGGTTGATGTCTTTTGTGGGGGCGCTTCAAGTCTTCGCGGAGAAGTCATGAGAGTGGACGATGGAGTCCTGCACCTGAAGGATCAGGAAAACAGAGTTTGCTACGTGGCCATCGACAAGATCGCTGTGGTGTGGGAAGCACGAGACGAAGAACATCGCGCCGGATTCCTACCGCCCATGAACGTGAAATAAAAAGTCACGTCGTGCAAAAAATTAAGGCCGCCATTGTTCACCAATGGCGGCCTTTTTCTTTTAACTGAAGTTCAGCTATTTCTTGGCGACAACGACTGAACTTGTTGAAGCGATAGCGGGCGCGGCAACAGGAATGTTCGCTGGCAATGGCACGCGACGATAACCGTCAATTCTTTTGAGCCAGTATTCGTTGAAGGGAGAATAGACAACGCCGTGGTGACGTGACGCGTGATAGAAGCCGTGTTCATCGGCCACGATGCCCACATGCTTTTGATGCGTAAAGAAAACCAAAGTGCCGAACTTGAACTCTTCGCCCGGTGCCGGTGCTTGAAACGTTGACCACAAGGTGCGTGCACTGGTGCGTTCAAAGTTAATTCCGACTGCTTGAAAACTACTCCATACAAAGCCTGAGCAGTCGTAAACGGTCGGTCCCTCAGAACCCCAGTGGTAGCGCGCGCCGAGACGCTGTTCAATCGCAGCGAACAGAGTTGGCTGCAATTTCGCAAGCGCGACGGAACTGCTGCTGAGCATTGATGACGCAGGCTTCTCGGAACTGACTCGCGCCGTCGTATCGGCCGTCGAGATGATTACGGGGTCGTCGCTGAAAATATAAGCAGGTTCGCCGATGCCGGCGATAGGTTTGCTTGACTGGGAAAGAACCGAAGACTGGGCGAAGCCAGTGATTGTACAGATGGCGCAAGCGCAACAGACGACGAGCGCACGAATAATTAGCTTTAAATACATTAAGAGGGCCGCTTTCTTCTTGAATAAAATTGAACTGCTTTTTTATGAGGAGGGTAATTCCTGACAGCGGGATTCTACGGTCGTAATGATCGTGTTACAAGCGGCAATGTGACTGTTTTGTGATAACTCATAGTAGTTCGGTCATGATCGACTCGAAAGTGGTCACAGATGTGTTATCGAACAACTGGACCAATCCCTCGAGCACACGAAGATGTCCTCTGAGGGGACGCTATAGCAGTCAAAGTGATGACGAGTGGCGTGAGTTGGTACAGACTTTTCCACAGTTACGCTGCCGGTGGTCTATAGTTCATGCCCACCGTCATTATTTTTTGAAGTAGTTGTTCGTAAGGAATTCCAGCGTGTTCAGCTGAATCAGCGAAGTCTTCGTTCCTGGCAATCTGCGGATTCGGATTCGCCTCGAGCAAATAAAATCGCCCTTCTTCCGTCATCCGGTAATCAAGCCGTGCATAGCCGCTTAGAAATAAGTAGCGATAGATGCGCTTCGAAAGTCGTTCAAGCACTTTAAGTTGTTCGTCCGTCAATTCCGCAGCACGCGTCGCTACCCCAACCTTTTCCTGATACGTGGGATCCCATTTGATCTTAAGAGTCGCGATGTTCTCGGCGCCTTCCGGCAGCTTCTCCATCACCAATTCCCACGGCGTGTACGTCTGGATGTTTTGATTGCCGATTACGCTTACGTAAATCTCGCGGCCCTTGATGTACTGTTCTGCGATAGCATCGGTTTTATTCTGGCGGTGAATAAAATCCACCCGCTGTGCAAGCTTATCGTCATCGTGCACCACGGACGCCTGCGCGATGCCGACGGATCCTTCCTCGCTAATCGACTTCACCAGCAACGGGAACTTCAGACGCTTCGGCCGATTTACTTTTCGGTGCAGTGGAAACACGGCAAAGTTGGGGACCTGAATTCGATGATAAGCAAGAATCATCTTGGTTAGCGCTTTGTCATGAGCGAGGGTTAAGCCACGAGGATTACATCCTGTGTAGGCTTGTTTCATGAGCTCGAGATAGCTAACCACGTGCTGATCGTACAGCGGATAACCATGGAACTCTTCAAGCAAATTAAATGCGATGTGAGGCTTGTGATCGAGAAGCGCTTTGCCGATGTCGTTTAATTGATTGTAGAGACCGATGGGATAAACGTCATGGCCCATGTTCTTCAAGGTAGAGATGACATCGTATTCCGTCTTAACCTCGAGAGCATCTTTGCCGGAGAGGCCATCGAGAGATTCTGGTGGGATGAGATTCTCGTGGACCAGCACGATGATGCGCAGTTTCTTTTTCGGCTCAAAACTCATAAGCAACCGATCTGCGAATCAGACGGCGATGCGGTGATAGCCGGAATGGAGCACGTTCATCACTTGCACTGTGAGCAAAATCATGACACGCCTGCGCGCTTCTCTCTTGCTTGTAGTCACTCGAAGTTTCAAAACCTTGCAGCGGTCGATCATGTTCTCAAGAACATGATCAATAGTGTACTGGTGTACGCCGGTTACGTCAGCGACTATTTGTCGGACCTCGCGCCGGATGGTGCGGAGAAAACTCGCAGCGCTTGGTCTATTGTTGTAGTGCGGGTCGTCTGAAAAAATGCGACTGAGGTCGCGATCGTAAACTGCTGGATATTGAAAATCATATCGCTCGCGCTTCCGTCGATAGTGTTCACGCAGAGTTGTTTTCAATGCCGAGAGTGGTTCCACTTTAGTGCGAGTTCGATTTTTTGGCTTAGTGCCAGCGAGCTCACTCATCAGCTCATCGATGTATTCCAACTTCTGTAACGCGGGCCAACCTTTGTAACGTCGTCTCCACAAGGACCGCGGCGTGAGCCACACCGCAAACGTTTCCGCGAAGTCTTCGGCTGGGTGTGCTTGCGCGTACCATGCGGGCAGATGCAGGACAAATTTGCGACTCCTCGGTTTTGGTTTGTAGAAGTCCGGATACGCCTGCGCGAAAGAACCAAACAGCTCGCGATAGCGCCGTTTGAAGTGGATGCGAAACGCTGTGTCGAGGGCGTGGCCGGCTTCGTGCCGAAGGATGCGCATGCATTCCTTATCGGTGCCGCCTTCAATCTCTAGCATCTGCTTGCGCTCGAGCTGCATGAGTCGAGGATGCGCTAGATAAAACGGTATCGCGATGCCGGGAACACCATCAGGCGAGAACCATTCTTCCGACAGCCACACGTGCGGTTTGAAGCGAATACCGCGGTTATTCAGCTCATCGTAAAGCCGCTTAATATGTGGCTCGAGGAATGAACGGCGAATCCTGATGTTCAGATCGCAGATGCGGGTATCGAGCAATTGCTCGTCCGAAAAGCGATGCCAGGGGAAGCGATAGCTCATGCGTCTGAGCAGGCTTGATAGCGGGATGCGAACAACCCGGTTCAGGCAGGAAGGCGGGCTTTCACGCTCGCAATGGAATCAGGATTAAAGAGCCCGATGATTCTAGCCAGCTTGGCCCCAATCGACAAACGTGGGCAATTACATAATATCGGGAGACCACCTGCTTTAGCGGGTGGAGGTTCAGATTCAACCTAGGGCGCGATGCACTACTGCTCGGACACCATGTGCTTCAGCACGTGGATGTTCAATTTCTGCCTCCTCGACGGCCCGTATTGACTCCTACGCGATGTCAACTTCATTAAAGAGCGAACCTGAAACTCCACGCGGCTAAAGCCGGTGGTATCTTCCTGGTGATTGGGGGGGCCGTTTGTAGGTTGAAATTGAATCTCCATCGGCTAAAGCCAATGGTGTCCTATATCCTTTTCGTTTTAGGACAGTTTTGGGCGGTCGGTACTAACGTGTTGAAGGAAGGCGGCGAGGTCGTGAATCCT
>Ga0070673_100000893_pt1 | contig 16833 bp, 12 predicted proteins | sample KBSM23metaG_FD_65342 | JGI IMG/M metagenome (GOLD analysis project Ga0070673, IMG submission 65342) | Miscanthus rhizosphere microbial communities from Kellogg Biological Station, Michigan, USA - KBS M2-3 metaG | ecosystem: Host-associated > Plants > Roots > Rhizosphere > Soil ... | reverse complement strand
TGGGGTGACGTCGTGATGGAGGTCGACTCCGCGGTCGGCGCGCGCGTGTCGAAGCTTTCGCTCGGCGGCACCGACCTCATCATGACCTCGGCGATGGCCGGCAAGCTCGACGCCGGAGGCCTCGATCCCACCACCTGGGGCTCGGTTTTCTGGACCAGCCCGCGCAGCGCATGGCCGACGCCGATGTGGCCGCCGCCGGTGAATATCGACGGCGCGGCCTACACGACCAGCATCGCCGGCACGCACGTCATGGCGAGCGGCCCGGCCGACACGACGCTCGGCATCGCGATGGCGAAGGATTACTCCGCCGACGCGGCGTCTGGCTGGATCAAGATCGCGTACACCATCAAGGCGACCAAGGGGCAGCGGGCCGCGCCGTGGGAGGTCAGTCGCGTGCCGCGCGGCGGGATCGTGTTCTTCCCGGTCCCGTCGGCGTCTTCGGTCACGAAGGGCCCGCTGACTATCACGACGGCGAACAACATCGTCTGGTTCGACGACGCGCCGAAGACGGCGACCAGCATGACGGGTGAGAAGCTGTTCGCCGACGGCACCACCTGGACGGCGTACCTGCTGGGCCGGAACCTGTTCCTCAAGCGCTTCACCGATACGCCCGCGAACATGCAGCCTACTAACGAGGGCGAGATCGACGTCTATCCCGGCAACGGCTTCCTCGAGTTCGAGGTGGAGGGCCCGTACACGCAGATCGCGGCGAACGGCAGCCTGGCGTGGTCGATCGAGTGGAAGGTCGTCACGGTTCCGACGTCCATCGCCGTTACGTCCGGCAGCACCGCCCTGGTCGACTTCGCGAAGCAACAGGTCGCGCAGTAAGGAATTCGCCCACCCCGTCTGCTCGGCGGGGCGTACGAACGCGCACGCGCTCGTGATACAAATGAAGCGTGAAGCGCGGGTCGTGGCGAACGGCTTGTCTCGCGATCGGATCGTTTTTCACCCTGGACGCGACGGCGTTCGCGCAGATGCCGCCGCCGGTCGAGACCGTGCCGCCCCCGGCGCCGGCCTATCCGCCGCCGCAGTACCCACCGCCGCAGTATCCGCCGTCGCAGTACCCGGCGCCGCCCCCCGCATACCCCGTCGGGCCCGCCCGCCTTCGCTACGAGGACGGCGACCCGGTCCCGGCGGGTTATCGCGTCGTCAACCGCGCGCGGACGGGCCTGGTCATCGCCGGGACGGTCATGTTCTGCGTTTCGTACGGGATCGCGGTGAGCGTCGCGATGATCGACGACTTCGAGGACCAGACGAACTGGCTCACGATCCCGATCGCGGGCCCGTGGCTGATGATGTGGAACCGATCGCGGCCCGACTGCGATGCGAACTCCGGCGACGGCTGCATCGACCGGAGCCTCGAGACCATCCTGCGCTTCTATCTCGCCGTGGACGGCGTGGTGCAGGCGGCAGGCGCCGCGATGCTGGCCTTCGGCGTCGCCGGCCGCAACGTCCTGATCCGCGACTACAGCACCGCGTCCGTGCACCTGACGCCCGCGCCGATCGGCAGGGACGGCTACGGCGCCGTGCTGTCGGGACGATTCTGATCGCGCCGCGTTCGGGCGGCATCCGCGGTCATCGGTGATCGAGAGCGCCGTCGGCGCCTGCGTCGGGCAGCGGGGGCGGGGACCAGGGCGGTTGATCGAGGAGGCGGCGCTGGAGGGCGGCGGCTTCGGCGCTGCCGCGTAGAGCGACCAGCGAGCGGACGTAGTGGGAGATCGCCCACAGATCGCCCTCGGGCAAGACGTTCTTCCAGGTGGGCATCGCGGTGCCGCCGATGCCGGCGGCGACCGCGCGATAGATGTCGTCCAGCGTCTCGCCGCCGCGCATCTCGTTGAAGGTGAAGTCGGGGGGCAGGATCTTCACGCCGTAGTCGCTGTCCTTCGCGATCGCGTAGTAGAGATCGCCGCGCATCTCGCGCAGCTCCATCTTGGTCAGCTCCTTGGTGAAGTCGTAGATCTCCTGCTTGGTCGCGTAGGCGGGGTGGCAAGCGGTCGCGCACTGCGCGAGCCCGTGGTAGACGCGGCGCCCGCGCTCGATGCCGTCGGCCTCGCGCCCGGTCCACGGATCGGGCGTCGCGGTGATCGCCTCGCCGGGTTGTTCGCTGCGCCAGCGTGGCGCGAACGCCTTCACGTACTGGATCAGATCGTCGACCTCCGCGGGCGGCACGTCCCACGACAGCATCGCGGTGCCGTGCAGTCCCTGGCGCAGCGTGCGGACGAAGTCCGCGTCGCGCGGCAGCTGGCCGGCCGCCACCGCCGTGAACTTGTAGACGCCCAGGCGCAGATCGCGCGGCGGCGGCCGCAGGCCGACCGACGCATACCCCTTGCCGTCGCCCGCGTCGCCGTGACACGGGCGGCAGAAGTGCGTGTACACGTCGCGCCCGTGCTCCAGCGCATCCGCCGAAACGCTCCGGCCACCCAGAGTCACCGGTGCGGTGAACGTAGGCGGCGCCCCTGCCGGGCGCCGGCACGCGGGCCCGAGCGCGCCCAGCGCCAAGACCATCGAGAGGACCGGTGAGAGGGTCGGCGGCATCACGCGGCGCGCGTTCATATCAAGCACACCGCGACGTAGATGATCAGCCAGACGACGGCGACGAAATCCATATAGACCGTCGCGAGCCGCAGCCGGCGCAGCCGCGTTTCACCCGGAACCCGCTTGCGCAGCAACACCGCGATCGCGACCAGCCCGCCCAGCACGTGCAGCGCGTGGAACGCCGACAGCGCGAAGAACGCGTCGCCCAGCGCGCCCGTGCCCGGTCCCAGGTGATCGGCGACCAGGCGTCCCCACAGCGACGCCTGCATCAGCAGGAACAGCGCGGCCAGGCCCAGCCCGACCGCGAGCCACGCCGGCCCGCGGCTGCGCGCGCGGCGCAAGGCGAAGCCCGCCGCGATCAGCAACAGCCCGTTCACCGCCGCGGCGCCGCGCGGGAACGGCGGCGTCCCGGGCGGCGGCCACGACGCGGCCTGCGAGCGCACGACCGCGTACGCGAACAGCAGCGCCGCGAACAGCATCGCGCACGCGCCGATGAACACCGCCATGCCGACCGCGCCGTTCAGGCGGCGAGAGGCCGCGTGGGGAGCCGGCGAGCTCTGCTCGCCGCGCACCATCGCGGGAGGTTTCGGGAACCCTCCCAGGGTTCCCGATTTAGACGTCTCGGCGTTCACGACAGCACCTCGTCCTGGCCCAGCCAGTCCTTGCCGAGGGCACGCGCGTCCGGATGCCCGAGCTCGTGCGGCCCGCGCACCACCGTCGGGATCTCCTCGAAGTTGTGGTGTGGGGGCGGGGAGGGCACCGTCCATTCCAGCGTCCCGACCTCCCACGGGTTGGCCGGCGCGGGCTTGCCGCGGCGCAGGCTGGCGAAGAAGTTCCACACGAACACCAGCTGCGACAGGCCCAGCACGTACGCCGCGCGCGAGATCCACACGTTCCACGGCAAAAGGTGCTTGAGGAAGTCGTAGGCCGACGGATCGTAGAGGCGCCGCTGCATGCCCGCCCACCCGATCGCCAGCTGCCCGATGAACACGACGTTCAGAGCCAGGAACGTCGGCCAGAAGTGCAGCTTGCCCAGCCGCTCGCTCATCATCCGGCCGAACATCTTGGGGAACCAGAAGTAGGTCGCCGCGAACGACGCCATCAGCAGCGCCGCCGCCATGATCAGGTGGAAGTGGCCGACCACGAAGTAGGTGTCGTGCAGGTACTGATCGGCGACGATGTCCGCCAGGTAGAGGCCGGTCAGCCCGCCGATCCCGAAGGTGAACACCAGGCCCACGCAGAACAGCATCGGCGTCGTCATGCGCAGGGCGCCCCGCCACAGCGTCCCCAGCCAGTTGAGGAACAGCAGCGAGGTCGGGACGCTGATGATCATCGTCAGCAGCATGAAGCTCTCGCCCAGCAGCGGGCTCATGCCGGTCGTGAACATGTGGTGGCCGTAGACGACGCACGACAGGACCACCACCCCGATCAGCGCCCATACCGTCACGCGGTAGCCGAAGGCCGGCTTGCGCGCGAAGAACGACAGCAGATCGCTGACGATGCCCCAGGCCGGCAGGATCAGGATGTAGACCTCGGGGTGGCCGAACAGCCAGAACAGGTGCTGATAAAGGATCGGATCGCCGCCCGCGCGCATGGTGGTGCCGGCGATGAAGAACTGCGTCCCGAACACGCGATCGAAGAACAGCAGCGCCATCGCCGCCGCGATCACCGGCACGAACAGCGCGTTCAGGATCGAGGTCAGGAAGAATCCCCACACGGTCAGGGGCAGCCGGAACCAGTCCATCCCGGGCGCGCGCAGGCGCACGACGGTCGTGATGTAGTTGACCGCGCCCATGATGGTCGAGACGCCGTTCAGGTAGATCGCGACCGTCCACATCGTCTGCCCCGGACCGGGCGCGCCGATCGCGGTCGACAGCGTCGCGTACGCCGTCCAGCCCGCCTGCGCGGCGCCCAGCGGCACGAAGAACGACGCGGTCAGCGTCGCGGTGGCCGCCGCCATCGTCCAGAACGACAGCATGTTCAGCCGCGGGAACGCCATGTCGCGCGCGCCGATCAGCAGCGGCACGCAGAAGTTGCCGAAGCCGCCGATCAGGATCGGCGTGACGGCGAAGAAGATCATGATCGTCCCGTGCATCGTGAACAGCGACGTGTACGCGGCGGGCGAGATCACGCCGCCCGCGCCCGGGAACAGCAGCCGCCCCACGATCGGCACCGGCTGGCCGGGACGCGCGAGCTGCCAGCGGATCAGCATCGCCATCACGCCGCCGACCGCCAGGAACGCCAGGCCCAGGAACAGGAACTGCTTTCCGATCACCTTGTGATCGGTCGAGAAGACGCGCCTCACCACTCCCAGCCCTCTTGCTGCGCGACCGTGTCGGCCGGGTCGTAGCGCAGGCGGCTGTCGGTCTCGGCGCGCGCCAGCCAGGCGCGGTACTCGTCCTCGGGGCTCGCGATCAGCCAGCCGCGCATCTTGTAGTGGCTGACGCCGCAGTGCTGGGCGCAGCCGATCTCGGTGCGGCCCGCCTCCTGCGCCTGGATCCAGAGCTTCGTGGTGCTGCCCGGGATGGCGTCGATCTTGGTGCGAAAGCTCGGCAGGTACAGCGAGTGCACGACATCCTTCGAGCGAAGCTTCAAGTAAACGGGGCGCCCGATCGGGACGTGCAGCTCGCCCAGCGTGACCACGTCGTCCGGCGTCCCGAAGCGGGCGTCGGGGCCGGCGGTGCGGAACGTCCACGCCCACTGGCGCGCGGTGACCTCGACGCGCAGCGCGCTCGGATCGGCGTCCGGGTAGTTCCAGAAGCGCTCGTGCAGGTGCCCGGACGCGCGCACCGCCAGCGTCACGTCGATGGCGACGAACAGGACCAGCCCGACGCCGAACGTCAGCAGGCGCGCGCGCAAACTGTCACCGTACGTATGGTGCGCGTGCGGGCGTCCGGGGCGCGCCCGATGGAAGATCAAGGTCGCCGCCAGGACGATGACCAGCACCGCGAACGCGATTCCCGTGCACAGTGTCAGATAGCCGAGCACACCGTCGACGACGTGCCCGTCAAGCGAAACGTCACGTGGGACGTCCAGTCGCACGGCCTAGCAATACCATCTACCCGCGATAGGAAGTAACATTCGGGCGTCGATGGCGAATCCGCGGACCAACCGGCCTCCCAGCCTCAACAAGCCGGAGAGCTTCATCGGCACGCAGGTCGGTCGCTACACCGTCGTCCGTCCTCTCGCGTCCGGCGGAATGGCGGAGTTGTTCATCGCCAAGCAGGAGGCGATGGGCGGCTTCGAGAAGCAGGTCGTGCTGAAGCTGCTGCAGCCACGTTACGCGGAGAACCCGCGCGTGGTGTCGATGTTCCTCGACGAGGCGCGGCTGGCCGCCAAGCTGAACCACCCGTCGATCGTCCACCTGTACGACGTCGCCGACGAAGGCGGCATGAAGTACATCGCCATGGAGTACATCCACGGCGAGACCGTCGCCGACATCGTCAAGCGCGGGCTGGCGGTGGACAAGTACCTGCCGCTGGAGCACGCGGTCCACATCATCCGCCAGTCGGCCGCCGGCCTCGCCTACGCGCACGAGCGCCGGGAGCCCGACGGCCACATCCTGCGCATCGTCCACCGCGACGTCTCGCCGACAAACATCCTGGCCAGCTACGAGGGGCAAACGAAGATCGTCGACTTCGGCATCGCGCGCGCGCAGGACGAGCTGCGCGAGGAATCCGGCACGCGGCCCGGCAAGGCGTCGTACATGTCGCCCGAACAGGTGCGCGGCGAGCCCGCCGACTACCGGTCCGACATCTTTTCGCTGGGGATCATCCTCTACGAGCTGACGCTGTGTCAGCGGCTGTTTCGCGGGGCACCCGAGGTCATCATGCGCAAGATCGTCGACGACCCGGTGACCCCGCCGACCGCCGTCAACCGCGACTACCCGCCCACGCTGGAGCTGATCGTGATGAAGGCGCTGGAGAAGCGCCCGGAGGATCGCTATCAGTCCGCGGAGGAGATGAGCCACGACCTCGAGGAGTTCCTCGAGGAGAGCGGCCTTCGCAGCGGCAACCGCCGCATGGCGCTTTACATGCAGGAGCTGTTCGCGCCCGACGCGGCCGCGTCGGAGGCGGGTGTCGCGGCGTCGCGGTCGTTCTCGGAACCGCGACCGCGCGCCGCGGCCGGGCCGGCGTCCGCGGACATCGTCGTCGAGGACAACTCGGAAGAGCTGGACCTCGATCGCCGCGCGCCGCTCGCGATGCGCATTGAGGTTGCCCCCGAGCCGGCGGCGCCCGCGACCCGCGGCAGCTCGGCCGGTTCGGGATCGGCCCGCGTGAGGGCGTCCGCATCACCGTCGGGATCGGGATCTGCGCGGCCGGAACCCAGCCGACCCGCCGCGCCCGCGTTCGACGAGCCGGCCCAGCAAATTGCACCGCCACCGGCGCGGCAGGTCAGCTGGGCGATCATCGCCGTGCTCATCGCGATCGGCGTCGCGGCGATGGTAATCATGACACTGAAATGATAAGGTTCTCGGCTCGTTGCGAGCGGAAAGCCCGCTCCGAAAAACGGAATGAAATTCGTCTGCGATCGCTGCCAGACCAAGTACTCCATCGCGGACGAGCGAGTTCGCGGGAAGGTCCTCAAGGTCAAGTGTAAGAGCTGCGCGAACGTCATCACCGTTCGCGAGGCGCGGCCGTCGTCCGCCGGATTGCCGACGCTCTCCGCCGCCGCCGCCGCGGGGCGACCCAGGACGGGCGCCGCCCACGCCCTGAACGTCCCGATGGAGACGCCGGGCGTCGAGGACGTCGAGCGGACGCAGCTCGCGCAGTCGCCGTTCCTTCCCGGGGCGGATCCCTTCGCGGACCTGGGCGCGCTGGCGCCGGCCGCGCCCGTCGCGCCGCGCCGGCCGACCGGGCAGATGGCGGCCGTCGGTGCCCCGGACGATCACGTGCAGTGGTACATGGCCCTCGACGGCAACCGGACGGGGCCGTTTAGCCGGCTGAAGCTGGTCGACAAGCTGATGCCGCTGGCGAAGGGCGCCGACGTCCACATCTGGAACGAGCGCCTCGACGGCTGGAAGCCGCCGCACGCCGTCCCCGACGTCGCCGCCGAGATCAATCGCCGGCGCGCGCCGCCGCCACCGCCGCTGCCGGGCGCGCCTCGCCGTCCCACGCCGCCGCCGATTCCGCCGCTCGCGGGTCTGGGTGGACCGCCGCCGGGACAGGCGCGCAAGCCGACGGGACCGCACGCGCCGCCGTCGCCGCTCGCTCACGGCCCCGCCGGATCGAAGTTGCCGCCGCCGGGCGGCGTTCACCCGGCGCTCGCCGCCCGAGGCCACGAGGGCCACGGGGACGCGTCGTCGCTGCTCGAGACGCCTGCGCCGCAGCCCCATCACGCGCCGCACGCCAAGACGAACGGCGTCGGGCACGCGCACGCGCCGCCCAAGCCGGCCACCTCGGACGTGATGCAGATGCTGAACCTGCCGGGCGGCGTGCAGGTTCCGGGCGCGCCGCCGCGGCTGATGTCGGTCAGCAGCGCGACGGGCTGGGAAGCGAGCGAAGCGGCAACCAAGGGGCGCGGCAAGACCACCGCGATGATCATCGGGCTGCTCGTCGTGATCGGACTGATCGTCGTCGTGGCGGCGATCTCGTTGAAGAAGCCGCCCCGCGCGGTTCCGGTCGCGGTCAAGCCGCCGGTCGTCGAGACGGCGCCTGCGGTCGCCGAGAAACAGCCCGAGCCGCCGCCCCCGCCGGTGGTCGAGCCGCAGCCGCCGCCCGAGCCGGTGAAGGGCAAGGGCAAGCAGCGCGGCAAGGTCGCGCGCGGACAAAAGCAGCCGGTCGCCGCGACGCCCCCGACGCCTCCGCCGCCGCAGCCGACCGGCGGCACCGACGCCAACCGCTTCCGCGACAACCACAACATGAACATCAGCGGCGGCGGTGGGACCAAGCTGCCGCCGCCCGAGCAGGCCGCCATCACCAAGGTGATCAGCAACAACCGCGCGGGCATCAAGGTCTGCTATCAGCGCGCGCTGACGCGCGACAACAGCCTCACGCACGGCAAGCTGTCGGTGAAGCTGTCGATCGGGATCTCGGGGCGGGTCAAGCACGTCACTCTGGACGGTCCCGCGCAGTTCAAGCTGCTGCTCGAACCCTGCATCAAGGAGGTCGTGCAGCGCTGGGTGTTCCCGCAGGCGTCCGAGGAGTACGGCACCGAGTTCCCGCTGGTGTTCCAGGGGAACGAATAACGGGGGGCGCGTGCGGCACCCCTACGCTGATTTTCTCGGCGACGTAGAGAAGCCGTCGCGTTACGTCGGCGGCGAGTACCAGGAGGTGCGCAAGGATCCGGCGCGCGTGGCGGCGCGGATCTGCCTGGTGTTCCCCGACACGTACGAGATCGGGATGTCGCACCTGGGCACGAAGATCCTGTACGGCGTGCTCAACCGCGCCGACGACATCGCCTGCGAGCGGGCGTTCGCGCCCTGGCTGGACTGCGAGGCCGAGCTGCGCGCGCGCGGCCTGCCCGTGCTGACGCTGGAGTCGGCGACGCCGCTGGCGGCGTTCGACGTCGTCGGCTTCTCGCTGCAGTACGAGCTGACCTACACCAACGTGCTGAACGTGCTGGACCTGAGCGGGATTCCGCTGCGGGCGGCCGACCGTGGCGACCAGGGACCGCTGATCATCGCGGGTGGCCCCACGGCGACGCATCCCGAACCGCTGGCGCCGTTCATCGACGCGTTCTTCATCGGCGAGGGTGAGGAGGCGCTGCCGCCGCTGGTGCGTGAGGCGGCCGCGCTCGCGCGCGCGGGCGTTCCCCGCCGCGAACGGCTGATCCGGCTGGCGGCCGCGTTTCCGCTCTACGTGCCCGAGCTGTACGCCACCGAGATCGACGCCGAGACCGGCCTGATCGTGGTGGGCGCGCCGATCGACCCGCGCGTCCCGGCGCGTCCCCGGCGCGCGATGGTCGCCGACATCAACAAGTTCCCGTTCCCGGACGATTCGCCGCTGCCCTACGGCGAGGCGATCTTCGACCGCATGGCCGTCGAGGTCGCGCGCGGCTGCACCGAGGGGTGCCGGTTCTGCCAGGCGGGCATGATCTACCGGCCGGTGCGCGAGCGCGATCCGGTCTCGGTGCTGGATTCGTTGATCGGCGGCGTGAAGAAGGGCGGTTACGACGAGACCGCGCTGACGTCGCTGTCGACGGCGGACTACTCGTGCGTCACGCCGCTGGTCAAGGCGGCGATGGCGCGCCTCGCGCCCGAGCGGGTGGCGCTGTCGGTGTCGTCGCTGCGGGCCTACGGACTGAACGAGGACCTGCTGGGCGAGATGGCCAGCGTGCGGGCGGGCGGGCTGACCTTTGCCCCGGAGGCGGGCACGCAGCGCATGCGCGACGTCGTCGCGAAGAACGTCACCGAGGACGACATCCTCGAATCCGCGCATCGCGTGTTCGGGCGCAAGTTCTCGCGCATGAAGCTGTACTTCATGATCGGGCTGCCGACGGAGACCGACGAGGACGTCGTCGGGATCGTCGAGACGGCGGCGCGCGTGCAGGCGATCGGGCGCAGTTACCAGCGCGGCGCGCAGGTGACCGCGTCGGTGTCGTCGCACGTCCCGAAGCCGCACACGCCGTTCCAGTGGGCGGCGATGGACGGCGAAGCCGAGATCGCGCGCAAGCAGCAGCTGCTGGCGACGCGGGCGCGCGCGCTGCGCGTGACGCTCAAGATGCACGAGAACCACGCGTCGCACATCGAAGGCATCTTCTCGCGCGGCGATCGTCTGGTCGCCGACGTGCTGGAGGCGGCGTTCCGGCTCGGCTGTCGCTTCGACAGCTGGGACGACGCCCTGCGCGTCGAGCTGTGGGACCGCGCCATCGCCGAGACGGCGGCGCGCACCGGCATGGACGTCGGCCGCTACCTCGGTACGCTGCCGGTGACGGCGCGGCTGCCCTGGAGCCACATCGACATCGGGCTCGAGGACGACTTCCTCGCGAAGGAGTACCGGAAGGCGCTCAAAGATCGGCTGTCGCCCCCCTGCGGCAAGCCGTACAAGAAGCTGCTGCACCCGAGCAGCGTCGCCGCCGCCGAGGAGGCCGCCGCGGCCAAACTGATCTGTTACGACTGCGGCATCGCCTGCGACCTCGGCGCGATGAAGGACGAGCGGCTGTTCTATCTCAGGCGCATGAATGCCTGGCTGCCGACGACCCCGGCGCAGCCGGTGGAGCGCCAGCCCGCCGACGGCTCGAAGGCCGGCTCGCGCCAGACCACGGCGCCGCCGAAGCGCGCGCCGCAGGGAACGCCCCACCGGTACCGGCTGCGCTACACGAAGCTGGGACGGGTCGCGTTCCTGGGCCACCTGGATCTGGTCCGCCACCTGCCGCGCATCTTCCGGCGCGCCGGGTTCTCGCTGTTCTATTCGGAGGGCTTCCACCCCAAGCCCGAGCTGTCGTACGGACCGGCGCTGGGGCTGGGGATCCCGTCGCTGGGCGAGCTGGTCGACGTGACGCTGGTCGACGACGTGTCGCCCGACGAGCTGCTGCGGCGCCTGGCGCGCGTCACGCTGGACGGTATCGAGTTCTTCGAGGCGGCGCGGCTGGAACCGGGGGACCGGCCGGTGGGCGGCGTCATCGCGGAGGCGGAGTACGCGGCGCGCCTGCCCGACGACGTCGACGTCGCGCCGGCGTTCGAGCGCGCGGGCGGCAGCGATCCGCTGCCGGTGCTGCGCACGTCCGAAAAGAAAATCGGGCGCATGATCGACGTGCGCAAGACGTTGCTGTCGGCCGCGCGCTGGGACGACGGCGCCGCGCGCCGCCGGCTGGACTGGGACGGCGGGCAGACGCTGACGTTCCGCATCGCGGTCGGCCCGCAGGGAAGCGCGCGCCCGGTCGAGGCGCTGACGGCGCTGTTCGGCGAGGACGTGGCTGGGCGGGCGGACCTCGCGCGCATCGGGTTGCGCGCCACCGCCTCCTCGTGATCGAGACCGAAGGTCTGAGCAAGCGCTTCGGCGACACGCAAGCCGTGTCCGAGCTGAGCCTGCGCGTCGAGGCGGGAGAAGTGATGGGGTTTCTCGGGCCGAATGGTTCGGGGAAGACGACGACCATCCGTCTGCTGATGGGATTGCTGCGCCCCAGCGCGGGCCGCGCGTCGATCCTGGGACGCGACTGCCACACTGACGCGGTCGCGCTCAAGCGCGACGTCGGCTATCTGCCCGACGAGCCGTTCCTGTATCCGTATCTGAGCGGCGTCGAGATCCTGGAGATGGTGGCGGGCTTGCACGGGTTCGCGCGCGCCGAGGGCCGGCGCCGCGCCGCCGCGATCGCCGAGCGGCTGGGACTGGCCGAGGCGGCGCGCGCCTACACGGTGACGTACTCGCTGGGGATGAAGAAGCGGCTGGCCCTGGCGCTGGCCCTGATTCACGACCCGCAGGTGCTGATCCTCGACGAGCCGACCAACGGCCTGGACCCCGCCGGCGCCAAGCAGATGCGCGAGACCATCACCGAGCTGGCGGCGCGCGGCCGCACGATCTTCCTGTCGACGCACCTGCTGGATGCAGCCGAGCGGCTGTGTCGTCGGGTGGCGATCATCCAGCGCGGCAAGCTGCAGGCGGTGGGCACGCCCGACGAGCTGCGCGCGCACTACCAGACGCCGGGCTCGACCCTGGAGGACCTGTTCCTGCGCGTGACGACGGACGGCTGAGGCAAAGTCGAAGGTCGAAGGTCGAAGGTCGAATGACGGACACGCTTCGCCTCGCGGGGATCTTCATCCGCTTTCGCCTGCGCTCGATGCGCAACGCCTTCCGCGCGCGGCGGCGGGGCCGTGCCGTGCTGATCGCGACGGTCGTCGGCGTCGTCACCGCGGTGGCGTACGTCGGGCTGTTCGCGCAGGCGTTCTCGATCATCGCGCGCACCGTCGACTTCGCCGGTCAGGTGGCCGTGCTGGCGCTGGTGACCGGGACGATCGCGTTCGGAAGCCTCGCGGCGCGTGCCGCCGGCAACGAAGCCGTGCGCGCGGGATCGCCGGAGAACGAGTTCCTGCTCGCGCGTCCCGTGTCGCTGCCCAGGGTGGTCGCCGCGCGCGGCATCGCCGACGCTGTCACCGATCCGGTGGGCGGCCTGTTTCTTCTCCCGGTGCTGATCTCGGCCACATTCGTCTGGGGTCTGGGCCTGACCGCGTGGCCGGTGGCGATCGCGATCTCGATGCTGGTGCAGATCGGGATCTCGACGCTCGCCTACAGCGTGCAGCTGGCGGTCGTGAGGTACGTGCCGGCCCGGCGGCGCCGGCTGGCGTGGACCGGGCTTCGTCTCGTCGCGGCGCTGTCGCTGGCGACGCTGTGGATGCTGGGCACCTGGGTGATGCGCGCGCCCGCGGCGCTGGCCGCGCAGGTCGCCGGCTTCGCTCCCGCGCTCGCGTTTTCGCCGTCGGCGCTGGTGAGCGCGCCGCTCGCGGCGCTGGTGCGGCACCAGCCGGGGCACGCGGTCGCGGCGATCGGGGCGCTGTGCGGCGCCGTTGCCGCCGCGATGCTGGTGACCGTCGCCGTCGCCCGGCGCGCCGGCATGGCCGGGTGGGAAGAGGCGGGCGCCGTGTGGGCCGAGACCAGCCCCGCGCCCGACGCGACGGCGCGCCTGCCCACCGCCGCGACCAAGGACCTCCGGCTGATCGTGCGCGATCGTTCGCAGCTGCTGGCGCTGATCGCGATCCCTTTCATCTTCATCGGCGTCCAGATCTTCGGCGCGGTGGGGTGGGAATGGACGACGGCCAGCCTGCAACGGGTCTCGCGCTTTTCGTACTCGGTGGCGGTGTACATGTGCACCATCGGGCCGCTCACGCACATGCAGGCCGAGCGGCGCGCGTTCTGGATCCTGCGAACGGTGCCGGTGCCGCTCGCCAGTCTGCTGGCGGCGAAGGCGCGCGCCTGGGCGATCATCGTCGGCGGCATCGCCCTGGTGATCTTCGCGTTGATGTCGTTCGCGGTGCCGAACGCGTCGGTCGGGGCGTTGGTGGCGGCCGGGCTGCTTGTCACCGTGGGCGCGGCGGGCATGAGCTTCGTCGCGGTGGCGATGGCCAGCGGCGGCGCCGATCTGTCCGACGAGAGCACCGCGGCGGTCGGACCGTCGACGATCTACGCGTACATGGGGGTCGGCGGCCTCTTCAACGTACTGCTGGGCGGGGAGGCGGCGATGTGCGTCGCGGGCGTGCTGCTGTACGCGTTTGCCGGCTGGACGTACTGGCAAGCCGGCGTCGAGCAGGCCGCGTTCTGCCTGGACGCCGAGGTGGTGCGCGAGCGCCGCGTCCGCGCGTCAGACGGCGCGACGCTGCTGATCATCTACGCCCTGACAGGACGCGCGTTGCTGGCCGTGACGGACAGCCTCGGCGGCGACGCCGCCGAGCGTGGTGTGATCGCCAAGTCCGTCTTAGGGATCCAGATCGCGCTGACGGTCCTGATCGGCATCGCGGTGGCGATCTACCTGGCGCGCCGGCCGGCGCGAGCGGGGCGCCGCGGCTGGCCGGCGTCGCTGGTGATCGCCGCCGGCGCGGGCGCGCTGGGGGGCGGCGTCATGCGTCTGGCGCTGGGCAGCGGAGACGGCTTATCGGTCGCGGCCATCGGGATCGTCGCGCTGGGCGCCTTGCTCGAGGAGGCGCTGCTGCGTGGGGTGGTGCAGCGGGCGCTGCCGGTGCCGCGCCTGGCAGCCGCGGCCCTTGGCGCGACCGTGGGCGTGCTTTCGGCGGAGTTATCCCACCCTACATTTTCGATGGGAGCGGCGGCGACCGTGGCTCTAATAACCAGTCACATCTGCGGCGCCACGGTCTACGAGCTCACCGGACGCGTCACCGCGGCGTGGACCGCGCGTGTCCTGTCGGTCGTTCTCGTCGGTGTTGGCGCTTTCGCCTAGCGATCGTTCGGGATACGATGATCACGATGCGGTTTTTCTCACCTTTCACTACGTCTCGCCTGCGCGCCGTCGCGCTGGTCGGTCTGGGGACGGCGGCGATCGCATCGTGTGGTGTCGACCAGAGTGGGCTCGGATCGATGCCTTTCCTGCCTCACGACGCCTCCGCCGGGGGCACGTCGGGCACCGCCGGCGGCGCGGGCACCGGCGGAAGCGCCGTCGCGGGAACGGGCGGAAGCGCGACCGGCCTGGGCGGCACGGTCGGGGTTGCCGGCACCAGCGGCGCCGCGGGCACAACCGGTGTCGCCGGGACGGCCGGTGACGCCGGCACAACCGGAACGACCGGTGCGGCCGGAACGACCGGTGACGCCGGGACGAGCGGCAGCGCGGGCACCGGCGACATGGCCGGCGTGGCGGGAACGACCGGCGCCGCCGGAACGGGCGGCGTTGCGGGGACGAGCGGCGTCGCCGGAACCAGCGGCGTCGCCGGGACGGGCGGCGTGGCGGGCAGCGGCGGTACCGGTGGTGTCGCGGGCAGCGGTGGTCGCGGGGGCGGTGCCGGGACCGTAGGCGGGCGGGGCGGAACGGGCGGCAGCTCTTCCTGCACGCCCGCCAACTGCTCGGACGGATGCTGCAACGGCAACTTCTGCGTTCGCCAGCGGTCGGCGTTCCTGTGCGGCGCGCAGGGCGCGGCGTGCAAGGCGTGCGCGCTGTGCGAGACGTGCTCGGCCCTGGGGCAGTGCCGGATCGACACCGCGTCCCGCTGGACGATCCGGGCGGTCTCCGCCGAGCTGAGCGGCGGCGGCTGGGATCGAAACATGGGCGACGTCGGCGGATCGCAGCCGGATCCGTTCTGTGAATACGAGAACCCGGCCGGTTCCGTCACGACGACCACCGCGGGCGTCACCGATACGATCAAGGATGACGCCACGCCGACGTGGAATCAGATCATCACGCCCGCGAACATGACGGTCTCGGCGGCGACGTTGATGTCGGCGAACCCGACCTGGCAGATCTGGGTGGGCGACGACGACGGCTGCCCGCCCATCGGCGGGTGCACCGCGGACACCGCGTGCACCATCCGCCAGCAGATCTCCGAGTCGACGCTGCAGTCCGGCCGGCTGGTCGTCAGCAACCGTCAGAACTGCGCGCAGGTGACGCTGGACTTCCTCTGCCAGGGGTCGGCGACCGCGGCCAGCGAATAGCGCTGGCGTCGAACGGCGGAGCTATTCGCTCCGCGCCACGGGCGCTGCGCTACGCCTTGGCGACGAGGCCCGATCGCAGACAGCGGGTGCAGACGCGGATGTGACTACGGGTGCCGTTCGTCAGACGGGTGTGTACCCGGCGCAGGTTGGGGCGCTGGATGCTCTTCGTCTTGATGTTCGAGTGGCTGACGTTGTTAGCGACCCGGCGCTGCTTGCCGCAGACTTCGCAGTGCGCTGCCATTTCAATTCCCTCCGGAAGGCGCGTACCTTTAGCACTCGTCGATGGAAATCGCAAGCAAGCGCCCCCCGCCGGCCGCGGGCCTCCTGCTCTTGCTTCTGTTCTCGACGCACCCGGGCTGCCGCTGCCATGGGAATCGCACGACCAGGGGCCGCGACGGTGGCACGGCCGTGGCGGCGACGGCGACCCTGGCCGGCACCGTGGCCGACCGCCGCGACCGGCCCGTGCCCGAGGCGCGCGTCCTCGCGTTTCCGCTGGCAGGCGAGGGCGGGGCGCCCCTGGAGACCGCGACGGACCTGGAGGGACGCTTCCGCTTCGCCCGCCTGGCGCCGGGACCGTACCGGCTGCTGGTCGAGGCGGCCGGCTTCCCGCCGGCGGAGAAGGCGCCCGTGTCGGCGCCCGCCGAGGACGCCGCGGTCCGGGTCGACGGTGAGGGGCGATCGGTCGTCGGGCGGGTGAGCGCGGCCGGGGTGCCCGTCGCGGACGCGCGCGTCCTGCTGGCGCCCGACGGTGGCGGTCCGCTGCGCGAGACGATCACGCGGGCCGGCGGCGGGTTCGCGTTCGGCGGGCTCGGGGCGGGCCGGTACGCCGTCCGCGCGGTCCGCGGCGAGGCCGCGTCCGCGGCCCTGCGCGCGATCGAGGCGGGCGACGGCCCGACGGCGGCGTCGGTGCAGCTCGAGCTGTCGGCGGGGCGCACCGTCACCGGCCGGGTCATCGACGACGCCGGCTCCGCGCTGGCCGAGGTTCCCGTCCGCATCGAGGCCGATACGGGGCCGCCCGGCGACGACCCGCTGCCCACGCTCGTCAGCTCGGATCGCGACGGTAACTTCGCGACGCTGGTGTTTCCGGGCGGCTATCGGATGTCGGCGTCGCGGCCGGGGTACGTGCTGCGGCGGGGGCCTGCGGTCGACGCGCGCGGCGCGGGCGCGGCGGTCAAGACCGTGCTCGAGCTGGTCCGCGGCGCGCGTGTGTTCGGGAAAGTGGTCGACCCGCGTGGCGGCGCCGCGGCGGGCGCGCGCGTCCGCTGCCTGG
>Ga0070673_100000888_pt1 | contig 16891 bp, 13 predicted proteins | sample KBSM23metaG_FD_65342 | JGI IMG/M metagenome (GOLD analysis project Ga0070673, IMG submission 65342) | Miscanthus rhizosphere microbial communities from Kellogg Biological Station, Michigan, USA - KBS M2-3 metaG | ecosystem: Host-associated > Plants > Roots > Rhizosphere > Soil ... | reverse complement strand
TACGCGACCTACGAGGACCTGATGGCGCTGACCGAGACGCTGTTCCGGGAGCTGGCGCGCGAGGTGGCGGGCGGCGAGGCGCTGACGTACCAGGGGCAGGCGATCAGCCTGGCGTCGCCGTGGCCGCGCATCCCGCTGAAAGACGCCGTCGCGGACGCCTCCCGCCGCGGCCTGCTGCCGGGCGGCCTGGAGCGGCCGATGTTGGACGAGGGCGAGGGCGCCGCGCTGTCGCGGTGGATCGAGGCGAGCGGCGTCGGCGCGCGCAACGACGAGCTGGGCGCGGTGCTGCGCAAATCGGACTCGCACGGCGAGCGCGTCGGCGCGCTGTTCGACTACGCGGGCGAGAAGACGCTGCCCGCCGACCGTCCCGCCTTCGTGACCGAATATCCCGCGGAGACGTCGCCGCTGTCGCGCCGCAACGACGCCGACCCCAGCCGCGTCGATCGCTTCGAGCTGTTCATCGTCGGGCGTGAGCACGCGAACGCCTTCTCCGAGCTGAACGATCCGGCCGACCAGCGCGGCCGCTTCGCGCGCCAGGTCGACGCCAAGGCGCAGGGACGCGAGGAGACGATGGACTACGACGAGGACTACTGCCGCGCGCTCGAATACGGGCTGCCGCCGACTGCGGGCGAGGGCATCGGTATCGATCGGCTCGCCATGCTGCTCTGCGACCAGCCGTCGATCCGCGACGTGATCCTGTTCCCGCTCATGCGCCCGGAGCGCGAGTAGCCAGGACCAAACGGTGGCGCGCGGAGCGGGGTTCGAATGGATGGTGGCGTGGCGGCACCTGCGCGATCCGGATCGGAAGACGCATCGCACGTTGTGGACGGGCCTGATCCTCATCGTGCTGGGCGTGCTGGCGCGCGGGTTCGCCGCCTACGGTCCCAAGCTGTTTCACCTGCGCACCGCGCTGGCGCCGGGGGAGTGGCGCGCGGCGCGCGCGGCGGAGTGGATCGGGTACGTGAACATCGGCGGCCACTTCGCGATCGATCTGGGCGGCATCATCGTGCTGCTCGGCGTGCTGTTCGCGATCTTCACGGTGTTCACGGCGCTCTCGATCTTCGGCGTGTTTCTCGGCACCGCGGCGCCGATCATCGCGCTGTCGGTGATGTCCGGGTTCGAGAATGACCTGAAGACGAAGATCCGGTCGACGAAGGCCGACGTCGTCATCGAGACGCGCGACGGCGCGCCCTTCACCGACTGGGAAGCGGTCGAGGCGAAGGCGCGCGGCGTGCCCGACATCGCCGGGCTGATGCCGTACGTCGAGGCGGAGGTGATCGTGAAGCACGCGACCAACGCCGCGGGGATGGGCATCATCGTGCGCGGCATCGATCCGTCGCGCGCCGCGAAGGTGCTGGGCATCGGAACCAAGTTGAAGGAAGGGAAGCTGGAGTACCTCGAGCACCCCGACCAGATCCCGGACGATTTGATCGTGATGCCCGAGTTCGAGAAGGACGACAAGGACGACAAGAACGCGGGCGAGGCCCGGCGCGTCCTGCCGGGCATCCTGCTGGGCGAGGAGCTGTTCCAGCACATCCTGCGCGTGTTCGTGGGCAGCGAGGTCGACGTCGCCTGCCCGATGTGCGGCGTCGGGCCGACCGGGCCTATGCCCAAGCTGAAGCCGTTCCGCGTGGCCGGGCACTTCTACAGCGGGATGTACGAGTTCGATTCCAAGCTGGCTTACGTGTCGCTGCGCGACGCCCAGAAGTTCCTGGGCATGGACGGTGAGGTGACCGGCATCGAGATCCGGACGGTCACGCCGGAGGCGGCGATCGACGTCGCCAGGCAGATCGGCGCCCGCCTGGGCCCGGCGTACGAGGTGCGCTCGTGGGAAGAGCTCAACAGAAGTCTCTACGCCGCCCTCAAGCTGGAGAAGCTGGCGATGTTCATCGCGCTCAGCTTCATCGCATTGGTGGCGTCGTTCTCGATCATCGCGAACCTGATCATGATGGTGACGGAGAAGGCCCGCGAGATCGCCATCCTCAAGTCGATGGGCGCGCGCGACGGCGCCATCCTGCGCATCTTCTTCGCCGAGGGGCTGTACATCGGCGTGCTGGGCCTGCTGCTGGGGGTCGTCGCCGGCATCGCCGGTTGCTACCGCCTCGCGACCCAGGGGTTGCCGCTGCCGGCCGAGGTCTATTACATCGAGAAGATGCCGGTCGTCATGCGCGCCTCCGAGATCGCCGCCGTCGCCTTCGCGGCGCTGGCCCTCTGCTGCCTGGCGACGATCTACCCGGCGATGCTGGCATCCCGGATGCGGCCCGTCGACGGCCTCCGCTACGAGTGAGGGCGCACGGCCCAGGCAACCCCATTTAACCCCGCAAAGTCCTAGGGGTTCGGGCTCCCCTGGAGCGTTGACACCTACGGGGGCGCCGACTACTTTGGCGCACCCAATGATGACCGCTCCGACTGCAGATTCGCGCGCAGCCGCGGGCGTGCGCCGGGGAGCGGCGGTGAGCGTCCGGAAACTCACCAAGGTGTACCCGCACAGCGGGCGGGACATCAACGTGCTGCGCGGGCTCAACTTCGATCTACAGCCGGGCGAGGTGGCGTCCGTGGTTGGCGCGTCGGGCGTCGGCAAGTCGACCCTGCTGCACGTGCTCGGCACGCTCGACACCGCGACCTCGGGGACCATCTCGTTCGACGGCGTCAACGTGACGGCGATGGGCCCCACGCGCCTGGCCGAGTTCCGCAACAACGAGATCGGCTTCGTGTTCCAGTTCCATCACCTGCTCCCCGAGTTCACCGCGCTGGAGAACGTGATGATGCCGGGGTTGATCAACCGGCTGCCCCGCGCCACCGCGTCGGAGCGCGCGACGGCGATGCTGCGGCGGCTGGGGCTGGGCGAGCGGCTCACGCACCGGCCGGGCGAGCTGTCGGGCGGCGAGCAGCAGCGGGTGGCGCTGGCGCGCGCGCTGCTGCTGCGTCCACGGCTGCTGCTGGCCGACGAGCCGACCGGTAACCTCGACACCAAGACCGGCCGCGAGATGCACGAGCTGTTCTTCGAGCTGAATCGCGAGCTCGAGATGACGATCCTCATCGTCACCCACAACGACGAGCTCGCCGCGCGGACGCCCCGCAAGCTTCGTATGGCCGACGGCCTGATCGTCGAGCAGGAGTGACCGCGCGGGCGATGACCTCCTGGCGTCGGAGTGTATTCGGGCTTGCGCTCGTCGCGGCCCTGGGACTCGGCATCATCCGGGCCGGAGGCGCGCACGCCGCTGAGCCAGCACCCGCCGCGGGCGAGGCGAAGGGCGAGGCGAAGGGCGACGACGACGCCGAAGAAAAACCGTCGGCGCCGGCGGCGCCCGCGACGGCCAGCCTGCGCGTCATCAAGCTGCAGTTCCGCGGCAACCGCAAGGTCGAGGATGACGCGATCAAGATCAACCTCAAGACCGCGGTCGGCGTGACGCTGACGCAGGAGATGATCCGCGAGGACGTCCGCCAGATCTGGAAGATGGGCTACTTCGACGACGTCCAGGTCGAGGTCACCGAAGGGAAGGGCGGCAGCATCGTCACGTTCGTGCTGCGCGAGAAGCCGGCGATCAAGAAGATCTACGTCGCCGGGAACGAGGAGGTGGCGCTGTCGAAGATCAACGAGGTCCTCGACATCAAGAAAGAGCAGATCCTCGACCTCGCGAAACTGAAGAAGAACGTCGAGAAGATCAAGGACCTCTACGTCGAGAAGGGCTTCTACATGGCCGACGTGACGTACGAGGTGAAGCGCGACACCTCGTCGACCGTCGACATCTGGTTCCACGTCAGCGAGCACGCCAAGGTGGAGGTGCGGCGCGTGAACTTCGTGGGCAACGCGGCGATCTCCGACGCCGATCTGCGCGACGTCATCAGCACGCACGAGGGCAACTTGCTGTCGTTCATGACGTCGGCGGGGACCTACCGCGAGGACGTGTTCCAGCGCGACCTGCTGCTGATCCAGGCCCACTACTGGGATCGCGGCTACGTGCAGGTGAAGGTCGGGAACCCGCTGGTCGAGCTGTCGCCCGACAAGCAGTCGATGTACATCACCATCTCCGTCGAGGAAGGGCCGCAGTACCGGCTGGGCAAGGTGGACGTGACGGGCGAGCTGCTGGCGTCGCGCGAGTACTTCCTGGAGCGGGTGTCGGTGAAGACGGGCGAGATCTTCAACCGGTCCAAGCTGTCCGACGATCTGCAGAAGCTGACCGACTATTACAAGGACCGCGGCTACGCCTACGTCAACGCGACGCCGAGCACGCCGGTCAACGAGAAGACGCGCACCGTCGACGTCGCCTTCGAGATCCAGAAGGGCCCGCTGGTCACCTTCGACCGCATCCGCATCCGCGGCAACACCAAGACGCGCGACAAGGTGATGCGCCGCGAGCTGCGCATCTACGAGGGCGATACCTACAACCAGTCGCAGCTGGATTACTCGAAGCGCCGCGTCACCGCGCTGGGTTTCTTCGAGAAGGTCGACGTGTCGACCAAGCGCGGGTCGACCGACGACAAGATGGACGTCAACTTCGAGGTCACCGAGCGGCCGACGGGTACGTTCCAGATCGGCGCCGGTTTCTCGTCGGTCGAGAACTTCATCGCCCAGGCGCAGATCTCGCAGAACAACCTGCTGGGACGCGGCCAGCTGCTGACGCTGCAGGCGCAGCTCTCCAGCTTGCGCCAGCTGTTCCTGCTGCAGTTCCAGGACCTCTACTTCCTCGATACGAAGTGGACCTTCGGGTTCAACCTGTTCAAGCAGGACCAGTTCCTGTTCTCGTTCGTGCGGTCGTCGAAGGGCGGTTCGCTCACCTGGGGCTACTTGCTCGCCGAGGACACGCGCCTCATGCTGACGTACACGCTGGAGGACGTCAGCGTCTCGACCAGCGCGTTCACGGGCCTGTTCTCCAGCGCGGCGTTGCAGCCGACGCCCATCGGGTCGATCGCGAACCTGCTGCGTTCGGGAATAACGTCGTCGGGGCGGGCATTGCTCTCGTACGACACGCGCGACAACCGCATGTTCCCGACGCGGGGCTGGTACAACACCCTTTCGGGCGAGGTGGCGGATCACTTCCTGCTGTCCGAGAACGTCTTCACCCGCTACGAGGCGGTGGCGCGCGCCTTCTACCCGATCTGGGGGCCGTTCGTGCTGCGCCTCAAGGCGAACGCCGGTCTCATCGCCAGCCGCGACCCGCGCGGTGTGCCGATCTTCGAACGCTACTTCGTGGGCGGCATCTACGACGTCCGCGGCTTCCCGCCCCGGTCGCTGGGGCCGGTCATCCGGGCGCTCAGCGACCGCGCCCAGGACTCCACGCTGCGCAACTTCCTGGTCGGCGGCAACATGAACGTGATCATGAACGCGGAGGTCGAGTTCCCGATCTTCGACAAGGTCGGCATCCGCGGCGTCGTGTTCACCGACATGGGCAACGCGTTCAATTTGGAAGATCAGTACTGCGCGATCCGTCCGTCAGTCGTGGACGACAGCAAGAACCCCTGCCTGGGCCCGCTCAACTGGTCGGCGTATCGCCAGAGCTGGGGGTTCGGATTCCGCTGGTTCTCGCCCATCGGGCCGCTGCGGTTCGAGTGGGGCATCCCCTTCAAGACGCTCCCCGGCGAGCAGCCGATCGTTTTCGAGTTCACAATCGGCAATTTCTTCTGATCCGTGTTAAGCAACCGGCACTTCCTCAGGAGATGAAAATGTCACGCGCTACACAGTTCTTCATCGCAGCGGTCTTTTTGCTGAGCACGTCGGCTGCCTTCGCCGAGGACATGAAAATCGGCTACGTCGACATGCAACGTGCCCTCAACGAGACCGACGACGGCCGCAAGGCGAAGGAAAAGCTCAAGAAGGACTTCGACCAGAAGCAGAAGGAGCTGGACGAGCAGCAGAACCAGCTGAAGAAAGAGATCGAAGACCTCGACAAGAAGCGCTCGCTGCTCAGCCCCGACAAGGTGCGTGAGAAGGAAGCCGAGCTGCGCGCGAAGCTGGAGAAGGTGCAGGGCACGTACATGCGTCACCAGCAGGATCTGTCGGGCAAGGAGCAGAAAGAGACCGCGAAGATCTTCGAGCGCATGACCAAGATCATCTCGGAGATCGCGGCGGCCGAGAACTTCAGCATGATCGTCGACAAGTCGGCGCTGGTGTTCGCGAAGCCCCACCTGGATCTCACCAACGAGCTGATCCGGCGGTACAACGGTAATGCCGGCAAGGCCGGCGGGGCCGCCCCGACCACGCCGCCCGCGAAGACGCCCCCCAAGAAGTAAGCAGGCGGCCGTGCTCGATATCGTCGCCATCGAGCGGATCCTTCCGCACCGGTATCCGTTCCTGCTCGTCGATCGGGTCGACGAGATCGGCGAGGAACGGGTGATCGCCCGCAAGCTGGTGTCGCGCAACGAGCCGTTCTTCAACGGCCACTTCCCCGGGCATCCCGTGATGCCCGGCGTGCTGATCATCGAGGCGCTGGCGCAGGCGGGCGCGCTGCTGGCCGCCCACACGACGGGCTTCAACCCCGAGACGCACGTGGTCTACTTCATGGCGATCGACAACGCGCGGTTTCGCAAACCGGTCGTGCCCGGTGACGTCCTGACGCTGGACGTGGTCCCGCTGCGCAAGGGCAAGGCGATCTGGAAGCTGAAGGGCGAGGCCAAGGTCGGCGACGTTCTGGTCGCCGAGGCAGAGATGATGGCCTCGATTCAACCTCGCGAGACGAAGTGAGGTGAGGACCGCGACGAAATCGCTCGTTCCGGCCCTCCTGCTACTCTCGATTACTGCCTGCCCCCGCTCGAAGCTGCCCAAGCCCGACGGCGCGGCGGTCGTGGTCACGCCCGAGCCCAAGCCGGGTGGCGACGTGACGGCTGTCGCCGAGATCGAGCCGAACGACACCGTCTCGAAGGCGCAGCGGTTGCTCGTGACCCAGGCGGCGCCCGCGGCGGTCAACGGCGCGCTCGCCTGGCCCGTCAAGGGCAAGCCCGACGTCGACACCTACCGGATCGGCATGCCCGGTCCGGACGGCGGCGTCGTCGACGCTGCGGCCGCGCCGGCGGTGGGACCCGACGGGGGGGCGGTCCCGGTCCCCCGGCCGCAGTTCATGGCGCGCGTCGACGTCACGCCGGACGCCGCGATCTCGGTCAAGCTCGAGGTCCTGGACCTGATGGGCCGCACGGTGATCTCGGCGGGCGGCGCCGAGCCGGGACAGATGGTGTCGATCCCGAACCTTCCCATCTCCGTCGCGGCCCCGTTCGTGCGCGTCCGGCGGGTCGCCGCCGGCGAGGCGCCCGGCAGCTACAAGATCGTCGTCCACGTGATGCCGCTGGAGGCGGGCGGCGAGGTCGAGCCGGACGACGCGACGACGCAGGCCAACGACCTGGCCCTGCCCGGCGAGGCCATCGGCTTCCTCGGATGGCGCCGCGATCAGGACACGTACCGGCTGTCGACGGCGGCGCTGGCGGAGGGGAGCGTGCTCGCCGCCGATCTCGATCCGATCCCGGGCGTCAGCTCACGGCTTGCGATCGTGGACGCGACGGGCAAGAAGCTGTCGGAGGCGCGCGGCCGGCGCGGCGAGCGGGTCGCGCTGCGGAACGTGCTGGTTCCGCCGGGCACCGCCCAGCTGTTCGTGATCGCGACGGCTGACTTCGGGTGGAGCGCCGACCAGCGCTACGATCTGCGGGTCAGCGCCGAGCTGCCCAAGGCGGGCGCCGAAGCCGAGCCCAACGACGACCCGGCGCACGCGCAGGTGGTGACCGACGGGACCGTGCAGGGGTACCTCGGGCGTGGCGACGTCGACGTCTTTAAGTACACGGCCGCCGCGCCCGTCATGCTCACCGTCGAGATCGCGCCGCCCGAACGCGCGACCGCCAAGCTGGAGATCGCCAACGAGGAAGGCGTGGTCCTGTCGCGCGGCAAACCGGCGGCGAAGGGCCGCAAGCCGCTGCGCGCCGGCATGCGTGTCGAGAGCGGCAACATCCTCATCCGCGTCATCGCGGGCGGCGGCGAGGGAAATCCCGACGATCCCTACCGCTTGACGATCTCCAGCGCTCCGGCGGCCAGCGACGCGCCCCCGCCGCCGGCCGAAGAATGACCCTCACCCCGCGGATCGGGACGGTCGGTGTAGCGGCTGTCCTCGCCGCGCTGGGCTGCGCGCACAAGCCCGAGGGGCCGGCCGCCACGCTGCAGGAATTCGGGTCGGCGCTGGCGCACGGCGACACGCGCGGCGCCTACGCGCTGACGTCGGCCGACTTCCAGAAGCGGACGTCATACGATGCGTTCGCCGCCGGCCTGGGCGCGAACCCGGCGGACACGTCGGCTCTGGGCAAGCGGATCGGCGAGCAGGCCGCGCGCGTCGCGCCGCGCGTCGATATCCAGCTGCCGCAGGGGGACACGGTGGCGCTGGTGCTCGAGGGCGGCCGCTGGCGGGTCGATGGTCCCGCGCCCGAGCCGTGGGGCCAGCGGACGCCGCGCGCCGCCCTGCGCACCTTCGTACGCGCCCTGGCCGAGCGGCGTTACGACGTCGTGCTGCGGCTGGTACCGCGGCGGCACCGGACCGACCTGACCGCCGACAAGCTGCGCCAGTACTGGGAGGCGCACCAGGACGAGACGAAGGCGATGCTGTCCCGGTTGCAGGCCGCGCTGGCGGCGCCCATCGTCGAGTCTAGCGACGAGGCGCACATGCCGTACGGGCCCGAGCATGAAGTGGTCTTCGTGCGCGAAGACGGCATCTGGCGCATCGAAGACCCGGATTGAAAGGCCTTCATTTCCGCCGTTGTCGCGCTGCTGACGCGTCATGGCTACTTTCAAATCAGGCTGGGCTCGGGCCCCCCTCACGTTTCCGACGGCAGATGCCGAACTTGACTAAGAGAGTTGGATATTGCAGGCATTTAGCTAGAGGTCCGCGTCGTGCTCGAACCCTGGATCATTGAACAGATTCGACGCCGCGAAGAAGAGGAGCGCCGACGGCACGAACAGCCTCGGCTGGAGATCCCTGTCCGCGACGAGCACTGGAAGCGCGACCGTCCCGAGGATGAGGAAGACGACGAGAACAAGGACCGCGACGGCGGGAACCGCGGCGTCGTCATCATCGATATCTAAGGAACCCCTCACCTACCTCTCCCCGCTGCGCGGGGCGAGGGTTTATCGATCTTGGGCGCTTGCTAGCGCTGGTGCGGGTTCGGCCTGGCGGCGAGCGGGTTCGGCGGGCCGCCCGGGCCGGGGCCGCCAGGGCCGGCGCTGCTGGTGGCGCCCTTCTTGAGGTCGTCCACCTTCACGAGCACGCGGTCGACGTTCCATTTCGGCGCCAGGAAGACGTCGGCGCTCTTTCCGGTCATCACGTAGTAGTTGAGCTTGTCCTTCGTCTCTTCGCCGACCTTGATGGTGCAGGTCGCGGGCGGCTTGCCCTTGCCCTTGGCGACGATCGTCGCTTGCGGCTTGGCGAGCCCGTTGGTCTTCGGCGTGGCGTCCTCGGCGAAGCTCTGGGCCTTCCACTCCTTGAACGCGCTCGCGAACGTCACCTTCGACGAGTCGACCTCCAGCTTCGCGGGCTTGCTCGCCTTCCAGTCGCTTCCGGTTTTGGCGATGGTGTACGAGTTGTCGCCGTGGGTGACGGCGACCTCGGCCAGGTCGCTGTCGGCGATGTCGCACAGGGTCTTGTCGCGGAACTCGACGGGCCGTTTCACGACGCGCTCGGCGTTGTACTTCTTGACGATGAAAACCTGCGGCGCCTCGGGCGTCTTGACGTAGTACTCGTCGTCGCCCTTCTTGTTGCCGATCAGCGCCGTCGCCTTCTTGCCGCCCTTGAGGCTGACGGTGATGGCCAGCGCGGGCGGCTCCAGCCCGGCATCCGCCGGCTTCACGCCGTCGGCGAAGTCCTGCGCCTTCCACATCGCCAGCGCCGAGACGATGCCGTTCGGGATGGCGTTGTCCAGCTTGTCGACCTTCACCGACGATTCGACGACGTTCCAGCCGTCCTCGGAACCGACCTTGGCGCCGCTCTTCTTGGCGATGGTCTTGCCGCCGTCCTGGGTGACGACCTCGACCTGCTCCGCGTCGGGCGCCGTGAAGGTCGTGATGCTCTTGTCGCGCCAGTCCGCGGGCGACTTGTCGAACAGGTACTTCGAGATGCCGGTGGCCTGCCAGACCTCGTCCTTGCCAGCCGGGCGGACCATCGTCCCCGGGCCGTTGGACTTGCCGACGATGACGTCGGCCAGCACCTTGCCACCCTTCGCCTTCGCGACCAGGTGGATGCCGCTCTTGTCGTCGACCTCGAACTCGGCGTGCTTGGCCTTCTGCTCCGTGACCAGGTCGGAGACGTCCATCTTGCCCAGCCCCTCGAACGCCGCCTTGGCCGCGGGCTCGTCGGCGGCGTAGGCGACCGGCGCCGTCATCGTGTACTTGCCGCCGTCGCTCTTGATCACGGAGGTCGCGCCGGCCTTCGTGACCTCGATGGTCTCGACGTCGGCGGCGTTGAGCTTGGCGACCGGCCGCGCCCGGTCGGAGACGCGTTCGCCCTTCTGTGGACGGGTGAGCGCGATGATCGCGATGACAGTGAGGCCGGCGAAGGCGGCGAGTGCGTAGAACGTTTTTCGGTTCATGAGTTCGATTCCAGCTTGCGACTGACGATTACAGTTTCAGACCCTGGCGGCGCGCCCCACGGACGCGCCAGCGCACGATGCCGAACCCCACGAATGCGAGCGGCACGCCCACGATGTTCAGCAACTGAAGCGCGATGACCTTGCCCGAGGTGGTGGCCTCGATGGGCCGCGCCGTCAGCGTCTTGGTGCGCACCGGCGTCAGGGTTTCGTCCTCGGTCACCCAGCCCATGGTGTTCAGCAGCAGCTGCGCGCCTTCCGAATAGATCGGGATGTAGCGGCCGATCTGCAGGTACTCCTCGGACGCGAAGTCCGAGTCGCCGACCACCAGCAGCCGCACCGGCTTGCGCGATTCCGAGGGCGGCACGTTCGCCTGGTCGGGGTTCGACATTCCGGGTTGCGCCGCCGGCGACGGGTACGCGCTCTTGAGCGGTCCCTGGTAGGCGTACGCCATCCCGTACGAGCCCTTCTCCTTGCCTTCCTCGATCTTCACGGTGGGCGAGAAGAAGAACATCCCGCTCGCCTTCCAGGCGGTGGGCATGGTCTTGGCGATCGTCCACAGCTTGCCGGCCTGCGGCTTGCCGCCCGCCAGCGGGCCGACCAGATCGACCGAGCTGCCGAACGGGAACACCATCGCCGTCACGTGGTCGAGCACGGACAGGTCCTTGACCTCGTCGGTCTTGACCGCGACGTAGACGGGGACGCTCGCGAGCATCTTGCGTCCGTCGGGCAGATCGATCGGTCCGGGCACGCGCGGCGTGTCGAGCACGAAGTCCTGGTTCACCTTGAAGCCGTACTTCTCCAGCAGCTCGCCCAGCCCCGTGTCGTTGGGCTGCCCGATCTTGGGCTGCCCGCCCATCATCTCGGGCGGCATCCCGTTGCCGCGCGGCGACTGCATCGCCATGCCGTCGACCATGAACACCGCGCCGCGGCCCTTCATCAGGAACGCGTCGAGCTCGCGCCGCCCCTTGTCGTCGAACGGCTGCTTGGGACCGGGCACGATGAGCGCGTCGACGTCGTCGGGGATCGGCGCGGTCGACGGGTTGACGTTGCTGACCTCGAACTCCTCGATGTGCTTCAGGTAGCCGAGCTCCGCCTCGCCGTGCCCGTTGGTCACCGCGATCTTCTGCTTCTTCTGCGTCATCCGCTTGATCAGGGACGAGATCCGGTACTCGAGGCCCTCGAGCTGGCCGACCTGCGGAATCGCCTCGTCCTTGCCCTGGTACTGGAAGCAGATGCCCAGGTAGTGCGCGCCGATCTCGAACTTCTGCTCGCGCATCACCTGCACTTGCACCTTCTGCACCTTGCACTGCGCGGCCTCGTCCTCGATCTTCTTGTCGCCGCTGGGATCGAACGCCTCGAAGCGCATCTTGCCCTTCGAGTACGCGCGGTACTCGTCCAGCAGGTCGCGCAGATAGGCGGCCACCGGCTGCAGCTCCGGCGGAAGGTCCTTCTTGGAGATGTACGCCTTGACGGTCAGGTAGTCGGGCAGGGCGCCCACGATCGCCTTCGACCCGGGCGACAGCGTGTAGACGTGGTTCTCGGTCAGGTCGAGGCGGCCGAACACGCGCGTGCCGATCAGGTTGATCAGCACGATGGCGCCGATCGTCAGCAGCACGTACAGGCCCGAGTTGGAGGCAGCGGCGATCTTTTGCCGCCCCATCTTCTTTTCGGCGCTGTCCGGCGCGGCCTTGTTTCCGTCTTCGGTTGCCATGGCTAGTTCCACCGCCGCGATTCGAGGGACAGCGTCGCCAGCAGCAGGCAGATGCCCATCACGGAGAAGTAATAGATGACGTCACGGGTATCGATGATGCCGCGGCTGATGTTGTCGAAGTGCGTACCGATGCCGATGAACGACGCGAATCCCTGCAGCGGCCCGGCGGGCAGGTACTGCGTCGCCTGACCCACGATGAACAGGCCCAGCGAGATGACGAACGCGACGATGCACGCGACGATCGAGCTGCGCGTGAACGCCGAGCTCATCACGCCGATGGCCATGTACGCGCCGCCCATCAACAGCAGACCCAGGTAGCCGCCGATGGTGGGGCCGCGGTCGACCGGACCCAGCGCGCGCACGGTGATGGCGAACACCAGCGTGAGGGCCAGCGTCGTGGCGAGCAAGGCCATCGCGGCCAGGAACTTGCCCAGCACGACCTGCCAGTCGCGGACGGGCATCGTGATCAGCAGCTCCAGCGTGCCGGACGCCTTCTCGTCGGCGATCAGGCGCATCGTGATGGCCGGCGCCAGGAACATGAACAGCATCGGCATCGTCTCGAAGAAGCCGCGCAGGCTCGCTTCCTGGGTGAGGAAGAACTTGAAGATGAAAAAGATCCCGCCCGCGATGATCGTGAACGCGGCGACGACGATGTAGGCGACGGGCGAATTGAAGTAGGCGTTGATTTCACGCCGCGCAATGACCATTGCCGGGCTCATGACTTCCCCTCTTCTCCGGTTGTGAGGTTGCGGAAAACGTCTTCCAGGCTGGCCGCCTCGCGCGCCAGCTCCAGCAGCGTCCAGCGGTTGTCGACCGCGGCGCGGAAGATCGGCTTGCGCAGATCCGCCGAGCCGGCGTCGATCGCGAACGCGTGCGAGCCGTCCTCGCCGGCGATCGCTTCGCAGCGGGTCACGCCGCTCAGGCTGGCGAGACGATCGCGGATGGCGTCCTTCGCGACGCCGTTCGATTCGACGACGACGCGGTAGCGCCCGCCGCGTTCGCGCGCGCGAAGCTCGTTGGGCGTCCCGTCGGCCACCAGCTTGCCACCGTTGATGATCAGGACGCGGCTGCAGGTCGCCTGCACCTCGGGGAGGATGTGCGTCGACAGGATGACCGTCTTCTCCTGGCCAATCTCCTTGATCAGCGACCGGATCTCGACGATCTGGTTGGGGTCGAGACCGCTGGTCGGCTCGTCGAGGATGACGATGTCGGGGTCGTGCAGCATCGCCTGCGCCAGGCCGACGCGCTGGCGGAAGCCCTTGGAGAGCTCGCCGACCAGCTTGCCGGCGACGTCGCCCAGCCCGCAGCGCTGGCCGATCTCCTTGATGCGGCCGGGGACCTTGTCGCGGTCCATGCCGCGCATCGCCGCCGCGAACTGCAGGAACTCGAGCACTGTCATGTCGCGGTAGATCGGCGTGTCTTCCGGCAGGTAACCGACGCGCTTGCGCACCTCCAGCGAATCGCTGAAGACGTCGTGTCCCGCGACCAGCGCCCGGCCCGCGGTCGGGGCCAGGTAGCAGGTCAGCATCTTCATCGTGGTCGACTTGCCGGCGCCGTTCGGGCCAAGGAAGCCCAGGACTTCGCCTCGCCGCACGCCGAACGAGACCTTGTTGACTGCTCGAGTAATTCCGTAGTTTTTGGTGAGGCCTTCGACCTCAATCATCAGGTCCGACATCGGTGCCCCTTTGTGCAGGAACTCGCGCCCGGAAACTCCGGTTCGCGTTGAGTTATTCCCGTGCGATTGAGGGTACCTACGACGGTCCTTGGCGCCGTGTCAAGCTCGGGCGCCCCGCGCGTGCCGGGAAACCCGCGGTTCAGCAGTCGGAATCGCTGCCCGCCGAGCAGCCGGTGGGGCAGCAGGAATCGCGCTTTCCGCCCGAGCAGGCCGTGATCGGGACGTGGCGGCAGGCGACGTTGCAGGCGTTCGCATCGCCGGACAGCTGCTCGGCCGTGCACGGGTCGCCGTCGTCAGGGCATGCGGTCGGGCAGGTGCTGGGTGGATCGCAGGTCTCACCGGCCCCGATGTGGCCGTCGCGGCAGGTGGGGCTGCAGTCGCGATCGTTGACGGCTGAGCACCCCGGCGGGCAGCAACCGTCGTCCGGAATGCATCCCGTGATGGGGTTGTGGCTGCAGGTCCGCGAGCAGCTTTCGATTGAACCGGACGCCTGATCGAACGTGCACGCATTGCCGTCGTCGCACGAGCGCGAGCAGGCGCCGACCGCCCCCGCGGTGATGGCGCGGTCGCAGCTTTCGCCGGTCTCCACCACGCCATCGCCGCAGATGGCGGGGCAATCGTTGTCGTTCGCGGCGCTGCATCCGCCCGGACAGCACTTGTCGTCGTCCGCGCACGTCGTCTTCGGCATCGCGACGCAGGCGGCGCTGCAGGCATCGGCGCGGCCAGTGACCACGTAGTTCGAGCACGCGTCGTCCGACGGGCAGCTGCCCGGGCCCGGGCAGCCGGCCATGCCCATCGTGCCCGCGGCGTAATCGCAGAGCTCGATCGGCCTTTCGACGACGCCGTCGCCGCATCGCGACGCGCAGTCCGTGTCCAGGTAGAAGCTGGCGTTCGCGGCCTGCGGGCAGCAGCCGTCGCCGGCGCGAAACGCGGTGATGGGGATGTACACACACCGGGCCGCGCACGTTCCCGCGCTGACCAGGTGATCCTCCGTGCACGAATTGTGGTCGTCGCACTTCAGCGGGCAGCTGTCGGGCGCGCCCGGCACCGCGCCCAGGTCGCACTCCTCGCCCTGGGTCGTCTCGATGACGCCGTTCCCGCAGCGCGCGGAACAATCGGCGTCGTTGCCCGAATTGCAGCGGGCGGGGCAGCAGCCGTCCTTTGCGTCCAGGTCACAGGTCGTGTTCTCGATCAGCTCGCAGCGCTTCGTGCATTGGTCGGCGTCGCCCGCCAGCGTCCAGCGCAAGCAGCCGAGACGGCCGAACCTGTCGGGCGGAGCCTGCGGACACTCGTCAGGGCAGTTGCCGTCGCACGTCTCGCCGCGCTCGACGACCTTGTTGCCGCACTTGGGCGCGCAGTCGCTGTCCGTCGCGTTCGTGGCGCCGGGCGGGCAGCACCCGTCGCCGGAGATCGGCAGCTTGATCATGAAATGGCCGCAGGTGCGGGCGCATCCCGCCCCGACGAAGAAGTCGATGCTGCACGAGTTGTGGTCGTCGCAGTTGATCGGACACGCGCCCTCCGCCGGCGGCACGATCCCGACGTCGCACGCCTCGCCGGCCTCCTTGAGGCCGTTGCCGCAGACCTTGTCGCAGTCGACGTCGGTCGCGTTCGTGGCGCCGGGGGGACAGCAGCTGTCCGGCTGCGGCCCTGATTGCACGATGGGCGTGCGAACGCAGGCAGCTGAACAGGTGCCGACGGACACCAGCATGCTGTCCGCGCAGGTGGTCGGCAGGCATTCTGCCGTCGTGGGGCAGGCGCCGGCTGCCCCGCGCGCGATCCCCGTGTCGCAGGTCTCGCCATTGTCGACGACGCCGTTTCCGCACGTCGGCGAGCAGTCCAGGTCCATACCGGCGTCCACGCCGCCGTCATTTTCACTGTACCCGGTGCCGCTGGGGCAACAGCCATCGCCGGCGATCGGCTCCCGGATCTCGTCGTGGGCGCAGACGACCGTGCAGTCGTTTCCGCTGCGCGTGTCGCGCGTGCACGCGATGTGGTCGTCGCACGTCACCGGGCAGGCGCCGGGATCGCCCGGCGCGATCGCCTTGTCGCAGGTCTCGCCCGGATCGACGCGGCCATTGCCGCAACGGGGGCTGGGCGTGGACATGCCGCCGTCGTCGTTGCCGGTGCCTCCGTCCACGACGCACACGTCGCCCCCGCAGTCGAGGCGCACGTAGACTGTTTGATGCTCGCCGGCCCGCACCTGGATGACTTCGTGCCCGGTGGCGACGGTCGCGCCGTTCGCATCGGTGGCGCGTACGTCGATCTGGATGTCACCGGTCGCGTAAGCAGGAATCTGGGCGCTCAGAGTGGTGGGAAACGCGATCGGTGAATCGCCCTCGCGCGAATAGCGATTCGATGAGGGTGATCCCGCCTTGCTGGTCAGCGTGACCTCCAGCGACGTCACCGCCGGCGGCGTGCCCGAGGCGGTGACGACGACGAGCAGGACGGCGTTGTCGTCCTTGTGATGGCAGGCGGCCAGCGCCGTCAGCGCCAGTGCCCATCCCAGCGACCGTTTCAAAAGAACCTCTTGTCGCCGAGGTCGGTCGCCGGAATCGACGACCCGTTCGATCCTGAAGAGAGCACCGCCGCGCCGACGCCGCCCAGCACCGCGACACCGACGGCCGTCCAGAACCACCACCGCTGCCAGACCCGCGTCGTCTGGCGCGGCTTGCTGGGCGCGGGCTCGACGATCATCAGCGGATGACGGCGGCGGGCGGATGCGACCGGGCGTGGGGTGAAGTTCCCGCGCCGCGCTTCCAGCTCGATGACCTTTTCTTCGACGTCGGCGCGATCGAACGCGTCGGGCCAGCCCGCGAGGTAACGGTCGTAATAGAACAGCGCCTGATCGACCGCGCCCAGCTCCCGGTAGCATTCGGCGATGTCGTACAGCAAGCGCGCGTCGGCTTTCACCTCGTAGGCGCGGCGAAACGCCGCGACCGCTTCTTCATAACGAC
>Ga0070673_100000881_pt1 | contig 16929 bp, 15 predicted proteins | sample KBSM23metaG_FD_65342 | JGI IMG/M metagenome (GOLD analysis project Ga0070673, IMG submission 65342) | Miscanthus rhizosphere microbial communities from Kellogg Biological Station, Michigan, USA - KBS M2-3 metaG | ecosystem: Host-associated > Plants > Roots > Rhizosphere > Soil ... | reverse complement strand
GGCCGCCCGATGGTTGGTTTGACGGACAGCGCGCCACAATCGCCGCATGCCCACGCCCCCGACCCCGGCCGACGCCACGTCCCATCTCGCGCGCAACGTGGCCGCACTGCGCCACACGCGCGGCCTGACGCAGCAGGACCTGGCCGCCGCGGCAGGCGTGCCACGCTCGACCGTCACGAGCCTGGAGTCGGGCACCGGCAACCCGTCGCTGCAATCGTTGCTGAAGGTCGCGCACGCGCTGGCCGTGCCGCTCGACGAGCTGCTGGCCGCCCCACGCGCGGCGGTGCGCCTGTGGCGCGCGGCGGAATTCACCGCGCATCACAAGGGCCGCGACGTCGTCGTGCGCTCGCTGGTGCCCGAGCCGGTGCCCAACGAGCAGATGGAGCTGATGACCCTGGGCGTCGGCGCCGTGATGGCCGGCACGCCGCACCTGCCGGCCACGCGCGAGTACTTCACCTGCCTGGACGGCCACGCCACGCTGGTCGTGGCCGGCGAGCTGCACACGCTGGCACCGGGCGACACGCTGGCCTTTCCGGGCCACCTGCCGCATTCGTACCTGAACCGGGCGGATGCGCCGGCGCGCGGCGTCTCGCTGGTCGTCTGGGCCGGGGCCGGGGCGCGACCGGCCGCCACCGACGAGGCGGCCCGCGCGTAGCGAATTCCTCGGTTTCGACGCGGTTGCGCGCCGGGCATCGGCGGTGGGAAAGGCGCAAAATGTCGCCCTACCCTGAACCTTGCCACCCGCGCCCAGCGCGCGACCCGCTACCCGCGAGTCCCGCCGCTGCCGTGTCGCCGCGGTGGCTTCACGAAAGTCCCGCCATGAACGCCCCCGAACGCCTGCCCGTCCCCGCCGAGCCCGACAACGCCGCGCTGGGCGCCTTCGCCGAGACCGCGTGGAACGAGCGCATCCTGCCGCAGCTCAAGGCCTACGTCGCCATCCCGGCCAAGAGCCCGATGTTCGACGCCGACTGGGAAAAGCACGGCCTGCTCGACAAGGTGGTGCGCGACGCCGCGCACTGGGTCGAGGGCCGCAAGGTGCCGGGCCTGACGCTCGAGATCATCCGCCAGCCGGGCCGCACCCCGGTGATCTTCTTCGAGGTCGCCTCCACCCGTCCGGCGCCGTCCTTCGGCACGCCGCCCACCATCGTCATGTACGGCCACCTCGACAAGCAACCCGAGTTCAGCGGCTGGCGCAACGACCTGGGCCCGTGGACGCCCAAGGTCGAGGACGACAAGCTCTATGGCCGCGGAGGCGCCGACGACGGCTACGCCGTCTATGCCGCCGTCAGCGCGATCGAGTCGCTCAAGGCGCAGGGCCTCACGCACCCGCGCATCGTCGGCCTGATCGAGACCTGCGAGGAGTCGGGCTCGTCCGACCTGCCCGTCTACCTCGATGCGCTGCAGGATCGTCTGGGCGACGTCACGCTGGTCGTGTGCCTGGACTCCGGCGCCGGCAACTACGACCAGCTGTGGCTCACCACCAGCCTGCGCGGCAACGTCACCGGCACCCTGAAGGTCGAGATCCTGACCGAAGGCATCCACTCCGGCGACGCCAGCGGCCTCGTGCCCTCGAGCTTCCGCATCCTGCGCCATGTGCTCGACCGCCTCGAGGACTCCGGCACCGGCCGCCTGCTGCCCGCCAGCTTCCACTGCCAGATCCCGACGGATCGCGTCGAGCAGGTCAAGGCCGCCGCGGCGATCCTGGGCGACGAAGTCTGGAAGCGCATGCCCTGGGCGTGCGGCGCCGACGGCGGCCCGACGCTGCCCACCACCACCGACCCCACCGAGGCGCTGCTCAATCGCACTTGGCGGCCGACGCTGTCGGTCACCGGCGTCGACGGCTTCCCCGAGATCGGCAACGCCGGCAACGTGCTGCGCCCGTTCAGCGCGTTCAAGCTGAGCCTGCGCCTGCCGCCGCTGGTCGACGCCAACGACGCCGCGTCCCGCCTCAAGACGCTGCTGGAAGACAACGCGCCCTACAACGCCAAGGTCACCTTCCAGCCCGACGGCCGCATGGGGGCCTATGGCGCCACCGGCTGGAACGCGCCGTCGCTCGATCCGTGGATGGAGACCGCGCTCAATGCCGCCAGCCAGGCGCACTGGGGCGCGCCGCTGGGCTACATCGGCCAGGGCGGCACGATCCCCCTGATGAACCTGCTGCAGGAAGGCTTCCCGAAGGCGCAGATGATGGTCTGCGGGGTGCTGGGTCCCAAGAGCAACGCCCACGGGCCCAACGAGTTCCTGCACCTGCCCTACGCCAAGCGCCTGACCGCGGCCGTGGCGCAGGTGGTCGCCGCGCACCCCTGAGCGCAATGCGCCATGCCGGGCGGCGACGGCCCGCCCGGTCCTCGCCCGCGCCGGCGGCTCAGCGCCGGCTACCCATCGCCAGCAGCACGCCGCCGACCACGATGCCGGCCACGCCGGCCCACAGCGGGATCGGCACGGTCTTGGTCTCCTTGATGTTCAGCTCGATCGGGCCGATCTTGGCCGCGGTGCGGTCCTGGGTGTAGCTGAAGCCGCCGTAGATCAGCGCCAGCGCGCCGAAGGCAATCAGGAGGATGGCGATGATTCGCATGGTCTGGCTCGTGCGGGAGGGCGGCGGGGCCGCGGTGATGCCAGCGTAACCGCTGGCGCGCCGCCGCGCTGTAGGTGACCGCCGCACAAGGTCGAGCAGGCCGGCGCCGCCGCGGCGCCCGGACCGTCCGCCGCCCCTGCAGCCTGTCCCCCCAAACGCGACGCCAATCGCTTCGCCCTGACAGCGCGGCAGCGGCCACGTAGAGTGCCAGCATCGACAAGGATTCGTTGGGCACTCGAAAAAAATGGCTTCCCCTTCCTACAACTCGCCGACGCCGCAGGAACGCTGGCACCAGTTCAGCGCCGCCGCGGTGCGGGCGTTCCATCGCTATGCGACCTGGCTGGTCTCGCTGAGCTGGTGGCGCTTCGGCTGGTACGCGCTGCTGCTGATCATCGTCACCGGACTGGTCCAGAAGCTGCCGCCGTTCAGCATGACCTACTACGAGACCGTCGTCGACACGGTGACGCATCGCAAGGTCAAGCCGCACCCGACCCCGCCGCTTCCGCCCATGCCGCCGACGCTCGCGACGCCGCCCGCCACGCCGGAAAAGCCCGCCAAGCCTGAATCGCCCGCCTCGGGCGCGAAGACCGGCGCGGCCGGCCAGGAATCCAAGACCGTCGACATCCAGCTGCCCAGCATCATCGTCAACGGCAAGGATCACGCGGCCAAGAAGGGCGTGAACATCACGTTCACCGGCAACGGCATCCACATCTCCGACGACGACGGCGCGGACATGCCGGCGGCGGCGGCCCAGGCCGCATCGGCCGCGTCGGCCGCCAAGCGCGCCGCCACCGCCCAGGAACGCGCCGAGGCCGAGAAGCTCCAGGCCGAGGCGAAGCGAGAGGCGGCCAAGGCGGCTTCGGAGGCGGCGGCCGCCGCTTTGGCCGCGGCGTCTCAGCCCGCCGTCGAGATGGTCGTCGGCGGCCAGCACATCCGCATCGACGTGCCGGCGCACGCCTCGGCCGAAGAGGTGCGCGACGCGATCGAGCAGGCCAAGTCCTCCATCGTCGAGCAGCTCAAGGACGCCGAGGAAGCCCAGCGCGCGTCCGCGCAGGAAGCCGCCGACGCCGCCAAGGAGGCCCAGCAGGCGGCCAAGGCGCACAGCGACGACGACGAGGACGACACCAGCATCGACTCCGGTGGCCGCCATACCCGCGAGCACACCGTGCACTACGGCAACCTGCCGATGCTGGCGGTCTGGTGGATCCTGGGCTCGATGCTGATCAAGATCACCTACAAGGGCCGCATCCAGGCCGAGGTCAAGGCCGCCGAGGCCACCGAGACGGCCGAGGCCGAATCGCTGCGCCGCCAGGTTCTGGAGGCCCGCATGGCAATGATGCAGGCGCAGGTCGAGCCGCATTTCCTGTTCAACACGCTGGCGTCGATCGACCACCTGATCGAGTTCGACCCCAAGCGCGCCAGCCAGATGCAGCGCAACCTGATCTCGCTGCTGCGCGCGAGCATGCCGTCGATGCGCACGGCCACCGACAGCGGCCTGCGTCCGCTGGACCTCGAACTGGCCGTGGTGCGCCCGTACCTCGAGATCCTCAAGGTGCGCATGGAGGAACGCCTGACGACGGAGATCGACGTGCCGGACGGCCTGCTGTCGGCCGAGTTCCCGCCGATGATGGTGCAGACCCTGGTCGAGAACTCGATCAAGCACGGCCTCGAGCCCAAGGCCGAGGGCGGCCACCTGTCGGTCAAGGCCGAGATCCGCCACGGCAAGCTGTGCGTGATCGTCAGCGACACCGGCCTGGGCTTCTCCGGCGCCGCCGACGGCAAGACCGCCGGCACCGGCGTCGGCCTGGCCAACATCCGCGAGCGTTTGTCGCTGCTGTACGGCAGCAAGGCCACGCTGACGATCGCCAACAACCCGGTGGGCGGGACGATCGTGACCATCACGGTGCCCTACACCGCCCACGCCGACCCTGCCAGCGACGAAGGAGCCAAGGCATGACGTCCTCATTCGACCCCGTCCCCGATCCCGACGATCGTCCCGCGACGGTCGCCTCCGCCGCCGATGGCCAGGCGCGCCCCGCCGCCGAGTCCGCGGCCCCGGTGCCGTATCGCCCGCGCCCGAGCCGCTGGGCCATGGTGTTCCGCTGGTGGCTGGCGCTGAGCGTGCTGACGTTCTTCGGCGTCGCGCTGTGCGTGTTCCTGGGCCTCGCCCACACGGACTTCGCGCCGCTGCACATCGTCATCGACGACGACATGTCCAACGGCGTCACGATCAACGGGCTGTCCGGCGGCGGCCGCGCGCTGCTGGCGGTCGGCCTCGGGCTGCTCGCGCTGTTGCTGCTGCTGCTGATCCCGCTGGTGATCCTGCTGGTCGTCGGCTCGGTGGCGATCGCGCTCGTGTGCGGCATCGGCGTGCCGCTGATCGTGCTCGCGCTGGCCCTCGGCGTGGCGACCTCGCCGTTCTGGATGGTCGGGCTGCTGGTCTGGCCGATGCTGCGCCGGCGCGACTCGCATCGCGCCGTCGGCTCGGCTACGATGGCCGCATGAGCACTTCGAACCCTTCCGAGGCCGCCGTGCGCGGCGTGATCGCCGACGACGAGCGGCTGATGCGCGACCAGCTGAAGGCCCGCCTCGCCGAGGTGTGGCCCGAGCTGCAGATCGTGGGCGAGGCCAAGAACGGCCTGGAGGCCGTCGACCTCGTGGCCACGCACCACCCCGACGTCGTCTTCCTGGACATCCGCATGCCGGGCCTGTCCGGCGTCGACGCCGCCCGCCGCATCGCGCAGCTGCCCGCGCCCGACGGCGCCAACGGCGACCCGGAGGGCGAGGACTGGTCGCTGCCGGAGATCGTCTTCATCACCGCCTACGACCAGTACGCGATCGAGGCGTTCGAGCAGGGCGTGGCCGACTACGTGCTCAAGCCCGCCGAGCGCGAGCGCCTGAGCGTCACCGTCTCGCGCATCAAGCAGCGCCTGGCACTGCGCGGCACCGACGACGAACCGCCCGCGCCGCACCTGCAGCAGCTGCTGCACAAGCTGGCCGCCAAGCTCAACCCGGGCGGCACGCCGCCGGCGCTCAAGTGGATCCAGGCGACGGTGGGCCAGGCGATCCAGATGATCCCGATCGAGGACGTGCTGTTCTTCATCTCCGACGAGAAGTACACGCGCGTGCAGACCGCGACCATCGAGGCGCTGATCCGCAAGCCGATCAAGGAGCTCGTCGACGAGGTCGACCCCGACCTGTTCTGGCAGATCCACCGCTCGACGCTGGTCAACACGCACTGCATCGCGGGCGTGACGCGCGACCTGCGCGGACGCCAGATCGTCAGCATCAAGGGCAGCAACGAGAAGCTGGAAGTCAGCCGCTCCTACACGCACCTGTTCAAGGGCATGTGAGCGCGCCGGCGCGCGACTCCGGCCGGGCCGCTCAATAGCGGATCAGGCCGGCGTGCAGGGCCCAGCCCGCGCCGCCGGCGAGCGCCAGCACCAGCAGCAGCACGACCGGCCACACGCGCCGCGCCGGGCGCGCCGGCGCCATCTCCGCGTCGCCGGAGTCCGCCAGCACCTCGGGCGCGGGCTGGCTCTCGACCGAGCCGAAGTCGATCGTCCCGGTCGGCGCAAAACCGGTGACGAAGGTCGTGTCAGGGCCGTCGTCGTCCGCGCCGCGGCGCAGCAGCTCGGCCTGCGCAGTCACCCGTTCGGCGTCGGGCAGCAGCCCTTCGAGCCGCGTGCGGATCTCGCGCACGCTCATGTTGCGGTAGCTGCGCGCCAGCGTGGCGCGCCCTTCGGGTTTCGACAAGCTCATTCGCCCTCCTTCAAGCGGACGGCTGCGCAGGCAATGAACCATTGCCCGAGCCAGTAGATGGCCAGGTTCCACAGCGTGGGCAGCGGGATGCCGCCCACGAACTTGTCGGTGGCGAGGATCGCGTCCGACAGCACGAACAATGCGCCGCCGATGGCCACGAGGCGCCAGCGCGCGGCGTCGGGCTGGGCGCGGCGCGCCAGCCACACCGACGTCGCCTGCGCCGCCATCGCGCCGAGCGCGCAGACGTAGACCAGCACCGGCGCGCGCAGCTCGGGGGGCACGCCGGCCCACAGCCCGGCCAGCACGCTGGCCGCGACGATCGCCCACACGCCGAAGGCCGTCGGGCTGGCGAGGAACTTGACGCGCCGCGTCAGCGCCACCAGGTACGAGACGTGGCCCAGCAGGAAGGCCACGAGGCCGACGAGAAAGCCCTGCACGGGCCACAGCAGCGCGATGTCGCCGGCCAGCGAGAAGACCAGGCCGATGACGATCCAGCGCTTGACGAGGCCGTCGTCGCTGCGACCCGCCGCGGCCCACGCGATGACGCACAAGGTGGCCAGCGGCTTGAACGCGAAGTTGAGCCAGGGGCGATCGAGCGCCCACGGCGCCGACGCGATCGCCAGCAGCGCTGCGACGGCGCCGAGGACGGGGAGCAGACGCCTTGCTGCGGCGTTCGAGGAGTCGGGAAACATGGGCGCGAGTGTCCCTGTCTCGTCTAGACAAGCCGCTCAGGGATTGCCCGTTGGCACCCCGATATTGGGGGTCCCTCTCCAGACGCGCTGCGCACTTGTGCACACATCGGCATGCACGCCCCTTCCGCATTCGCCGCGTGCGTGTGGCGCGCGCGACACGCGCCTCAGCTCGCCGCGGTCGGCGGCGCGCTGGCCGTCTTGGCGGCGATGGACTCGCGCAGCTTGCGCAGCCGCTCGCGCGGATCTTCCTGCGCCTTCGCCTCGTTCAACTTCATCTCGGCGATGAAGCGGCTGGGCACGCCCATGACGGTCTCGCGGCCCTTCTTGCGGCGCTTGAGCGTGCTGACCGCGAGCGTCTGGCGGGCGCGCGTGATGCCCACGTACATCAGGCGGCGTTCCTCTTCGAGGCGGTCGGCCGTCATCTCCTCGGTGTCGGAGCGGAACGGCAGCAGGCCCTCGTTGACGCCCGCGAGCACCACGTGCGGCCACTCGAGGCCCTTGGACGCATGCAGCGTGGACAGCGTGACGACTTCCTGCTCGTCGCCGCGCTCGGCCAGGCTCAGGATGACGCTGATGGACTGCGCGACCTCGAGCACGGTCTTCTTCTCGCTCTCGAAGGTGCCGCCGTCCTCGGTGATCTCGCCGCCGCAGCGCTTGGCCACCCAATCGACGAAGTCGAGCACGTTGCCCCAGCGCGCGGCCGCGACCTTGTTCGAATCTTCGTTGTCGTGCAGGTGCTGCTCGTAGCCGATGTCCTTGAGCCACTCGAGCAGCATCGGCTTGGCGGCCTCGGCGCCGATCGTGGTCTTGGCCTTGTGCTGGAAGTCGTTCACGGTGCGGCCGAACTCGTGCAGGCCGTCGATGGCCTTGGACTTCAGCGCCACGCCCAGCGACTCGGCGAACAGCGCCTCGAACATGCTGACCTTCCACTTGCTCGAGAAGTCGCTCAGCGCACCCAGCGTCGTGTGGCCGATGCCGCGCTTGGGCGTGGTGACGGCGCGCAGGAAGGCCGGGTCGTCATCCTCGTTGACGATCAGGCGCAGCCAGGCGCACAGGTCCTTGATCTCCGCGCGGTCGAAGAAGCTCTGGCCGCCCGAGACCTTGTAGGGGATCTGCGCGGCGCGCAGCTTCTGCTCGAACACGCGCGACTGGTGGTTGGCGCGGTACAGGATCGCGAAGTCGGAGAACTTGATGCGCGCGTCGTTGCCGCGCAGGGCCTGGATGCGCGCGACGGCGCGCTCGGCCTCGTGCTCCTCGCCGTCGCACTGCACCACCTGCACCGGCTCGCCGTCGCCCAGGTCGCTCCAGAGCTTCTTCTGGAAGATCTTCGGGTTGAGCGCGATGACCTCGTTGGCCGCGCGCAGGATCGCGCTGGTGGAGCGGTAGTTCTGCTCCAGCGGGATCACCTTGAGCGTCGGGTACTCGGCCGGCAGGCGCTTCAGGTTCTCGATGGTGGCGCCGCGCCAGCCGTAGATCGACTGGTCGTCATCGCCCACGGCCGTGAAGCGCGCGCGCTCGGGGTCGCCCACCAGCTGCTTGAGCAGTTCGTACTGGACGGCGTTGGTGTCCTGGTACTCGTCGACCAGCACGTGCTGGAACAGCTTCTGCCACTTGGCGCGCGTCTCCTCGTCGCGCTGCAGCAGCTTCAGCGGAAAGCCGATCAGGTCGTCGAAGTCGACCGCGCCGTAGGCGAGCAGGCGCTCCTCGTAGAGCTTCATCACCCTGGCGGCGACCTGCTCGTCGGCGTCCTTGGCCACCGACGGCGCGCTGTCGCTGGTCACGCCCATGTTCTTCCACAGGCTGATCGTCCATTGCCACTGGCGCGCCAGCTTGATGTCGGTGGTGGCGCCGGCGTCCTTGAGCACGCCCAGCACGTCGTCGGAGTCGAGGATGGAGAACTGCTCCTTCAGGCCCATCTTCTTGCCATCCTCGCGCAGCATGCGCACGCCCAGCGAGTGGAACGTGCTGATCGCGAGATCCTTGGCTGCCTTCGCGCCGACGAGCTGCTTGGCGCGCTCGCGCATTTCCTGCGAGGCCTTGTTGGTGAAGGTGATGGCCGCGATGTTCTTCGGCGCCAGCCCGTGCTGCAGCAGCCGCACGATCTTGTACGTGATGACGCGCGTCTTGCCCGACCCGGCCCCGGCCAGCACGAGGCACGGGCTGTCGAGGTGGTGTACCGCCTCCATCTGGGCGTTGTTGAGGCCGGACGCGGCGACGGACGCCGCGGTGTGCGGGGAGCGGGATTCGGAAGTGGCGGCCATGAGCGGGACGAGAACCTGGGACAGCGGAGAAAGCGCGGGAACCCGCTCGCCGGAGTGGCTGGAATCATAGCCAATGGCACCCCGGCCAGCCCGGCGGTCGGGCTCCCGCGGTGTGATAGACGGCGCGTCAATTGCCTGTTTGGCGCACGGGCGAGCCTGCCGGTGACCAACGGCGGAGAAATCGTCCGATCCGCTCCGACCAAAAGGCCCCGTCATGAAGACCCCGTTCATCGCCCTCGCCATCGTGGTCGCCGCCACCGCCGCCGCGGCCCAGCTCGCCGCGCCGGTCGCCGCCGACCCGGGCCCCGCGCCCCCGCCCGTGCCGCACCAGGTGCATCGCTCCGCCCACGCGGTGCTGCACGCCGATCGCGAGCGCGTGAAGGCCGACAAGGAGCGGCTGCGGCTGGCCCGGGCGGCGCGCGACGGCCACGCCATCCACGAGGCCCAGGAGGCGCTGCGCAGCGACATGGACGCCTGGCACGCCGACCGCGAGCGCCTCAAGCACTGAACGGGTGCACGGCTTGCAAGCTCGGCTTCAGGTTTCGTGGCCGGCGTAGGGAGCTTGCGCAAGAAAAGGACGGAGGGACGTAAACCGATCGGGCGCCGAGTTCGTTAATCCGGCGTTGCTCCCTCATTCACCTCACAAGGTTTCACCATGAAGAAGATCCTGATCGCCGTCCTGTCGCTCGCCATCGGCGCCGCCGCTTTCGCCCAGTCCGGCGCCCCGGCTCCGGCCGCCCAGACCGCCACCGCGTCGCCGGAAGCCGCGTCGGCCGCCGTCGCCAAGAAGGCCGCCAAGCACAAGGCCAAGAAGGCCGCCCGCAAGGCTGCCAAGGCCGCCTCGGCTGCTTCGGCGATGTAATCGCCACGCGGCCGCCTCGCCGGCCGCGACGAAAAAACCGACCCGGTCGCCCGAGTCGGTTTTTTTTCGCCCATGAAATCAGAAGGGGCGTCGGTGGAAAGCGCCGTCATTCCGCGCGCAGTCGCGGAATCCACCCCTGCCGTGGCGTCATCCCCGGGGTGGATCCTGCGACTTCGCGCAGGATGACAGTGCCCGGGGAGGGCCTCACCCCAGGTTGACCGGGAAGAAGATGCGCGCCCCGTCGCGCCAGATCAGCAGCGCGACGCGCTTGGGCTTGGCGGCGAGGATCGCCTTGATCTCGTCGACCGAGGCCACCGGCTTGCCGTTGACCGCCAGCACGACGTCACCCTGCTCCACGCCGGCCTTCGCGGCGGCGCCGTCGGCGTTCTCCACCACCAGGCCGCTCGCGCCGACCTCGCCACGCTCGTCGCGGTTGAGCGGACGCAGCGACAGGCCCAGCTTCTCGCTGCTGTTGCCGCCGTCGGCCTTGGCGAGCTCCACCTTGTCGGTGCTGGCGCCCAGCGTCGCGACGATGGTCTCGAGCTTCTTGTCGCGCCAGACTTCCAGCGTGACCTTCTCGCCCGGACGCGCCAGGCCCACGCGCGAGGACAGCTGGCCCGGCTCCTGGATCGGCTCGCCATTGACCTTGGTGATCACGTCGCCCGACCTCAGACCGGCCTTGGCCGCGCCGCTGTTGGGCGCCACGGTCGACACGAGCGCGCCGTCCGGCCGCTCGAGGCCGAAGCTCTCGGCCAGGTCCTGGCTGAGCGGCTGGATCGACACGCCCAGGCGCGCATGCGTGGCATGGCCGGTGGCGACGATCTGGTCCTTGATGGCGAGGGCGACGTCGATCGGGATCGCGAAGCTCACGCCCTGGAAGCCGCCGGTGCGGCTGTAGATCTGCGAGTTGATGCCGATGACGTTGCCCGCCGCATCGAACAGCGGGCCACCGGAATTGCCGGGGTTGACCGCCGCGTCGGTCTGCAGGAACGGCACGAAGTTGTCGCCGTTCTCGCTGGGCAGCGAACGGCCCTTGGCGCTGATGATGCCGGAGGTGGCGGTCTGGTCGAGGCCGTAGGGCGCGCCGATGGCCAGCACGTAGTCGCCCACCATCAGCTTGGACGGCTGGCCGAAGCGCACCACGGGCAGGTTCTTGGCGTCGATCTTGAGGACGGCGATGTCGGTGGCGGCGTCCACGCCCAGCACCTTGGCGACGTATTCGCGCCGGTCCTGCAGCTTGACGACGACGTCCTTGGCTTCCTTGACGACGTGCGCATTGGTCAGGATCAGGCCGTCCGAGCCGATGATGAAGCCCGAGCCCAGGCCCTTGAACGGCTGCTCGGCGGCCTGGCCGCCGTGCTGGAACTGCGGCGCGCCGGGCATGCCGCGGAAGAAGCGGAACAGCGGGTCGTCCGGGCCGATGCCGCCCTGCTCCTGCAGCTCCTCGGCGGTCGGCTTGTGCGTGCCGGCGACACTCACGTGCACGACCGACGGCCCGAACTCCTGCACGATCGCGCGGTAGTTGGGCGCGGTGCCGGGCGGCAGCGCGGGCAGCGGCGGCGTGATCGGCGTCGGCGCGACCTGCTGGCCCGTGGCCGCGGCCGCGATGGCGGCGCTCGTGCCGCCGGCGCCCGGGGCCGTCACGGTATTGGAATGGTGCAGCCAGGACGGCAGGTCCAGGGCACCGGCGGTTCCCATCACCGCCACGCCCGCACCCAGCAGGCCCCAGGCGAGCGGCTTGAGGTTGGTCTTGTTCATGTGTTCGGACTCCTTGTCGGCTTGCAGTCGAGACAATCGCGCCGCGTTGCTCCGCGGCGCATGTCGTGCAATGTGCGCGCCGTCGATGAAGACATCATTAGTCCAACATGAGGCCAACATTAGGGCGCCGGACCCGGCCGCCCCGGCTCCGGGCGCGGCGATTGCTCGCTCGTGTCCCTTCGCGCAATGGGAGCCTGCATGACCGACTTCGTCTTCGTCCACGGCGCCTGGCACGGCGGCTGGGGCTTCGCCGACCTGGCGCACCGCCTGCAGGCCGCCGGCCACGCGGCGTGGCGGCCCACGCTCACCGGACTCGGCGAGCGCTCGCACCTGGCGCTGGCGCCGGTCAACCTGGAGACGCATGTCGACGACATCGTCCAGGTGCTGCACTACGAGGACCTGCGCGACGTCGTCCTGTGCGGCCATTCCTATGGCGGCATGGTCGTGGCCGGCGTCGCCGACCGCTGCGCGGATCGCCTCAAGGCCCTGGTGTTCCTGGACGCCTACGTGCCCGAGGACGGCGACTCCTGCTGGACGCTGGCGGGCGATTTCTATCGCGAGATGTTCCTGGCCGGCGTCGGCGAGGACGGCCGCTCGACCGCGCCGCCCGCCTTCCTGAAGCAGCGCGACGCGCGCTTCGTGGCCCAGCCGATGGCCTCGCTCACGCAAGCGTTGAAGCTTCGCCACGGCGGCGTTGCGTCGGTGGCGCGGCGCGGGATGGCCTGGGCCCGGCGGCATGAACACAGCCCGTTCACGTCGACCTACGAGCGCCTGCGCCAGGATCCGCGGTGGGAGGTCCAGGCCATGGACGGCGGCCACAACCTCATGGGCGAACTGCCTCGCGAGACGGCGGAGTTCGTGCTGCGATTCGCCTAGGAAGGCTCGCTCCTCACTGCGCCAGCAGGCGCCGCACCTCGTCGCGCTCCGCGTCCCGGCCGGGGGCGATCGCCGCGAGGGCCTCCCGCGCCCGCACGCGCATCCGGGCCGCGCCGACGCGGTCGCCAAGCGACGTCGCCACCTGCGCCAGGGTGGCTGCGACATGCCCGACGAGCGCGGGCGGGGCCGGGCGCATCGCGTCGACCGCCGCGAGCGTGCCTTCGAGCTGGAGCCTGGCCTCGCCATCGCGGCCGAGTGCGTGCAGCGTCTGGCCGAACAGCAGGCGCGTGCGGATGGCGCGCTCCGCGCCCTGGTCGTCCAGCAAGGTGTCCATCGCGACCGCGCTGCCGGCCAGCGCCGCCGCGCGCTCCCGCTCGCCGCGCGCCGCCATGAGACGGGCATCGACGGCCAGCGCGAAGGCGACCTCCGGGCTCGCCTCGGGACGTCGTGCGCGTGCCTGCGCAAGCGCGTCGTCGGCAAGCGTGCGCGCCTCGTCCAGGCGACCGCGCGCGACAAGGATCTCCGCCAGGCCGGCGCGCTCGACGTTGCCGCCGTTGTCCTCGTAGTCCGCGCCGAGCAATTGCTGCCGGCGTGCCATCGCGTCGCGCAGCCCGGCCTCCGCCTCGGCATCGGCGCCTTGCCTGAAGCGCAGTCGCGCCAGGTCGACCCGGTTCACCGACTCGGCCAGGTCGGCCGCCGGCGCCAGCGCGCGATTCATCGCCAGTGCCTTCGCATGGGTCGCCCCGGCCAGGTCGAGGCGGCCCTCGGCGGCGTAGACGCGGGCGAGTTCGTTGATGCGCCAGGCGGCGCGTCCGGTGGGCCGCGCGTCCCCCAGCCGGTCGATGGCGATGGCGCTGAGCAGGAGCTGCTCGCTCTCGCCCGGATGACCGCGCTGGCGCGTGGCCATGGCCAGCAAGGTCATGGCGTCGGCCACGTCGGCGTGGCGGTCGCCCAGGCGCGTGCGCGCGCGGGCCAGCGCCTCGCGCAGCAGTGGCTCCGCCCTCGACGGGTGGCCGGCGTCCAGCTGGATCCAGCCGAGGTTGGTCACCGCCTCGGCCAGCGCCGCGCCGGAATCCGGCCCACCGCGCGCGAGCGCCACCGCGCGCTCGCCGAGCGCGATGGCCCGCGTCGACTGGCCGCGCCGCTCGTCCAGCCCCGCCAGCCAGGCGAGCGCGGGCGCCTCGTCCGGCGAGTCGCGAAGCGGCCCCGCCTCGAAGGCATCGACCGCAGCCTGAAGACGCGCCGTGGCTTCGCGAACGCGGCCGAGCTCGTCGCTTTCCTTCGCGAGCAGGGTCTCGATATGGAGCGTGCGCCGGTCCGTCGGACCGAACTGCGCCGCCGCCAGCGCCGCGGCCTGCTCCAGCGGCTCCCGGGCCCGCTCCGGATGCCCGCTCCGGCGTTCGAGGTCGCCCACCAGAGCGAGTACCTCGACATGCAGCGACGGCTGCAGCGCGAAATCGCGATCGGCCCGCTGCCGGCCTTGCGCCAGCAGCAGCGCCGCAGTCTCGTTCGCCGCCGTTCCCTGCGCGGCGTTGTCGAACAGGCCTTCCAGGAAGGCCTTGAGGGCCTCGGCCCGCCGCGCCTCGTCTTCGGCGGCGATCGCCTGCGCGCGCGTGCGCGCGGCCGCGGCGCGCGCCAGGCTCGCTTCGTGCAGGCCGATCGCCGTGCTGGCGGCGAGCAGCGTCGAGACGGCGACGCCCACGGAGACGGCGAGCACGTGCCGCCGCACGAACTTGGCGGCGCGCACCACCATCGGGTCCGCCCGCGCCAGCACGGGCCGGCCGTCGAGATGGCGCCGGATGTCCTCGCGCAGCACCGCCACGTCCGGATAGCGCCGCAGCGGATCGGGACGCGTCGCCTGCTGCACGATCGCATGGAGATCGGCGCCGAGGGCGCGGCGCAAGGCCTCGCCGTCGAACACCGGCGCGGCCGCGTCGAGCGAGGCGCCGGCACGCCGCGGACGCCGTCCGCCCAGCAGCTCCGCCAGCAGCACGCCGAGCGCGTACACGTCGATGGCCGTGGTGGCCGCGGCGCCGGCGACCTGCTCGGGCGCCGCGTAGGCGCGCGTCAGGCGCCTGGCCTGCGTGCGGGTCGTCTCGGCGTCGCCCGTCAGCAGCTTGGCGATGCCGAAGTCCACCAGCTTGACGCGGCCCTCCGCGCCCACGAGCACGTTGCTGGGCTTCAGGTCCCGATGCACGATCAGGTTGCGGTGCGCATGTTCGACCGCCGCGCACACGTCCATGAACAGCGCGAGCCGCTCGCGCGGCCCGAAGCCGTGGCGCAGGCAATGCTCGACGAGGTTGTCGCCCGCCACGAATTCGAGCGCCAGGAACGGCGTGCCCGTCGGCGAGAAGCCCGCGTCGAGGAGCTGGGCGATGTGCGGATGCTGCAGCCGCGCCAGGATGGCCTGCTCGCGCAGGAAGCCGCGGCGTTCGTCGGCATCGTGGACGTCCAGGCGCAGCAGCTTCAGGGCGACCGTCTGCGGGCCGCCGGGCAGCGCCCGCTCCGCCTCGAACACGCTGGCCATGCCGCCCGCGCCGACGAAGCGAAGGATGCGGTAGCCCGGAATGACCGGCAGCCCGTCGTCGAGCCCGTCGGCGAGCTCCGGCAGCCATTGCGCCATGCCGCGCTCCAGCGATTGCGCGCCGGGCGCGTCGTCGAGCGCCCGCGCGACCAGCGCGCGCACACCAGCGTCGGGGCAGTGCTCGCGCAGCCACTCGGCACGCTCTGCCGCAGGGACGTCGAACAGGCGGTCGATCAAGGGCTCGATCTCGAGCCAGCGTTCGGAAATGTCGATCATCGTGGCGCCTCTCTTCCCCTTTAGCGCAATCGCGCCGCGATTGCCGACATCGCCTCAGCCCGGCGCGAGGCAGGCCGACAGGAAGGTGCGCGCCTTCAGCCAGTCGCGCTCCACGGTGCGCGCCGTGACGCCCAGGACCTCCGAGATCTCGGGGCTGGACAGGTCGGCGAACAGGCGCAGCTGCGCGACGCGGGCCAGGCGTTCGTCCACGGCCGCCAGCCGGCTCATCGCCTCGTCGATCGCCAGGATGTCCAGGATGTCCGACCCCGACGACTGCTCCACGACCTCTTCCGCTTGGCGCTTCTGCGCCCGCCGGCGCCGCGCGTGGTCGACCAGGATGTGGCGCATCGCCGTGCTCATGTAGGCGTACAGGTGCGCGCGATCGGCGAAGGACACCTCACCCTTGTTGGCCAGCTGCAGGTACGCCTCGTGGACCAGCGCCGTGGTGTCCAGCGTGTGGGCCTGTTCGTGCATCCGCTGGCGGTGTGCGAGGCGACGCAGCGTCGCGTAGATCCGCGGGATCAGCCCGTCGATGGCCGCGGCGTCGCCCGCGGACGCGCGCCCAAGGATGTCGGTGATCGATGTGTCGGCATTCATGCGCTGGGAGGGAACGGCGCCGGTGCCGCCGAAAAAATTTTCGTCTGCGATGTCGGTGGAGGCTGCGGCGTTGCGCTTAACAACAGGATGGTGCGCACGGAACGGCGAAGGAGCCGCCGGCACGCCATCGATCCCGCATTCACTTCATGGAGCACCTTGATGGCAAAGCACATCCTCTCATCCTGCCGACCGGCCCTGTTGGCCGGCCTTCTCGCGACGGCCTTCGCCGCATCGAGCGCGGCCGCCGGCTTCGGAGCCGATCCGACCGCCGACAAGCGTACACCAGACGCGAGCCCCGACGCCGCCCCCCACGACTGGTCCTACAAGACGCTGGACTTTCCCGGCGCGTCGCAGACGATCTTCTGGGGTCTCGACGACTTCGGCAACCTGGCCGGTCAATACGCCGTCGCGGGCGGCGTGGCGCACGCGATGACGTACCGGCACGGCAAGTTCGAGCCGCTGGAGCCGGACGTTCTGGGCACCTACTTCAGCGCCGCCGGCGGTCCCGACGACACCGGCACGACGTTCGGCGGCTATGCCGATGCCTCGGGCGTGCAGCACGGCTTCGTCATTCGTCGCGGCCGCTTCGAGACGGTCGACTTCCCGGGCCACCTCAATTCGAACATCGACGCCGTCGACATGTCCGGCACGATCCTGGGCGTGTACTGGGACGCCGACGGCATCTTCCACGGCATGATGAGCCACCACGGCAACCAGACGCCGATCGACGTCGCCGGCGCGCGCGA
>Ga0070673_100000880_pt1 | contig 16932 bp, 13 predicted proteins | sample KBSM23metaG_FD_65342 | JGI IMG/M metagenome (GOLD analysis project Ga0070673, IMG submission 65342) | Miscanthus rhizosphere microbial communities from Kellogg Biological Station, Michigan, USA - KBS M2-3 metaG | ecosystem: Host-associated > Plants > Roots > Rhizosphere > Soil ... | reverse complement strand
CGGACGGCGCGATCTATCTCGGCATGGTGCCGCTCGGCGATGCGCCGCCGCTGTTTTGATCTTCAGCGCGGGCGCCCGGCATGCCAGCCGACCGACGCGTCGGGAACGGAATCGGTCGAGGCGAAATAAGGCTTGAGGTCGAGGAGCGGCGTGTCGTCGACGCAATCGAGGCCGACGACTGACAGCCTGTCGCCGTCGACGCGAACGAGCCGCGCCACCGAAACGGCAATCGGATTCGGACGCACCGGCGAACGCAGCGCAAACGTGCCGCGGCGCTCGGTGTAATGGTGCGGCGCTTGCAGCACGAGATCGCGCCGGGCGCGGTCCATCCAATAGAGCACCACCACATGGCTCACGGTCTCAAGGCCGCTCAGCCCGCCCACCCAACGCGGATCAACCTCGATCGTGCACTCGGCTTCGGATTCACGCGGGTTCTTGGGGCAATCTTCGCGCCGTTTCCATGGGGTGCGGATACGCCCGATGAAATAGAGCGAGGCGTCGAACTGCTCCGGCAATTCGACCGCGACTTCGCCCTCGCGCAGGCCGTAGGCGCTGTGATCGACTTCGCTCACGGCCGCAAATTCGCACGCGCCTGCCGGCGCCGCCAATAGCCTTCGGGGGCCTTGTAGCCCGGCCGTGCTAGTGGGCGATTTCCCACTCTTGCCAAGTTAAGCGCATAAAGATATCTTTATGTCCATTCGGCTTGAGGCACCACAACCACCATGGATTCAGCCCAGCTGAGCTTTCCGGCCCTTACTGCGACCCTCAAGGCTGCAGGCGAAGCGACGCGCCTGCGTCTGCTCATGCTCATCGCCGAGGCCGAACTCACCGTTTCCGACCTGACCGCGATCGTACGCCAGTCGCAGCCGCGCCTCTCGCGCCATCTGCGGCTCCTCGCTGAGGCCGGGCTGGTCGAGCGCTACCGTGAGGGGTCATGGGTATTCTTCCGCCTCGGCGAGCGCGGCAGCGCCGCCGACATCGCCCGCGCGCTGATCGCCCGCCTCGATCCGAACGACCCGGCCGTGGCGCGCGATCGGGAGCGGCTCGCAGCGGTGCGCGCCGCGCGCGCGGCCGCCGCGCAGAACTATTTCCGGCGGCATGCCGCCGAGTGGGATCGCATCCGCCAGCTTCATGTGGCCGACGCCGCGGTTGAAGCGGCGATCCGCGCAGCGCTCGGCGACAAGCCAATGCGCACCCTTCTCGACCTCGGCACCGGCACTGGGCGGATGCTGGAGCTTTTCGCCGGCGACATCGAGCGTGGCCTTGGCCTTGATCTCTCGCGCGACATGCTGGCGCTCGCGCGCGCCCGGCTTGACCGCGCCGGTTTCGAACATTGCAGCGTGCGCCACGGCGACATCTACGACCTCGCCGGGCCGCGCGATTCCTTCGACGTCGTCATCATCCATCAGGTCCTGCACTTCCTCGACGACAGCGCCCGCGCCATCCGCGAGGCGGCGCGCGTGCTGCGGCCCGGCGGACGCCTCCTGATCGTCGATTTCGCGCCGCACGACCTTGAATTCCTGCGCGACGAGCATGCGCATCGCCGGCTCGGCTTTGCCGCCGAAACGGTGACGCAATGGCTCGAATCCGCAGGGCTCGACATGGTCCGCCAGCAGACGCTGCCGCCCGGACCGCAAGGCAAGATCGCAGTCTCGCTCTGGCTCGCCCGCGACCCGCGCATGGCGGTTGCCGCGCCGGCAACACTCGAGGTGGTCTGATGAACGCTCCCCGCGCCAGCCGCTTTGTCCGAGGTGATGCGCCGCGCGGCGTGCGCGTCTCGTTCGAGTTCTTTCCGCCGAAGACCGCGGAGATGGAACAGACGCTGTGGGAGGCGATCAGCCGGCTTGCCCCGCTCAGCCCGAACTTCGTCTCGGTGACCTACGGCGCCGGCGGCTCGACCCGCGAGCGCACGCACGCGACGGTCAAGCGCATCCTGGCGGAGACGATGCTGACCCCGGCGGCGCATCTCACCTGCGTCGCCGCGACCCGCCCCGACGTCGACGCGGTGATCGCCGCCTACGCCGAGGCCGGCGTGCGCCATATCGTGGCGCTGCGTGGTGATCCGACCGGCGGCGTCGGCGACCGCTACGCGCCGCATCCCGGCGGCTACGGCAATGCCGCCGAACTCGTCGCCGGCATCAAGCGCATCGCGCCGGTTGAAGTGTCGGTTTCTGCCTACCCGGAAAAGCATCCGGACAGCCCGACCGTCGCCGCCGACATCGACATGCTCAAAGCCAAGGTCGACGCCGGCGCGACGCGCGCGATCACCCAGTTCTTCTTCGAGAACGCGCTCTATTTCCGCTATCTCGACCGCGTGCGCGCGAGCGGCATCGACATTCCGGTCGTGCCCGGCATTCTCCCGGTGCAGAATTTCAAACAGACGAAAAACTTCGCCGCGCGCTGCGGCGCTTCGGTGCCGGCCTGGCTAGCGGAGCGTTTCGACGGCCTCGACGACGATCCGGCGACGCGCAAGCTCATTGCCGCCGCGGTCGCCGCCGAGCAGGTGCTCGACCTCGTCGATCACGGCGTCACCGATTTCCACTTCTACACCATGAACCGCGCCGACCTCGTGTTCGCGATCTGCCACCTGCTCGGCGTTCGCCCGAACATCACGCCCGGCGCTTCGCGTCCTCTTCCCGCGGGAGAGAAGGTGGGATGAGGTCTTTGATGAGGTCTCTGACGAGGTCTTGGCGATGAACACAGCCGCCGAAACAACGCTGCGCCGTCTCGCCGCTGAGCGCATCCTCGTGCTCGACGGCGCCATGGGCACGATGATCCAGGCGCTGAGCCTCGACGAACAAGGCTATCGCGGCGCCCGCTTCGACGCCTGGAATCGCGAGGTGCGCGGCAACAACGACCTGCTCAATCTCAGCCGGCCGGACGCCGTGCGCGCGATCCATCTCGCCTATTTCCGCGCCGGCGCCGACATGGTCTCGACCAACACTTTCTCCTCGACGCGCATCGCGCAGGCCGACTACGGCATGGCGGAAATCGCCTACGAGCTCAATCTCGAAGGCGCGCGGCTCGCGCGCGAGGCCGCGCAGGTCGCCGAGGGCGAGGATGGTCGCCCTCGGTTCGTCGCCGGCGCCATCGGTCCGACCAACCGCACCGCCTCGATCTCGCCCGACGTGTCCAATCCGGGCTTCCGCGCCGTCACCTTCGACGACCTGCGTGTCGCCTATGCCGAGCAGGTGCGCGGCCTGATCGACGGCGGCGTCGACGCGCTGCTGATCGAGACCATCTTCGACACGCTCAACGCCAAGGCTGCGATCTACGCGATCGCCGAGGTGTCGGAGGAACGGCGCGTGCGCCTGCCGGTCATGATCTCCGGCACCATCACCGACCGCTCCGGGCGGCTTCTTTCCGGACAGACGCCGGAGGCTTTCTGGAATTCGGTTGCCCATGCGGCACCGATTTCGATCGGACTGAACTGTGCGCTCGGCGCCAAGCAGATGCGCGCCCATATCGCCGAACTCGCGCGCGTCGCCGACACGCTGATCTGCGCCTATCCCAATGCCGGCCTGCCGAACGAGTTCGGTCACTACGACGAGAGCCCGGCCGCCATGGCGGCGCTGATCGGCGAGTTCGCCGAGGCCGGCCTCGTCAACATCGTCGGCGGCTGTTGCGGCACTACGCCCGATCACATCCGCGCCATCGCCGCGGCGATCGCGGACAAGAAGCCGCGTCCCATTCCGACGGTCACGCCGCTGCTGCGGCTCTCCGGCCTGGAGGCGTTCACGCTCACGCCGGAGATTCCGTTCGTCAACGTCGGGGAACGCACCAACGTCACCGGCTCGGCGCGTTTCCGCAAGTTGATCACCGCCGGCGACTATGCCGCCGCACTCGCCGTCGCCCGCGACCAGGTGGAGAACGGCGCGCAGATCCTCGATGTGAACATGGACGAAGGGCTGCTCGATTCCGAGAAGGCGATGACCACGTTCCTCAACCTGATCGCGGCCGAGCCCGATATCGCGCGCGTGCCGCTGATGATCGATTCCTCGAAATTCTCGGTGATCGAAGCCGGGCTCAAATGCGTGCAGGGCAAGGCGGTGGTGAATTCGATCTCGCTCAAGGAAGGCGAGGAAGCGTTCATTCACCACGCCGAGACCGTGCGCCGCTATGGCGCCGCGGTCGTAGTGATGGCGTTCGACGAGAAGGGCCAGGCGGACACGCTAGAGCGCAAGACAGCGATCACGGCGCGCGCCTACGACATCCTGGTCAAACGCGTCGGCTTTCCCCCGCAGGACATCATCTTCGATCCGAACATCTTCGCCATCGCCACCGGCATGGAGGAACACAACGGCTATGGCGTCGCCTTCATCGAAGGCGCGCGCTGGATCAGACAGAACCTGCCGCATGCCCATGTCTCCGGCGGCGTTTCCAACCTCTCCTTTTCGTTCCGCGGCAACGAGCCGGTGCGCGAGGCGATGCACTCGGTCTTCCTCTATCACGCCATCGCCGCCGGAATGGACCTGGGCATCGTCAACGCCGGCCAGATCGCCGTCTACGACGATCTTGATCGCGAATTGCGCGCGGCCTGCGAAGACGTGGTGCTCAATCGCCGCACCGATGCTCCCGAGCGGCTGCTTGCGCTCGCCGAGCGCCACCGCGGCCATGGGAAGGAAAAAAAGGAAGTCGATCTGTCGTGGCGCGAATGGCCGGTGGAGAAGCGGCTCTCGCACGCGCTGGTGCATGGCGTCACCGACTTCATCGAGGCCGACGTCGAAGAAGCACGCCACAACGCGCCGCGTCCGCTCGCCGTGATCGAAGGGCCGCTCATGGATGGCATGAACACGGTCGGCGATCTGTTCGGTTCGGGGCGAATGTTCCTGCCGCAGGTAGTGAAATCGGCGCGGGTGATGAAGCAGGCGGTCGCCTATTTGCTGCCGTACATGGAACAGGAGAAGGACGGCCGCGCGCATACCTCCTCGAACGGCAAGATCGTGCTCGCGACCGTCAAGGGCGACGTGCACGACATCGGCAAGAACATTGTCGGCGTCGTCTTGCAATGCAACAACTACGACGTGGTCGATCTCGGCGTCATGGTGCCGGCGGAAAAAATCCTGCAGGCGGCGATCACCGAACAGGCGGACATCATCGGCCTCTCCGGTCTCATCACCCCTTCGCTCGACGAGATGTGCCACGTCGCCGCAGAAATGGAGCGGCAAGGATTCGAGGTCCCGCTGCTCATCGGCGGGGCGACGACGAGCCGCGTACATACGGCGGTAAAGATTCATCCGAACTACCGGCGCGGGCAGACGGTCTACGTCAATGATGCGAGCCGCGCCGTCGGCGTCGTCTCTTCCCTGCTCTCACGCGAGATGCATCAGCGCACCGTGACCGAAATCCGCGCTGAATACGCGCGCATTGCCGCCGCGCATGCGCGCGGGGAAGCGACGAAGCAGCGCCTGTCGCTCGCCGACGCCCGCGTCAATGCGCTCAAGCTCAACTGGTCCGGCAATTACGTGCCGCCGCCGCCGCGTCTCGTCGGCACGCAGCGGCTTGGCGACATTTCGATCTCCGAACTCACGGGCTATATCGACTGGACGCCGTTCTTCGCCACCTGGGAGCTCAACGGCAAATATCCCGCGATCTTCAACGACGCCAAATTCGGCGAGGCCGCACGCAGCCTTTACGCCGACGCGCAGCAGATGCTCGAGCGGATCGCCGCCGAGCGCTGGTTCCGCGCCGAGGCCGTGATCGGACTCTGGCCGGCGAACGGCGAAGGCGACGACATTCTGGTGTTCGACGACGAGGCGCGCAGCGAGCCGATCGCCGTGATGCATACGCTGCGCCAGCAATTGGCGCGGCGCGAAGGCCGCGCCAATGTCGCGCTCGCCGATTTCGTGGCGCCGCGCGCGAGCGGGCTGCGCGACTATATCGGCGCCTTCGCGGTGACCGCGGGGATCGGCGAGGACGCGGTGGTCGAGCGCTTCAAACGCGCCAACGATGATTATTCCGCGATCATGGCCAAGGCGCTCGCCGACCGCCTTGCCGAAGCGCTGGCTGAATGCCTGCATCGGCGTGTGCGCCGTGAATTCTGGGGCTACGCCGCCGACGAGGCACTCGCGCCCTCGGACCTCGTCGCCGAAAAATATCGCGGCATACGTCCGGCGCCCGGCTATCCGGCGCAACCCGACCACAGCGAGAAGGCGACATTGTTCGCCCTGCTCGACAGCGAGCATACGATCGGCGTGCGCCTCACCGAGAGCTTTGCCATGTGGCCCGGCGCCTCGGTATGCGGCCTCTACTTCAGCCACCCGGAGAGCCATTATTTCGGCGTCGGCCGGATCGAGCGTGACCAGGTCGAGGATTACGCGCAGCGCAAGCGCTGGACGATCGAGCAGGCGGAGAAGTGGCTGGCGCCGATCCTCAACTACGATCCGCTTGCAGCAGTCCGTAGCGCCGCGGAGTAGTTCTCAGAATCACAACCGTGGAATCAGAACACCGGAGCGACGACCGCTCCGGTGTTCTTTTATTGCCGACCGCCATGTGGAAGCGGCGATCCTTGATGGTTTCCGGCGTTGGACTTTCTGAAAACTCAAAAGGCTCCCAGCAGGATCGCGCCGACGAATACGAATGCGGCGCACACCGCCAGTACATTGAGCTTCAATCCAAGGTCCACTCGTCGCACCTCCATCAGAGTTGTGCTGGCGTGAAGGCTAGCAGAATAGTGCGATGCGCAAAAGCGAATCTCTCGCTGCATCGCCGCAGGATTTTGCTGCATCACACCGTTGCGCGAGATTAGTTTGCCAACGTGCTGAGATTTGTCGGCAATTTTTTTCAGATGAACGGTTGCGTGCGCGACTATGCTGTTCGCACGCGTGGCGCGTTCGGATTTTCTGCGCGAATGCGAGCCAATAAATTGCTTCAATTGCCGGAAGCGGCAATGGCGACGCGCGCGTCGCCTTGGCGCGCATGGTTACGCGTCGCTTAACGCAGCCGACGCATGCGTTGAAGAGTCCTTAACGGGATTGCCCGCATTCTCGACTGATGTTGCGTGGCGTTCGTTCGTGGCTCATCGGCTCGACCGTGATCGCAGCACTCGGCGCGCTCGCCGGGTGCGGCCATTACTGGTACGGCGAGCGCGAAGCATGGCGGCGCGATGCGGAAGTCGCTTGCCTCAATTCCGGTGCCGTAACCGAGACGCCGGAACGCGTGCGCATCTCGCCGATCAACGGGCCGGGAATATGCGGCGCCGATTTCCCGCTGCGGGTGTCGGCGCTCGGCGGGAGCGCGCCACTCGGATACAGCGACGAGCCCCTGCGGCCGCCGAACAACATTCCGGCGGGCGCGGTGCCGCAACGCTGGCCGGGGGTGCAGTCGAACGCACTGCCGCCGTTGTCGAACCCGCCGCAAGGGCGCGTCGAGCCGCCTGCCGCCGCTCCGCCCGCTCCGGCGCGAGCCGCGCCGCAGATCGGCCAGCCGATGTCGCTCATTCCGCCGGGCGCCGCGGAGCCGGACGAAGATGACCTCGGTTACAGGCCGCAGCCCTTGCGTCCCTATGACGGCGGGCCGTCGGCGCGCCAGGCACCTCCATCTGCGGCGTATCCACAATATCCGCCGCCGCCAATATCACGTGCCGCACCGCTGCCCGCTCCTGTCGAAGAACACCTGCCGCTCGGCCCTTCGCGCGGGATCGTGACTGGATCGATCGGCCCGGTCGAAGTGAGACCAGCGGCGACGCTCGCCTGCCCTCTTGTCTCAGAACTCGACAAGTGGATCACGACGGCGGTGCAGCCGGCCGCGCTGCACTGGTTCCGGCAGCCGGTCGTCGGGATCAAACAAATCTCCGCCTATTCCTGCCGCGGCATGAATGGCAATGCCTATGCTCACATCTCCGAGCACGCGTTCGGCAACGCGCTCGATATCGCCGAGTTCGAATTGGCCGACGGCCGCAAGGTCAGCGTGCAATATGGTTGGCACGGCGCGCCCGAGGAGCAAGGCTTCCTGCGCGACGTGCAGGCAGCGGCATGTGAGGAATTCTCCACCGTCCTCGCGCCGGGCGCCAACATCTACCACTACAATCATATCCACGTTGACCTGATGCGGCGTTCGAGCGGCCGTCGCATCTGCGAGCCGGGCGCAATCCCGGGCGACGTCGTCGCCGCGCGCGTACGGTCACGCTACGCCGCGCAGCACTACAGCGACGCCAGCATCACCGGCTCGATCAGGCCCAAAGCGCCACGTCGGGCGCTCGGCTATTCCGGCGAGGACGACGACCGGCTGCCGCTCGCCGTGCCCGGCGACGACTGAGCTTCCTACGCCGATCCGGAGCGCGTTCAATGCGCTTCCATATGCGCGAGCAGGGCGGCGGTCGGCCAGCAGTCGACCTTCAGCCCGCTACGCTTCTGATACTCGCCGAGAGCGGCGCGGGTCTTCATTCCGGCCTTCCCGTCGATCTTGTCGTGATAGAAGCCGCGGGCGGTGAGAATCTGTTGCATGCGGTCGAGATCGCGCGTCGGCAATTGTGCGACCTTGCCCCACGGCGTCTCGAACGGCCGCGGATCGGTCATGCGGTCACTGAGGTGGCCGACGAACAACACGTAGAGGTCGGAGAAATTGTATTCCTTGATCGCGAAATAGTTTCTCGGGGTAAGGAAGGCCGGACCGTAGAGGCCGGCCGGCTGCAGCAGCGAAGCGGGTTCGGCGCGCTCCGCCGCCGACAATTGTCGTCCGTAGGCGGGCATGAAGCCGCGCTGCACCCACTCCCCAATCGGCAGCGTGTGCTCGGGAACGCCGATCGTGCAGTCGACGTCGGCCGGCGGGTGCACCTCATAGGCCCAGCGCAGGCCGCGTTGCCAGCCCTTGTCGACGAGCTGCTTCGCGGCTGAGGCGAGCGCATCGGGCACCGAGTTCCAGATGTCGGCGCGGCCGTCGCCGTCGAGATCGACGCCGTATTTGAAATAGTCGGACGGCAGGAATTGGGTGAGCCCCATGGCGCCCGCCCAGGAGCTGCGCATGTCGGCGAGCTTGATCCGCCCCTGGTCGAGGATTTTCAGCGCCAGCAGGAATTCCTCCTGAAACTTTTCCTTGCGCTTGCCGACATAGGCCTGCGTCGCCAACACGCGGATTGCGCTGAGAGTATCGCGCGAGCGGCCGTAGTCGGTCTCGCGTCCGAAGATCGCGAGCACGATCGTCGGGTCGACGCCGAATTGCTGCTCGATTGCCCCCAGCGGCGCCCGGTATTGATCGAGGAGCTTGCGGCCGTGTTGGGCTAGGCCGGCGATGGTCGATTCCTTGAGGTAGTCAGCCGGCGTCTGCACGAATTCGGCCTGGCCGCGCGATGGTGCTTGCGGCCTGCCCGGCAGCACGAGATCGGGAAGCGAAAAATCCGGCTCCAGGCCGTTCGTCGCCGCATCGAATGTGCCGCGCGACACGCCGAGCGACTGGGCCTGCGGCCACAACGCCTGCAGCCACGTTTGAAATGCGGCGTCGGCGCGGACACCGTCGATGTGCACGAGGCCGCTCAGCAGCAGCGCGACGCAAAAGAATAACGGGGCGATTCGCATCGCCCCGCACTCTCACGGCTGCGGCCGGAATGCAATCGTCACGATGCCTTGGCCTGCTGCGCCGGGGGTGGCGGCGGCATCGTCTTCTGGAAGCTCGGCCGTGCCGCCGCGCGCTCATAGTACGATGAGAGCGCTTTCGCCGCCCCAATGGCAGCGCCCGCTTCCGGGAAATTCCGCAGGTAAAAAAGGATCGGCAGCACATTGACGTCGGCAAAGGTAAAGCTGTCGCCCGCAAGGTAGCCGCCCTTGGCGACGGCGCGATCGAGAAGACCGATCTCATCCTGCAACGCAGGGGTCACTGCTTCGATCGCCTTGCGATCGGGCTTGCCGTCGCCGGTCTTCGGGAAGATGTAGGCGAACAGATAGGTGCGGACCATGGTCCCATCCATCCGGGTGTTGACGAGCGACACCCATTGCTCGGTGAGCGCCGCCTGCCGCGGCTCGGTCGGTATCAGCTTCGGTCCAGGAAAGGTGAGATCGAGATAGGTCGCGATCGCCTTCGACTCGCACAGCTCGAAGTCGCCGTGGCGCATCACCGGAATCTTGCCGAAGGGATGGATGGCGGTGACGTCCGCGGAATGCGGCGGCGACGGCTTGAGATCGTAGGGGATCGCTTTTTCCTCGCAGACCATGCGGGCGACGCGGGTATAGGTCGATTGGGGAAAGCCGAGGATTTCCACGGTTGCCATGTCGCTTCTCCCTTTGCTTCGCCGACGCGCGGGCTGCAGCAGCGCAGCCTTGGCGTGGCGGGCTAATAATACTTAACCAGAAGGTTAAGCATAGCGCGGCCGCCGCAAACCTGTCAAGCGGCGGCCTCCGGTGCTTCCCGCGTCCCGTGGATCAGCGGACAGCCACGATGAACAGCCGCGGAAAGCGCAGGAGCAGCTTGCCGTCGAAGCACGGCCGATACGCGTGCGCGATCTTCTCCGTGTAGGCGGCGAGAAATTTTTGCCGCGCGGCAGCGTCGAGCGGCGACAGGAACGGCTGCAACGACGATCCCTTGAACCATTCGACGATCGCCTGCGGGCTCGCCATGACGTGATTGTAGATGGTGTGCCAGATGTCGACGCGCGTGCAGAGCGGGCGGAGCAGATCGTAGTAGGTCTCGGGCGGCGGAAGATCGGGCCGCACTGCGGCACGAACGTCCGGATCGTCTGCCCAGGGACCGGCCTCCGACACTTCGCGCTGGGCGAGGTGCGCGGGCTCGCGGGTGTTGTCGGGCATCTGCACCGCGAGCACGCCGCCAGCCGGCAACGCTTCGAGCAACCGCCGCAGCACTGCGACATGATCCGGCAGCCATTGGAAGACGGCATTGGCGAACAGCAAGTCCGTCGCAGATTCAGGCGTCCAGGTGGCGATGTCGGCTTGCACGAATTTGCATGCGGGAAGCCGCTCGCGCGCCTGGCGCAGCATGTCGGGCGAGGAATCGAGGCCGATCACCTCGGCCTGCGGATAGCGTTCGACGAGCAGCGCGGTGGAATTGCCGGGGCCGCAGCCGAGATCGACGACGCGGCGCGCGCGTGCTAGCGGCACCTGCGCCAACAGATCGCGCGGCGGCCGCGTACGCTCATCCTCGAATTTCAGATATTGCCGCGCGCTCCAGTCATCCATCCGTGCTTCTCCTCGTCGCAGTTCCCCGCCAACGAAGAGAGCTCGATAGCGCGTCGCGCGCACGAACGCCATTGACCCGCAGCATGGCTGGCAGTGCCTTCAGGCAAAGCGTAGCACCAACGGCCATGAGCTCGACCGTTACGTCCAAAGGACAGGTGACCATCCCCAAGGCTATCCGCCAAGCGGTGGGCATCAAACCCGGCGACACGGTGGATATCGGCGCCATGGCTTCTGGCGGCATCTAAATCGAGAGGCCCGGCACACGACGCGCCTACGAAGCGAGGCTGTACGAGTGGCCAAGCGCCGCCTCATTCGCGATGGCACTACCGCCGACGAGATCATGGAAATGACCAGAGGCGAAGCACCAAAAGCACGCCGCCGCAAGAGGTAAACAACCGCGCCGCAAGCATCGCCGACGCCGTGCGCGGCGAACCGAACGCGCCGATCGGGCGTTGATCCATCGGGGCATCAGTTCACCCGTGGAGGTCATGACCATGCAGGTGCCGCTGGAAATCGCGTTCCACAACACCGAAAGCTCGGAATGGGCCGAGAACGAAATCCGCGCCCGCGTCGCGGAGCTCGAGGAAATCTATGGGCGGCTTACGTCGTGCTGCGTGCGCGTCGACCAGCGCGCGGAGAACCGCAACGGGACCATTCCGCCGGTGGTGCGGATCGAACTGCGTATCCCCGGCCACAAGGACATCGTCGTCGCCCACGAGCCGGAGCACCTGCAGCGAAAATTCCAACGCCCCGACCTGCACAACGCGATCCACGAGGCGTTTCGCATCGCCGAGCGGCGGCTGCGCGACCTCAAGGAGCAGCGCGAAGGCCGCACCAAGGAGCCGCTGCACGATTCCGAGAACCAGTCGCTCGGCCAGGTGGTCGAACTCACCCCGGACGCCGACCACGGTTTCCTCCTCACCAGGGAGGGCGGCCTGCTCTACTTCCATCGCAATGCGGTGCTGATCGGCGACTTCGACAGGCTCGATCGCGGTGACGAGGTCTATTACGTCGAGGACGTGGGCGACACCGGCCCAATCGCCTCCAAGGTGCGGGTAAAGGCAGAGGGTTGAACCAAAGCCGAAGCGCGCGGCCGCTTGCGTTGAGCCCAGCGGTCGCGCCGATCAGCGGCTGAATTTCTTGTATTTGATCCGCGTGGGGATGGTGGAATCGACGCCGAGGCGGCGTTTCTTGTCCTCCTCGTAGTCCTGGAAATTGCCCTCGAACCATTCGACGTGGCTGTCGCCCTCAAAGGCAAGGATGTGCGTGGCGATGCGGTCGAGGAACCAGCGGTCGTGGCTGGTGATCACGGCGCAGCCGGCGAAATCCTCGAGCGCCTCCTCGAGCGCGCGTAGCGTGTCGACGTCGAGATCGTTGGTCGGCTCGTCGAGCAGCAGCACGTTGGCGCCGGATTTGAGCATCTTGGCCAGGTGGACGCGGTTGCGCTCACCGCCGGAGAGCGAGCCGACCTTCTTCTGCTGGTCGGCGCCCTTGAAGTTGAACGCCGCGCAATAGGCGCGCGAGTTCACCTCGCGCTTGCCGAGCTGAAGCTGGTCGAGACCGCCGGAAATCTCCTCCCACACCGTCTTGCCGCCCTCGAGAGTGTCGCGCGACTGATCGACATAGCCGAGATGCACCGACTCGCCGATCTTGATGGTGCCACCGTCCGCCTGCTCGTGCCCGGTGATCATGCGGAACAAGGTGGTCTTGCCGGCGCCGTTCGGTCCGATGATGCCGACGATGCCGCCCGGCGGCAGTTTGAAGGTGAGGTCGTCGATCAACAGATTGTTGCCGAAGCCCTTCCTGAGATTCTCGAAGTCGACCACGTTCTGGCCGAGCCGTTCGGCGACCGGGATCACGATCTGCGCGCTCTGTGGCGCCTTGTCGGCGGCCTTCGCCAGCAGCTCCTCATAGCGCTGGTAGCGCGCCTTCGACTTCGCCTGCCGTGCGCGCGGCGAGGCGGCGATCCACTCCTGCTCGCGCGCAAGCGTGCGCTGCCGCGTCTCTTCCTCGCGGCCCTCCTGTTCGAGCCGCTTCTGCTTCTGCACCAGCCAGGCCGAGTAGTTGCCCTCGTAGGGAATGCCGCGGCCGCGGTCGAGCTCGAGGATCCAGCCGGTGACGTTGTCGAGGAAGTAGCGGTCGTGGGTGACAATGAGGATGGCGCCCGGGTAGTTGCGCAGATGCCCTTCGAGCCACATGACCGATTCGGCGTCGAGGTGATTGGTCGGCTCGTCGAGCAGCAGGAGGTCCGGCTGCTCCAGCAAGAGCCGGCAGAGCGCGATGCGCCGCCTCTCACCCCCGGACAGTTGTGCCACGTCGGCACCGTCCGGCGGGCAGCGCAGCGCGTCCATCGCCTGGTCGACCTTGGAGTCGAGATCCCAGAGGCCCTTGGCCTCGATCTCGTCCTGCAGCTTGGTCATTTCGTCGGCGGTCTCATCGGAATAGTTGGCGGCAATCTCATTGTAGCGGTCGAGAATCGCGCGCTGCGCCGCAACGCCCTCCATGACGTTGTCGCGCACCGATTTTGCCGGATCGAGCTGCGGCTCCTGCGACAGGAAGCCGACGGTCGCGCCGTCCGCCACCCATGCTTCGCCGGAAAATTCGTTGTCGAGGCCGGCCATGATCCGCAGCAGCGTCGACTTGCCGGAGCCGTTGACGCCGAGCACGCCGATCTTGGCGTCCGGATAGAACGACAGGTGAATGTTCTCCAGGATCTTGCGGTTGCCCGGATAGACCTTGGAGAGCCCCTGCATGTGGTAGATGAATTGCCGCGCCATCGGCGCTTCGTCCTCTCGCTTGCGCCCGGCTGACATACGCTCGCGGGCGCGGTCCCAGAGAGCGCTGATTTCGGGAATTCGGCGCTGATGTAGCGATGAGCGGCGTTCAGAGCAAGAACTGTCGCGGAGGACGACACGCCACCCGCGCCGCGCCGCCGCCCGGTGCCGCGCTCGCAATCGCGGCAACATTTCGTAAAGCGTAACCGCAATCGCGGCTTAGCGCCGGCGATTTCGTACCAAATTTTAATGATTTCCCGCCGACAATTTGCGCTAAAGCCGCGCCCTTGACGATGCGCCCTCCCGAACGGGCGCCGAGGAAGTCGCGGCGCGGTAGAGCCGGCGAGAACGGTCATGCGGCGTGATTTGATGAAAGCCGTTCGCGAGGTGTGGCGGGCCTTGGGGGGCGCCTTCGACCCCTACCGGCCCGAGCGCCACTACATGCGCGGGCCGGGGCCGAAATGTCGCGCCAAGCGCGCCGGCCTGATGGCCCAGACGGCAGCGGCCACCGCCGGCACCGGCGCCGACTTCGCGAAGCTGCACGCATAAGCCCAAAGCCGCCGCCAAGTTTGTCCTTCGGGCACGCGGCGAAAGCGGCGCGCGCCCACATGGTCCTGCAGCAATGACTGCAGAGGACATGCGCCTTCAGCGCCTGTAGGTTTCGGCTTTGCCGCAATTGCCGGCGTCCGGGAGGGTGGCTGATATGGCGGTTCGCTGCGCAATTCTCGACGACTACCAGAACGTGGCGCTCACCATGGCCGACTGGTCGAAGGTGAAGGGCGATGTCGAGCTCAAGGTCTTCAACCAGCATCTCGGCTCCGCGGACAAAGTCGTCGCAGCGCTCAAGGGTTTCGCCATCGTCTGCGCCATGCGCGAGCGCACCGCGTTCCCGCGCGCGGTCATTGAGGCGTTGCCGGAACTCAAGCTCCTGATCACCACCGGCATGCGCAACGCCTCGATCGACCTTGAAGCGGCGAAAGCGCGAAACGTCGTTCTCTGCGGTACGCCCTCCTTCGGCAATGCGACCGCCGCCATCGCCACCGGCCTCATGCTCGATCTGGCGCGGCACATCTGTTTCGAGCAGACCCGGCTCAAGGCCGGCGCGCCGTGGCAGACCACGATCGGCCTCGATCTCGAAGACATGACCTTGGCGCTGATGGGCCTCGGCAAGCTCGGCACCCGCATGGCCGAGATCGGTCGGGCTTTCCGGATGAAGGTCATCGCCTGGAGCCAGAACCTGACGCCGGAACGATGCAAGGAGGCGGGCGTCGAATTGGTGAGCCGCGACGACCTGTTCCGCCGTGCCGACTTTCTCTCGATCCACCTGCAACTGTCGCCGCGCACGCGCGGCTTGGTCGGCGCGCGCGAACTCGGCCTGATGAAGCACACGGCCTACCTCATCAACACCTCGCGCGGGCCGATCGTGGATGAGGCGGCGCTCATCGCTGCTCTGAGGGAAAAGCGTATCGCCGGCGCCGGTCTCGATGTTTTCGACGTCGAGCCGCTGCCGGTCGACCACCCGTTGCGTACGCTCGACAATGTCGCCCTCACCCCGCATCTCGGCTACGTCGTCGAGCAGAACTATCGCGCGTTTTTCACCGGCACAGTCGACGCGATCCGCGGCTTTCTCGACGGAAAGCCGGTGCGCGTTCTGTCGTAGTCTCCGCAGCCGTTTCCTGGATTTGTCGCGTCTTCGGTCCGCCCAGCCGCGGGCCGTCCGTCTCAAATCAAGAAAGTCGACGACCCTCCGCCGGCCGACCGCCTGCGGCTACACGATGCTGTGCATGCCTCGAAAATAATGATTGGCGCATCTTAAGAGATATACTATCTATAGATATAGATGCTTGAGACATCACTAATGACATCTTCGGCATGATCAGCGCCGGCCAGCTCCGAGCCTCGCGGGCGCTCCTTGGCATCGATCAACGCCACCTCGCCGAAGCAGCGGGGCTGTCACTCCCCACCATCCAGCGCATGGAGGCGAGCGAGGGTGTGATCCGCGGCAACGTGGATTCACTGATGAAGCTTGTCGGCGCGCTTGACGCGCTCGGCATCGAGCTCATCTCCGCAAACGCAGTGAGTCATTCCGGCGGCCGGGGCGTGCGGCTCAAGGCGCCGACACCATGACACTCGCAGTCGCCCTTGCTTGCTCGGCGGGCCTGCTGGCCCTTGCGGCTGTCGCCGTGGCGATTGGGCGATCTACTGCGGCTACGCGTTTGGTCTACGGCGCAAGCACGGTGATCGCGGCAATTTCGCTCACGGCCGCGGCGGCGCATCTCGTCGGCGTGGCGGAGCCCGCGACTCTTTCGCTGCCGCTCGGCCTGCCATGGCTCGGTGCCCACTTTCGCCTCGATGCGCTCTCGGCCTTCTTCCTTCTCGTCATCGACCTCGGCGCCTTAAGCGCCAGCCTATTCGCGCTTGGCTATGGCGAGCACGAAGAAGCGCCCGAGCGCGTGCTGCCGTTCTATCCAGCCTTTCTCGCCGGCATGACGCTGGTCTTGCTTGCCGACGACGCGTTCACGTTCCTCGTCTCCTGGGAATTCATGTCGCTCACCTCCTGGGCGCTGGTAGTGTCGCACCATCGCGTCGCCGAGAACCTGCGCGCGGGCTTCGTCTACCTGGTGATGGCGAGCTTCGGCACACTCGCTCTGCTGCTCGCCTTCGGCCTGCTGGCCGGGCCTAACGGACTGTATGCCTTCGCGCAAATGCGCGCTGCGCATCCTTCCGCCATGGTCGGCGCTCTGGCGCTCATACTCGCTTTGATCGGGGCAGGCTCAAAAGCCGGCATCGTGCCACTGCATGTGTGGCTGCCGCTGGCGCACCCGGCAGCGCCGAGCCACGTGTCGGGGCTGATGAGCGGCGTGATGACCAAGGTCGCCGTCTACGGCTTTGTGCGCATCGCCTTCGAACTTGCCGGTCCGCCGGCCTGGTGGTGGAGCATCGTCGTGCTGACGCTCGCCGGCATCACGACGGTGATGGGCGTGCTCTATGCGCTGATGCAGCACGATCTCAAGCGCCTGCTCGCGTATCACACG
>Ga0070673_100000877_pt1 | contig 16950 bp, 31 predicted proteins | sample KBSM23metaG_FD_65342 | JGI IMG/M metagenome (GOLD analysis project Ga0070673, IMG submission 65342) | Miscanthus rhizosphere microbial communities from Kellogg Biological Station, Michigan, USA - KBS M2-3 metaG | ecosystem: Host-associated > Plants > Roots > Rhizosphere > Soil ... | reverse complement strand
CTCCTGATCCGTCAGCAATCGACCGCGCTGGATCGCGCGCGCTCCTATTGCCAGCGCAACCCTTGCCCATGAATTGTCAGACAGCGGGCTTTGACCCGACAATTCTTTCAACATTGCGGCGCACCGCTCGCGCTCGGCGGCGGCGGCGTCAATCGTAGTCGACATGATGCTTTGATATATTTTCTTGGCATCCACCACGTCGATCTGCAGGAAACGCTGGAGGCGTTTTGCCTCCTCTGTTGCGGGCTCTGTCAACTTCGGATCAAGCCAGGGATCGGTCATCACTCGCCCTTCCTGATGGCGGCGGCCGCCTTGCCGTCCATGCCGCATAAGCCACATCGAAAGCTGTCAGCAATTCGCGCACACCGCTCGCGCTCGGCGGCGACCATCCGGTCAGCACGCTCTTCCCACCGCTCGCGCTCGGCGGCGACGGCCTTCTCAACTTGTTCCGCGAGATACGGGTCATATCGCTGCCGTGTCATCACTCGCCCTTCCTGATGGCGGCGCGGATGCAGCGCCAGCCCAGCACAAAGCATTTCCGTGCGGCTCATGCGCCACTGCGTTGAGACCTCCGGGTTTAGATTTTCGATATCCATCATCCGCTGCCGTTCCTCTATCCGCCCGCCCGCCTCCACTCCGGGAGTGGTCCGCCTTGCTGGCGATCTTCCGGCAATGTGTCCGGCTCATCATCGGCCGGGTCTTCAAGCACGAAATGATTCATCCACCATATTTCGTCATCGTCTGACGAGATGGCATCAGCCCCCATGTACCTAGCGCGCAGCCACTTGCCGTTGAACAGTACCTCTACGGTCTCGCCTTCATTGGGTGTGATCATCCGCTCCCGTCCTCTATCCGCCCGCCGCACAACCGAATGAGACCCACGCCTTGGCCTGCTCTTTGCCCGGCGGCAGCACAACGTAACTCGCCCATAGGATGTGCATGTCCTTGTCGCAATACACGACAACAGGGGCCGGCCCGCACAGCCAGTACCGCGCCCTCGGCTCAACTGATCCGTTGATGGTTACGTGCATGACCATCATCCGCTCCCGTCCTCTATCCGCCCGCCGCAATCCGGGTCACTGCCGGGCGTTACATGCACCGGGCATCCGAGGCCGGTCGCCTCAGTTGGCGACAGCCCGCAAGTGCAGAATGGGTTGACCGGCCAGTAGGTCAGCAGTGGCCCTGGCGCGTCCGCCACTTCCGAACTCTGCTTTTCAGCCGAGTGGGCCACTAGCTTCTGAAGAGGGTAGGTCGGGGGTCGCGAAGAAAAATCGCCGCTAACCCATTGATATTGCTGGTTGCCGGTTAGTGAACCCGACCGAACTGAAGCCATTCGGCCTTGTTCCATACAATCCCCATACGGTCCATTCTGTTCAATGGCTATGCGGCTCACTTCTGTATGGATGTTCTCGCTAGTTCGGATTTGTTCGCGTCTGGTTCGCCACACCCCCCGCCAAGTCGGGGGGCGCGTTGGGGGGTCGGAAGTGTAGCAAACACGCGATCTAAGCTCTCCTGCTTTACGATCGTGCTTCCCCCGAGCTTGTGGATCACGATCTCTCCTGTTTGAACCATGCGATAGAATTTGGTGCGGCCGATACGGAGTATCTTCAGCACCTCGGGGACTCGGTAAATGGTGCGGTCAGTCATTTTGTTGTCCGTGTAGGCTTCCCGCCGTATGAACCTCGGGACGTCGCGCTCGGCGATCGGCGTGTCGGCCGCGACCGGCTCGATCGGCATCGTTGCCCATTCAAGCCAACCGTCTTCTGTCCGGGTTGCAAGATACCAAAGCCCATTGTGCGCCTCAAAATAGTGTAGCGGCACTAGCGTTTCCTAGTTCATCGCATCGATCGCGTTCGCGGAACTGGCCGCATTTGCAGTCGAGCACGACGCATTCAGTTCCCGGCGCTTGGTGCAATCCGTATTCGTGCCCGCATAGGCACATCTGATCGAAGCCAAGCAGGCGCACGGCTCGCCGCGATAGCCCTTCGTTGCGGTCTTCGGGCTTCATCGCAGCGGCGCCTGACAGGCAACCAGCAGGAACGCGATCACGCCAAGCAGAACGACCGACAACCAAGCGAATATCAGTTGGTCGCGGTGCTGCTTGCGTTCGTACTCTTCTGCGATGCGGACCATCGCCTTGACAAAATCGACCTCTCGGGCGATCACGCCGGCACCTCGGCGGCCTTGGCGATCTCCTTCCAGCGCGGGAGGTGCGCGTCCCGTAGAATATCCGCCACAGCCCCTGGCGTGGTGTCCCATTCGTCTTTCAGTGCCCGCCAGCCCTTGGCCGCCGCCGCCTCGCACCGCGCCATGTGGGCCGCTACGAGGTCGGAGTCGACGCCGTCATCGGCGGACTGAACCTCGCCCGTCTCGGCGTCGTGCGGGGGCAGTGGCTGCAACATCACGTTGGGCGCGGCCCTTGGTGGCGTGCGCTTGGGCTCGTCGAATTCCTCCGGGCTGTCCACACCGAGCATCAGTTCGGGCGTATGCCGTCGCGCCCATACCCGCGCGCCGTGATAGGCCAATTGCTGGTCGGGTTGCGTCAGCCAGACCTTGTTGTTGGTCTTCGCCTCGCCGAGCCTGACCGACACCGTCCTGGGCGAATCCTCGCCTTGCAGGCGACCGCTGACCGTGACGACTCGGGCGTCGCCCGTGCCGTCATACTTATACGACAGCCGCTCGATCAGGTTGCCGCGTGCGTTGATGACGGCCGCGACGAGCTTGCCGCTGTGCATCAACTTGCCCTGGATGACGCTGCACTCTTGCGCCACGGCGAACGGGTCCATTTGCCATCGGATGCTCTGCTGGATCACCATCAGGCAATCGGCGGGCGACTTCTGCAATCCAACGGGGACCAATTTTGCGGTCGCCATCAACTCGGCGAGCTTCATTGCCTCGGTCATATTGGACGGCACAAGTCCGGCGGGTGTGAGTGGGACAACGGCGTTCATAGTCTTTCCTCTCTCAAGCTAAGATTTCCCGCGCGATTGCGCGTGATCGAAACGCCGGCGCCGTATGCTTTTTTGGCGTCGGCGGGGACAAGCGACTTCAAGAGTTTGCTGCTGTCTTCGTTTATGCCTGCAGCGTCGCGCGTGGTGAGCCATTCCACTGCATACGAACACCACTCGTTTGATGCGGTCATGTCGTAGACAGCCTTGGCATCGACCGGCGATGGCACCGCAGGAAGATCGACCGGCGGGGTGCGCGATGCTACGCACTGCATGAATTGATCGCCGCGCCGGATCATCTCGTCGATATAGTCGTCGGCGCGGTCAATGAATTCGACGACGGGCGGGGCCGCTCCGACGATGATGGTGAGCGCGCATTGCTGCGCATTGGTCACGAACATGGTCCACTGCATTTGCGGCTGGTAGCGGTCGATCACAACCTCTAGCGGCTCGCGGCCTCCGACGTGCTTGGCTTCAAGCGGACATTTCAGTGCATCGATCCAGCCGTCGAGCGTGCAGGCCGCCCATTCGATATCGGGGTGAACGCAGACCTCGCCCCGGCGCGTGATGTCCTGGCGTTGGCGTTCCTCGTACCAATCACACTGCAACTGTTCGGTGATCTCGCCCAACCGCACCGCCCATATGTGCGACAAATCCTCGGGCAGTTCCTCGCCGATCATCTCCCGCCACAGCCGATGTATCTTGTCGGCGTCACCCGTCATCAGACACGCGATGCGGCTCGCGGTCAGCTTGCCGGCTCGACGGGCGATCTGTGCGGCGTTGAGCATTATGCGACCCAATCCAAAGAGAATTGGCCGAGGGGTACAGTGCGCAACAATCCCCTCGGCCTCTGTTCGCAGCCAGCACCACTACAAGCCGGCTGCGGCAGAACGTATTGCATCGTCGGGAAAAAGCCGGGCTCGGTGATCATGCTCACGGCCCTTTTGTCAGCACGGTGAGCTTTGTCTGTGCCCGCAACAACGCGCGCCATTCACTCAATGGCCATGTGTCGAACGTGCATTGCTTGCGCGAGAACTTTAAGACAGTTAGCGCGGCTTCCGCTTCGTCTTTTGTTAGCTGTGGTGTTTTCCTTTTTGCCTTTGCTACCATCTCACCATCTCCCAACAATTGCGCACCACGCGATGTTTAGATTAGGCCGATTGTATAATAGAGTTCGGCCGTGGTGACGCCGTTGACGACTCTTTCATCAAACGCGCGGAAGTGCACTTGGGCTTCTCCCTCATTAACAGCAGTTTTTGGATCATCTTGAGCATTTTGGTCGAGCATGTAGAAACCACCTACCCCGTAGCCTAGGAAAATGGCGGCATGGGCAAGCGATAAGTCCGTTTGATAGTGGTGATCGGCGTCGAATGTAGCGATGGCAATCGGTCCCTTCGGCAAGTTCGGGTTTGGTCCGCCATCAACAACGATCTTTAATTGGTCGGCGTTGGTCCAGTTCTGGGTGGTGGTTTTGGCATAATTGACATCCAACGCCTTGACCAGCGAAACGCTTTCGTTGAGAAAATCTTTTTGCCCTACGAGATTGAAATGGTGACCCTCATCAACAGCAGTTTTTGGATCATCCTTGTCTAGAACCGTTGTTGAAACAGTGCCGAATGCCGCCATGATGTCGTGAGCGAGTGTGTCCACCTTGTTCCAATTACCGTCCACGGCTTTTTGCGCGGCGGCCAAGAACGGATCGTCTTTCTTTGCGCTTCCACTTAAGTCGTCCGCCTTGTTGGCTCCGGTTATGAACGATCCATCGGTACGGACATCGAACCCTTGCTGTGTAACGTCACCAAAGGTGGGCGTTGCCGCACCAAGGCGATCCGAAAAATCCAATTCGAACGTGTAATTGTGGTTTGGGGCTAATTTGTTAGCAGGTATGACAAGGCTCGTTACTGAGTGATCAAGGTCACCGCTGCTAAATACAAGGTGATGTCCGTCGTCCCAAATGTCAAAGATGGTAAATCCAGTCGTGTCCTTATCAGGCGTGAAAGAATTGAACGTCACAGTAAAATCTTTGGTAGAATCGAATCCGTATAACTTATTGTAATTCGTGATGACAGGGATACTCGTGGTGAAATGGTCGGCTTGATAGCCGATATCACGCCAGGAAGTGAAAGCGAAAGGCGGTGGGTTCGCCAACAAGACGTCCATTTGGAAATGGTAAATCCCAAACGGGAAAACCTGTTGTAAGTCTTGTTGTGTAGTAAACGATTGACTAAAATCGAAACCGTTTGCTCTGGAAAGAAAAATGGAATGAGAGGCGAAAAAGAATGGCCAAACTATGTAGGCATCAAGGGTAACGTCAGAGTAGACGCCAATGTTGAAAAAGTAATTAGAAGGAACTGTGGGCGCAGCACTGTTTTTTTGTTGGTACACGACATTATTGATAATGTATTCCACGTTATTTCTCCTTCCAGTTTAAAGCCCCTCGATGCGGGGGGGTATCCAACCGCACCGAGGGGTCACTGACGGGACCACTACAACCCGTCAATTCAATATCGCGGCCCACGCCGCGATCATCGAAACGAACAAAGCTAAGGCGACGAGTTCGAGCGCGGCGTTTGCCTGACGGTTCACGACACGCTCTCCACGGCTTCGTGGTCGGCGAACTCGGCAGCGTCGGAGATGGCGCGCAGCAACCGCCCGACCGGGCGGCCGATCGCTTCGATGTCGCACTCGGCCCGCCGGACATCGGCGTCGTTCACGGTGCCGCTGACACGGTGCAGGTGCAGCGCGGCGATCCCGGCGATGGCCCGCATTTGCTCGCGCTCGACCGGCGTCAGGCCCGCGAGCCCGGTCGCCTCGGCGGCGATACTCACGATGCGCAGGCGGGCGCGGGTGAAGAGGATTTCGGTGTCGGACATCGGGGCCCCCATTTGCTGTAACCAGCGTGGTTGGACTATACAAAAAATGTTAGTGAAGTCAAACAAAAAATGTTGGACGTAGAAAACCCCAAAGACCTAAACGGTTTGGTTGATTCTTAGCGGCGGATGGCGCGGATAATGGAAATCGCTTGGTCGCGGATTTCAGCCGACTGATCCCGCAGGAGCGCGTCGGCGCTCGGTGTATCGGGATGCCGGTAGATATCGCCGGGTTCCATACCCAAAGCTTCTGCGACGGCTTCCAGTACGGCCGTATTAAGCAGGGCCTTTCCTCGCTCCCAGCGGGAAACCGTCATGTCGGTTGTTCCCAGCCGCTGTGCGAGTTGTTTCTGCGTGAGCCCTCGGTATTCGCGCCACTCGACTAGAAATGTGCGATGTGGCCGGCGGGGTCCGATCCGGCTGGCTCCTGGCATCCATGGATCATGGCAACATATTGATACTACGTCATTATTTCAAAGATGTTGGAAAAGTATGGACGCCATTAACATTTTTTGTATAATAGGCAGCCATGAACCGGCTCCAACAACGCCGCCTCGAACTTGGCCTTTCCCAGCAAGAGATGGGCGAGAACATTGGCGTTGACGGGATGACCGTCTCGCGTTGGGAGCGGGGGGAAAGCATCCCGCAGCGGCGGTTTTGGCCGAAGCTCGTGAAGCTGACAGGCCTATCGATCAGCACGATCATCATTGCAGAAAACGAGGCCGCCGAATGATCGGCTTCGATCTGCATTCTCATCTCTCCCGCTCCATCAGTCCGCGTTCGCCCTGGCAGGCTCGCGAACAATATGGGCCGAGAGGGATATCATGCGCGTACACAAGTCGGGATCATTTCAGCACCAGAAGGGCGGCGGCATGACCGTCGTCGCCATCGAGCATGCTCGCAAGCTCGCGCGCAGTCTGGAGCGCCGCGAAATGGGCCGCTCTGGGAGCGTGCACACCGCGCGCCTCACAGTAGCCCGTCGCTTGGGCATCACGCCGAGCACATTGCGCAATCTTTCGCTCGGCCGCTTGAAGCGCCTCGACGCATGGCTGCGCGACAGCCTCGAGCACATGCTGATCCGTGAACTAGAAACCGAAATTGCAAGGTTGCAGCATGAGTTGGAGATCGCTCGCCGCAGCGGCGCTCACCTTGCTTCGCAGCATATCAGCGAGATTGAGACGCACTTGGCATCGGCGCGCGCCCTATTGGCTGGGCCGCAGACGGACTAAGTGAGGCGCGCGCATTATGACCGACGTTTCCGCGCCCGCACGGCCGCCCAAACCGATCCTGCGTCCGCCGGGCACGCCGCGTCACATCAGCATCGTCGAGCTAGGGCCGCACGACTGCCGGTGGCCCGTGAATGACGACATGGCGAAGGCTGAATACTGCGGCCTGCCGCGCTGCGATGGTTCGACCGCCTACTGCGCCGACCATCACCGCATGGCCTACGTGCGGTCGCCAGCGCGCAACAGCTACCGGGTGTTCCGATGAGCACCGTGATGCCGTTCGACCTTCCGGCGGGGCACTACCGCGCGATCCTGGCAGATCCGCCGTGGCGCTATCGGACATGGGACAAGCGGGAAGCGATTGTCTCACGATCGAGCAATCCGGGAACATTCGTTTCCGCTGCTGTCCACTATCAGACGATGCCGATCGAAGATCTGATGACGATGCCAGCCGGTGCGCTCGCGGCCGACGAGTGCTGCCTGTTCCTCTGGTGTACGTGGCCGAACCTGATCGACGCGCTGTCGGTCATTGAGGCGTGGGGCTTCACGTACAAAACCTGTGCCTTCTGTTGGACGAAAGCACACGCCGGCCAACTAGAAATGTTCGAACAGGCGATCCCTGATCAAATGGGGCTCGGCTACTGGACCCGCGCCAATACTGAGGCGTGCCTGCTGGCGACACGCGGCAAGCCGAAGCGGCTCAACGCCGACATACGGCAAGCAATCATCGAGCCCCGGCGGGAGCACAGCCGCAAACCGAGCGTCCACGGCCGGATCGAGCGGCTCGTCGCCGGACCCTATGTCGAGTTGTTTGCGCGCTCACGTCGTTCCGGCTGGGACGTGTGGGGCAACGAGGCCGACAAATTCCGGGAGGCGGCAGAATGACTCAGTTTGATTTGTTCAGCGGGCGTGGCGACCGTGACGCTGGCATGGCGAGTGCCGATCGCGATGAGCAATGGGCGAGTGCGGCTTATCAAATGATTGTCCGGCTGGCGAAGAAGCAAGCAGAGGTTCACGTCGACGACGTTCTTCGGGTTTTTCTATTTGAGCCTCCGCATTTCAATTCATGGGGCTCGGTGTGGATGCGAGCGATCCGCAACGGCGTGCTGGAAAAGACTGGGTGTATGCGACAGACCACGGATCGCAAGAAGCATGCCCACGAGTATCCGATCTATCGTTCGCTGATCTTTCGGGAGGCGGCGGAATGACCAACATCACCGCGCTCATCGACCGGCTGCGCGCCGAGTTGGACTACATCGCAGGCCGGGACGTGGCCGTGTTTCTGACGCTGGACCGCAAGGACGCCGCAAACCTGCTGCGCATTCTTGAGTTCGTCGAGACGATGAAAATCGAGACGATGAAATGACCGTAGCCGAACTGATCGAGGAACTGAAAAAGCTGCCGCCGGACGGCATCGTCATGACGATCAACTATGAGGACGAAGTAGAGGCGACGAAGGTCGTCGTGATTGAACTGCCGGGCGGCAAGCAGACCGTGTGGCTGCGCGCCCCATGACGGTTGTGCAGCGCAACCTGTTCACCAAGCGCTGGCGCAAGGTTGTTGTGCCGCAGCGGGAAGACACGTCGCTGCACATACCGCTGGTGACGATGCTGCGGTTGTGCCTGCGGCCGGACGTGATCATGCGGCATGTCCCGAACGGCGGACACCGCGATCTGCGGACGGCACAAAAGCTAAAGGCCATGGGGACGCTCGCCGGCTCGGCCGATCTCGAATTCCATTGGCGTGATGGCACTGGCCGCCGCGTGCTGCACCTCGAATTGAAAGTCGGCAAGCGCCGGCAGAGCGATGCCCAAATCGCGTTCGCCCTGGCGATGCGGTTGCTGGGCGACGAGTACCACGTAGCCCGCTCGATCGATGAGGCGATCACCATTCTTGGCGAGCGCGGGCTGATCGACCCCAAGGTGGAAGTCTGCGGCAAGCGGTGGGTGGGCAACTGCCCACAGCCCAACTTTGACCCCGTGGCCGACTTCGCCGGCTCGCTCGACGAGGCGTACCGCGCCATTCGCGAGCGCAAAGCCGCAGGCGGTCCCGGCTGGACGCCAAACGAGCCGAAATGACCATGGACGAGCGGGTCGAATGTTGGAAGTGCGGCGGGGTCGGCATGCTGGCGGGCTGTTTCGAAGATTGCTGCTCTGGCGCGGACTGCGACCCGGAAGACGCGGCCTGCGCTCCGATGTGCTGCGATATTTGCCGAGGCAAGGGTGGGTGGCCGCCAACGGAGCCAAAATGACCGACACCGAAATCATCGAGGGCGTCCTGATTGAGGTGTGTGAACTTGGCCACGTCCATCTGTGCTTTGCGACCACATCCGATGAATTGATCGAGGGCATTTTCACGCCGAAGGAAGCCTTCGAGTTATGTGACCGGCTGGTGTTGGCCGCTTGTGCTGCGGCACGCAAGGCAAAGGAAGCGCGGGCAGCCGGTGGGGACGCCGGACCATGCACGCGGCACTGATCGGGGCGGTGGCCATGAAATGGTACAAGCACGATCCATCCGCAGCCTTGGCCGGGATGATCGGGCTCACCGTCGAGGAACGTGGTGCCTATTACACCCTCATGGATTTGCAGTATGCGCGTGCGCCGCACAACGACGTTACCGACGAACTGGTCATCCAAGCTCTAGGGATCGATCCGAGGACTTGGCGTCGGTTAAAGGCCGGCCTCATGGCTAAGGGCAAGGTCCATGAAACGGACGGAAAGCTGACCGCAAACCGGGTCAACTCCGAGGTAACTTCGGCCCTACTTCGCATGCAAGTTGGGGCGAAGATGGGTAGGAAGATTGGGGTCACATCTAATAAATTCAACGACTTAACGGGTACAGAACTACAACTACAACCAAAACCAATAGAGAATCTTTCTAATTGTAAGGGTAGGGAAGCACCCCAAGCGTCGGCTGTGCCCAAGCGGAACCTCCCGCCAGTGATCAACTACCGCGACCCCGGCAACGACTACCGCAGCCCGCCCCGCACCAAGCCCGCGCCACTGACCGACGAGCAGCGCCGCGCCATGGCCCTGCTGGCCGCGAAGACTGACCAATCCACACCGAGGAAGGAATCTAACCATGAACGACCGGAAACTTGGGTTACCGAAAGTCACGCCGATGCCGATGCCGACGAATCCCCGACCGCCGGAGCCGCCGCGCTCGAACCGATCGAATAGCGAGGCCGTCTACGCCGAGGAGGCGTTGCGTGTCGCCCAACGCCACCTCGATCAGGTTGACGAGATCGACCGGCTTGGCCGCGAGATGGACGAATGGCGGCGCCGCGCGCTGATGGGTGAGGCCGAAGTCAAGCGGCTCGAAAAGCGCGAGGCGGATCTGACGGACGCGATCGAGCGCCAGCAGGACAAGCTGATGACCGAGCGCGACGTGTATCGGAACCGGCTCAACCATTTGGTGAGCCAATTCCACACGGCCGGCGCGATCATCCTGAAATGCTTGGACGCGGCGAACACCGAGACGAGTGGTGGTCAGGTAAATCTCGGTGCGCTGGCGCAGGAGATCGATCGGGCGATCGAGACGGAGGCCGAGAAGCAACCGGAGCCGCCGGTCAACGATCCGCTGCCTGCCGTGGTGACGGCCGGACCGCGCGAATAACGCAAAAAAGCGTGCTTTTTCGAATGGGGCGGAGAAGTCTAACCCAAAAAAAGCATGCTTTTTCGGTTCGCCGGCCGCCACAACCCCTTGACGAGAAATCCCCGGATGCCCCAAAGGATAGGCGGAACAATATTGCGGAATAAAATTCCTGATGGTAGCAATCGAACCTGAAATTGTTCTGGTTGCAGTCAGGACCGGCTCGGAAAAGGCCGTTCAAGATCAGGTCAGGGCGCGCGGCGTGAAAACCTACTGCCCGAAATATCTGGTCAATCTGCGCGCTGGCGGCATGGTCGCCAGGGCGTTGTTTCCAAGCTACATTTTCGCGTGGGTCACCGATCAGTGGGAGTTCATCCGCAACCTGATCGGGGTCCGCGATTTCATCCGGCACAACGGCGGGTTCATCTATTCGATCGATCCCCGGATCATCGCGGAGTTGCGATCGCGCGAGGGTCCGACCGGCTACGTGCGGATCGACAGCAGTTTCCTTCCCGGTCAGCAAGTAAAGCTCAAGAGTAAAGAAGAGTGGGCAGGCGTTTATCTTGGCCTGTCTGAGAAGTACAAGGCGCGGGTACTGTTCTCCCTGTTGGGGTCTGACGTCGAATTGGAACTGTACGAACGCGATCTGGTCACGGTCTGAAAATTCAGATGTGCCCGGTTTGCGTGGCCTGCGACGAGCGGGAGTGCGGATGCGTGGTCGACCGACACGGCTAAGACAGCCAAGAGGATACGACGAGCAGTGGTTACGTGCTCGGACGAATTACTTGCACGTTCATCGTGAATGCGTTGGCTGCAAGGCGGTTGGATTATCGGTTGCTGCGGATGTAGTTGACCACATCATTCCGCACCGTGGGGATCAGACGTTGTTCCGCGATCCTGGCAACTGGCAGTCGGCCTGTTTCTGGCACCATTCGATGGTGAAGGCGGCGCTTGAACGGATGTGGGAAGCCGGCGCGGTCAAGGTCGACCAGTTGAAATTGGATTCGGCGGAAGCGATTGCGATCACGCGGCGAAATCTTTTCCGGCGAGTCAAACCCGAGATCGGCGCGGACGGCTATCCGAAACCGGGCTCATAAACGCGGATGGGGTCCGGCCGGAAAACCGGGCTCATAAACGCGGATAGGGCTCATAAACGCGGATAGGGCGTCCGGGCTCATAAACGCGGATGGGGGTATTTCGCCCCATGCTGCGGCGCACGCGCGCGGCCTTGTTTGCATCGCACCATAGGCGCGTCGCGGTACGCTCGCACCATAGGCGCGGACAGCCCGTCGCGAGCCCGTAGGCGCGATTTGGCGTCGCCCCGCTACCCCACTAGCGCGGGACGCGCGGAATCGAATGCGCGGCCGGTTTGCCGTGGCGTGCGCGGCGTTCCTATTTCAGCGGACTGTCGGTTTCCCGTCGCGGTTTCCTTTCGGTTGTGACTTGCTCGGTTATCGATTCCGCTAGGTCAATCGCGCCTGGTAGTCCCTGGAACATTGCCAGCAGTAGGCGCGCCATGTGCGGAGGGGCAATCGGGTTGCCTTGCTTGTCCGTTGTTTCGTCGACCCATTGAAAGAAACGGGCGGTAGGGATTCCCAAGAGGTAGCAGGCAAATGTGGGCGTGATCCCACAAGCCCGGACGGCATCGGCGAGATCAGGCCCGGACATGAGTCGGTAACGGTCTCGCATCCGAGTCTCGGACGGTCGATTGTTCAATGCCTCGAATAGCGCGACGCGCGCGGCGTCTTCGGCATGCTCGGCAGTGTCGAAGATTCGCGGCTTGCGGTTGCCGTCGCCCTGTCCCGGTTCGACGTGCTCGGCAGTCACATAGCGCGGCATGACGCCAGGGAAAGCGTATTGCGCAAGGTGGCCACCACTCGCGAGCGGCAATGCCCTGGCCACATATTGGCGCGATGGTTTTTGGTTCGGGTATTCGTCCATTGCGACTCCGCTCTAAGCGGCATGATTGCCGAGACTGCCGCGCCTCTGACGCGCGGCAATCGCTGCAATCACGCGCGGCATAAACTCCGATCATTCGTCAATGTAGACTACCTCGCCGAACGGACATGCTTTGATGAAAGGCTGTGCTTCGCGCGGATCGCCGCAAACCAGCCAAAGGATCGGCGCTTCCGGTTCATCGCCAAAGTCACAGGTCTGCATGTCGGTTAGGTACAGGATCGCTGCAACGTTCTCGCAATTGTCCGCGACCCATTGCAGCGGCGCCGCAAAGTCTGTCCCGCCACCTCCGTTTGCTTCCACCTCGATTTGATCGCCGGGGAAATATTCGGCGCTACCGGTGACGTCCGTGTCCGCATAGACAATGGTGATCTGATCTGCGGCGCCGTTGTCGAGCGCGCCTTGCAACTCGCTGGTGAGTGCCGCTTGTGCAGCGTCCGACCATAGCGAGCCGGACACGTCGACAAGCGCCACGATATGGCCCGGACGGTCCGAGATCAGGGACGGCAGTGTCAGGCCGTGACTCAGATATCGCTTGTTCGGTCGCGTCCAAGCGTATGACTTTTGAATGCTCCTATCGATGAAACGCCGCAGCATGTCGCGCGCGTCAAGCTTAGGCGCCTTCAATTCCCCGACAAGCCGCGCAAGGTCCGCAGGCAACTCGCCACCATTCGCCTTGCGCGCAACCGCGATTGCTTGTCGGATTCTTTGATCGATATCCGACTCCGCTTGCGCCATTGCTGCAGCGTCAAGAGTTGGCGCCGCGTCCATAATGCCGCCGCACGATCCAGGATCAGATATCGGCGCGGCGTTTGCGCTGGTAGACTCGCCCTCGCCCTCGCCCTCGCCGTTGCCTTCGGCATCGGAGGAGTCGTTGCCTTGTTCGCTGTTGCCTTTGCCGTCAGTGTCATCCGACTCGCCGTCAGCATCGGACGACTCGTCCTTGCCCTGCTGTACCTGATCGCTGGCGTTGCCCTGATCGTTATTGGAGTCGTCCTTGGCGGACTCGCTGCTATCGTCCGATTTGTCGCCTTTGTCATCGGACGATTCGCCTTCCGCTGATTCCTCCGACTCGTCGCCTTCCTGCGATTGCTGATCCTGATCCTGCTGTGCAGATTGCTGCTGTATCTGCCGCAAGCGGAATATTTCCTCCGCGCTCAATCCGGCATATTGCGCATCGATCAAGACGCCTTCGGGCAACTTGAAACCATCCGCGACGATGCCAGGATTGATTGCGTAGTCCGCCGCGATATTGAATTCCGAAAGCTCGCGACCATTGCGACGGCAATGGTGTAGCGCGATCAGGTGGCGTATTTCATGAACAAGGACTCCGACCCTCTCCCGTTCTGAGAGAGAGTCGAACCATGCCGCGTTATAGAAAAAATGCTTACCGTCCGTTGCGGCCGTTTCGATATCGGGACGAATGACGGGCACAAGCGACATCGCGAGCGCACCGTGAAAAGCGCCACTAACACCAGACATCAAAAGTCGAGTCCGGGCCTTAGCAAGCGCTACCGTGATTTGAGAGACTGACATTGACGTGACTCCGTTCTAGCCCTAGGGCCGGTTTCGATCAGGTTAGCAGATCAGGGTTGTCGCCAATCCAAGCCGTATATGCACCGGTTGTTTTCAGATCAGGATTGCGCCGCGTTGCGTCCATTCCTAACACTACATAAAATTCGCGCTGGCCGGCATCGGCGAGGCGCTTGCCGTACCGAATGATCGCCGCAAAATTGTCCCGCGTCGCATAGCTCGCCAGCGCGGAAGTCACGGCATGCAACAGGCCGATCTGAGTCGGTAGCGGTGCCGTGTCAGGATTGGCCACGATGTCGGAAATGGGCGTGACATCGCGCGCGACCAGGTAGAACGACTCAAAGTCAGCCGCGACTTCCGGGCCGATCAGCGAAGCAATCAGACGCTGGCGCAACGTCTCGGAAGGATTGGATTTGAGCACGTTCGAAACCGACTCCCATGCCCGGCAAGTCGGGAACGCACGGGCATCGGCAGGGATCGCGGGGATATGGTTCGCATCCGGCTTTTTGCCCGGCATTAACGAGAGCATGTCGGGACGAAAACGGACATAGGCGCGGACCAGCGGGTGCAATCCAATCTTATCCGCCAATTCGCCAGCAAAGAACCGCCAGCACGGCACATAATCGATATGCGCGAGTCTGTTATTCAAAGGCTGTGGCAACTCGCTGGCGACTCCCTTGGCTGAACGGTAGTTGCCAGCGATGACAGGTAACCAGCCCTCCAAAAGAGCATGCTCACCGGCTTTGCGGTCTAGCACTAGCTGCATAAGAGTCGGGAATAGCTGGCGCGCCGTGTTCGCCTCATCAAGAAACAATATTCCCTTGAGTCCGTCGCGTTCTGCCTGCGGAAAATTGCCGGGCTTGCGCCATACCGTCTCGCTACCGTTGTCATGCGGCAAGCCGCGCAAGTCGACGGCCTCCATCATTGAAAGATTCCAGGTCACGAGTCCAAGAGGATGCCCGACTAGCGCCGTGGCATTGTTGCAGACATCGCGGACCATAGACGTTTTGCCCGAACCAGCGTCGCCATGAAACATAACGGGCTGATTCATTTTATAGAACGTCACCAGTGCGTCGCGGCACTCGGTCGGGTTCATGGTCACCAGATTGAGAGTGGACATTGACTTGACTCCTCTATTGGCCCTAGGGCCGGTTTCGACGTGATCATTCTATAGCTATTCAGCACGAAAACAAGGCCCGGAAACGCAATCCGGGCCTTGTTGCATTTAGAGCACACTAAGACAGATAGGCCGTGACATCGGCGAGGATAGCGTCGGCATCGCGCGCGACCGATTCCCGGACCGCAGGCAGATCGCGCAAGGCGCTTGCATCCTCCTGACAGAGTGCCGTCATTCGGGACGCGATTTGCGACAGGGCAGGGTCTCCCGTGATATTCAGGGCCGGAAGCAAGTTGACCAGATCGCGCACGTTCTCGACAAGCGAGTCCCGGAATATGCCTTCGGCCTTGTTGTCGCCTATCGCCGGTTTATAGGCTTTGAGCCGTTCGGACATCTTGCCTACGTGCTCGGCGATCCGCGTGTAACAGTCACGAATGACGGTTTCGACGGCCGCATTGCTTCGCGCCTCTATCTCGCGGCGAATATCATCGGCCTGTCCGTCAGCCATTGCCACGCGAAAGTCGCCAGCATCCGGGACGTTATCAACCGACACGGAAAACCGGAATTTACCGGCTATCGTGCTGACAGGTGGATAATCGGCCTCTGAGAACATACCGTTTAGCCGAACGCGAGCGGCGTCGACGAAAGCCGGATAACCGTCGACAAAGCGCGAGACCGCGTCCTCCCGTTCATGGCGCTTCGCTTGGAACCATTGCAACTCCGCAACGGCATTGACGCTAGACAGGATTCGCGTGCCTTCACGGTCTAGCCACGGGCTGGTCACCTGATAGTAGTGTGTCCTGATCTCGGCATCGATCCGCGCTATTTCGGCGAGTGCGTCCTTGGACAGCAGCATCTTATTGTAGCGTCCGGCATCGTGTCCGGCGCCGTGCCGCGAGTTGGTTTCGTCCGTAATCCGCTTGTCTAGCTTGCGCGCGCTCCAAGCCGTGAGGCTTAACGTCATCAGCATCGCGCGTTGTGAGAGAATGTTAGCCATTGTCTTGACTCCTGTATGGCCCTAAGGCCGGTTGAACAAGGATTATCCTATTAGCGTTTAGTGGAAGATGCAAGCGCCTTCTGTGCTTCGGCTAACGTGTCAAAGGTTCGCCAGCAGGCATAGGTAAAGCGAAAGCGACTCGGGTTTACCGTCACCAGAACGAATTTGCCCTCTTTCGTCATGATCCCGTTTTCCGCGCAATAGTTCACGCGACCACATTGCAGCGGGTATTCTGCGGCGTTGGCGTTGCCTGACAGCAACACAAGCGCGCAAAGCGCCAGGGTTAGAGTCTTCATAGTTTGATCTCCCGTTCGGCAGAATTGCCGCTTATGCCCGTGCCGCAACACGGGCATAGACTGCAATTCTCAGAACGTTGCCAGCGTGACTCCATCTTGCTCGAAACGTGCGGACACGATGCTAGGCGCGACCATGTGCTGATAGAGGCAATGCCATTCCTTATGGCGCGCCTTCCAAGCGTGCACCGCAAGGCGCCGGCCGCGCTCGACGTCGAGCTTTTCGAGTGACGTCCAAGTGGACATGCGAGTCACTTGCCCGTCAGCAAACGTGGCCACGAAAGTAGGCCCTACACGATCCTTCTTAGAGGCGCGCGCCTTCGGTTTCGTGACCTTGAATCCAGCGGCTTTGACCATGGCCAAGGCGGTTTCCAGGGACACTGCAGCGGAAGACTCTAGACGGTTAGACATTGCAGCGG
>Ga0070673_100000876_pt1 | contig 16952 bp, 12 predicted proteins | sample KBSM23metaG_FD_65342 | JGI IMG/M metagenome (GOLD analysis project Ga0070673, IMG submission 65342) | Miscanthus rhizosphere microbial communities from Kellogg Biological Station, Michigan, USA - KBS M2-3 metaG | ecosystem: Host-associated > Plants > Roots > Rhizosphere > Soil ... | reverse complement strand
ATTTCCTTCGCAGTCTCCGGAATCACTTTGAACAGCAAAGGATTGATGTAGTAAGTGCCGGGTAACAGAATATCTTTTTGCGGCCCGCGCTGGCCTTTGCCATCGATGAACTCATGGCCATCCTGGAAATTATCGTGACCCGCGACTGATTCGGCTACGTAGTCACGCGGATTCAGAGGAGAACCATCGAGCGCCTCTACCAAACCAATTTGGTTTTCGTTGATGATGGTGGCGTCAAACAGCCGCACCATGAAGAGACCTGGCTTAACTTCGGCGCCACCTTCGAGCGGCACAGATTGAGTGAGTATGCGGTAGGTTCCCGGAGTCAAAATGTCGACTTGCGGTCCACGTTGACCGCCCGATGAAATGAAAAGCTCCGCGTTTTGAAAATTGATGTGCCCGTCGATCGCTTTACCGAGCAAGCGGCCGGCATCAAGCGAAGCTCCATCGGCTGCAGTGATGACGCCGACTTTTCCCTGTGGAATGACAGTCGTTTTCGCTACTGAAATTCGGAACAGATAAGGATGGATGGGCCACAACCCGGGAGGCAGCGTGCGCAATTGAATGCCTTTCACGCCACCTTGTTTGATGAACGCAATCGGATCCTGAAAATTATTATGCGCGTTCTGCGCACGATCGGGCGCGAAGATTCTTCCCGGCGACATTGGTTCGCCGTCAATCGCTTCAACGATTCCCAATTCATCGGCGCCGATTTCAATTAACGGCACCTTGCGAACAATCTTCTCAAAAGGAAAGCGAATGAAGTGCAGGCCAGGCTTCAGAACATCAGCCTGGATTCCCACTTCACCTTCCGTTGCCACCACGCGTCCCGGCGGCATTTTTGATCCAAAGTAGCGCCGTTCCTTGATCGCAATTTCGCGCGCGCCAACGTTGACCATCGTGCGTTTGAAAATGATCAGCACGACGATCAGGAGCACGAACGCTAAAAACAGCATCGGCAGATATTCAACAATGTCGATATTCATATCAAAAACACCTCACCTTTCAGGACGAACATTTATCGGTTGGCGTTGATTGCGGCCTCTAATTCTCGACGCGCTTTTGCGAGGGCGCGTTTCAGAATAAACCCGGCTCCAGAGCTTCTGGTCTTACTGGACAAAACCCAGAACTCGCCGTCAAACAGTGAACGTAACTCGGCCGCGGAAACGTTTGGTAGCAAGCCCTGCTTCCAAAATCTGAGGGCTGTTTCGATCGTTGATTGATAAAGCTGAGCATCGTCTGCCAGCGCGGTGATGTGCAAAGTTCGTGGAGTCGAGCCGCGATCCGGAGAACTCTGCCAGGAATTGATTGTGGCCTGCGCCAACGTTTTGCTTACCGGCAATTCGTGACGCGTAACGTAGGTCAGAAGCGACAATAACTGCGCGTCCGATTCCACACGCTCAATTAGAGCGGTAAGTATCTCATCATAAACTTTTCGGTCAAAATTTTTCTGAGCAGCGTCAAGCACAGTCAGATCGCCCGTTGCCGCCCTCGTACGCAATTCCTCGAGCTCCGGATGCGGCTCCTTCTCAGCGACACTTTCGATTACGGCTGGAAACAACGACGCTGGTTCAGCGGCCGACAACCGCGAAGTCTCTAGGGTACCGGCAAGTTTCGACCGTGTAGAAGGTGTTTGCCAAGCATAGACGGCAACCAGAAGGATCAGAATTGCGACGGAAATTAGAAGGAGGGTGACCATTCAGGCGGCGCGGTAATTTGATTGTCCGTGCGCCGATTGATTATACGCAAACGGTTGGTAGAAGTTCTCGACACCAAAGCACACTATCAACTGAGAAATTGCCAGTAAATTCGAGAGTGTCTTGCTAATCGTGCAAACCGAAACGGCCAGCACACCATCATACGACACGCTTGCTCTTGTTAAGCTCGCACGTGTACAGTAACGGCGATTTACGCACCCCTAGCTCTCCCTTCTAGCTTTACACATTTCGTCGGAGGTCAGCTGATGTCTTCTGAAAGCATCCCTGTGAACGAATTCCCAGACAAAGTCGCGCTTGCATCGGACAATCCATATTTAGCGACTTTCAAGCCGTATATTCCCGCTGGGGTGCGATTGCCGGAACTGACGGCACTGCCTTTGATCATTGGAACGCTATTGGGAATGGTTTTTGGCGCGTCGTCGCTGTACCTCGTTCTCAAAGTTGGTTTGACGGTCAGCGCTTCAATTCCGGTCGCGGTCATTTCCATCACGATCTTTCGATTGTTCTCAAAGCTCGGTCTGCGTGATGCAACGATTCTCGAAAACAACATCGTTCAGACTGCAGGTTCCGCGGGCGAGTCGATCGCTTTCGGCGTTGGCGTAACGATGCCGGCGATCATGATCCTGGGCATGGACCTCGAGTTCACACGAGTGATGCTGGTAGCGATGCTCGGCGGTTTGCTTGGAATTCTAATGATGATTCCACTGCGTCGCGCTCTAATCGTTGCTCAGCATGGATATTTGAAATACCCGGAAGGCACCGCCTGCGCTGAGGTCCTGAAGGCCGGAGCTTCCGAAGAATCACGTAAAGCAGCCGCTGCGGGATCGGAGCAGCATGCGAGCGCCGCCGATGAGGGGGCGCAAACAGGAGCAAAAACAATTTTCGGCGGCCTCGGCATCGGCTTTCTTTATCAAGTCCTGATGACGGGCTTGAAAGGTTGGAAAGACACACCTGAAAAGGTTTTCGGGGCGCCATTTAAAGCGGGTTCGATCTCGGCGGAAATATCGCCTGCGTTGCTGGGCGTTGGCTACATAATCGGACCTCGCATCGCCTCCATCATGTGCGCCGGGGGCGTGTTGGCTTATTTGGTTTTGATTCCCGCCATCAAGTTTTTCGGCGAAGGAATGACAACTGTTCTGCCGCCAGGAACCGTTCCAATCAGCGAAATGGATCCCGGGCAAATTCGCGGCGCGTACGTTCTTTACATCGGCGCAGGCGCAGTCGCTGCCGGCGGCATTATCAGTCTGTTCCGATCGCTACCAACAATCTGGAGCGGACTTAAGGGTGGCTTGGCCGATCTTCGCGGCGGGCCTGCTGCAGCAGCGAACTCACCACGAACGGATCAGGATCTGTCGATGAAGTTCGTCATCTGCGGAATTCTTGCTTTGATTGGCATGATCATGGCTTTCCCCCAACTCGGGTTGCAGCAAAATATTTTTGTTGCGTTCATGGGCGCGATCCTGATCATCGCTTTTGGATTTCTCTTCGTTACAGTTTCATCGCGTCTAACAGGTGAGATTGGTTCTTCTTCAAATCCAATTTCCGGCATGACAGTCGCGACTCTGTTGCTGACGTGTTTGATTTTTTTGGTGTTGGGCTGGACTGGTCCAAACTATTACGTGACCGCACTTTCAATAGGAGGCATCGTCTGTATCGCTTCCTCAAATGGCGGCACGACTTCGCAGGATTTGAAGACGGGCTTCCTCGTTGGTTCAACTCCCAGGTATCAGCAGATCGCGATTCTCGTCGGTGCCTTCGCGTCAGCATTGATCCTTGGACCAATCTTGCTGGTGTTGAATGACTCGGCAACTGTTTATGTGCCGCGCATGAGTTTCGAACCAGCCAAGCAGACGATGACTCTCGATCCCGCCAAAGCTGCTTCGTTGCCCGCCTACACGGATTCAATGAAGCCAACGGCAACTGGCGACTATCGCGTGCTTAAGAATGAGGCTGGCCCCGGAGTGGTGGCAGGCCTCGATCCAGGCGAATACTTGATCGATGGCTCTGGCAAGGTCGCCTACAAAGTTGAAGAGAATTTCCCGGCCACGATGAAGGGCGATCTCACGCAAGCCGGCGCTCCGGAAAAACTAAAAGGCCCACAGGCGAACACTGACACCGCTTTGTACAGACCGTGGCATAAAACGGATACGACGGGTGGACCAGCCGGTCGTTATCTCCTGAATGACCAGGGCGCGGTCGTTTATCTTTCTGATCCTGGTATCAATGGTATTCACAAGACGCGGCCGGATGGCTCGGCAGTAACGAAGTACGATGCTCCTAAGGCCACGCTGATGTCTTACATCATCAAGGGCATTCTCAATCGTCAGTTGCCCTGGGGTCTCGTGCTGCTAGGTGTAATGATCGCAATCGTGCTGGAGATGAGCGGAATTCCTTCGTTGGCATTTGCGGTGGGCGTTTATCTGCCGCTGTCGTCATCCAGTCCGATTTTCATCGGCGGTCTGATCCGTTGGGCAGTCGATAATTATCTGCGTAAGAAGTTGAAGGACAAGAACCTGAGCGAAGATGAACTGGTGGCTGAAACAGATAAAAGTCCCGGCGTGTTGATGGCTTCTGGCTATATCGCGGGTGGGGCGCTGGCAGCCATTGTGATCGCAATCCTGCAGGGCGTACCGCGGCCGGGACTTGCCGCTTTCAACAAGCGAGTTTCGGATTGGGCCACGGCGAATAATCCGATGTATGGAGGCGCGAACGGTGACCTATGGTCGATGGTTCCGTTCCTGATTCTGATGCTATTGTTATACTTGGTCGGACGGGAGGTTCTGCTGGCGGCTAAGCCGAATGCAGTGAACCGGCGTTGATAAAATCGATCAGGTGGATCTGATTTATGTTTGAGATACAGAGGCGCGCTGCTAAGTCAGGAGCGCGCCTCGCGACTTTCGGGAGGTTGCACTACGTGCGTTCAAGAGTTTTGGTTAGGCTCCTTTGTTTGCTCATTTTGGGCCAACTCAGTTTGTCGGTGGCGATTGCGCAGAAGGCGGTTCGCAGTCCTTCAGACACCATTCGCCAGTTTTACAAAGCCATGCATGAGAAGCGCTTCAAAGAAGCGTTCGCCATGTCGGTGTACAAGAACGCTGTTGAGGGACTGACGCCGCAACAGTTTGAGGATCTGAAACCAGACTTCGACAACATGGCGGCTGCTATTCCCGAGAAAGTCGAAATCAGCGGAGAGCAGATCAGCGGCGACGTGGCAACCGTCTTTGTTAAAGATCCAAGTTCGGACGATCCCGCGGCAGCTCCGCAGCCTGCGCCATTGATTCGCGTGAATGGCGAGTGGATCATCGGGAATGAAGAAAGTCAGGCGTTAGTCAATAAGGCAGGAAAAGATTTCTTTTTTAATCTGCGCATCACTACGCACCAGAACGATGTCACCGATATGCTGCAGAAGATTAGTGTTGCTGAACTCGTCTACGCGCAACAACACAACGGCCTTTATGGAGATCTGGCGGCGCTAATCGGTGCAGGCTTGATCCCAAAGGACATTGAAGGCACTGAGACGACCGGCTATCACTTCAAAGTCAATCTCGGGAAAGACGCGAAAACATTTACCGCCAATGCCGAGCCCGCGCAGTACGGTCGTACGGGCAAGTTGTCCTTCTTTCTGGACCACGAGGGCATACGCAGCGCGGACAACGCGGGCAAGCCAATCAAGGGCCACTGAGTTTATTTGGAGTGCGCCGGCACAGCGACGCGGCGACGGCGCTTTCGATTCGTTCTTCGTTTTTATGTTTCCCGCTCTTTTCTAACTCTTAAAGCACTGAGTTGAGATAGACGGCGGACCAAAGATCAAAGGTCAAAGACCTAAGACCTCGTTATTCAAAGCGGTGTCCCCCGACGAATCGGGATTGCAATCGCACTCTAAATCGGCTTCTAAAACTTATTCATTGCGCCCTGAGCCGGTAATTCTCTAGAATGCAATACAGATCAATACCCCCGGCGTTTGCCCTCCTCAACAATAAGTATTCGTTTCAGAGCACTGGCAGTCGCAGTCAAAATGTCGGACTTGGCTCGCAATCTCGCTTCTCGCTTACGCCACTTCTTTGGGGATCGGCGTCGCGCTGAGCGATTCAAGGTTAGTCTGCCAGTTCGAGTAACGCTGGTCGCGGAACCCCACAGATCAGCTCCACCTCAATCAATCCAAGGTCACACACTCGACGTAAGCTCTTCCGGAATTGCGGTAATTGTGCCGGCGATTCGCATTGCCGGTGATTATCTAGCTGGTGAAGATCGAAAGCTTGAGATAAGACTGCAATTGCCATCTGGAGACATTGCCATCGAAACCAAGCCAGTGCGCTACGAACGCCTGGAAGAAGAGGAAACAACGCTGGGATATTTAATTGGCATGACGATAGCGAGTATGACTGAGGCTGATAGAGAAGTGTACAAGAGTTATCTCGCGACTCTGGTCCATCGGTAATTCCTTCTAACCAAAACTTAACCAACCAAACGCCCTGGGAACATGAAACGCAGGTTCAGGCGTCATCGTCGGACGCCAGGCAAGGTAGCCACGGTTGGGATCAGTTCCGACACAGCGAAAGAGATTCATGCGCCAGCGTTCGCCATGTTGTGGCTTGTGAATCCAGTGGTCCCAGGGAATGCGCATTGCGATCACAACGCGGTTCTTTTCCACGCGCGCACTTGCCGTCATGCCTGAATGGAAGTCCCAGTCGGTATCGCGCTTGTCAGGCATGACGTGAATCGCCAGATCGATCCACTCACCTGTGGGAGCGGCTTCAAACTCAAAATAACGTTCAGGAACGTTCAAGTCCGGCGCCAGAAAGATTTCGCAAACGTCCCGATCCCACAGCTTGAGAGTTTTCTTGTCTGTGACGGGATTGGCGCTGACTACCAGAGGCTCGCTTTGATTGCAGGTGTAACGCGCGTGAAATGCTTCATCAGACCATAGCAGTCTTGCTTCAGCGGTCCGAGTCGCTGGCGCGGCCACACCCGACCAATAGCGATTGATCTTCACCGCGCGCGCTCGCTTCCATGCAGCATGATCCAACTGATCTGCCGTCAGATCATGAGTGATGTAGTTCGCCGTGATCGTAGCCTCGACGGGCTTCTCGGCTTCAGTAAACATAGTCGAATTCGTCATTTCTCGTAAACAGAGTCCAAACAGGCTGCCAGCAATTGCTCCGGCTCAGTATGCAGGAAGACTTGAGCGCCGGTAGGTTTCGAAAACTTTTCTAGAAGATATTCGACTTCATCCGCCACGCCACCCGTATTTGTCAGGCAGCCGATGACCTTGCCTTCATCGTGCGCAATGGTGAACTCATTCAAAGACCCCATGGCGCCGGCGATGAAGAGCACAATGTCGCAGGAACGGACCAGCACCACGTTGCGACCCTTCAAACCAAACCCGGTATAGATGAGAACGTCGCAGGCATCAACTGGTAACTGATAATGATCGAGATGCTCGGTTTGATTTGCTGCCGGTGAGATGCCGACATGGAAAGAACCAGCAGCACGCGCTTGATTGCCGACGGAATAAACAACGCCGGTGGTCGCTCCCGTCAGCAGAACAAGATCGCGCGCAGCAATAGCTCGCCCGAGCGACGCCGCTTTTTCGTGAACTTCGTCGCTGGCTTGCGACGCTGAACCCATGACTCCTACTTTAATTTTCATAATCTGACCGCGATAACGGTAATCACGCTCTTTCAGTTTCGAGCGCCGGCTCGTGCACTTGGTGTTGCACGACGTCGTCGTGGTCCCACCAGCCTCGCGTAATGAACCAAAGGATACCAGGGATCAGAAAGAAGATACCGATGCCAATTGTAACTACACGTGGTGGCCAGCCAAATCGATCAAGCATCTCTCCGGTTAAATAATTCGACGCTGCCATCGTCAACGTCAACAGTGCGAGTTCTGCGGCGAACACTCGACCGCGAAACGCATCCTCGACTCCCCTCTGCAACAGCACGGTTGAGAAGACCCACAGAATACTCCCGCCTGTATGCGCTAGGCCAAGCGCAAACAACGCAAAGATGAAACTAGTACTGGAACCGAAGGCGATATAAAAGATTCCGCCAATCAAGAATGAGATGCCGATCGAGACCTGCATGCGGCCGCGACTTTCACCGGCGATGCGTCGTGCGACAATTGGACCAACAGCTGTGCCGATGCCACGGGCGGCAAACAGGACGCCGATGCCAGTGGCGGTACTTCGCCCAACCGGAAAAATCTTTTCGCCAAATACCGCCAACAGCGTCAGTATGCCGCCACCCAAACCCCAGGCGGGCTTGACCATCAAAAAAGCAAGGACGCGCTTGCGATGCTTTACATAACGCGCGCCTTCGATCGTCTGCGTAATTCCAAGCGCCTTGCCCCACGAGAGTTTGCTGCGTTCGCGTGGTGGTCGTTTCGGAAAGCGAATGCTGGCTATGAAAATCGCTGACAGAACATACGAGGCCGAGTCAAGCACAAAGGCAGCATTGGTTCCGAACCATCCGGTTACTACACCACCAATCGCCGCTCCTATCGTTAGCATCGCGGACCACGTAACTGAAGAGATCGCATTCGCCGGCAATAACTCGTTATCGGAAACGATTGAAGGTACCGCGGCTGTGCGCGCGGGCTCGAAAAAAGTCGAAAAGATCAATTGCAGCACGGTTAGCACATAGACCATCCACAATTGATCTGCGCGGCGGATGAAGAGAAAACCGAGTACTACAATCGCTCGCAGAACATCGGAAAGGATCATGATAGTCCTGCGACTAAAGCGGTCGGCCACGACACCGGAAATCGGTCCAAAGACAAAACTCGGAACGAAACGCGCGACCATTAACAAGCCAACATTCCGACCCGAGCCGGTGAGATTCAGGATGATCGTGTAGAGCGCTATCGTGTCGAACCAGTCGCCCATCTGACTGACGACTTGTCCGAACCACAAAAAACGAAACGCGCGGTTACGGCGCAGCAATGCGACATAGCCCACCGTTTCCCGCGCCTGCGGTTTCTGAATGTTTTGGTCCAAAGAGATTTTTGCCTTATGAATTAAAGCTTGAAGGTTGCATCTCCTCAGTCAAAGTTGTCAAACAGCTCATTTGAAAACCCATTTGATCGGCAATCTGACCGACTCCTCATTCTGACAGTTCACTTTGGAAGAAGCAGACTTCAATGAACAAAGAAACTTTGAAATGTCGAAGGAATAACCAAAATTCAATGACGGCACATGAATTGAAAAGAGGATAGCGCGGCTGCGAAGCCATGTGCTTCAACGAACTCTCCGCACGAAGTTCGTAAGCCGCACGATTCTTGAAATGCAACTGCCATGTGCTTATTGAAACCAACATGCGCGCGTGTGACCACCAGGAGTCACATCACGATAATTAACCGGTCGCTCTTGCCTCGTCTGCCGGAAGCAACTGCTGAAGTTGCCCTCAGCTTTCGCTTCCGGCAGCACGAACGCCGATCGTGCCGTCTCTCGAACCCCCCTCTCATTATTAACCGCAGTAACAATTTCGGCTGGCCCAAGCGAGGAACCTAGATGCACAGCCCCGACGTGTGTGGTTACAGGCGAACTATCAGACTCTATTGGCTGGCTTTGATCGTCAGCGTGACGGGAGTCAGTGTGTGGACCATCTACGATTGCCGCACGCTAAGTAACATTTCGCTGGTGCCCGCCGTCATGCCCTTGCTCTTGCTGGGCGCCTTCTCTTTTTTCACTCGCAAGGTACTGCTCGATGGCCTCAGCGCTAAAGCGAATGAAGCTGAGGTAATGAGCCGCCTTCATCTCGCGACCGCTGAAGCTCTCGCAACTGCAATTGACGCGAAGGATCAAACTACACACTGTCACGTTCGACGCGTGCAGGTTTATGCGCAGGGAATGGGCGAAGCGTTCAACCTTTCAACCGCAGAGATTGCGGCGCTGAAGGGCGGCGCGCTTTTGCATGACATCGGCAAGCTGGCGGTGCCGGCGCACATTCTTAACAAGCCGGGAAGATTGACAGCAGTGGAATTCGAAAAGATGAAGATCCACACGACTGTCGGCGCGCAGATTCTTAGCCGCGTTGATTTTCCATATCCGGTCGTGCCGATCGTTCGACACCATCACGAGCAGTGGGATGGTGAAGGTTATCCTGATCGCCTGGCTGGTGAGCAAATTCCAATCACCGCCAGAATTTTTTCCGTCATCGACAGCTATGATTCGGTTCGTGAAGATCGTCCCTTCCGCCGCGGCATGACTCGCGACGAAGCGATCGCTATGCTGCGTCGCGGCGCAGGCACGCACTTTGATCCAAAGATTGTTGAATGCTTCATCGAAAACTTGTCGCGCTTTGAGGCCGCCATTCTCGCAAACGGTCTCGAGCCTTACAGTGAATCGACCGAATGGCGCGAACCGTTAGCGATGTCGAACGTGGATATTGCGCAGACCCGCGAGCGTGGCTGCTATCAGGCTTACAACCAGATCAAGGACGCTGATCGCGAAGGTTATGCGCTTTACGAAATCGCACGCACCTTTGGCTCTTCGTTGGAGTTGAAGGAAACGTTGACAGTACTCGTGGACAAAGTCGGGCACCTGGTTCCGTGGGATACCTGTGCAGTGTACTTGTATGAAGAGAGCAAGGGACATGCGACCGCCGCACATGTGGTGGGGCAGTATGCAGACCTAATCAAGACGCGTTGCTTCGAACCTGGCGAAGGCGTAACCGGCTTCGCGTTAGCGACTCGCAGCGCCGTGAATCAGCTTCAGCCGCATCTGGACTTTGTTGACTTTGCACTTCCGAAGGGCACTTTCAAATCGATGGCGTCGCTGCCGCTGTTTAAGGATGACGTGCTGATCGGAGCACTCTCCGTTTACTCAACTGAGCTCGAGCACTACACCGACGATCATATGCGCATGTTGGAGACGGTGACTCGACTCGCATCGGATGCTTTGACGAATGCGATGCATCATGCCGAAGCTGAATCGCACGCGCTAACCGATCCGCTGACAGGATTGCCGAATCCGCGCTACATGGCCTTGCGGTTCGAGCAGGAAGCTGCGCGAGCGCGTCGCACCGGCCGGCCATTCCAGGTAGTAATGTTGGATCTCGACGACTTCAAACTTGTGAACGACACCTACGGTCACAAGACCGGTGACAAGATGCTGCGCGATGTGGCCCATCTGATTCAGGAGCAGTTGCGCGAATACGATTTCCTCGCGCGCTATGCCGGCGATGAGTTCGTTGCGATTGTTCAGGAAGTTGGCGACGCCCAGGTTGAGGATTTGCGCTTCCGCATCGAGGACGCCGTTGAGCACTTTAAGATGCACGTGCGCGGCGACAAGCACGCACGAGTCGGCATCAGCGTAGGCACTGCGACTTTTGGCATCGATGGTGAAACGCTCGATCAGTTGTTGATCGTCGCCGACCAGGCAATGTATCGAGTTAAATCCGAGCACAAACAGAACGGTGCTTCTGCGCGCATTGTTGCTGCGCAACCTCAAACTGAAGCGGTGCCGCTGTCGTCTCTGTCACAACCCACCGAAGACGAGTTCGCCTCTTCGTCAGTTAATTAATTCAAAAAAAAGGTAAGGCAAGCCGTGTCCCGTTCGATGGGTCTTAGGTCTTTGGTCTTTGATCTTTGTTCGGACTGCTAACGCGGTTTGGTCTTCTGAGAGTTAGCGAGAACGTATCAGAAGACAAAGATCAAAGGCCTAAGACGGAATGCTGACTGCTTCGCGGTTTCACCCGCTGCGTGAGATCAGAAAGAAAGTCGGCACCTGTGGGAGGACGGTGCCGACTTCTGCGCCACGCAATGCTCAGTTGCGTGGCGGCTTCGCCGCACACCCGTTCCCACCAAAACGAATGTGCCGCGCATGAGGTGCCATGCTCGCTATCACGCACCTCACGTCGAATACCTTGAGGTTAGAACTGCCGCGTCGACGCTAACGCATGCCTCTTCGGGCACGGGTTAACAGTTCGTCGGCTTGCTTGGTGGTGATTGGTGCGGTCGCGACCGCGAGCTACGGTGAGGTAATCAGATATTGCTTCGTCAGTGGTTGAGCAGGCGCTCGTGTCACTATTGATTGGTGGCGTTTTCGTCAGCCGCTTCGTTCTTTCGAGTTTTGCGACTTCCCTTAGTCTTATCCAAAGGCTTCTGAATGATGCTGCGACGCCGTCTCACAATAGGAGTACTTCGCTGTCTCAGAATTTCATGGCGGCCGTTGAGTAAGGCCAACAGGCTTTGATGATGATTGAAGCCCAGCAGTCGAGCAGCGCGACTGACAACACCGCCAGTGTCCTCGAGTGCGAGATTGATGAAATGCGCTTCGTATTCAAGCAGTGCTTTCCGAAAAGAAAAGTTGGTCCAATCAACTTTGGCGGGGAAGTGTGGCGTTGCATGGACTCGCGCCAGAACGCGCGCAGCACAGTTGGCAAGCCGTCGCGCCGTGGAGAGATCCTGCGTATTCGCGAGTAACTCGCGAGAGCGATCCACCAAAGACTTCAATTCATCGAGCGGTACGTGGTTCTCGAGTTCTTCGATTAGGACCAGCGCCGCATTGCCGGCGCTCTCCAGATCGCCCGCGCGTTCAGCCGTTTCGAGCGCACGTTCGAGTGTGAGGCGCGATTGTTCCGGATGTTGCAAACGTGCTTGAGCAATGCCGTGAGTAGTAAGCGCCTCTGCAAGAAGAGACTGCTCATCACCCTGTTCTAGCATTCGCACTGCGGAGCGTACGGTCTTTTCTGCCTCGACGATTCGCCCTTCAGCCAGCAGCACGCGTGCGCGTGTTTCATCCACCTGTGCGAGATGAACGTTGTCTTTCAAAGTTGTGAAGAGAGTCTGCGCTCGGTCCAAATGTTCGTGGGCGTCCATAAACTTACGGATGCTGCCAAACAAGAAACCCATGTTGTTTTCCACGCACGCGTGATAGCGCGATAGACCCGCTTGCTCAAAGTAATAGCTTGCAGCTGAACATTCTATGAGAGCTCTATCGAGGTAGTCAGGACGACCTTCTGACGCAGCAAGGTTGCGCAATACAAACGCAAACCCGTGATGAAATTTACCTTTTAGAGCTAAGTTAGAGCTTATTTCGAAAAGGGGAGCTGACTCTTTGTAAATTGTTAGAGCGTCATTCAGCCGCTTTGATGATCCTTCAACGACAGCAAGCCGTAACATCGCTACTGCTTTAAGGTCGGAGTGTTTGGCATCCAAACAACAAACAGCATCGTGCAGCATCGTCCGAGCCTCATTGAACGCTCCCTCGCGCCAATAACAATACGCCAACTCTATTCGTGCTTCTGCCGCTCGCTCGGCCAACCTCAATTGCTGAAACAACGAATCACTTTGAGTCAACATATTCCTGGCAGCTTCTTGAGACCCTTCCATCTGTCGCGTACTACCGATCCATCCGGTAAGAGTGCCAACGCGCAGCAAGACCGTAGCCCTTGCCATCGGATCGAGCAGTAAGTCTACTTTGGGAAAATCACCCAACCCACACCATAGTTCCCCAAGCGCCTCCACTGCTCCCTCGTAATTGCCCGCATCTTCGAACTGTTTCGCAAGCTGACAGCGCAGTAGAGCTCGGTCGTCTTCCGTGAGGTCCGGCTGTTGAATCCGATCCAGCAACTCCTTGGTTAAGTTCATGTGAGAATTTCCTTTCGTATAGGTTGTAACGATATTTGCGAAATACTACTATCGTTCTGAGAGTGTTAGAATTACCGCCTCCAAGTTCCACCCTACGGACGCGGCTGAGTGCGAAAACCCTTCAGTGGCGATTTCAACAGTCCCTTACAGGAGCAACCTATGACCAAACTCAAGTTTTTGGGCGTATCCAGCCTAATGGTGATTTCACTTGCGCTTTCAACTACTGCGGGCGAAATACAATTGGGAAGGAGTACGTCCCCACCGGACGATCCGCCACCAACGTCAACTACGACTCAAAACCAAGCGCCTAGTAACGAGCAGGAACCGGCTACCTCAGTAACAGATGTCGCTCTCAACGTGCTTCAGGACCTACTAGTAGTTTTCTAAGGTAACTGTCCAATCGTCGCGTTTGAGTCGCTTCGATCCGGCTGCAAGTTGAACTTCCGGCGGCCCGGGATTGGTCTGTCTAGGGAGCAGGCCGCGTGAAGCCAGCGGTGCTGGCGGAAATGTCAAATCGAAGCGCCGCGAGAGTAAACCGCTTCATCCACATTAATCAATATATTTCTTTATTATTGAACGATAAAAACAAAGGAGTTGCGGGAATATGCAACCCGACTTGCCACAAATCTGATCTGATCTTCAGCGTGATGCCGAAAAAGCATCTTCACCCGACTGATCACTGTCGCTTCAAGAGTCTTGACATAACCTTCTCGCATCGCATTCAATCATAATGCCCGCCGAGCCGGGCCCGAATCTCGCCGGGACTTGGCACAAGCTTACCGATCAAGTTCGAACGAATGTCCGCTTCTGCTTCGGAAATTAAAGAAACAGCGACGCTGCTGATTGTCGATGACGATGCCATGGTGCGCGTCAATCTTCGTCGTGTGTTCGAAGATGCCGGTTATCGCACGCATGCTGTTGCGGACGCACCCGCTGCATTGCGCGTGTTGCATAAAGAACAGTGCGACCTCGTTGTGCTCGATCTGGAGATGCCAGGAGTTGACGGCTTCGCTCTATGTCGCTTGCTGCGCGTGCAAGGCGCCACCAGCAAGCTGCCCATCATCGCTTTCTCCGCCAGTGACGATGAGAATCGAAAAGTGGAAGCATTCGCCGCGGGCGCCGACGACTACATCACCAAACCTTCCAGCGCCGGTGAACTCGTATCGCGCGTGAGTTCGCATTTGCGGGCAGCTCAGCGCGAGTGGGCCCTACTCGGAAGTAATCGTGAGCTGCGCTTCCTGGCTGACCTTGGACGAGGATTACTCCGCACGCTCGAGCCGGACCAGTTGGTCCGTCGTGTCGCAGGTGCAGTTTATGACGCCACGGGCGCCGCTCTTTCGGCAGCTTTTGTCATCTTGAATGAAAAAGCCCATGCCGGCTGCGTTTTTGATCGCGAAGGCAGCGCCGAAGATGAAGGTTTGCTTAATGTCGAACGATTGCTCGAGTGGATCCAACAGCCGGGCCCGATTAGTCCTGCGCTCATCGACGACTCTGAAAACTTTTTGCTGCGTGATGACAAGCACGCGGTCGAGTACATTGCGCCCTTGAGTTTTGGCGGTAGCACAAAAGGCGCGCTCGTAATTGGTTTCGATGATGCTGCTGATTGCGGCGAGACAGAATTTCGTCTGGTTGAAGCGGCTGCGCAACAGACGGCCCTGGCCGCACACATTTCATCTCTTTATCTCGAAGTTCGAAACGCGTCCACCACTCTCGCACGTGAAGTCGAGAAGCGGACTGCAGAAGCAGAAGCTCAACGAAGATTTACTGACGCGATTCTCGATAGTTTGCCGCTTTCGCTGTATGCCATCGACCGTGACTATCAGATTGCAGCGTGGAATCGCAATCGCGAGTTAGGCGAGTTGGGTATGCCTCGCGAGGATGTGATGGGCCAGAACATTTACGACGTGTTGACGCGGCAAAAGCGCGATGTGCTCGAGCAGGAATTCGCGCACGTGTTTGAAACTGGCGGCATCAAGCGTGTCGAGCAGGAGACGCTGACGGGCGAGGGTGAGACTCGTCACTGGTTGGTAAGCAAGATCCCGATGTGGGCCGATGGTGGAGACGAGGTAACCCACGTGATCGCAGTGGGCGAGGATATTACAGCCCGAGTCGAAGCTAATCGCGCGGTCGCACGCGCTGAAAAGCTAGCTGCTGTCGGGCGCCTCGCTTCCGGCGTGGTCCATGAAATTAATAATCCGTTGGCAACAATTTCTGCTTGCGCCGAGGCGCTGGAATCACGCGTAAGAGAGGGTGCGTTCGCTGGAACGAAAGCTATTGAAGATCTCAAGGAGTATCTCGGCTTGATTCGCAGCGAAGCATTTCGCTGCAAGACGATCACGACCGGGTTACTCAACTTCAGTCGCACACGTACAGCGCGACATAGGCCGGTTGATCTTGCTGAAGTTGTTTCCTCAGCAGCACGCCTCGTCGCTCATCAAAAACGCGGGACTGGAATTGAAATCAATGTGAAGACTGAAGAAAATTTAGCGCTGGTGTCGTGCGATGCCGGACAATTGCAGCAAGCAGTAATTGCGCTGGCGACGAATGCAATCGATGCCATGCCGAACGGTGGCACGTTAACCATCTCCGCTGCGAATCGTGATCGTGACGTCGTCGTTGATGTTACGGATACAGGCGTCGGGATCGCGCCGGAGAATCTTGCGAAAATCTTTGAGCCATTTTTTACAACTAAAGAAGTCGGCCACGGAACTGGGCTTGGCCTCGCCGTCTGTTATGGTATCTTAACGGAGCACGGCGGCCGTCTTGATGTGCAATCTACCGTTGGGGTGGGCACGACTTTTACGATTTCTCTCCCGGCGATCAATCAAACAACATCTGAGGGTTAATCTTGGCGGATTCACAAGCAGCGCGAATTCTGGTAGCCGAAGACGAAGCCAACCTGCGCATGGTTTTGCAGAAGGAGTTGGAACGGCACGGTTATCGGGTTCAGGTCGCGCCTGATGGCGAGGCCGCACTGCGTCGCTTGGAAGAGACGAACGTTGACGTATTGCTCTGCGACATCAACATGCCACGGATGGACGGGATGGAATTGCTGCGCAGAGTTCACGAACGTCCTAATCCGCCGGAAGTGATCATGCTCACGGGTCAGGCAACAGTTGAGACCGCAGTCGAGGCGATGAAGCTCGGCGCGTATGACTACCTGACCAAGCCATACAGCATCGGCGAACTTGATGTAAGGGTGCGCCAGGCTGCGGAAAAGCGGCAACTGCGCGTTGACAATCAACGTTTGCGCGAACAGCTCGCGCGGCAGTCCGCTTTGCCTGAAATCGTTTCAGTTTCTGATGCGATGAAGGAAGCGGTTCGGTTAGTTTCCCGCGTAGCGCCGTCGGATACCTCGGTTCTGATCACAGGGGAATCGGGCACGGGCAAGGAGTTGATCGCCCAGGCAATTCACCGCCTCTCAACGCGCGCGCAAGGATCGTTCATTGACTTAAACTGCGCTGCGTTCCAAGAGTCGTTGCTCGAGTCGGAGTTGTTTGGCTACGAAGCGGGCGCGTTCTCTGGAGCGAAGACACGTAAACTTGGTTTGGTTGAACTTGCCGATGGTGGCTCATTGTTTCTCGACGAGGTAACGGAGTTGCCGGCGCAACTGCAAGCAAAGCTATTGCGTGCAATTGAAACACG
>Ga0070673_100000871_pt1 | contig 16976 bp, 13 predicted proteins | sample KBSM23metaG_FD_65342 | JGI IMG/M metagenome (GOLD analysis project Ga0070673, IMG submission 65342) | Miscanthus rhizosphere microbial communities from Kellogg Biological Station, Michigan, USA - KBS M2-3 metaG | ecosystem: Host-associated > Plants > Roots > Rhizosphere > Soil ... | reverse complement strand
GTTGATCTACGAGGACCTCGACATCACCGCGGACGCCGTGAAGAAGCACCTCGAGGACTACCGCTACGGCGCCACGCCCGCGTCGATCGACGGCGACGGATCCCTCGCGCGCAAGGTCGGTGCGACGATGACGCCGGAAGCGGTGGTGATCGATCGCAGTGGCGCCGTGAAATACCGTGGGCGCATCGACAACCAGTACGCCTCGCTCGGCCACCCGCGGCGCGTCGTCACCGTGCACGATCTGCAGGACGCGCTCGAGGCGGTGATCGCGGGGAAGCCGGTCGCGACGCCGCAGACCGATCCCATTGGCTGCTACATCGTCTCCCCGGAGATGCGAGGAAAGAAATGAGGCTCCTGCTCGCGCTGCTCTTGGCCGCCGTCGTCATTCTTCCGCCTGAAGGCGGAAGCCACCTGACCGCCGCAGGCGGAAGCCGCCTGACCGCTGCACCGAAGCGGGCGGCGCCCGGCGCAGTCACCTTCAGCGATCAGGTCGCGCCGATCCTCTACGCCAACTGCGCGACGTGCCACCGTCCCGGGCAGGCGGCGCCGTTCGCGCTCATCTCCTATGAAGACGCGAAGAAGCGCGGCAACCAGATCGTCAAGGTCACCGCGTCACGCTTCATGCCGCCGTGGCACGCGGCGCACGGCTACGGCGAGTTCAAGGACGAACGCCGGCTGAGCGACGAGCAGATCGCCACGCTCGCCGAGTGGGTGAAGCGGGGGATGCCGGAGGGCGATCCGTCGCACCTGCCGGCCCTTCCGAGTTTCCCCGAGGGCTGGCACCTCGGCACGCCCGATCTCGTGCTGACGATGCCGGCGGCGTACGAGCTGCCGGCGAGCGGACCCGACGAGTTCCGCAACTTCGTGATCCCGACGAAGCTGGCCGAGGACAAGTGGGTGCGCGCCATCGAATTCCATCCCGGCGCGCGCAAGGCCGTGCACCACGTGCTGTTCGCCTACGACGCGACCGGCGCGGCGAGCCGGCGCGACGGCCGCGACGGACGTCCCGGATTCGGCGGCATGGGCACCGCCGGTGTCGGCGGCGTTCAAGGCGGAACGGGGCCGCTCGGCGGATGGGCCGTCGGCGCCACGCCGGTGTTCCTGCCCGAGGGGGTCGCGCTGCCGCTGCCGAAGGGATCCGACATCGTGCTGCAGATGCACTTCCACCTGACCGGCAAGGCGGAGACCGAGCAGTCCACCATCGGCATCTACTTCGCAGACAAGGCGCCGGAGCGCCGCGTGTGGTCACTGCAGATCCCGGCGCTCTTCGGCTTCGGCGCCGGCCTCGACATCCCGGCGGGGAAGAAGGACTACACCGTCGAGGATTCGTTCACCACTCCCGTCGATCTCACCGCCTTCATCGTCGGCGCGCACGCGCACTACATCGCGAAGGAGATGAAGGCAACGGCGACGCTGCCCGACGGCAGCACCAGGCCGCTGCTGTGGATCCAGGACTGGGACTTCAACTGGCAGGACCGCTACACCTACAAGACACCCGTGGCGCTGCCGAAAGGCACGCGCATCGACGTGAAGCTGGTCTACGACAACTCCGCCGACAACCCGCGCAACCCGGCGAACCCGCCGAAGCCGGTGTGGTGGGGAGAGCAGTCGTTCGACGAGATGGGCAGCGTCAACCTCGCCGTGCAGTGCCAGCGCGCCGAGGACGAGCCGGTGCTGCAGCGGGCGTTCGCGGAACGCACGCGCGCCGCGATCGGCAGGGCGACGGAGAACGGCACGCTGAAGCGGTTCATGGAGCAGCGCGGCCGGGCGGGCGGCTAGGCGGCCTCAGGACCCGACTTTCGGCGGCGGCAACTGGCCGCTCTTCGCGTGCACCTTCCCGTAGTCGGGCATGAAGACCTGCAGGCCCTTGCGCCGCGTGTTGCGCGAGTAGCCGGCGACCAGTTGCTCCTCATAGTGCGGCGGCGAGAAGTCGAACGGATCGCGCGGGTCCGCGTCGATGAGCTGCATGTCGGTGTCGGACATCGTCAGCTTGCCGAAGCGGATGCTGCCGCCGTAGAAGTACAGGTAGTTCTTCGCCGACGGCAGCGGGCGCGTCGCGGGATGCGGCGGCGGCGCCCCGGCCCCGATCATCTTCAAGTGCAGCCGCGACCCGGCGATCTCGGCGCGCTGCAGCTTGCCTTCGGTGCGCGGCGGCGGCAGCATCGCCGCCGCGTCCATCAGCAGATCGTCGCCGTCGGCGCGCAGCCCCGACCCCGGCGGCATCTTCATCAGGTCGTCGACCTTCAGCCCAAGCAGATCGAAGAGCCCTTTCACCGGCACGCCGACCGCCTTCAGCTTGGTCGAGTGCAGCCGCAGCATGCCGTCCGGCGTGGCCGCGACGGTCGCGGTCATCGAGAACGGCACGGTCACCCCCTTCTTCAGTTTCCCGTCCGCCTTCAACTGTCCCCCTTCGATCGTGATCTTCACGTCGCTGAGCGGCGAGGGATGCGCCTTCGCCGACTGCTGGAACAGGTTGGTGAGCGACGGGCCGTCCAGCTGCATGTCGGCCGACTTGACGCGCAGGGTGTAGGAGTTGGGATCGTCGAAGACCGGCGGCTGGCTGGCGGAGTGGCTGACGAACTCGCCGTCGAGGGCGGCGACCTGCAGGACGACGCCGTCGGCGACGCGGAGCAGGAGATTGCGCATCTCGATGCCGCAGTGAATGGCGCCGTCGGCGGCGGCGATGTCGGGCGTGGAAGTGCCCGCGAGGACCAGCCCGGCAACCAGCAGGGGAATCGCGAGGCGACGCGGGCCGCGCCGGCGCATCGTGTCCTTGTTCGCAAGCCGTATGCCCGCGTCACGGGACGGAGGAGGTTGAACGTCGTCCGTGGCGGTCCGTCGCGGTGACGCAAGCTCGTGCGTTGACGCCGCCGGTCTCACCTTTGCACGTACTCGAGTCATCGGCCCCGAGAGTGTATTGAGAGGTGACTCATGAGCATGAAGCGATGGTCCACGTCAGTGGCGGCCGCTGTCATGGTGTGCGGCGTGACGGCCGTAGCGCAGACTCCCTCGTCACCCGCCAGCGACCAGAAGGGCGCGTCCGCGGCGATCACGGTCACCGGATGCGTGCAGAACGAATCGGCGGTGCTCAAGCGCAATCCCGTCGCGGCGAACATCGGGATGGGGGACGAGTTCGTCCTGACCAACGCCGCGGTGACGCCGGCGCCCGGGAGCAACGAGGCGCCGAAGCCGGACGTGCAGCCGCCGGAGCCGACCGGCACGTCGGGATCCACCGGCCTCGGCGTTGTCTACCGCCTGACCGGCGACAAGGAACGCGAGCTGAAGACCTACGTCGGGCAGCGCGTGTCGATCGTCGGCAGCCTGAAGGAGAAGGAAGGGGCCACCGACAAAATGAGCTCGATCGGCACCACCGGCAAGGCCGCGGGAGGCGCGTGGACGCCGGAGAACACGCGCGAGCTGACGATCGACTCGATCGCGGCGGCCGCCGGCACCTGCGGACCACTGGTGAAGTAGCGCCGCCGCCGGGCGTGTAAGAAGGCGAGGGCCGCCGATGCCGCGAGGCGTCGTGCGGCCCTCGCGCCGTTATACTGTCCGGCCAGAATGCGTGCCTGCACCGCAGCCTTCCTGATTCTCTTCACCGTCTCGTTCGTCTACGCCGACACCTACCCGCGCCAGCCGGGCGTGGACGCGTGGCACTACGTCTTCAAGCTCGAGCTCTCCGACACCAGCCCCGAGATCAAGGGAGAAGCGACGATCGATCTGCGTTTCACGCAGGCGGGGGTCACCAGCGTGTCGCTCGATCTCGCCTCCGCCGCCAACGACAAGGGCATGACGGTCACCGCGGTGACGAGCAACGGCGCCGACCTGCGCTACACGCACGAGAACGGGGTGCTGAAGATCCAGCTGCCGCGTTCGTCGGCGGCGGGCGAGCACCAGCTCGTCACGGTGGCGTATCACGGCGCGCCGGCGAGCGGGCTGCGGTTGATGAAGAACAAGTACGGCGAGTGGTCGGCGTTCAGCGACAACTGGCCGAACCACGCCCGCGAGTGGCTGCCGACGATCGACCATCCGTACGACAAGGCCACCAGCGAGTTCCTCGTCACCGCGCCGGCGATCTACCAGGTCGTATCCAACGGCCTGCTGCTGGAGGAGAACGATCTCGCGAACGGACAGCGCCTGACGCACTGGAAGCAGTCGGTCCCGATCGCGACCTGGCTGAACGCGCTCGGCGTCGAGCGGTTCGCCGTGCGCCACGTCGGCTTCGTCAAGGGCGTCGAGCTGCAGACGTGGGTCGCGCACCAGGACGCGGAGGTCGGGCGGGTGTACTTCGAAGTGCCGGCGCGCCAGGCGATCGAGTTCTACAGCGAGCACGTCGGGCCTTATCCCTACGAGAAGCTGGCCAACGTCGCCGCCGCCGGCGTGAGCGGCGGCATGGAGCTGGCCAGCTCGATCTTCTACGGCGAGACCGGCCTGCGTCCGGCGCCGGCCTCGTCGCTGGTCGCGCACGAGATCGCGCACCAGTGGTTCGGCGACTCCGTCACCGAGAAGGACTGGGACGAGGTCTACCTGAGCGAGGGCTTTGCCACCTACTTCGCGCTGTTGTACGCCGAGCACTACCAGGGGCGCGACGCGTTCGTCGCCGGGCTGAAGAGCGCGCGGACGCGCGCGCTCGCGACGGAGAAGTCGCTGCCGGGCATCGCGATCGTCCACGACAACCTGTCGGACATGAGCAAGGTGCTCAATCAGCTCGTCTACCAGAAGGCCGGCTGGGTGCTGCACATGCTGCGCGGCGTTGTCGGCACCGACACCTTCTGGCAGGGCATCCGCGAGTACTACCGGCGGCACCGCGACAGCAACGTCACGACCGACGATCTCCGCACCGTCATGGAGCAGGTGTCACACAAGGACCTGCGCTGGTTCTTCGATCAGTGGCTGAAGCGGCCCACCTCACCGTCGCTCGACGGGTCGTGGTCGTACGACGCCGCGGCGAAGCAGATCCGCATCACGATCGCGCAGACGCAGGACGGCGAGCCCTACCGGCTGCCGCTGGAGTTCGGTGTCACGCCGGCCGCCGCCGGGGCGGCGACGCCGGCGACGCGCGTCGAGCGCGTGGAGATGACCACGAAGCAGGCGGCATTCTCCATCGCCGCGGAGACCGAGCCGGCGTCGGTCTCGTTCGATCCCGACACGTGGCTGCTCGCCGACCGCGTCAGCTTCGTCAAGCGGTGACCGCATGAAGATCGCGCGCATCCTCGCCTACCGCGTCGAGCTGCCGCTGCACGAGACCACCTACAAGTGGTCGGGCGGCAAGTCGGTCACGATCTTCGACAGCACGATCGTCCGCGTCGAGACCGATGCCGGGCTCGTCGGCCACGGCGAGGTCTGCCCGCTCGGGCCGTTCTACCTTCCGGCCTACGCCGAAGGCGTCCGCGCCGGGCTGCGCGAGCTCGGCCCGCACCTGCTCGGCGCGGATCCCCGGCAGCTCGGCAAGCTGAATCGGTTGATGGACGCCGCGCTCAAGGGGCATCCCTACGTGAAGAGCGGCATCGACATGGCCTGCTGGGACGTGCTCGGCCAGGCCGCGGGCTTGCCGGCCTGCGAGCTCCTCGGCGGACGCTACGGCGACGATGTCCATCTCTACCGCGCGATCTCGCAGGACACGCCGGAGGCGATGGCTTCGCGCGTCGCCGGCTACCGCGGCGAAGGCTACCGCCGCTTCCAGCTCAAGGTCGGCGGCGACCCGGACGTCGACATCGATCGCATCCACGCGGTGTCGGCAAAGCTGCAGACCGGCGATCGCCTGGTCGCCGACGCCAACACCGGCTGGACGCAGCACGAGGCGATGCGCGTAGTCAAAGGCGTCCGCGACGTGGACGTCTACATCGAGCAGCCGTGCCTCACCTACGAGGAGAACCTGAGCGTGCGCCGCCACTGCGATCATCCGTTCGTGCTCGACGAGACGATCGACAGCCTCGACGTGCTGCTGCGCGCCCGCGCCGATCTCGCGATGGACGTCGTCAACCTGAAGATCGGGAAACTGGGCGGGCTGACGCGGACCGCGCAGGTTCGCGACCTGTGCGTCAGCATGGGGATCGGGATGACGCTGGAAGACAGCTGGGGCGGCGACATCGTCACCGCGGCGATCGCCCATCTCGCCCACAGCACGCCGACGGATCTGCTGTTCACCACGACGGACTTCAACAGCTACGTCACCGTCTCGACCGCCACGGGTGCGCCGCGGCGCGTCAACGGCCGCATGGCCGCGTCCACGTCGCCCGGCCTCGGCATCACGCCACGGATGGAAGTGCTCGGGAAGCCCGTCGTGGTGATCGAATGAAGGTCACGGATACAGGCCACGGATAAAGGCCACGGATAAAGGCCACGGATAAAGGCCACGGATAAACACGGATGAACACGGATTAAGACGGATCAAAACGGGTCATGAAAGCTCCGGGGAATGACGATGGGTGACATGGATCGCCGTGAGTTCCTTGAAACGTCCACCGTGCTGGCCGGCGGCGCGCTGCTGTCGGGAGTTCCGTCGCCGCAACCCGGCAAGCCCATGGTTGGCATTCAGATCGGCGCGGTGTCGTTCGTGGACGAGGGGACCGACAAGGTGCTCGACGCGCTGCAGGAGATGGCGGCGATCGACACGCTGTTCGTCGCCTCGTTCACCTACGGCCGCGGCATCGCCGGGCGGCAGCTGCCGAACCAGCCGCTGCCGGATCACGGGCGGCAGGAGTACGACACGGCGACGTTCCGCGGCGGCAACTACGCGACGCCGCATCCGCAGTACTACCGCAACACCAGCATCGCGCCGGAACACGCGCCGGACCATGGCGCCTACGACGTGCTCGCCGACGTCATCCCGAAGGCGCACCGCCGCGGGATGAAGGTCATTCCGTGGTTCGAGGACGTCATCGCCGGCGACGTGCCGGGGTTCGATCGCGCGCGTGAGGTGGTCCTGACCGGGCCGCAATCGAGCTTTGCCTGCTCGCGCAATCCCAACACGCGGAACTTCTGGCTCGGGCTGGTCGAAGACTACCAGCGGTCGTACGACGTGGACGGCCTGATGTGGGGCAGCGAGCGGCAGGGGCCGCTCGGCAACGTGCTCGGCACCAATCACGGCGGCGCGGGCGCCGGCGGGCGGCTCGCCTGCTTCTGCCAGTACTGCGTCGAGGCCGCGAAGAAGGACGGCATCAACGTCGATCGCGCGAAGGAGGGCTACACCCAGCTCGCGGCGTGGGTGGAAGGCCTGGCCCGCGCGAAACCGGCCGACGGCGCCTTCGTCACGTTCTGGCGGCTGCTCGTGAAGTACCCGGAGATCCTCGCGTGGGAGCGGCTCTGGAACGAGGCGCTCAACGACACCTATCGCGACATGTACCGCAAGTCACACGAGATCGCGCCGGCCAGGGGGATCGGCTGGCACGTCTGGCACAACAACACCTTCTCGCCGTTCTACCGCGCCGAGCAGGACTACGCCGACTTCAGCGCCTACTCCGACTTCCTCAAGGTGGTCATGTACAACCTGTGCGGCGGCGAGCGGCTCGCGCAGTACATCCGCGGCTCGTGCCGCACGCTCTTCAAGGATGTTCCGCCCGAGCGGGTGCTCGACCTGACCTACGACGTGCAGCAGTACCGCGCCGGCGCGCTCGGCGATCTTGCCGCCGCCGGGCTGCCTGCCGACTACGTGCGCAGCGAGACGAAGCGCGCCATCGCCGGCGCCGGGCCGAAGATGAAGATCTGGCCGGGGCTCGACGTCGACATCCCGACCGCGGCGACGAGCAAGAAGACGCAGCCCTCCGACGTCTACGACGCGGTGAAGGCGGCGTTCGACGGCGGCGCGCACGGCGTGCTGCTGTCGCGGAAGTACTCGGAGATGCGGCTCGACAACATCCGCGCCGCCGGGCGCGCGCTGCGCGACCTCAAGCTGGTCTGAGCTCGTCCGGCCGGCCCCCAGGAATCGGGATGGCTCGCTTCGTGTACAGGAGATGAAGAGCTCAGGAGATCAGGAGGGTATTTGGTTATTCATTCTTCCTGATCTCCTTATCTCCTGTTGCTTCACATGTTGCGGTAACCGCTAAGCGCCGACCCGCACCACGGTCCACGCGTCCGGGAGCAGCAGCGATGAGGGTCACTTCGTGGCCCTGCGCGAACTCAAGCTGGTATGACCTCGCCGGGCGGGTGCGCCAGTTCCGGCAGGTATTCACGCTCGGCCGCGCGGCGCGCCTTGTAGCGGCGGAACACGTCACGATCCGACTCGAGGCCGACGAGCGACTTCCAGGTCGCGCCGCGGAACGTATGCGCGAACATGCGCGGCGCGTTGCGCAGCGCGAACCCCGGGTAGCGCCGCAGCACCGCCGGGAAGTGGCGGGCCTTCATCCATCGCTCGGCGCGCCAGCGGAGGAACTCGATCTCCTCGACGTCGAGGTGTTCGGTCTTCACCACCGCGGTGGTGCCGTCGTATTCCTCGACGCGCTCGTTGACGATCAGCCCGCGGCGGCGGAAGTCCTCCGTCATCGGCGTGCCGGGGTACGGCGTGGGGTGCTGGATGTAGGGCCAGTCCACGTAGCGCCGCGCGAACGCCAGGTTGGCGTCGATCGACGCGCGGGTGTCGCCGGGGTTGCCGACGATGATCCCGCCGACCACCCACAGCCCTTCGCGGTGCAGCGCCTCGATCGCGGTCAGCGTCGCGTTGCCGACGCGCCGCCCGCCCTCGCGCTGCGCGTTCTTCGCCGCCGCGCGCAGGAAGGCGAGATCCTCGTCGAGCACGTTCTCGATCCCCAGGAACACGTAGCGGAACCCGGCCTGCCGCATCAGCGGCGCCAGCGAGCCGCCGTGGCTGGCGATCGACGAGGTCATCGCCTGGACGATGTAGTCGATGTCGGTCAGCCCGGCCTCGACGATGGCGCGGCAGAGCGCCTCGAAGCGGGCGACGTTCAGCGTGATGTTGTCGTCGACGAGGAAGATGGCGCGCGCCCCGCGCGACCGGGCGTCGGCGATGTCGGCCAGCACCCGGGTGAAGTCGAACGTGTGGAAGTTCCGCCCGCGCATCTCGATGATCGAGCAGAAGCTGCAGTCGTAGGTGCAGCCGCGCGAGGTCTCGACGACGTCGATGGGGCGGCCGAGAAACGTGTAGCCGCTCAGCACGCGTGCGCCACGGTCGGGCAGCGCCAGGGCTCCGTCGTCCAGCGTCCCCACCGGCCGCGCCGGATTGGACACGAACCCGGCCGCTCCCGGCGCACGGTACGACAGCCCGGCGATCCTGCGCACGCCGTCGCTCCCAGGGCCGCGCGAGAGCGCGTCGAGCAGCGCGCGGAGCGTGATCTCTCCCTCGCCGCGGACGATGTAGTCGACGCCGCTGTCCGGATCCGCGTAGGCCTCGGGTGCGAGGCTCGGATCGTAGCCGCCCGCGACGACGGTCACCGTCGGCTTGATCGCGCGAATCAGCCGGATCAGCCGCAGCGCGGTGCGCCGCTGGAACGTCATGACCGACAGGCCGACGACGTCGGGATCGTGCTCGCGCATCAATCGCTCGACGGTGGGGACCACCGCCCGCTGGACGAGGATCAGGTCGGCAACGGCGGCGTGATGCGCCGGGCCGAGGTTGCCGGCGAGCGAGGCCAGCGCTCCATTCGGCATCCGCATCGTCAGCGCCGGCGTGTGCTCGAACGAGTCGGGCATCGAGAGCAGCAATACCCGCATGAGAATCTCTCGACCTGAGGATACTCCTATTGGCTGGCGCGCAGCGCCTGGCGCAGCGACGAGGCGCGGAAGAGCAGGAACGTGCCGGCGCGCGCATCCGGTTCGGGAGCGGACGGGAAGAGGCGGCTGAAGCGTGGAAGCTGGCCCATCCGTACGGCGAGTACCGCATCGTCAGGATCGACCCGGGCGCGGGCGATCGCTTCGGCGAACGAGACGTCCTCGAGCCGCTCGCGGCTCGCTTCGGCGCGCAGCGGAGGATCGAGATAGAAGACGAGCGATCCGATGCGCTCGTCGAGCACCGAGACATGCGAAGGCAGGACGCCGCCGCGGTTCAGGACGGCGGCGAGATCGCGGCTGGTCATCCATTCGGCTGCGCGCGGCGAGACCACCATCAACCCGGCAAGCGCGCACGCCGACATCGCGGCAATCCAGACGAGCGATGCGGACGCGTCGTTCGACGCCCGCGCGCGAAGACCGGGAACGATCGTCAGCACGCCCATCACGCCGACGAGGATCCAGAGCACGGGATCGACAGATCCGCTGTACTTCCAGCGCATGAGGAGCAGACCCGCCGCCGGCAGCAGGGCCAGTGTGGCGATCTGCACGGCGAGTGCGGATCGGCGTGGCTTGATGGCGACGTACTCGCCGGCGACGATCGCCAGCGCGGGGAACAGTGGGAGCGCGTAGGTCACGAGCTTCGATTCGCCGATGCTGAGGAAGATGAGCCCGATGCCGAACCAGCTCCACACCACGACGCGGAGCGGGTGCCGGCGCGCCGACGTTGCAGCCACGAACAAGTACGGTGTCCAGGGCAGCGCGCCGCCCAGCAGAATCGGCACGTAGTACCAGAAGGGGCGTCCGGCATGACGCTGTGTCGCGGTGAGGTAGCCCTGCAGGTGGCGCTCCACGAAGTAGTAGTGCAGGTAGCCGGGATGCGCGCGCTCCATCGCGATGTACCACGGCGCGGCGACGAGCAGGGCGATCGCGCCGGCAATCGTGAGCGCGATGGCGAGCCGGACGATCGCGGCGGGCCGATAGACGGCGAGGCACGCGGCGAAAATGCCGGTGAAGACGACGCCGACGAGCCCTTTCGTGAGGATCGAGAGGCCGAGGCAAACGCCGGCGAGGATGACGAGCATTGTCTTCCGCCTGAAGGCGGAAGCCACGGGAGCGACGGAAGCCACGGGAGCGGAAGGCTCGGCAATCCTCCACATGCAGCAGCAGGCGACGCACATGAAGCCCACCAGGCCGATGTCGTGCACGGCGACTTCGCTCACGCCGAGGGGCAGCAGCATGGTTCCGTAGGCGATCCCGGCCGCGAGGCCGGCGGTCTCGTCGAAGAGCGCGCGCCCGAGCGCGGCGACGGCAATCATGCCGAAGAGCCCGAACAGGAGCGGCGGCATCCGTACCGCGGCTTCGTTGTGGCCGATCACGCGCAGGGACAGCGCCTCGGCCCAGAAGAACAGGATCGGCTTGTCGAGGAACGGCTCGCCGAGAAACGTCGGCGTCACGTAGTCGCCGCGCGTGTTCATCTCCTGCGCGATCGCGGCGTGCAGCCCTTCGTCGGGATCGAACAGGGGAGCGGACGCGACGAGCGGAGCCACGACGAGCGCCAGCGCCAGCAGCGCGAACGCGCGCCGCAGTGAAAGCATGGACGGGATGGTACTACGCGCCCGCGCGCCGGCCCTCAGGGAATGGTGACGACAGCGGCGAGCGGATAGTGGTCCGACCCGTACTTCTTGTCGGCGCGGCGGAGCGTCGTGCGCCACCCGGCGGGCAGCCGGAACAGGACGTGATCGAGCCGCAGCGGGCCGAAGGTCGCGCGCCGGTCCTCGGTGTCGGCGGGTTTCCCATGCGCGGCCATCTCGCGATACGCGGCGTCGTGGAAGCCGAACCAGGCGTTGAAATCACCGCCGACGATCAGCGCGCCGTCGCGCGGCAGGGTCCGCGCCAGCGCGCGCGCCTGGCGAAGACGGCCCGACTCCGAGAGCAGCCACAGGTGGTGCATCACCATGTTGGTGAAATGCGTGTCGACGATGCGCAGCGGGATCTCGCCCGAGCGCGTCGGCACCTGGATGATCGCGTCGACCGCGACGCGGCGCTGGCGCTCGAGCGGCAGCTCGATGGCGCGCACCGCCGCGATCGGCAGCGTCGACACGATCGCGTTGCCGCGATCGGATTGCGTCACGCCGGGGCGGCCGTTGCGCATCGACGGCACGTAGACGGACGACAGCCCGAGCCGGCGCGCCGCGGCGACGACGTCCAGCGGCGTGATGTCGGGACCGACGGGGCTCTCGGCGGCCGCCCAGCTCACGTCGGCGAGCGCCGGGACGTCGGGCCCCGCACGATACGCCTCCTGCAGCAGGAGGATGAACTCCGGCGCCGGCGCCCCGGTGAGCCGACCCGACCGTAGATCGCTCACGAGCGCATCGAGGTCCCCCGCGCCGACGTGCACGTTCCACGACACGACGGCGAGCGACCCGGTAAGAATTTCCGATCGCTGTCCGCCGCTGATACGAGCCGGCGGCCCGACGCCGGCGCACCAGCGATCGATCGAGGCGCGCTCGTTGTCCGGCGAGACGCGCACCCACTGCACATCGACGCCCGCATTCGTGCGGCACGTGGCATCCGCGACGCCAGAAGTCGGTGGAGCGTTACCCACCAACAGCAGCACGATGACTACAAGTCCGGCTAACGCCTTGTTCACCCTCATATTGTCGCTGGTGCGTAGCTTGTATTGCGCAGCCTCGTGAACTGTCGCGTTCGAGCTCTGCTTTTCTCGATGGCCACGGCGATGGTCGCCGTCGGCTGTGGCAGTTCGGCCACAACCTCCACCAACGTCACCGCACCGTCCACCGCCCGCTGCCAGGTCTCGCTGACGAATCCGTCGCAGAGCTTCGGTCCCTCGGGCGGCACCGGCCAGGTGACCGTGACGGTCGCGCGCGAGTGCAACTGGACCTCGTCAACAGCGGCGAGCTGGATCGAGTTCACCACCGCGACCGAAGGGCAGGGGGAAGGCACCATCGGCTACCTCGTGAAGGCGAACGCCGATCCCGTGGCCCGCAAGGGCGCAATCGCCGTCGCGGATCAGCACGCCGACGTGGCGCAGGACCCCGCGCCGTGCCAGTACACCGTCTCGGCGCCAGCCGGGACGATGGCGGGCGCTGGCGGCGAGCTGATCGTGGACCTGCGGACGCACCCGGTGTGTGCGTGGAGCGTCGCGACGCCGGCGTCGTGGATCACCGCGAACCCGCCTTCGGGCAAAGGGGACGCCGAGATCCATCTCGTCGCGCAACCGAATGCGGGCGTGGAGCGGAGCGCGGCGGTGACGATCGCTTCGCAGCAAATCCCCGTGCGCCAGCTCAGCGCGGCAACGCCGACGCCTGCGCCCCCCGGTCCGACGCCCGCGCCGCCGGCACCGGCGCCAGCGCCGTCGCCGACGCCTTCACCGACACCAGGCCCGCCGGCGCCGACGCCGACGCCGACACCAGGTCCGGCGCCGCCATCGCCCACTCCGGAGCCTGCGCCAACACCGGCGCCCGCGCCGCCGCCGCCACCGCCGCCGCCGCCGCCGTCGCCGCAGACCGTCACCGTCGCCGGGCGCGTGGACCACGTGCAGGGAAAATGTCCGTCGGTCGCCTTCGATCTCAAGACGGACACCGTGACGTGGCGCGTGCAGGCCGGCGATAGCACCAGGTACTCGAGGGGCAGCTGCAAGGATCTGCCGGATGCCAAGTCCGCAACCGTGACCGGCGTGACGACCGATGGCCGCACGCTGGCCGCACAGACGATAGAGGTCAGAAAGTGAAACGTTGTGCGATCGCCGCGGCGTTGCTGATGGTCACCGCGGCGCCTGCCGCGGCGCAGCAGACGCCCTCAGATGTCATCTCGTTCCTCGTCACCAACCAGCGGGTGCAGACCGACGATTTCCAGAAGGACCAGGCCGCCGCCGCGGCGACGCGCGACACGATCGCGCGCGCGCTGCTCGTCAACCTGGCCACGGTGCCCATCGCCACCTCGTCGAGCGGGTTCGTCTACCGTCTTGATCCGGAGCTCGGCACCGTGACCCGCGTCAGCGACAGCTTCGGCACCTTCTTCGTCGAGCGTGCCATGACCAGCGGCCGCGGGCGCGCCTCGTTCGGCGCGTCGGGGACGACCACCGGCTACGACCGGCTCGACGGCCTCAACCTGCGCGACGGCACGCTGGTGACCACGGCGAACCAGTTCCGCGACGAGAGCGCGCCGTTCGACACCGAGTCGCTGTCGATGAAGATCCGCACCAGCACGATGAGCTTCTTCGGCGCCTACGGCGTCACCGATCGCCTCGAGATCGGCGGCGTCGTGCCGCTGGTCCAGTTGAACATCGACGGCTCGCGCGTGAACGTCTACCGCGGCACGTCGATCGTGCAGGCGACCGGATCGGCGTCGGCCAGCGGCCTCGCCGACATGGCGCTGCGCGCGAAGTACCTGCTGGTCAGCTCGAGGAACGCCGGCTTCGCCGCCGCCGGCGAGGTGCGCCTGCCGACCGGCGACGAGGCGGCGCTCCTCGGCGCGGGGCGGGCGGCGCTGAAGATCATGGCCATCGGCTCGGTGGAGAACCCGCGCGTCGGCGCGCACGGCAACTTCGCGATCGTCCGCGGCGGCGCCTCGGACGAAATGGACGGCAGCGGCGCGCTGACGGTCGCCGCGACGCCGCGCCTCACCATCGCCGGGGAGCTCCTGGTGCGCCGGCTGACCGACGTGCGCCAGATGGTGGCCGTCTCCGCCGCGCACCCGACGATCGACGGCGTCGAAACGCTGCGCCTCGTCCCCGGCACGAGCATCCCGACGCTCACGAGCGCCGTCACCGGTATCAAGTGGAACGTGCACGCGACGCTCGTGCTGACCGGGGAAGTGCGCTGGCGGATCGGGAATGCGGGGCTGACGGCGCCGTTCACGCCGACGATCGCGATCGACTACCTGTTCTGAACGTTCGCGTTGACGATCTGCCAGCCGCTGCCGGCGCGGGCGAGATCGAACGTCCATGTGTGGCGGTCCGTCCGGCTGCCGCCGCTCCCCACCTTCGGCTGCCACGTCGTCGAACCGGCGCAGCGCGCGTGCGCGGTGGCGCCGGCGACGTCGATGTTGCACGAGCCGAGCGAGACGCGCTGCGACGCGAGGCCGTCGAATGCGCGTGAGAGCGCGCCGCGATTCACGCCGGGCCAGACTCGCTGCGCCGCGTCCGCATCGAGGCTGCTGTATGCCGCGGCGTAGCGATCCAGTGCCGAGCGCACCAGCGCATCCTGCGGGACGAGCGGTTCCGGCGGCGCGGCGGCCGCGCCCGGCGTCGACGCGAGCGTGTCGGTCGCGATCGAGGGCGGCCGTGGCGTGTCGCCCGCATCGCGCGCGACCCGCTCGAGCGGCGGGACCGGCGAGGTCGCGATGTCGGGCAGCGCGGGTGCCGGTACGGGCGAGGCGGTCGCGCTCGCCGGCGGTGCGGCTGGCGCAGGCGCGGGCTCGACCCGCGTGAACGACGCCGGGACGATCGTCCGGTCGGATGCTGCTGCCGGTTCCGATGTCGATTGCATCGCCGGCACGGGATCGAGCGAGCCGGTGGTGCTGACAGGCTGCGGCTGAGTAGCTGGCGACGCAGATCGGTCGACCGCGACGTACCCGGCGGGCGGCGGGGTGACCTGCTGCACGACGTCCCGGAACTCCTGGGTCGGTTCCAATGCCGGGGTCTGGCTGCCGGTATAGAAGAAGGTGGCGGCCGCGCCGCCGGCGATCAACGCGAGAACGGCTGCGGCTGTCGCTGTCGTCGACTTCCGGCTGAAGCCGGAAGCCACGAGAGGTGCCTCGAGAGGTTCGTCAGCCTCCTCGCGCCCCAACGCCGCGACAGCGTTCAGGCTCTCCCCGCCGCCAAGCGCAGAGATGTGGCTTCCGCCCTGAAACTCGGCGTGGCTTCCGCCCTGGAACTCGGCGTGGCTTCCGCCTTCAGACGGAAGGCCGAGTGCGGGCGAAATGTACGCGACCGGCGCCGGTCGGTCGAGCTTGTGTTCGATACGGTCGAGCTCGGGAAGTGTCGGCGCAAGCGTCCGGGCTTCTGCGAGCGCCTCGCGCGCTTCCTCGATGCAGCCGGCGTCGGCGGCCACGTCGGCGCGCAGCGCCAGGCGCTCGGCGCGGCGCCGGCGCATACGTCCTTCGAAACTCTGCCACTCGCCCGTCGCGGTGTGCGACACCATCCCGCCGGCAGAGGTGCAAAATGCGGTCCTAGACGGTGGTCGGCGGCAGCGACGGCGTGAAGAGCGGCTCGGTCTGCTTGTTCAGGAGCACCCACAGCGCGTAGATGCCGACGATGGTGCCGAATGGAATGTGTATCAGGTTGAGCACGGCGAGCACGATGCCGACAATCCGTGCCCAAGGCCGGAACTGCAGCAGGCCGATGCCGGTGATCAGACCCGGCAGGGCGAGGATCACGAGGAAGGCGACGAGCGCCGTACCGGCCAGGCCGATGATCGGCAGGGCGACGGCGGCGTCCGGCGAATCGGCCGTGGCGCCGACGATGCCCGCTGCGGCGCCGACGGCAAAAAAGAGGAACGCCGCGGCACACAGCATCAACGCGCTCAACGCGATGTAAAGGACGCCGAGAACTTTCACATGGGTGGTCATGGCGCGCCTATACTACGCCGATGTCACGGCTTTTCACGATTTCCCTGTTTCTTTCCGCAGTCTTGGCGCAGGCTCCGCAGCCGGCAATCGCACCGCAGGTGGCCTTCGCCGAGCCCGGCGTCTCTCCCGACGGCAGCGAGATCGCGTTCGTGTCCGGAGGCGACATCTGGACGGTGCCCGCGTCGGGCGGCGACGCGCGGCTGCTGGTTTCGAGCGCCGCCAACGACACGCGGCCGCTGTACTCCCCCGACAAGTCGCAGCTCGCGTTCGTCTCCACGCGGACCGGCGGCGGCGATATCTACGTCCTCACGTTCGCCACCGGCGACGTCCGTCGTCTGACCTTCGACGATGGGCTCGAACAGCTCGACGGATGGTCGCGCGACGGGAAGTACCTCTATTTCTTCACCAGCGCGCACGATCTCGCCGGCAACGTCTACGACGTCTTCCGCGTGCCCGCGGCCGGCGGGACGCCGATGCCCGTGAGCGCCGATCGCTACGCCAGCGAGTTCTATGCCGCCTCGTCTCCCGACGGCAAGCTGCTGGCGATCTCGGCGCGCGGCAACGCCGCGGGACAGTGGTGGCGCCACGGCCACAGCCATCTCGACGAAGCGGAACTGTGGCTGCGCGATCTGACCGCGGGCGACTCGCCGTCGGCGTGGCGC
>Ga0070673_100000869_pt1 | contig 16994 bp, 16 predicted proteins | sample KBSM23metaG_FD_65342 | JGI IMG/M metagenome (GOLD analysis project Ga0070673, IMG submission 65342) | Miscanthus rhizosphere microbial communities from Kellogg Biological Station, Michigan, USA - KBS M2-3 metaG | ecosystem: Host-associated > Plants > Roots > Rhizosphere > Soil ... | reverse complement strand
ACCGACGGTGCCGGTTCAACCGCCCGCGGTCGTCGCGGAGCCGGAACGCCGCCCGGCCGCGCCGAGCCAGCGCGCTCGCCCCGCCGCGCCGACGGCGGCTGGCGAGCTCCGCGAACAGGTCGCGCTGCTCGATTCCGCGCGGCAGGCGATGTCCGCCGGCGCGAGCGATCGCGCGCTGGAGAGCCTCCGGCGTTACCTGGACAGGTACCCGGCGGGGACGTTCCGTCCGGAGGCGATCGCGCTGGAGGTGGAAGCGCTGATGAAGCTGGGACGCGATGCCGAGGCGCGCGCGCTGGCGCAGCGATTCATCGCGGATCACCCGGGCAGTCTGCTGGCGCGACGGGTGGCGGACGTTGCCGGCCTCAAGGAACGATAGCGGCTCACGGCCAGCGCAGGCCGACGCCGACGCTGGCCGTGCTCGTGACCGCGCCGGCACGGTGAAAGGTGACGCCGCCGAAGTCGTACGTGTCGCGGAGCAAGGTGACGCCGACGCCGAGGCGCGCGGAGATCTCGACGGTCGATCCGAGGCCGGCCGTCAGAGCCAGGGCGGCGCCCGCGGTCGCGAACGGGCGCGCCGCGGAGCTGGGCTGATCCGTGTCGGCGCCGCTGGCGGCCAGCCGCCCGACCAGCGCCGACGCGCAGGGACGCGCGGCGAAGCGCGACCGGCCGCCGAGGCGCAGCGGGCAGGCGTCGACGCTGCCGGCGTCGAGCGTGAACGATGCCGTGCCCCCGGGTTCGGACAGGTCACTCCGCCATGCGTGCGTGCCGCCGACGAACAGCGCGGGCGCCCAAAGGCCGTCGCCGTCGAGCGCCGCCATCCCGTAGACGGCGATGCCGGGCATGACGTCGGGCGCGGGCCCGAAGATCGTCTGGCCGGCGGCGTACGCGCCGAAGCGCCAGGCGCGCGCGGGCGCGGGAACCGGCGCGGGCGGCGCGGCGATCACGATGGCGGGTGGTGGCGGCGCCGGTGGAGGCTGCGCGGATGTATCCGCGGTGGGATCCAGCGTCACCGCGATGATCAGCGCGACCGCGTCGGCCGCCTCGGCGCACGAGCGCGCGACGAATCGCCGCGGCGGCTGCTCCGCGCCGGCGGTGGCGAGCACCAGCTCGGCCATCACGTTGCCGGGACGCGCCGACGTCAGCACGACGCGCGCGTAGATCTCGGCGTCGTCGGCGAACTGGATGCGGGGCGAGCGCGCCGCGACCCGCGCCGCCAGCTCGCCGCGCGAGATGCAATCAACGGCGCCGCGCAGCTCGAGGCGCGCCCGCGTCGGCGCGGCCTGGGGCGCATTGCCGGGCGCGCCGATCGCGCCCTGGAGCAAGAGCGCAATCAGCAGGGCCCCGCCCGCGGTCATCGCGCGGATGGTAGCATCTGCGCCGTGCCGCGCTCGGTGACCGGCGCAGGTGGCGCGTGGCTGTTGCTGGCTGTCGCCGCGCTGGCCGCCTGCGACGGCAAGGCGATCCACCTCGGGAACGGACGCGCGGACGGCGGCGCGTGCCCGCACGCGCAGGTGAGCGCGAACGAGGTGCTCTGGATCGGCGACTCGTGGCTCCTGGTCACGGGCAGCGAGCACACGCGGGTGAGGGATCTCGCGCGGGCGGCGGGTGCGATCGGGCCGAACGACGACTACGTCATCGGCGCCGTGGCCGCGTCATCCATCGCCGCGATCGCGGACCAGTACGCGGCGCGCGAGGCCGGCGCCATCAAGGTCAAGGTGGTGATCATGGACGGCGGCACCTGGGACACGATCCTGGCGAACGGCTCGGACGCGTCGGTGAACAGCGTGGCCGCCACCTTCGATCAGTTCCTCGCGCAGGTGGCCGCGGACGGGACCGTCCAGCACATCGTCTACTTCATGCTGCCCGAGCTCGCGACAATTCCCGGCGTCGCGGCGCTGCGCCCTCTCATTCATCAAGCGTGCGACGCGAGCGCGGTGCCGTGTCACTTCCTCGATTTGCAGCCGATCTGGTCCGTCCATCCCGAGTACACGGACGGGAGCCTCATCTTTCTCCCGACCGAGGCGGGCTCCATCGCGGTGGGCGACGCGATCTGGGCGGTGATGCAGCAGAGCTGCGTCGCGCAATGATGATTTCGTGATCGATTTGCCCCCTTGGTTGCATAAGTAGGCAACACGTCCGTCGCGACGTGCTCTCATCGCTGGAGTCGCCCGCAACGGGCGACGCGCGCTGTCGGTCGCGACGTGACTCTACGGGAAAGGTGCGTCCCATGAGTCCCTCTTCGATCGTTCGCCGCGCGTTTGCTCCGATCGCTTGCGCGGCGTTGCTGCTGAATGCGTGCGCCGGAAGCGAGAGCGGCGGCGCGGGCACCGCGGGCACGAACGGCAACGGCGGCACGGCTGCGACGGCGGGCACGACGGGATCGGCGGGCACGACGGGTGTAGCGGGCACGACGGGGATCGCCGGCACCACGGGAACATCCGGCACGACGGGTGCGGCTGGCACGACGGGTGCGGGCGCAACGACCGGTTCGGCCGGCACGAGTGGCCTCGCCGGGACGACCGGCGCCGCCGGCCGGGGCGGAACCACCGGAGGAGGAGGCCGCGGCGGAACCACCGGAAGCTCCGGCACGACGGGCGCGGCGGGAACCACCGGAAACGCCGGGATGGGCGGCGGCGGACGGGGCGGCGCCGCGGGCACGACGGGCTCGGGCGGAAGCGCCGCCGGCAGCAGCGGGTCCTGTCCCGCGACGCCCTTGCAGCCCGGCGACTCGACGAAGATGGTGATGGTGGGGACGTTGAACCGCTCGTACGTCCTGCACGTCCCGACCGGCTACACCGGCACGAAGCCGCTTCCGCTGGTCATCGACTTCCATCCGCTCGGCTCCACCGGCTCGTCCTGGGAGAACGGCGACCCGTGGAAAGCCAAGGCCGACAGCGCCGGCTTCATGATGGCGTACCCGAACAGCTACAACAGCAACAACTCCTGGAACGTCGGCTTCTGCTGCCAGGACGCGCAGAAGAATCAGATCGACGACGTCGCGTTCACGAAGGCGATGATCCAGCAGATCGGGACGATCGCGTGCCTCGACGCGAAGCGCGTCTACGCCACGGGCTGCTCGAACGGCGGCGGCATGACCTACAAGGCGGCCTGCGACCTGGCCGACATGATCGCGGCGGGCGCGCCCGTGGACTTCCGGTGCGTCACCGGCGGCACGACGCAGAGCCCGTCGTGCATGGGCTGCAAGCCCGCGCGACCCATCCCGATCACGCACTTCGACAACACCGGCGACACGTCACTGGTCCCCTACAACGGCGGAACCACCTCGTTCGCCGCGGATTGCCCGCCAAACATGTCCTGCGTCGGAATGGCGTTCCCGAGCGCGCAGGCGAACTTCATGTCGTTCCAGACCATCGACGGCTGCACGGGCGCGGCGTCGGAGCTTGCCGGGCACGCAACCTGCCAGACGAACGCCTCCTGCCAGGCCGGCGCGCAGGTCACGATGTGCGTCCGCCAGGGCGGCTCCCACTGCGGCAACTACGCGGCGCTGGGGATCGTCGACATCGCCTGGGAGATGTTCCAGAAACAAGCGCTGCCTTGATGAGCCGCGCGGGTCGGGTCGGCCGGACGCCCGTAAATTCGGCCCCCCTTGTCGGGCAATGACTGATAGTTACGTTCGCGGCTCGACAGATGCCGCTCGATCCCTCACGTGCGTTTCACACCCCCGGAAGTGCTGACGATCGTCGCACCGTCATCGCGTTCGTGTCCGCGACGGTCATCTCGATCGCGGTGCTGGCGCTGCTGGCCATCTTCGACGTGAAGTAGGCACGGCACGGCCGAGCTGCGAACGCGCGTTCCCGTCGTTCCGCATTTGGGGTTTCCCTGGACCGTTTCGCCCGCGCCCGGGCTCGTACGAGGAAAGCGCACGTCGCTGCCTCGACAGCAAGGAGAGCGGAATGACCCAGCCGGCTCGGGCAACACAGTGGATGCGATCGCTTTTGCGCCTGGTCCTCGCGGCCGGCGCCGCGGCGGTTCCGGCCTGCGCCGACCTTGCCTCGGACGACGACGGGTCCGGCGACGCGCTGAGCACGGGCACGGGGCTGCAGGCCGACTATTTCAACAACCAGACGCTGACCGCGCCCGCCGCGCTCCGCCGCACCGACGCGACGGTCAACTTCAACTGGGGAAGCGGGTCGCCCGCCACGGGCGTCGGCGTCGATCATTTTTCGGCGCGGTGGACCGGGCAGGTGGAGGCGCTGTTCACGCAGACGTACACGTTCTTCACCTCCAGCGACGACGGCGTGCGGCTGTGGGTGAACGGACAGCAGATCATCAACAACTGGACCGATCACGCGCCCACCGAGAACAGCGGCACGATCGCGCTGACCGCGGGCCAGCGATACGATCTCCGGCTCGAGTTCTACGAGAACGCGGGCGGCGCGACCGCCACGCTGTCGTGGTCCAGCAGCAGCCAGCCGAAGCAGATCGTCCCGCGGGCGCAGCTCTATCCGCCGGCGAGCGGCAGCACGAACGTGGCGCTGGCAGGGACCGCGTTCCGCTGGAGCGCGAATGCGTCCGCGACGTCCAACGCCAACCAGGTTGCGGCGCCGGCGCTGAACGACAACAGCACGGCCGTGGAGATCGATCTCGCGGGCTCGGGCGACGATCCGCTCGCGAACGCGTGGGAAGCGGCGGGCGTGGTGTGGAGCGGGGCGCAAGCCGGCATCAACCGCGTCGAGTTCGTCAACGGCAGCACCGACGGTCCGACGAACGGGAACGGCAACTTCACCGCCAACTTCCGCCTGCAGCTGTCGGCCGACGGTGCGACGTGGACCGACGCCAGCGGCTGGACGCTGGCCCCGCCCTATCCTTTCAATGCGACGGCGAGCAACCAGACGTACACGTTCACGGGCCCCGCGACGACGGCGCGGGGCGTACGCGTCGCGGGCCAGGTGCGCACGGCGCAAACCTCGTGGCACGCACGCGCGCGTGAGATACGCGCCTGGTCGGGCGCGACCGGCGGGGGAACCGGCACCGGCGGGACCACCGGCACCGGCGGGACCACCGGCGCGGGTGCGACGACCGGCGGCGCCGGAACAACGGGTGCCGCGGGCCGCGGTGGAACCACCGGCACCGCGGGCAGTGGCGCGGCGGGTAGCGGCGCCGGCGGATCCTCCGGTGCGGGCGGAACGCCGATCCCCACGCATTGCACCAGCGCGCTTCCCGCGGGCGCGCAGCCGGCGAGCGTGGCGAACCCGACGACGGTCGTTGGCACGGGCACCGCCGCGAGCTGCACCTTCTCGGCGTTGAACGCGGCGGTCACCCGCGGCGGCGTGATCACGTTCAACTGCGGATCCGCTGCCGTCACCATCCCGATCACGTCGACGATGAACCTGCCCACCGGCGTCGACACGGTCATCGACGGCGGCAACCGGGTGACGTTCGACGGCCGGAACGCGGTGCAGATCCTGCGGTTCGACCACGGCAACTTCATGGTGAACAACGTCCGGGTGACGCTGCAGCACCTGACGCTGATCAACGCGAAGACCACGCCGACGCAGCAGATCCCGACCCGACCCGCCCCCTGCTCGCAAGGCTTCAACGACGGTCAGGGCGGCGCGATCTACATGCGGGACGGCAACCTGACCGTCATCGACTGCACGTTCTCGCACAACCAGGCGGCGCCGCTGGGCCCGGACACGGGCGGGGGCGCCATCTATGTCCTCGGCAGCAAGAACGGCGTGATCATCGCGGGCAGCGCGTTCACGGACAACCACGCCAGCAACGCGGGCGCGGTCGGCGGCCTGTTCGCGCAGCTCGCGATCTACAACAGCTCGTTCCAGAACAACACGGCCACCGGCAACGGAGCGAACAGCAACGACCCGTCGCGCTGCTCGTTCATCAACAACGATCAGAACGAGATCGGCTCGGGTGGCAACGGCGGCGCGATCTATCAGGACGGCGGCAACGCAACCAACGTGATCCTGTGCGGGGACTACGTGGTCAACAACGCCGCCGGCACGGGCGCATTCGGCGGCGGCGTGTTCATGACCAGCAACGACTTCACCGGCACGATGACCGTGCAGGATTCGATCATCACTGGCAACACGGGCGGGTCCTGGACGCAGGTCAAGGAAGGCAGCGTCACGAACCTCGGCACGGCGTTCGGCGTCAACGCCAAGAGCGCCACGGTGCAGAGCTCGACCCTGCAGGGGCGCTGAGCCGTCATGGCCCGTCGAATCGACGGCTCGAGCACGACGCGGACGGCCCCGGCATCAAATCATCCGCGTTGCGGCTTGCACCTTCCCCCGTGGCGCGCGCCGATGGCTAGGTTCGCAACGAGGTTGGGGGATGTGGGTCAACGCGGTCGTTCGAATTGGCCTCGCGTGGGTCGCATCCCTGCTGCTCGCCCTTCTCGTCATGGAAGGGCTCCATAGGTATCTGGTCGCGAGCGGTCTGGCGGACGCGAGCACGCCCGCGGAAGCAACCGCCGGGCAGACGGCCGGGCAGACGATCGTCAGCGCGGATCGGCCGCGGTAGAGCTGGAGCTCGAGCTCAACCGCCCGTGTAGAAGAACTCCTCGCGCGTGATCTTCCCGTTCTTGACGGTGAAGAGCCCGATCTCATCCATCGTCATGCGCTGCCCGCTTGGCTTGTTGGTGATGTCGTAGGTGAAGCGCACGGCGAACCGATCCTCGTTCGGATAAGGCCCAGCCACTTCCGCCTTGTGAACCGTGTTGCTCTCGCCCCACGATTTTCCCTTGGCGCGGATCGCGTCCAGCCCGCTGGCGACGCGGTCTTCGCCGCTCGGAGGGCTGACGGCTTCGACGCTCACTGCGTCCTTGGCGTAGAGCGTGTTGAGACACTCCTCGTTCTTCCCTTCCTTGCACAGTGCGACGTACTTCTGCGCGATATCCGTTGCGGTCATGGGCCCCTCCTTCTCGCTCACGCGACGCGGACACTATGCGTCCGCGTTCCGCCGCCGCAAGGATGGACAGCCCACGTCGATGGTCCAGGTGTAAGCACGCGCCCCCAGTGATTACCCTGAACGGGTGCCGAGCGTCCTGGCACTGTGGGCGGCGTTGACGATGGGGAGCATCGGGGTCACCGGCGCGCCGTCTCGCGAGGCGGCGCCCCCGCCGCCGCCCAAGACGGAATTCGGCGTCGTTCCGCTGGTGGGCGGCGACACCGACTACGGGATCGGCGCCGGCTACCTGGCGAACCTGGCCGGGCTCAAGCCCAACGTCGATCCGTTCGCCTGGCGCGTCGAATCGGCGGGCTTCATCAGCTTCAAGGCGAGCGACACGAGCGACGTCGCCTCCCCCGGATCGTGGGTCAGCCCCTACCAGGACTACTACGTCCTGATCCAGGTGCCGCGCTTCCTGCACCGGCGGCTGCGCCTGGACGTGCGCCCGTCCTTCACGCGCGAGACGACGCAGCACTACTACGGCCTCGGCAACGCGTCGGTCGCGCCGGCGGACGACAACCCGAGCCGCGACTTTTTCGGTCGGACGCATCCGACGCTGCTCGCGCGCTTGCGCTGGGAGCTGGTGGGAGACGTGTTCGTCGAATACGGCTCCGCGTACACGGAGAACTGGCTGGCGCTGGATCCGCAAAGCCGGCTCGCCACCGACATGACCTCCGGCGCGCCGGACGTTCGCGACCTGCTCGGCACGGCGTCCCAGCACGGCGTCCTGCTGACGGAGGCGTCGTTCGGCTACGACACGCGCGACTCGGAGATCTCACCCGAGCGCGGCCAGTACCATCAGATCAGGTTCCGCGGCAGTCCGCGCCTGGGCGATCACCTGCCCTACCAGTACGCGCAGATCAACCTCACCAACCGGGTCTACACGACCGTCCTCCCCGAGCGGCTCGTGTTCGCGGCGCGCGTCGTCTTCGACTACCAGTTCGGCGACGTTCCGTTCTACGAGCTGCCGCGCTACGAGGACACGTTCGCGCTGGGCGGCGTCAACGGCGTGCGCGGCGTTCCCGGCCAGCGCTACTACGGCCGCCTCAAGCTGTTCTCCAACCTCGAGCTGCGCGCGCGCGTCGCCGCCTTCACGGTCCACGGCCAGCCGTACCTGCTGGGCACGGCGCTGTTCACGGATTTCGGGCGGCTGTGGAGCGACACCGGCTCGCACCCGGAGCTGGACGGCTCCGGATGGGGGCTCAAGTACGGCGTCGGCGGCGGCGTGCGCGTGCAGAAGGGACGGACGTTCGTGATCCGCGCGGACGTCGCGTGGTCGCCGGACGCGCGGCCGATCGGCGCCTACCTGACGGCCGGACAGGCCTTCTGATCGCGCGTTCGTCCTGACTCAAGCCCGTCGCCGCTACGACTTTCCGCGGCGCGGCGACCTAACCTTCGCGCGGCGCCGGTCACTAACCTGACATGGTTGCGACATTGCGAATCACCGCGATGGCGATCGCGGTTGTCGTGTGCGCCGGCGGCGTGGCGCGCGCGACGGAGGTGGGATACAGCCGCAAGTACGGGGTCGGCGCCGTCGTCGGCGATCCGACCGGCCTATCCGGGAAGTTCTGGATTGGCCAGACCAACGCGATCGACGTGGGCCTCGGCTTCTACGGCTACGGATACCGCGGCGGCTGCTACCGCGATCGCGACGGGCGCGCGATCTGCGATCGCCGGTATGGCCACGGCAGCAGCAGCGTGCACGTCGACTACCTGTGGGAGTCGAAGCTGATCGACCGCACCGCCCAGCTGGACTGGCACATCGGCGCCGGCGCGCGCGCATTCTTGCTCGGCGATCCGTGCGCGTATGACTGCTGGGACGTCGGCGCACGCGCCCCGGTCGGCCTCGATCTGACCTTCCGCCAGCCGAGCTTCCTCGAGGTGTTCGCCGAGATCGCGCCCGTCTTCTACATCGCGCCCGCCATGTTCCTGGCGATGGAAGGCGGCCTGGGCGTTCGAGGGTACTTCTGAGACCGGTTATCATGAGCGCGTGATCGCGCCCGGCTTCGTCCTGGCGGCGCTGCTGCAGTTGCAGGCCGCCGATCAGATCGTCGTGACGGCGGCGCCGTCGATCGACGCGCAACGCCTGGCGGACGCGCTGCGCGTGTACCTGGACGAATTCGGGATCCGGGTCGAGACGCGCGCCGAAACCGGCGAGGCGGAGGATCTGCGCAAGCGGATCGACGACGCGCGCCAGCTGGGCGAGGCGCTGCGCGCCGTCGCGGTCGTACGCGCCGAGCACGGCGCGCGCGGCACGGTCGAGATCGAGCTCATCGATCTCGCGACCGACAAGGCGCTGGTCGTCAGCGTCCCCCGACCCGAACGCGACGCCGACCTCTATCGAACGCTGGCGCTGAAGATCCAGGCCGTGCTGCGCGCGACGCTGTCGGAAGCGCGCGGCGATCTGGATCCTGGGTCGTCGCTGGGCCGGCTGGTCGCCCAGACCAGCCCTGCCGCGGCCACCCCGCCGCCTCAGCCGCCCGCACGCGCGCCGCAGCTGGCGCTGGACGTCGGGTACGGCATGGTCGCGTTTCCGGACGACGGTCCGTTCTTCGGCGGGCTCGCGGTCCGGGCCGCCTGGCGGCCGCGCGCGCATCTGGAGCTGGCGCTGGGCACCGCGGCGCTGGCGTCGGCCACCGCATCGAACGGACTGGTCGCCGCCACCGCGACGATCGTCCCCGTGCACGCCTCCGCGCGCCGGTCGTTCGCCGCCGGCCGGACGCAGCTGTTCCAGCTCCTGCTCGGCCCGTGCCTCGACGCGACCTACATCCACGTGTCGGCCACCAGCGCCACCACCCCGGTCCGATCCGCCCGCAACGTGATGGTCGGCCTGGGCGGGGAGGCGGAGGGGCGCGTCGCATTTCTGGCGTCGGCCTGGCTGTTCGCGCGGGCGGCGGCCCTCGGCGTCCTGAACGGCGAGCGCTACGACGCGGCCGGCGCGCCCCTGTTCGACACGTCGCGCCTTCAGGTGTCGGCGAGCGTCGGTGTGGGTGTCGGGCTTCCGTGATTTTCCTGCTAACCAGGCCGGCGACCTGGCCCACTATGGAGGATGTGGGGGACATGCCCAATCCGTCACGTCCGCCGGCACCACAGGTCGCGGCGCTCGTGGACCGGGCGCGGCGGCGAGATCCGGCGGCGTTCCGCGATCTCTTCCAGACACACGTCGGCTCCGTGCACCGGGTGGTGCGGCGGATGGTCGGCCCGCGCGACGACGTCGAGGATCTGGTGCAGACGGCGTTCTTCGAGGCGTTCCGTTCGCTGCCGGATTTCCGGGGCGACGCGCTGTTCTCGACCTGGCTGACCCGCATCGCCGTCCGGGTGACGATGCGCTCGGTCCGCCGCCGCCTCCCGCGGGCCGCGTCGCTGGACGACGTGTTCGAACCCGCGTCGGCGGCGCCGGGGCCCGAGCAGGTCACGGCGGCGCGCGAGACGCTGACGCTGGTCGAAGCTCTGCTTGCCGAGCTTCGTCCCAAGCGCCGGGCGGCGTTCGTGCTTCACGTGCTGGAGGGCTACTCGATGGAAGAGGTCGCGGCCATCCTCAGCGCGTCGACCGCCGCCGTGAAGGTGCGCGTGCACGACGCCCGCCGCCACATCGAGCGCCGGCTCAAGCAGAATCCGGCGATGGTCGCCGTGCTGAACCGATCGGGAGGCGAATCGTGACCGGGCTGCGCTGCGCGGACGTCGAGGCACGCTTCGTCGACGTGGTCGACGGGCGCCTCGATCCGGCCGACAGCGTCCGCTTCCACTCGCACATCGAGGGCTGCGCGGCCTGCCGCGAGCGCGCCGCGCTCTGGCGCGCGCTGGCTCCGCGGCTGCGCGACGCCGAGCCACCCGGACCGGACCCGATGGCGACCCGGCGCATGCAGGTCGAGATCGAACGCCGCCTCGCGGGCGCGGTCGCCGCGGCGCCGGCGCGGCGGTGGCGCCTGTGGTGGGCTCCCACCTTCGGGCTCGTCGCCGCCGCCGCGGTCGTCGCGATCTGGATCCGGGTGGGCGGACCGCAGCGCGCGCCGATCGTCGGCTACGCCGCGTTCCGCACCCTGAGCGGCGACGTGCGGGTCGGCGATCAACCGTCGCAGGCGGCGGCGCGCGTGCCGGTCGGCGCCCCCATCGCGCTGTCGGCCGGCGCCGTCGTCGAGCTGGCGCTGGACGGGGGGGCCGCGTTGCGGGTGGACGGCCCGGCGCGCCTGACGCTGGAGGGGAGCGCCCGCGACGTCGCCGTCCGCCTGGGCGACGGCAAGCTGGGCGCGAAGGTGACGCACCGGCAGCCGGGCGAGACCTTCGCCGTGATCACCCGCGACCTGCGCGTCGACGTCCGCGGCACCGCGTTCTCGGTCGTCGCGAGCGGCGCCGGCTCGCGCGTCGACGTCAGCGAAGGACAGGTGGCGGTCGTGCTTCCGGACGGACGCACGAACCTCGTCTCGGCCGGCGGCGCCTTCGATTCGAGCGCCGCCGCGGAAGACGAGGAGCCCGCCACGGCGCCGGTACCGGCGCCCGCGGACAGCGATCGCGGGCCGGGTTGCGCGGAGGTCGCGCGTTCCTGCCAGGCGACCGCGCGGGCGGTTCGCGCCAGCATGCGCGGCGGCGACTCCGAGCGCGCGCTGCGCATGCTCGCCGACGCGCGCCGCGCGCGCAGCGGCGACGCGAGCTGCGGCGGCAGCGCCTGCGACGACGAGCTCCGCTACCTCCACGCCGAGGCGCTGAACCAGGCCGGCCGTTTCGACGACGCCGTCGCGTCGTACCGTGCGCTCGATCGGCGGGGCGCGCCGGCGGCGATGCGCCAGAACGCGCTGTACGCGGCGGCCCAGATCGAACGCCGGCAGGGACACCTGGCGGCGGCCGCGGCGGATTTCGAGCGCGCGGCGGCGGCGCACGGCGCCCTTCACGAGGAAGCGCTGGTGGGCGCGATGGAGAGCGCGCGGGCGGCCGGCGACGCGCCGCGCGCCCGGGCCCTCGCGGCGCGCTACCTCGAGGAGTTCCCGCGCGGGCTGGGCGCGCCGGCGGCGCGCAAGCTGGTCGGCGACGGCCCGCCTCGATGAGGGGACTCGCGATCGCGCTGACGATCGCCGCCGTGGCCGTCGGTTGCCGGCGCGACGTCGAGCTGACCATCCCGCGAGCGCTCCCGACCGTCAGCTGTCTGGCCAATGACAGCGGCTGCGGGAAGGACGCCGACTGCTGTTCCGGGGCCTGTCTCGACGGGCACTGCGCGGTCGCGACCTGTCGTCCGGAGGGCTCCGAATGCGCGGCCGGCGCCGACTGCTGCTCGTTCGTCTGCGCGCCCGATCCCGCCGGGTCCGGCCTGCTCGTCTGCGCCAACCCGGCGGGCTGTTCCTCGGAGGGCCAGACCTGCGCCGCCGCCGGCGCGTGCTGCGCGCTGGCGTGCAACGGCGGCGTCTGCGGCGGCGCGAGCTGCGCGCCGACCGGCAATCCGTGCACCGTCGCGCAGGACTGCTGCAACGGGACCTGCATGGCGGGAATGTGCGCGTCCATCCCGGGCTGCCGGCCGGCCGGCGAGCCGTGCGCCAAGAGCGACGACTGCTGCGGCCGCGCCTGCGTCGCGCCCGAGAGCGGCGCCATGGTGTGCCAGCTCCTGCCGGAATGCCGCGTCGACGGTGAGCTCTGCGCGGTCGGCGACAGCTGCTGCAGCGGGCGCTGCATGAAGATGCCCGAGGGCGGAGCGCGCTGTCAGGCGCTGCCGGGCTGCCGGCCGGCGCTGCAGCTGTGCATGGAAGACAAGGAGTGCTGCTCGGGCCGCTGCGCGCCCTCCCCGACCGGCGGGCCCGGGCGCTGCGAGCGCGCGCCCGGCTGCCAGCCCGAGCAGGAGCGCTGCGCGACGGGCGCGACGTGCTGCTCCGGCATCTGCAACGTCGGACCGGAGGGCGTGGGCCGCTGCGCGAAGCCGGCGCGCGGGACGGCCGATCACTGTCGTGTCCTCGGCGAGCTGTGCATGAAGCCCGACGAGTGCTGCAACGGAGAAAGCTGCCGCGCCGACAGCACCGGCCGCATGCGCTGCCTGCCGGCGGCCGGTTGCGCCGTGGTCGGCTTCCCCTGTTCGGTCGCGGAACAGTGCTGCGGCGGACGCTGCCTGCCCGACGGAGCCGGTGGACACGCGTGCCGCGACGCGTGCGCGCCGATCGGCGCGGCCTGCGACGCGTCCGGCGACTGCTGCGGCGGTTCGTGCGTGGGCGCGCCCGGCGCCACGGTGTGCGTCGTCGCGCCCGGTACGCCCGCCGATCCCAGGTGCGTCAGTCCCGGTGAAGCGTGCGACAGCGATGTGGGCGGCTGCTGCGGCGGCACGACGTGCGCGCAGCTCGAAGCCGGCGGCCGCGCCTGCGCCCTCCCCTGACCTGACCACCTGACAACCTAACTTCTGCGCGGCGCGCGCCACTGTACGGGCAGTGGACCCCAACAAATCGACCGTGAAGGGGCGGGTCGTCGAGGTGGACATCTGCGAACGCGAGGTCGGCTTCGTGCTGTCGGTCGGTCCCGTGTCGCTGTGGCTGGGACCGGCGATCGCGCTCGATGTTCTCGAGACCCTGGCCCGCGCGGTCGCGGCGCGACGGAACGACGAAAGCGAGCCGTGTCCGCCGGATCCCCTGGCCGCGCTGCGTCGAAGAATATTTTCCTAACCTCGGCGCGTGTGCTGGCCACTGTCTCCCTGCACGAAGGGAGATCACCATGCGCGCTTCGAATCTGACCCTGTTGCCTGCGCTGTTCGTTGTGTCGATGCTCGGCTGCGGGAGCGGCAGCCCGGGGAGCAGCGGTAGCGCCGGCGCCGGTGGCCCTCACGGCATGGCGGGCAAGGGTGGCCCGGGCAGCGGCGGCATGGTCGGTCCCGCCGGCAGCGCCGGCGCGAGCGGAGCGGGCAACGTCGGCGGCAGCAGCGGCGTGTTCGCCTGCACGGCGGGCGTCCAGCAGCTGGTGATCACGGACTGCGGATACCCGTACGCGAGCAGCAACCCCCTCACCAGCACCGTCTTCAACGAGAGCGAGGTGCTGGCCGCCATCCAGCCGTCGGGTTCGTGGCCGAACGGCGTGGTCAGCGTCTTCTACAACGACGAGCACGCGCTCACGATGGGCGTGCGCAGCGTCGTCGTGAAGAGCGCGAGCGGCATGACCACCACCGACTATCCGGTCTCGCCGCTCGCGGCCAGCCCCAGCTCGATCACGAACCCGCAGACGGGGACGAACATCCTCGTCGGCGATCAGAGCGGCCTCGACGCCTCGCTGCGCCCGATGTGGCCGGTGCTGTTCGTCACCGACATCAGCACCGATCCGAACAGCAAGGCCGGCGACTGGCAACAGGGCGGACGGCCGATCTCGCCCAACGCCGTGTTCGGCACCTGGAAGGCGGCGATCCGCACCGTCGACACCACGACCTCGCCGGCGACGGTCACCATCACGCCCGACGCCGATCCGGCCAAGAACAGCTGGAACCTCGCCGGGGGCATGACGCCCCCGACGGGCCTCAAGAGCGAGGGCTTCGGCACCGAGGCGCGCTGGAACGTCGCGCTCATCCCCGGCCATTCGTACCGGCTGCAGGTGATCGTTCACGACGGCGATCAGAACAAGGTCGGCGGCGACTCGGGCGAGGCCTGCGTCCTGTTCTGCGCCGGCGGAAGCTGCCCGACCGAGGGTTGCGACCCCCACACCACCGGCACCGGCGGCACCTGCGGATCCTCCGACGGCTGCCCGTCGGGCAATCCGATGTGCCCCAACGGCTACGCGGCTTGCGGCGCCGGCGGCATCGACCCGTCGAAGTGCCCGGTCGACACGATCTGCGCGAACGGCTGCTGCCTCCCCCACGTCGGGTAACGGCCGCTCACTTCGCCTTGACCGCCTCCTTGGCTGTCTCGGCGTTCACGATCGCGGGCTTCTGGGGCGCGCCGCCCGTGTAATCGATCGTCACCGCGACGTTCCTGGCCGGGAACATGGTCCGGTCGGCGAGCGACAGCTTGTCCCAGCCGACGCCGCGCGCGCGCAGGTCCGCGACGGACGCCGCCGAGATCCACGACCCGGTGTTCGCGTACCAGCCCGAATACTTGCGGGCGCGGATGCCCTCGACGGAGCCGCCCGGCTCGTGGGTGTGCCCGAACACGACGACGCTGATCTTGCGATCGCCGCCCAGCAGGCGACCGGCCGCCGTGCTCAGCGGATCGCCGAACACCTCGTCGCGCAGGTGGGCCATCGCATCGGGATCGACGGCGCGCAGCTCCGATGCGGCCGCGCGCATGTCCGGCAGCGCCCTGCCGGCGCGCGCGAGCGCTGTCCACAGGCTCGCGAGCTCCGGATCGAAGCGAAAGCGCATCAAGGCATCCGTCATCGCGCCTGCCGTCAGGTCGCCCTTCGCGAGGCGCTCGGTCACGTGGCCGGCGACCTCGGCGACCGATTCGGGGCCCATGTCCTTGGCGCCGGGTGTGCCCAGCGTGCTCTGCAGCAGCGACGCCACCGCGTTGCGGTTGAAGTCGCGGCCCTCGGCGACGCGCACCAGCTCGATGAACTTCATGACCGCGCCGGCGTCGCGCTGCGGATCGGGGTTGTCGCGCATCGCCCACAGGATCGCGGCCGACTGCGGATACAGGTTGTCGATGAACGGAACCTTGCGTTCGACGTCCGTATAGAACCGGTCCACGAACACCTCGCCCCAGCTGGACTGGACGCGACAGGTGCCGTCGCGGTCGCGGCCGAACGGCGCGTGGTTCGTCGAGAAGCGATTCGCGGCGTCGAAGGCGTGCCCGTGCTCGACATGCACGCCGCCGTGCTCGTAGCCGGGACCGCGCGTGAAGATCAGGCGCGCCGGATCGCGCGGTTTGATGGCGCGCGCGATGGCGAGCTGGACCTTTGGCCACAGCAGATCGACGTCGTGGTTGCCGGCGATGACGATCACGCGGTGATCGCCGTGCTCGAGGAACCAGCCGAGATCAGCGAACACCGATCGGTGCGCGGCGAGCACGAGATCGACAGCCCCGACCGCGAACTTCTGGTCCGACGCGAGCACCGCGCCGGTGGCGGGCTGGCGCGGATCGTCGCGCTTCGGCAGGGTGCCCAGCGCGGCGGCGATCTGCCAGAACTCGATGAAGTCTCCGTTGACGATCAGATCCGTCGGCCCGGCGGCGGCCTGCTTCTCGAGGAAAGCCCGCCAGTCGGCGTCGGAATAGAAGTCGTCGATGCCCGTGAACCGTGGGTCGGCGCCGCCCGGTCCCAGGTGCAGATCGCTCACGATCACCTTGCGGCGGTAGCGCGTTTCGGGGTCGACGAACACGGCATCGGCCGCGGTCCGCGCCATCAGGCGGTCGCACAGCGCGCGATCGTCGAGCTGCGCGTCCGGAAAGCGTGCCGCGAGGGGATCGCGCGGCGGCGCCGGCGCCACGGGGACCACGCGCGCCGCCGGTACCGCCGGTGCCGCCGCCTGGGCGAGCGCCGCCCACCCGAACAGCAGCATCGCTCCGGCTCCGGCCCGCATCGCCCCGAGTCTAGTCGCTCCGCGCCGCAGGCGCGGTGTGCGACTACTGTTTTTTCTGGTAGCCGCGATCCCGCGCTTCGCGCGGGGGCGGCTCGTCGATGGCGCGGCGCCGGGCCGGCGCTTGAACGCGATCACGCCGCGGCATTCGCCGTCGCGATGAAGTCACGCAGGGGCGGATAGACGGACGAGCGCCACCGGCGTCCGCTGAAGATGCCGTAGTGGCCGGCGCCTTCGATGGTCAGGTGGGTCTTGCGCGCGGCCGGGATGCCGCGGCACAGGTCCTGCGCGGCCCGGGTCTGATCGATGCCCGAGATGTCGTCGCGGTCGCCCTCGATGGTGAGCAGCGCGGCGCGCGTGATCGCCTCGGGCTCGACGCGCACCCCGCCGATCGTCCACAGTCCCCGCGGCAGCAGATGCTCGTGGAACACGATGCGGATGCAGTCGAGGTAGTACTCGCCCGGCATGTCGAGCACCGCGTTGTACTCGTCATAGAAGCGCCGGTGCTCCTCGGCCTCGCCCAGGTCGCCGTCGACCAGGTGCATGTAGAAATCCCAGTGCGAATTGAAATGACGGAGCGGGTTCATCGCCATGAACCCCGCGTGCTGCA
>Ga0070673_100000866_pt1 | contig 17022 bp, 18 predicted proteins | sample KBSM23metaG_FD_65342 | JGI IMG/M metagenome (GOLD analysis project Ga0070673, IMG submission 65342) | Miscanthus rhizosphere microbial communities from Kellogg Biological Station, Michigan, USA - KBS M2-3 metaG | ecosystem: Host-associated > Plants > Roots > Rhizosphere > Soil ... | reverse complement strand
CCCGTTCGACTTCATGATCCACACGGGCGACATCGCCTACGAAAGCGGGGCGCGCGGGCAGCTCGAAGAGTATTTCTTCAAGCCGTACGCCGACTACCTCAAGTACTTCCCGGTGTTCCCCGCCAGCGGCAACCACGAGTACGGGACCGAGGACGCCGCCCCCTTCCGCGAGGCGTTCGTGCTGCCCGAGAACGGCGGACCCGACGGCAAGGAGCGCTGGTACTCGTACAACTGGGGCGACGTGCACTTCGTCGTGCTGGACACCGAGCGCTCGGGCGCAACGCAGGCCGCCTGGCTGGACGCGGACCTGACCGCCAACACGCTGCCCTGGACGATCGTCTACGGACACAAGCCGCCGTTCAGCTCGGGCGAGCACGGCAACGACGGCGGCTTCCAGGCGTTCTTCGTCCCCATCCTCGAGAAGCACCAGGTGCCGCTGGTGCTGAACGGGCACGACCACGACTACGAGCGGACCAAGCCGCAGAACGGCGTGACCTACGTGGTGACGGGCGGCGGCGGAATCGGCGTCCGCTCGGTGGGCACGTCCAGCTTCACCGCCTTCTCGGACGCGGTCATCCACTTCACGTACGTGACCGTGACCGGCAACGAGCTGGCGCTGCACGCCATCGACGGCCTCGGCAACGAGTTCGATTCGCTGGTGCTGCGGCGCTGACGCCGCCGAAGGGCGACGGCGATCCAGATCCAGAGCAGGCCGGCGAACACGTTCGTGACGGCGAAGCCGAGCAGCGACATCTTGATCTGGACGCCGACGAACACGAGACCGGTCGACACCAGGTCGCCCAGCCGCACCGAGAGCGTGTCGATCGCCGACTTGGCCTTGTATTTCGCGTCGCGCGAGGTCGGCAGGAACAGCGCCTGCTGGATGGTGTTCTGCAGCGAGTAGTCGGTGCTGTTCTCGGCGACCTTCACCGCGGCCACGACCGCCAGCAAGGGCAGCAACGCCGACGCGCCGTACCCGGCCACCGCGAGAAACGGCAGGAACAGCAGCGCGCCGCCCACGCCGACCCTCTTGAACACGCGCGCCACGACCACGATCTGCACCACCGCGGTGAGGACGCTGACCCAGGTCTGGAAGTTTCCGTAGAACGCCCCGATGAAGTGGCGGCGCGCGCCGGCCGTCAGCGTGCGCGCCTTGGCGTTCACCATCTCGGCCAGGATGAAGTCGCCGGTGGTGTTGACGAAGTTGAGCACCAGCACCGACAGGCCGATGAGCAGCAGGTAGCGGTCGGAGATCAGCAGCGTGAACCCGCCCCGCCCGTCGCGTTCCTGCGCCGGCCCGTCGGGAACGCGCTCGCGGTGACCCAGCCCGGCGCCGTGGCTGACGTGCGTGAGCAGCATGCACCCGCCCAGCAGCGCCGCCGCCACCAGCATGAGCTGATGCGGATGCACCCGCTCGATGGCGCGCGCCGCGATCTGCGCGCCCAGGATCCCGCCGATGGTTCCGCCCGCCGCGATGATCGGGAACAGCCGCTTGCCCTCCGACTCGGTCATGATGTCGGTGGCCAGCGACCAGAACTGGGCGATCGACAGCGTGCTGAAGATCCCCAGCCACACGAAGAATCCGAAGCCGATCGCGGCGCCCAGCTTGCCGGCCACGAAGAACGCGCTCAGGCAGACGACGAACACGCCGAAGATCCACTTGACCAGCCGCGCCGGCTCGACGCGATTGGCGAGCGCGCTGTACGCGGGGATCACGAAGAACAGCAGCCCCGCCTGCACGCCGCGCGCGTAGCTGCGGCTGACCGCGCCGCCGCCCATCAGGATCAGCGGTTCGCGAATGACCTTGAGGATGTAGTAGGCGGTCAGTAGCAGGAACAGGTTGACGAAGAACAGCAGCACCAGGTGCCATTCCCCCGGGTGCACGTCGGATCCAACAAGCCTCTCGATCGACCGGCCGAACCTTCGCAGCCCGGGCGCCATCGAATCACCCGGAGCGAGCGGGGACGATCAGCACCGGGCGGCGAGCGTGGCGCACGACCGCCTCCGCGACGGACCCCATCACGGCGTGCGCGACGCCGCCGCGCCCGTGGGATCCCAGGCTGATGGCGTCGACGTTCAACCGCTCCGCGGCCGCCACGATCGTCTCGGCGGGTTTGCCGCCGTCGATGACCGAGACGTGCGTGGTGATGCCCAGCGCCTCGGCTTCCGCGGGGACCAGCGCGCGCAGCTGCTCGACGATCGCGGCGCGCTCGGCGGTGCTCAGCCGCTCGGGCAGATCGTAGGCGAAGGCCGGGTTGGGCACCCCGTGCTCGTGAACGTGGCAGAGCTCGACGACGCCGCCCGTCGCGCGGAGCAGCGCGTACGCGTGCGGCACGGCCGCGTTCCCGACAGCCGACAGATCGGTCGGCGCGATCACCGTCAGGATCCGGGGCAGCGTCGGCGCCGCGCCCGCGCGGGCCCGCACCGGCGGCGCGGTGGGAACGCAGATCACCGGCACGCGCACGGGATGACGGGCCAGGCTGGCCGACACCGACCCGGCCAGCAGGCGCGCGACGCCGTGGCGCTGGTGGGATCCGACGATCAACAGGTCGTACGGCCCCTGATCCAGCGCGACCGCCAGCCCCGCGCTGGGCGCGCCGACCGACGGCCGGATGTGAAGCGCGACCGCGCCCTGGCCCGGCAACCCGTCCACCAGCGCGCGCAGCCTGGGCTCGAGGTTCTTGACGACGTCCGCGTCGACCTCCAGCGGGTTGCGGGGTCCGCGCAGGCCGAGGCGCCGGTATTCGTCGACCGGCCAGTAGAGGTGAAGGAACGTCACGTCGCAACGGGCGGGCCGGCGCAAATCGGCGGCGAACGTCACCAGCGGCGCGCCTTCGTCGCCTTCCAGTCCGACCAGCGCCTTGAGCGGCGGCGTCGCGCCTGTCTGGGAAGCGAACCACGCGTGGTTCCGCTCGTGGCGCGGAACGACCGCGACCGGACAGCGCGCGGACCGGACCGTCCGCTCCGCGACGCTGCCGAGAACCCAGCGTTCGATCACGGGCAGGCCGCCCGCGCCGACCACGATCAGGCGCGCCTCATGACTGCGCGCGTGTTCGACGACGGCGACCTCGGCCGCCCCGGTGAGCAGGTGCGGCTGCACCGTGACGCCGGCGGCGCGCACGGTCGCAGCGGCCAGGGCGGCGAGCTGGTCGTGGGCGTCCTGCCGGCGCGCCGCCTCGAATGTCACCGCGTCGGCGGCCAGCGCCTCTCGATCCTGCGTCGGTTCGGGTAGGACGTGGACCAGGTCGATGCGCGCGCCTTGCCGCCGGGCGAACGCCGCCGCCCATTCGAGCGCGCTCGCGGATTCCTCGGAGAAATCCGTGCCGCAGACGATGAGCTCCGACGCGGTGGTCATTTGCCGTTCCGGCGCGCGTACACCGCCTCGTCCCGGCTGCGGGCGCGCAGGTCCTGCACCTGTTCCGGCGTGCCGGCGGTGATCTCGATGGTCATCGGATCGCGCCCTGGCTTGATCTCGATGCCCCGCATGTAGAGCGGGCAGCTCATCGTCTCCTCAAACGCCCGCGCGCGCGCGTAGGCGTAGTGGCAGCGCATGTGCGCCACCACGGCGTCGACCCGCGTCCCCGGCACGAACGTCACGCGCACCCCGCCCGCGATGTCGTCGATCCGCGTCACGGGTCCCAGCAGCGGACAGGCCGCGCGGGTGGAAGGCGGGAAGTTGAAGCACTCGGCCGCCTCGTAACGCTCCAGCGCCTCGGCGGCCTTTTCGTGCTGGCGGGCGTGGGCGCGGTGCTCGTCGGCGCGCTGCAGGTGGACGTCGGTCGGGTTGTAAACGGACGGCGAGAACAGGTACTCGCCCGATCCCGCCGCCACCGTCGGGCGGAACGGACTCGGTACCGCCGCCTTCGCGTCGTAGTCCTTGGAGTGCTCGCGGGCGGCCGCGTTCTCGCGGGCCGCTTCCTCGCGGTGCTGGGCGGCGCCCATGTCGTCCGGTTTCACCGACCCGCCGCCGGTGCCGCAGCCCGCCGCCGAGACGAGAACCAGAAGTGCGAATTTCTTTCCTGGCATGGGAAGCCTCCCCTCCGGTCGAGGAGCAACGGGCGTTCCAATCGAAGTGCGTGGCGCGCCCGCCCTTCCCACGATCGCGCGCGCAAACTCTGCGCCTGAAGACGCCCGACGTGCGGAATCTGCGCATTCCCCGAGAGCATCTGGAAACTCGTTATGCCAGCTGTCATAGTGGGGAAGCCCGCCGCGAGGACCCCGTGGAAACAAAAGCGAACGTGCTTGTCGTCGACGACAACCAGGATCTCGCCGAGAACATCGCCGAGATCCTGGCGCTGCGTGGTTTCGCCCCCACAATCGCGGCCAGCGCCGAGGAAGCGCTGCCGAAGGCTCTGCCCGACGGCCCGAGCCTGGTCGTGACCGACTATCGCCTGCCGGGCATGACCGGCGCCGAGCTGGTCCGGCGGATCCGCGCGCAGCGAGGGGCCGTCCGCGCCGTCGTCATCAGCGCGTACACCGACGACAACACCGTCGCGGCCGCCCGGGAAGCAGGCGCCGATTTTCTCTCCAAGCCGGTCGACCTCACCGCGCTCTCCAGCCTGCTGACCGCGGCGTAATCACCGCCCGCGGACGAAGGTTGCCTGCTCGCGGCTCCGTTCCCGGATCAGCTTCGTGGTCACCTCGTCGTGAGCGACGATCTCGATAGCCCGCGGATCGAGCGCCTGACGAACCTCGATGCCCTTCACGTACAGCGGGCAACCGACCTTCTCGTCGAAGTGCCGGGCGCGCGCGTACGCGTAGTGACACCGCATCTCCGCGATCGCCGTCCGCACGCGTGACCTGTCGGCGAACGTCACCCGCACGCCGCCCGGGACGTCCTCGATCCGTTCCAGCGGCCCGAGCAGCGGACAGGCCGCGCGGCTGGAGGCGGGGATGCCGGCGCACTCCTCGGCTTCGAATTGTTCCAGGAACTTGGCGGCCGACTCGTGCTGGCGCGCGTGCTCTCGCGCCGCTTCTGCGCGGCGGCGGGGTGCCTCGTTCGGATCGAAGGCCGGCGGGCCGGGCGCCGGCGCCGACCCTGCGCCCTGGGCGCGGGCCGTGTCCTGGTCGGCCGCTGCCTGCTCGCGCTGCGCCTCGTTGCGGTGCTGAGCGGCGCTCATGTCGTCGGCGCGGACCAGCTCGTTGCTGGCGCAGCCGGCCGCCGCGATCGCCAGCGCGACGACGAACGGCGCGACCACGCGGCGCCTCGTCGCGACTTTGCGGAGCGCGCGCGGCATGACACAGTGACTATCGCACGGCCCCCGATGCAGAACCTCTCCTTCTTCGAGAACATCAAGCTCTACGTCGGGTTCACCGACGCCTCGTCGTCCGCGTTGCGCGAGCTGCATCCGATCGCCCTGCCCTTCTTCCAGCCGATCGTCGACGACTTCTACGCGGCGATCGAGGCCCACCCCGGCGCGCGCCAGGCGATCACGGGCGGCGCCGCGCAGATCGCGCGCCTCAAGACGACCCTGGTCCGCTGGATGGACAAGATGCTGCTCGGTCCCCACGACGAGGAGTATTACGAGCTGCGCGCCCGCATCGGGCGGATGCACGTCCGCATCGCGCTGCCGCAGCAGTACATGTTCACGGCGATGGATCGCATCCGGGTCCGCCTGCTGGACGTCGTCCGGTCGCATGTCACCGGCGATCAGGCCAGGGTCGAGCGAATCGCCACCGCGCTCAATCAGATCCTGGACCTCGAGCTGGCCATCATGCTCGAGACGTATCGCGAAGACCTGGAGACCAAGAACCGCAACGCCGAGCGGCTCGCCACCATCGGTCAGTTCGCCGCGAGCATCGGGCACGAGCTGCGCAATCCTCTGGGGGTCGTCGAGTCGTCGCTCTATCTCATCCGCCAGCACCTGGGACAGAACGCCGAGGCGCCGGCGGTGAAGAAGCACCTCGATCGCATCGGCGGCGAGGTCCAGCGCGCGAACAAGACCATTCACGATCTGCTGGATCTGGCGCGCAACCGCCCGCCCCAGAAGCGGGCGACCTCGCTGCGCCAGCTGGTCGACAGCGCGGCCGAGGCCGCTCTGCTGCCGGCGTCGCTGCCGTTGCACGTCTCCGTCGACGACGACCTCACGCTGAACATCGATCCCGACCAGGTCCGCCAGGTGCTGGCCAACCTTTTCACCAACGCCACGCAGGCGCTCAAGGGCGGCGGACAGATCTGGGTGGAGGCGGAGATCGCTTCCGACGGCGAGACGCGCGTCCGCGTCCGCGACAACGGCCCCGGCATTCCGGCCGCGGATCGCGCGCGCATCTTCGAGGCCCTTTACACGACCAAGGCCAAGGGGAGCGGACTGGGGCTGGCGCTCTGCCGTCGGATCATGGAGGCGCACGGGGGCGCCGTCGAAGTCGAGGCGCGTCCCGAGGGTGAAGGCGCCAGCTTCGTGCTGCGCTTCCCGGGCGATCAGACGTCATGAGCGGGCACGTCCTCATCGTCGACGACGACGAGGCGCTATCAGAGAACCTCGCCGAGATCGTGCAGGAGCTGGGCGTCGCCACCACGATCGCCCGCGATCGCCGGAGCGCGCTGGCGCTGTCCGCCGAACACGACTTCGACGTCGCGCTCGTCGACGTGCGGCTGCCCGACGGCGACGGCATGTCGTTGATGGCGCCGCTGCGCGAGCGCTTCCCGTTCGTTCAGGTCGTGATGGTGACGGGCAACGCGTCGGTCGAAGGCGCGATCGCGGCCGTGCGCGGGGCGGCGTTCGCGTACGTGCTGAAGCCCGTCTCGCCCCCCGACCTGCTGGATACGGCGCGGCGCGCGCTGGATCAAGCGGCGCTGCATCGCGAAGGCGCGCGGCTGCAGCGCGCGCTGGAAGGTTCCGAGCAGACGCACCGCGAGCTGGTCGAATCGGTGCCCGCGTTCGTGCTGGCGATGGACGAGGACGGCCGCCTGACCACCTGGAACAGCGAGCTGGAACGGGTCACCGGTTTCACGCGCGGCGAGATGCTGGGCACCGACGGACGGCGCTTCGCCGGACCGGCGGGGAGCCTCGTCGATCTGGCGCTGAAGACGGGCGGCAAGCGCAAGGTCCGCTGGCGGCAGGCCGCCGTCCGGGGACGCGACGAGCGAACCACCACCTACGCGGTCGGCATCGACGTCACCGGCGAGGACGAGATGCTGCGCAGGATGCTGCGCTCCGAGCGGCTGGCCGCGGTCGGGACGCTGGCGGCCGGGCTGGCGCACGAGGTGCGGAACCCGCTGAACTCCGCGTCGCTGCAGCTGACCCTGCTCGAGCGCCGCCTCAACCGCGGCGACGAGCCGGACACGGTCCTGCCCATCGCGCAGATCATCAAGAGCGAGATCGATCGTCTCGATCGCCTGGTGCGCGAGTTCCTGGCGTTCGCGCAGCCGCGGCCCCTCGAGCCCCGACCCGTCGATGTCCGCGAGCTGCTCTCCAGCGTCACCGGGCTGATCACCCCGGAGGCGGAGGCGGTTCACGTCGCGATCGCCGTCGACGTCGCGCCGGGGACGTCCGCCGTCAACGGCGAGGCGGAGCGGCTCCGTCAGGTGCTGCTCAACCTCACCCGCAACGCGATCGAGGCGATGAGCGACAAGGGCGGCCAGCTTCGACTGGTGGCGCGCAACGCGGGCGGCGAGGTCGAGATCTCGGTCGAGGACGACGGCCCGGGGTTCGGCGAGGACCTGCCGGTGTTCGACGCGTTCTTCACCACGAAATCACAGGGCACCGGACTGGGCCTCGCCATCGTCCACCGCATCGTGACCGACCACGGCGGAACGATCCGCGTCGAGTCGCGGCCCGGCCGGACCTGCTTCACATTGTCGCTGCCGGCGGCTCCGTCGCTGCCGGCGACCCCTTGAGCAGCTCGGCGAGCGCACGCAGGCCGTCGACGGCCGTGAACACGCCCACCACGTCGTCGCCCTTCAGCACGACCGCCGAGCCGAGCTTGAGCCGCGCCATCTCCGCCGCGACCTTGTCCAGCGGGTCGTCCTCCGAGATCACGTAGACGTCGGGCACCATCGCGTCTTCCACCGACAGCTGCCGCGATCCGGGCAGCGCGCCCACCACGTCCAGATCGCGTTCGGAGACGACGCCGACCAGCTTGCCGCCGTGCAACACCGGCAGGTGGCGCGCGTGGATCTTGTGCATCAGCTGCTTCGCCGCCACCAGCGACTGCTCGCGGCCGATGGTATGCGGGCCTGCCGTCATGTACTTCGCGACGGAGGTCATCGGTCGTCCCCGCCCCCGTTCACGGGCTCGCGCGACGACTTGGGCGCGCCCTCGTACTCGTGCAGCTTGTACTGGATCTTGCGCACGCTGATCCCCAGGATCTCGGCGGCCTGGCTGGTCGAGCCTCCCGTCGACTCCAGCGTCTTCGTGATCGCGTAACGCTCGATCTCGTCCATCGTGGCGCCCGGGATCTGCAGGCCGGAGCGCGCCTTGGCGGGCACCACGTTGGGCGGCAGCTCCGCCGCGGTCACCTTGCTTGCCTGGGTCAGCACCACCGCGCGCTCGACGACGTTCTCCAGCTCGCGCACGTTGCCTGGCCAGTCGTACGCCGCCAGGCGCTCCAGCGCGTCGTCCGAGAAGCCGTCGATCTTCTTGGCGTTCTCCTCGGCGTACTTGCGCAGGAAGTGGCCCGCCAGCAGCGGCACGTCCGCCGGGCGGGAACGCAGCGCCGGCATCTCGATGGCGATCACGTTCAGCCGGTAATACAGGTCCTCGCGGAACTTGCCGTCGGCGACCATCTGCCGGAGGTTGCGGTTCGTCGCCGCGATGACGCGCACGTCGACCGTGATGGTCTCGTTGCCGCCCACCCGCTCGAACTCCTTCTCCTGCAGGAACCGCAGCAGCTTGACCTGGACGCCCGGAGAGATGTCGCCGATCTCGTCGAGGAACAGGGTTCCGTGGTTCGCCTGCTGGAACCGGCCGTCCCGCCGCCCCGCCGCGCCCGTGAACGACCCGCGCTCGTGGCCGAACAGCTCGCTCTCCAGCAGCGTCTCGGCCAGCGCCGCGCAGTGCAGCTTGACGAACGGCCCGCTCGCGCGCGGGCTGCGCTCGTGGATGGCCGCCGCGATCAGCTCCTTGCCGGTGCCCGACTCGCCGGTGATCAGCACGCTGGCGCGCGACGTCGCGATCTGCGCGACCGTCTTGAACACCGCCTGCATCGGCGCCGCGTTACCGACGATGTTGCTGAAGCTGTATTTCTCCGCGATGCGCGCGCGCAGCAGCCCCGCCTCCGCCCGCAACTTCCGCCCCGCCATCTCCCGCGCCACGATCACCGACAGCTCGCCCACGTTGACCGGCTTCGACAGGTAGTCGCGCGCCCCCGCGCGCATCGCGCCGACCGCGGTCTCGACCTCGCCGAAGGCGGTCATCATCACGACGGGAAGATCCGCGTCGCCCTCGTGGATCTTTTGCAGCAGCTGGATCCCGTCCATGCCGGGCATCTTCAGGTCGGTGACGACCAGATCGGGCGCGAAGTCCGCGATCTTGCCCAGCGCCTTGAACCCGTCCGCGGCCGCATCGACCGCATAGCCCTCGTCGCGCAGCAGCTCGGTGAGCGCGTTGCGCGCGTTCACCTCGTCGTCGACGACCAGGATCCTGCCCTTGTTCTCCGACACCCGCTTGGCTCCTTTGCTGCGCAGCTTTTCGTCCGTCGCTATGTTATTCGCTGACGCCGTTGCTGTCTGCATGGCTCAAGCCGCCTTCTTTGAAAATGGAACGGTGAGAACCGGAGACGACGCCCGGCGGACGACGCGTTCCGCGACGCTGCCCATCAGCGCGTGCGCCAGCCCGGTGCGCCCGTGCGTGCCGACCACGATCAGGTCCGCGTCGATGGCGCGTCCGCGCCGCGTGATCTCGGTGGCGGCGGCGCCGTCGATGATCTTCGTGTCGCACGCGACCCCGGTGGCGCGAGCGCGGTCCGCGCGCTCGGTGAGCTGGCGATCGATGTTCGTGTAGAGCGCGCCGTAGTCCGCGTCGAAGTACGTCGTGCCGAAGGGGAACTCTTCCGCCAGCTCGAGGACATGGATGATCTCGAGCGCCGCGCTGCTCGCCTTCGCCATGTCGATGGCGCAGTCGAGCGCCTCATCGCTGCCGTCGGAAAAATCGGTCGCGACCAGAATCTTCTTTGGTGTTCGCGTTTCCATGCTCCACGCAAGTTGCAATCGTTGCACCAGGCGGAAACCCCGCGTCCACGCTCACCTTTCCGGATGAGCGACGCAGGGCTTGCGCGGCCACCCGGCGCCCGCGCAAGAAATGCGCGGTTCCGCGCTAGGACGCGCGGCGCGCGCCCGCCGGCGTCACGCCCACCGCGACCAGCCCACGCAGCGCGGCCGCGAGCACCGCCGTCGGATCGCCGGCCGTATCGACGGGCACGTGGGGGCCCGGATCAGCCGGCGAGACCGGCTCGTAGCGACGGCGGAGCTCTTCCAGCTCGCTGTCGGTCGCATCGGATTCCGAAGGTCGACCTCGACGCTCGGCCAGGCGCGAGCTCACGACGGTGTCGGCGCAGCGGGTCTCGAGGTGCGCGAAGCTGGCCCCCGTGGCGTTCGCCAGGTCGGCAGCCGCGCGCCGCCACCGATGCGTCTGAAACGTCGCGTCCAGAACCACGCCGCGGCCCGACTCGAGCACCAGGCGCGCGCGCCGTAGCACCTCGCCGTAGTTCCGCTCGAGCGCATCGGCCGTGTACAGCTCGGCGCCAGCGCGTGCGGTCGGTGCGAGCCCGGCCGTAGCCTTGCGCGTCCGGTCAGAGCTGATCACGGGAACCGCCAGCTCGCGTCCGAGCGCGGCGGCCAGCGTGCTCTTGCCCGTCCCGATCATGCCGCCGACGGCGATCAGGAACGGGGTATCGATCGGGTCGCCCAAGAATGACCGGGCCAGCGCGAACTGGCGCCGCGCCTCCGCCTGCTTCCGCTCCCGCAACGCGACGTCGGTCGCGCCATCCGTGGCCACGAACGCGGCCACCTTGCCCCGGACCCAGGCCCGGTACGAGAGGTAGAAGTCGATGACGCCGTAGAGCTCGAAGTCGTTGCTGGCCTCGGCAAAGCGCGCCAGGAACCCGGCGGCGAGATCGGGCCGGCGCGCGGCCTCCAGCTCCATGGCGAGGAACGCCGCCTCGCTCGCGACGTCCCCGGCGCGGAAACGATCGTTGAACTCGATGCAGTCGATCGCGACGACGCCGTCCGGCGGGGGCAGGAAGTAGATGTGTTCCAGCCGCAGGTCGCCGTGACCGTCGCGAATGCGTCCGCCGGCGATCCGCGCCGCGAAGCGATCCCGGTGCCGGTCCAGCGCCGCCAGCTGGTACGCGCGCACGTCTTCGAACGTCGGCCAGTCGATGATCTCGCCGACGAACGGCTCGACCTGGGCGAAGTTCTCGTCGACGTTGCGGCGCAGCACCTCGGGGTCGTCGAGCGAAGAGATCAGCGGCGCCACGGCGAGGAACGCAGCCAGCCGATCGGCGACCGCGTGCAGGCGCTCGGGCCCCAGCAGGCCGCTCGCAAGCAGCGCGGCGGCGCTCGCCTGATCGGGGAGCCGGCGCATGTGCACCGCCCAGTCGACGACCGGACCGGCGCCGTCGCCGCCGGCGCCAGCGATGGTATGGCCGCGGCCCGACAGGCGTATGGGCTCGACGCCCAGGTAGACGCCGGGCGCGAGGCGCCGGTTGAGCCTGACCTCTTCCGCGCAGGCGTGACGGCGATCGGCCGGCGACCTGAAGTCCAGGAATCCGAAGTCGACCGGGCGCTTGACCTTCCAGACCTCGTCGCCGATCAGGAACACCCACGACGCGTGCGTCGTCCGCAGCGTTACGCGCTGCCGGGCGTCCGCGCCGTAGGCCTGCGGGCGCAGCAGATCCTGGACCAGCTCGGGCAGCGCTTCCGACATGATCTCTTCTCTTGCACGGCGCGCGCCGTTGGGCGCGTCGTCAATTCATGACCACCCCTTGATTCCACGGATGGGGGCTCTCGAGGCGGAGCCCGACCTGAACCGCCAGCCCGACCATGTAGCCGCCCACCCGGTAGTCGGTGCGCGTCTCGTCGCCCATGAAGTCGCTGACGTTCGCGACCGTCTTCTGTCCGATGTCGTAGCGGCCGAACATCCAGATGCCGACCTCGCCCACGCTGTGCGCCGGATAGGTCCGCGCCGCGCCGAGCCGGAGGCCGGCGAACGGCAGCCAGGTTTGGGTCCCCGGCTTGCGCGCGAACAGCGTCCCGCCGACGTCGGTGAAGCGATGCCCACCGGCCTCGCCGAGCAGCTGATAGCGGATCGCGCCGATCTGCGGCTGGTAACCGAGCAGCGCGCTCAGCGACAGCCGGCCGTCGCCGAGCATGCCGGGCGTCCCATCGACGGCGCCCCCGATCGCGACCTGCTCGATGTTGCCCAGGCCGGTGGCGCCGACCATGGGCGCCGCGTCGTGGAGGGGACGGCCCGTTTCGCTGGCGGCGACGCTGCGATCGAATGCGGTCCCCGCCCACGCCGAGAGTGAGATTCCCCTGTCTGCGGGCTCCTCGGCGCGGGCGGCGGCCGCTCCCACGCCCACGAGCAGCGCCGGCAACCAGCCGAGCGACCGTCGCAGCGTGGCCACGGTGACCTCCTTTTCTACGCCGCGCGGGCGTGCACGGGCTCCTGTTCGAACGGCGGAGTGCGCTCGTCGGGCGCGCGCGTCACGCTGATGCGCGGCGCCTCCGCGAACGGACCGATTAGGTGAACGAACATCACCACACCCCAGGACACGGTCATGACCTTCTCGATGAGCGTCGACGCGAAGATGAACGGCGTGAGCGCGACCCACGCGCCCACGACGGCCGTCGCGATAGACGCGCGCTTGTCCGCGAGCGCCGCGAACGACAGCAGCGTGGCGATGGTTCCGGCGACGAGCGCGTTGATCCGGTGAAACGGGCTCAGCGGAAGCATCACGGCAAACAGTGGCAGCCACGAGCCGATCAAGATCGAGACAGAGCGTGAAAACATTGGGAACCTCCTGCTCGCGGGTAGAGCAATTTCGATTCCAGCGGGCGGCGGGCACTTGCGGCGCGAAAGCGCGAAACGCGTGCGCGCCGCAAGATTTTCGCGCTCGAACTGCGCGATCCCCCGACGCGCCGCGGTCGCCTACCTGGCGGGCGGTGTCGTCACGCCGACGGACTTGCCGGACGCGGCGTCCTGCTGCTTGCGCGCCTTGGCGGCGTCCTGCTGCCGCCTCCGCTCGCGCGCCGCCTCGATGCCCCAGCGCTCGTCGTCCGGTTCCAGCTGAACGCCGTGCGGCGCCGCGGCGCGCTGGGCCGCGACCTTCTCGGGCGCCGAGTCCGGGGCCCGCGGCGAAGACGCCGTCGGTTTCGGCGTGGTGCCGCAAGCCGCGAACAGCAGCAACGCGCCCATGAACGCCCGCACCAGAGAAGACACTTTCGAAAGCATGATGCCGTCTCCTTTCCGTGCAACGCGGCGCCGGCTTCACACCAGCGCGAGCGTATCCGCGATGATCTGACTGCGTACCACGAAGGTATCGGTATTAGGGGCCGGGCGATCGCGCTCGCGCCTGAGATCCGCGAGCGCGCGCGCCATGATGCGCCGCTGGAGCTCGGTCAGCGCCGCCTCGACGGAGCCAACCTCATCGCGCAACATCACCACCACCTTCTCCATCGTGAAGCGCTGGCCCGCCGCGGTCACGCTGTCGAGATCGCCCAGGAGGTCCCGGACAACGCCGAGCCGCCAGCCGCGCGGCCGCCACGCCCTGTCGACGCGACGAACCTCTTCTTCCTGTCTCGCGTATTGAATCATCGTCAACCTCGCTCGGCCGCGAAGTTCATGAACCGTGCCAACCCGCCACCCGGTGGTACGAACGCAGCACCAGGTGCGGACGCACGGTCGCGAGCAGCAGCGCGACGCCGATGAACGGCGACGGCTGGGTCAGCGTCAGCAACTGGAACAGGAACCCCGACGCCGTGAACGTGACCAGGTGCCGGCCCACCTTGCGGCCCGCCAGGACCAGCGCGCCCGACACGACGAACGCCCCGAACAGGATCGCCCACAGCGCAACCTGCACGCCGTCGCGAACCGCCGACGGCTTGCGGCCCTCGGCCAGCACCTTGATTCCCTCCATCGTCCGCCGCTCCATCGCGAAGTGAACAGGCTCGAACACGGCGACGTTGAAGACGGCCACGAACGACTGCAGCGGTCCGATCGCCCGCCCGCGAAACAGCAGGCGCGACGATCCCTCGTCGATCGGCTGCACGACGAAGCTCCAGCTCCCGTCGGGCGGCGCCGCGGCCGGCGCGCCCATCGGGCGCGTCGCGAAACCGAGGGCCCGTCCCGGCTGGAACACAGTCAGCACGGCGAATCCGATCCCGCCCGCCTTGCGCGGCGGGTACATCCACAGCTTGTCGCCCAGTTGCCACCGCTGTAGCCGCGCGTCCAGCCAATCGATGCTGGGCATCTCGCAACCGAACACGTTCTCGAGCACCTGATAGCTGTAGAAGCCCGCGCGGTCCTGACCGATCTGCGCCATCCAGGGCCAGACGTAGCGGGCCGGCGACGCGATCGTGATCGCCCGCGTCTCGCGCGACGTCGCGGCGGGAACGATCTCGTCGCCGGGCAGCGCCATCGCGACCTCGGCGTCAGTCGCGCCCCAGCGGCGAAACCAGGGCCGCGCGATCGAAAAATAGACGGCGAGCAGCGCTGTCACGCAGCCGGCCAGGGCCGCTGTCCGTGCCACTGGATGCTCGAGGCGCATCGTCGTCCTCCGCTTCCATGGGCTGCATTGCGCATACCCGCGCGTCACGCCCGAGCGCGCGGCGTTCGGGCCGTCAGCCGATCGCGCAAACATTTCACCGCCCGCGCTCTTTCGTGCAGAGCCTGCATCGCGCCCGCGCGCGGCGCGCTTGAAGCCCATCTGCAAGCGTGGCACGCCGCTCGCAGAGCCAGGCCTTCGTGACGAAGGCGCTGACTATCGGTTCGGTCGTGCTGGCGACGGTCGTCGGCGCCGCGCTGCTGCTGCGGCCGCGGCCGGTGGCGCGCGAGGAGCTGCCCGTCTCGACCGCGATCCCGCCGGCGGCGCGCCAGATCGTGAGGACGAAGATGGCCCGCCACGACCTCCAGATGCGGGAGTTGCTGACGCGGGTCGTGCTGCTGGACGACGACGGCGTCGCCCGCGTGGGCGGCGAGGTCTTCGACGAACCCTCGCTGGCCCGACCACTCGCCGGCGACGAGCTGAACGGCCTGTTGCCCGAGCGGTTCTTCGTGCTGCAGGACGAGCTGAAGGCGCGCGCGCGGCGGCTGGTGATCGCCAGCCAGAAGCGCGATCACGAGGCCATCGCCGATGAATTCGCGGCCCTCGCGAAGAGCTGCATCGCCTGTCATCAGGTTTTCCTCGACGGCGACCGCGCCGCGAGCGACCGCCCGGGCCTCACGCGAACGGACACGCGGCCATGAAGCTGGACGACTCGTACGCACGGATGCTGGCGCGCCATCCGACGATGTCGGCGGAGGAGCAGGCGGAGGTGGCGGAACGCTACGCGCGAACGCGCGATCCGCGCGACGCCGATCGTCTGGTGATGGGAAATCTCAGGCTGGTCGTGAAGCTTGCACGCGAGCTGGGGTCGCATCGGTCGGACCTGATGGATCTCGTCCAGGAAGGGACGGTCGGCCTCACGCATGCCGTCCGGCGTTTCGATCCGGGCCGCGGCGCCAAGCTGACGTCGTACGCCGCCTGGTGGATCCGCGCCTGCATCACCCGCCACATCATGGCCACCAGCCGGATGGTCAGCGGGGCCTCGACGCGCGAGGGCCGCCGGCGCTTCTTCGACGGAACCCTGCCTGGCCCCGATCGATCGCTGGACGCGCCGGCGCGCCGCGAACGCGACGGCCAGTGGATGGCGGGCCACGCGGGCGTCGATGTGCTCGCGGATGAAGACGACCGCCGGCCTGACGTCCGCTGCGAGGAGGACGACTACCGCCAGCGCCTGCACCAGGCCGTCACGGCGTTCCGCCCGACGCTGGACGATCGCGGGCGCGGCATCTTCGACATGCGGCTGCTGCGCGACAAGCCCGCCCGGCTCTCCGACGTGGGCAAGCGATTCGCGGTCAGCGGCGAGCGGATCCGCCAGCTGGAGTTCCGCGTCCGCGACGACCTGCGCGCGTTCGTCACGCGTTCACTGGGAGAGCAGGAGCCTGCGGCCGCTTGACTGAAGGAACCTGGTCATGACGCGACTGATCTTGACGTGCAGAAGATGGCCGAGGCGATGCGCCTGATGCACGAGGCGACCGCGCCTTGATCGCGCGCGAATAGGACAAAGGAAAGAAGAAGGGAGGTTCGCCATGGCGACAACGATGCGTGCGGCTGTGTTCGGAGGAAAGGGAACGATCGGGATCCGCGAGGTAGCTCGTCCCGAGCCGGGCGTCGGCGAAGCGCTGGTCCGCATCACGCTGACGACGATCTGCGGAACCGACGTACACATCCTCAAGGGTGAATATCCGGTCCAGCAGGGCCTGATCGTCGGGCACGAGCCGGTCGGCGTCGTCGAGGCGCTGGGCCCCGGCGTGACCGGCTACGCTCCCGGTGACCGGGTCATCGCGGGCGCGATCACGCCCTGCGGGCAGTGCCGCGCCTGCCTGTCCGGCGATCATTCGCAGTGCGGGCGCGAGAGCGGCTACCAGGCCATCGGCGGCTGGCGCTTCGGCAACACCATCAACGGCTGCCAGGCGGAGTACGTGCTGGTGCCGAACGCGCAGGCCAACCTCGCCAAGATCCCCGACGGCCTCGCCGACGAGGACGTGGTGCTGTGCCCCGACATCATGTCGACCGGGTTCTCGGCCGCCGAGCGCGGCGGCGTGCGCGTCGGCGACACCGTCGCCGTCTTCGCGCAGGGGCCGATCGGCCTGTGCGCGACGGCGGGCGCGCGCCTGTGCGGCGCGTCCCTGGTCATCGGCGTCGACAGCGTGCCGCGGCGCCTCGAATTCGCGCGTCGCATGGGCGCGGACGTGGTGCTCGACTACAAGCAGCAGGACGTCCTGGCCGAGATCAAGAAGCTGACCGGCAGCGGCGTCGATG
>Ga0070673_100000865_pt1 | contig 17026 bp, 17 predicted proteins | sample KBSM23metaG_FD_65342 | JGI IMG/M metagenome (GOLD analysis project Ga0070673, IMG submission 65342) | Miscanthus rhizosphere microbial communities from Kellogg Biological Station, Michigan, USA - KBS M2-3 metaG | ecosystem: Host-associated > Plants > Roots > Rhizosphere > Soil ... | reverse complement strand
ACGCGACGCCGGTCCAGCACATCGGCAAGCTCTTGGTCCTGTGGCGGCAGGGGCCCGAGAAGCCGGCAGCGACAGTGCCGCGGCCCAAGGAAGCGCCGCGCGCTGCCGGCGCCCGCCGCGCTCGCGAGCCGGCTCCGGGTGAGCCGCGCGGCAAGCGGCGGCCCGCGGCGCGTCCAGCCCACAAGACTATGGCCAAATCCACCCCGCAAGCGCGCCGCCCGCGGACGCCGACTGCGCGCACGACCGCGCGGCCGCCTGCCGCCGGCGCTGTCCGGCCGCCTGCCGCGAAGCCTCCAGGCGCGCGCGCGCGGCGCCGCCGCGGCAGCAGCTGAAAACCGCGCACGCGCGCTGAAGCCTAGAATGGCGGCGTCGACCGCGGTCGAGGCCGACGCTTTCAACCTTCGGAGGTAAGCATGGGCCCCGTCAAGATCCTCGCCATCATCCTGATCGTTGCCGGCGTACTCGGCCTGGCGTACGGAACCTTCACCTATACCAAGGAAGAGCACACGGCCAACGTCGGGCCCCTGACACTCTCGGTCAAGGACAAGGAAACCGTGAACGTCCCGCTCTGGGCCAGCGTCGGCGCGATCGCTGTCGGCGTCGTGCTGCTGGTATCCGGCCGCAACAAGTAAGCAGCAGCGGCGCAGCGCTTTGCGCCCGCCGTCAGACGTAGCGAACGGCAAGCACCTCGTATTCGCGCAGGCCCGCGGGCGCCTTAACCTCGGCGGTATCGCCGGCGTGCTTGCCGATCAGCGCGCGCGCGATCGGAGAATTGACCGATATCTTCCCGGCTTTGATGTCGGCCTCGTCGTCGCCGACGATCTGATAGCAGACGCGATCACCGGACGCGTGGTCCTCGAGGTCGACGGTCGCGCCGAACACGACTTGGCCGTCGGCATCGATCTGGGCCGGGTCGACGATCTGTGCCTGCGCAAGCATCGTCTCGATATCCCTGATCCGTACCTCGAGAAAGCCCTGCCGGTCCTTGGCGGCGTCGTACTCGGCATTTTCCGACAGGTCGCCATGCGACCGCGCCTCGGCAATCGCAACGATCGCCGCCGGGCGGTCGACAGTCTTCAGCCGGCGGAGCTCCTCCTTGAGCTTTTCCGCGCCGGTTCTCGTCAGTGGAGTCCTGCTCATGATGACATTCTCGTTTCTAGTGCAGCCGCTGCTGCAGCGCCTGCATCGAGTACGGCACCAGCTCCCGCATCTCCTGGATGCCCAGCGCCGCCGCGCGCGCGCCCGCCATCGTCGTATAGGTCGGAATCTGATCGTTGAGCGCCGCCCGCCGTATCGCGTAGCTATCCTGGATCGCGCTGCGTTTTTCCTCGACCGTATTGATCACCAGCGCGATTTCGTCGTTGAGCAGCATGTCGACGATGTGCGGCCTGCCTTCGGCGACCTTGTTGACCGCGGACACCGGGACGCCCGCGGCCGCAAGCGCCGCCGCCGTGCCCCGCGTGGCCACCAGGGTGAAGCCCAGTCCGGCCAGGATGCGCGCAACTTCGATCGCGCGCGGTTTGTCCGGGTTCCTGACGCTGACGAACACCTTGCCGCTTCGGGGGAGGCGCACACCGGCGGCGAGCTGCGACTTGACGAAGGCCTCGGCGAACGATTCGCCGACGCCCATCACTTCGCCGGTCGACTTCATTTCGGGCCCGAGGATCGTGTCGACGCCGGGAAACTTGATGAACGGAAACACCGCTTCCTTGACCGAAAAATACGGTGGCACTATTTCGTGCGTTATGCCCTGGCTCGCCAGCGACCGGCCGACCATGCAGCGGGCGGCAATCTTGGCCAGCGGCCGTCCGGTCGCCTTCGACACGTAGGGGACGGTGCGCGACGCACGCGGGTTGACTTCGAGCACATAGACGACGCCTTCGCCGTCGCTGCCATGCGGAAACTGGATCGCGAACTGGATGTTCATCAGCCCGACGACTTCGAGACCATGCGCCATGGCGACCGTCTGCCGACGCAGCTCGTCCTGCAGTTGAGGCGACAGCGAGAACGGCGGCAGCGTGCATGCCGAATCGCCCGAGTGCACGCCGGCCTGCTCGACGTGCTCCATGATGCCTCCGATGACGACCGCCTTGCTGCCGCTATCGTCGACCAGCGCGTCGACGTCGATTTCGATCGCATCGTTCAGGAATCGGTCGAGCAGCACCGGTGAATCGTTCGACACCTTGACCGCCTCGCGCATGTAACGCTCGAGATCGCGCTGCTCGTGCACGATTTCCATCGCCCTGCCGCCGAGCACGTACGAAGGCCTGACGACCAGCGGATAGCCGATTTCCTCGGCCGCCTTGAGGGCGTCTGCCTCGGTGCGCGCCGTGCGGTTCGGCGGCTGGCGCAGGCCCAGACGATGCAGCATCTGCTGGAACCGTTCGCGGTCCTCGGCCATGTCGATCATGTCGGGCGTCGTGCCGATGATGGGTACGCCGTTCGTCTCGAGATCGCGCGCGAGCTTGAGCGGCGTCTGGCCGCCGTATTGCACGATCACGCCGAGCGGCTTTTCGACGTGTACGATCTCCAGCACATCCTCCAGGGTCAGCGGCTCGAAGTAGAGCCGGTCGGACGTGTCGTAGTCGGTGGACACGGTCTCCGGATTGCAATTGACCATGATCGTCTCGTAGCCGTCTTCGCGCAGCGCCAGCGCCGCATGGACGCAGCAATAGTCGAATTCGATCCCCTGCCCGATCCGGTTCGGTCCGCCGCCCAGCACGATCACCTTGCGCCGGTCGGTCGGCTGCGCCTCGCACTCGTCTTCGTAGGTCGAGTACATGTAGGCGGTGCGCGTCGAGAACTCCGCCGCGCAGGTGTCGACGCGCTTGTACACCGGCCGTATGCCCAGCGCATGGCGGCGAGCGCGCACCTCCGCTTCGCTCCGCTTCCACAAATGCGCCAGTCTGCGGTCGGAAAATCCCATGCGTTTGAGCGACCTGAATTCGTCGGCGGCAAAATCGCCAAGCTCGCGCTTTTCGATCGCCAGCTCGGTGTCGACGATTTCCTTGATCTGCGACAGGAACCAGCGGTCGATTCTGGTGTGCGCGTAGACCTCTTCCAGCGGCATGCCGATCGCCAGCGCATCGGCGACGTACCATAGACGCTCGGCGCGGGGGTAGGCCAGCTCGTCGGCGATCGTGTCGGGATCGACGGTCTTCAGGTTGAAGCCGTCGACGCCGCTTTCCAGTCCGCGCAGCGCCTTTTGCAGCGATTCCTGGAACGTGCGGCCGATTGCCATCACCTCGCCGACCGATTTCATCTGCGTCGTAAGCCGGTCGTCGGCCTGCTTGAATTTCTCGAATGCGAAGCGCGGTACCTTGGTGACTACGTAATCTATAGTCGGCTCGAACGACGCCGGGGTCTGTCCACCGGTGATATCGTTCTTCAATTCGTCGAGCGTGTAGCCGACGGCGAGCTTGGCCGCGATCTTGGCAATGGGGAAGCCGGTCGCCTTCGAGGCCAGCGCCGAGCTGCGCGACACGCGCGGATTCATCTCGATCACGATCATGCGGCCGTCGTCGGGGTTGATCGCGAACTGCACGTTCGATCCGCCGGTGTCGACGCCGATCTCGCGCAGCACCGCGATCGACGCGTTGCGCATGATCTGGTATTCCTTGTCGGTCAACGTCTGCGCCGGCGCAACTGTGATCGAGTCGCCGGTGTGCACGCCCATCGGGTCGACGTTTTCGATCGAGCAGACGATGATGCAGTTGTCCTTCCGGTCGCGCACGACCTCCATCTCGAACTCTTTCCAGCCGAGCAGCGATTCCTCGATCAGCAGCTCGTGCGTCGGCGAGCTGGCGAGCCCGCGCTTGCACATTTCGACGAATTCGTCCTTGTTGTAGGCGATGCCGCCGCCGGTGCCGCCCAGCGTGAACGACGGCCGGATCACCGCCGGGAAGCCGATGTCGGCTTGCACTTCCAGCGCCTGCTCGAGATCGTGCGCGATGCCTGATCGCGCCGAGCCGAGGCCGATGCGCGTCATCGCCGCCTTGAATTTTTCGCGGTCCTCGGCCTTGTCGATCGCCTTCTTGGTCGCGCCGATCAGCTCGACGTCGAACCGGGTCAGGATGCCTTCGCGCGCGAGGTCGAGCGCGCAATTGAGCGCTGTCTGGCCGCCCATCGTCGGCAGCAGTGCGTCCGGTCGCTCCTTCTCGATGATCTTAGCGACCATCGGCCAGGTGATCGGCTCGATGTACGTCGCATCGGCCATGTCCGGGTCGGTCATGATCGTCGCCGGATTCGAATTGACCAGGATCACGCGATAGCCTTCCTCGCGCAGCGCCTTGCACGCCTGTGCCCCTGAATAGTCGAATTCGCAGGCCTGGCCGATGATGATCGGGCCGGCGCCGATGATCAGGATCGACTCGATGTCAGTGCGCTTGGGCATCGTGGCTTTGGAGTCAGCGCGCGGCGGCGTAATTCTCGGGGAAGAGATCGCGCTCGATCAGCTCGATCAGGATGTGTATCACCTTGATGTGCAGCTCCTGCACGCGGTCGGCGTAGCGGCCCGCCGGCGTGCATATCGTGCAGTCCGCGGCAGCCGCAAGCGGCGACCCGCTGCGCCCGGTCAGAACGATCGTCTGCATGCCGATCGCTGCCGCAGCGCTGGCCGCCGCCAGCACATTCTTGCTGGTTCCGCTGGTGCTGATCGCGACCAGAATGTCGCCCGCGCGGGCGTGGCTTTCGAGATAGCGGGCGAACACCGCGTCGTAGCCGAAGTCGTTGGCCACGCAGGAAAGGTAGCCGGCGTCGCTGATCGCCTGCGCGGGCAAGCCCTTGCGGTCTCCGCGGAAACGGCCCGACAGCTCTTCGGCCAGATGCATCGCATCGCACATCGAGCCGCCGTTGCCGCAACTGAACACGCGGCCGCCGCGGCCGAATGCGTCGACGATCAATGCCGCGGCGCGCGCTATCGCCGCCAGCGCCGGCGCGTCGGCGCGCAAGGCCTGCAGCGCGTCGGCGCTTTCCGACAGCGCCGCATTCACCACGCGCGCGGCCTCGTCTTGCGTGAGGGCGCTCATGCGCCGGCCTCCATGCCGCTTCGCGAACGGACCGCATCTGCGGATCGGCCTACGCGCACTCGCTCGGCGACGGCCCTTCGGGTCTTCAAGCTCTCGCCTCGCTCATGCGCTGACTGCCTTCACCGCGTGCCGCTCCATCATCCGCGTGAAGCGATCGAACAGAAACGCCAGATCGTGCGGTCCCGGGCTTGCTTCCGGATGGCCCTGGAAGCCGAACGCCGGCTTGTCGGTGAATTCGATGCCCTGAAGGCTGCCGTCGAACAGCGACACATGCGTGATTCGCACGTTGCGCGGCAAAGTCGACGCTTCGACGGCGAAGCCGTGATTCTGGCTGGTGATCAGCACCTGCCCGGTGTCCTTGTCGAGCACCGGATGGTTGGCGCCGTGGTGGCCGAACTTCATCTTGACCGTTCTCGCGCCGCAGGCGAGCCCGAGCAGCTGATGACCCAGGCAGATGCCGAACGTCGGCATACCCACGGCGAGGAATTCGCGTATCGCATCGATCGCGTAGGTGCACGGCTCGGGATCGCCGGGGCCGTTCGACAGGAAGATGCCGTCGGGTTGCAGCGCCAAGGCGTCGCGCGCGGGAGTCTGCGCAGGGACGACGGTGAGCCGGCACCCGCGATCGGCCAGCAGGCGCAGGATGTTGTGTTTGATGCCGTAGTCGTAGGCGACGACGTGGAACCGACCGCCCTGACGCGTGTGATAGCCGCTGCCGAGCGCCCAGCTGCCGCCGTTCCAGTCGTACGGCGCGTCGCAGCTGACGACTTTGGCCAGATCGAGTCCCGACATCGAGGGCGCCGCGCGGGCGCGCGCGATCGCCTCGGCCGCGGCGTCTCCGCGACCGCTGCTTCCTGCCACGACCACGCAGCCGTTCTGTGCGCCGTTTTCGCGCAGCATGCGGGTGAGCTTTCGCGTGTCGATGTCGCAGATGCCGAGGACGCCCGCGTCGCGCAAATAGGACGACAGGTCCTGACTGCTGCGCCAGTTGCTGACCAGACGCGGCAGGTCGCGTATCACCAGTCCGGCGGCAAAAACGCGCCGGGATTCGACGTCTTCGGGGTTGACGCCCGTATTGCCTACATGCGGATAAGTCAGCGTAACGATCTGGCCGGCATACGACGGGTCGGTCAGGATCTCCTGGTACCCGGTCATCGCGGTGTTGAACACGACTTCGCCGATGCTGCCCTCGGTCGAGTCGGTCGCGCCGAACGCGCGGCCGCGAAACAGGCTGCCGTCGGCAAGCGCCAGGATCGCGGGGACGGAGGCGGAAGTCACGGCACAGTTTCTCGAAAACGGGTCCAGACGTGCGAAGCGGGAAAGGCCTGCAGCCTTCCCCGCTCCGAAGGCTGGAAATTATACCCTAGCAGCGCGCGTCGTTCAATGCGGTGGCTAATACGCGACGCTGAATCCGCCGTCGACGAACAGCACGTGCCCGGTCACGTAATCTGCGGCGCCCGATGCGAGGAATACCGCAGCTCCAGCGATTTCGGGCGGCTCGCCCCAGCGTCCGGCCGGCGTGCGCGACGCGACCCAGGCGGAAAACTTTGCGTCGGCGATCAGCGCTGTATTCATCTCGGTCTTGAAAAAGCCCGGAGCGATGCCGTTGACCTGCACATTGAACGGCGCGAGCTCGACCGCGAGCGCGCGGGTCAACATCTGGAGACCGCCCTTGCTGGTCGCGTACGGAACGATATTGGGGCGGCCGATTTCGCTCGCCAGCGAACAGATATTGATGATCTTGCCGCGCCGGCGCGCTTTCATTCCGGTCATCACGCTGCGCGCAACGTAAAACGGACCATCGAGATTCGCGGCAAGGAGTCTGTGCCAGTCGTCGGGCGTGAATTCGTCCAGCGGCGCTCGCTTGTTCAGCGCGGCATTGTTGACGACGATGTCCAGCGCACCGAAGTCGCGCTCGATCGCGGCGATGCCGGCGGCGACGGCATCGGCGTCGGCGACATCGAATGGCGCGATTTCGGTGCCACCGTTCGCACGGCCATCGCGCTCGAGCGAAGCAGCGGCCGCCTCCAGCTTGGCGCGATTGCGCCCGTTGAGGACGATGCGCGCGCCGGCGGCGGCGAGCCCGCGTGCGATCGCGAGGCCGAGCCCGCTGCCGCCCCCGGTGACGAGCGCCAGCCGCCCGGTCAGGTCGAAGGGATGCGCCGCGGGCATGGCGCCGTCAGTCGAGACCGAGGACGTCCCGCATGTCGTACAGACCCGGCGCGTTTGCCGCGCGCTGCGCCGCGACAAACCGTGCCGCGCGGAGCGCGCCATGCGCGAACGTCGTGCGCGACGACGCCTTGTGCGCGAGCTCGATGCGCTCGCCGGGCCCGGCGAATATCACCGTGTGATCCCCGATGACATCGCCGCCGCGCAAGGCGGCGAACCCGATCGCGCCCGGCCTGCGTTCGCCGATCACACCATCGCGCGCGAAAACACCGTCGTTCTTCAGGTCGCGGCCCATCGCCGCGGCTGCCGCTTCACCGAGCTGCAGCGCAGTGCCTGAGGGCGCGTCCACCTTATGCCGGTGGTGCATTTCGACGATCTCGACGTCATAGTCGCCGCCGAGACGCTGCGCGGCAAGCGCGACCAGCTTGAGCAGTACGTTGACTCCGACGCTCATATTCGGCGCATAGACCAGCGGGATCGTTCGGCCGGCCTCGGCCAGCGCTTTCTTGTCGGCTTCGCTCAGGCCCGTCGTGCCCACCACTGCACCGACGCCGGCGCCGGCACAGGCGTGGACGTGAGCAACCGTCGCCGTCGGTCGGGTGAAGTCGATCAGGACGTCGGCTTCGCGGAGCGCAGCGGCGAGATCTGAACCGGTCACCACGCCGGTGACTTGTCCGAGCGGCCCGCCGGCATCGTGGCCGAGCAACGGGCTCTCAGCCACCTCCAGCGCGGCGGCAAGCTTCATGTCCTGTTGACCGAGGATCGCCGCGATCAGCGTCTGGCCCATGCGGCCACCGCAGCCCGCGATCGCGACGCGGACCGGCCGACCGGCTACTGCCACCAGCCCAGCTTTCGCAGCAACTCGGACAGCCAGTTCTCCTCGCGGGTCCTGGGCGCGCTGGTCAGCGATTTGTCGAGAACGGCGTCGCCGCCTCCGGCGCGGGCGACCTGCGCCGGGGGCGGCGGCATCTCGTCGCCTTCCCAGCGCGCCACCTTGTCGTCGACGAAGTAAACGGTGAAGCGCCGGCGCTCGAGCGTGCGTCCCTGGCGATTGAACTCGTAGACATAATCCCAGCGGTTGGCGTGGAACGCGTCGGCCACCAGCGGCGTGCCAAGCGCCAGTCGAGCCTGCTGCCGCGTCTGGCCCACCTTCAGCCTGTCGACCTGGTCCTGCGTGATGTAATTGCCCTGGTTGATGTCGAGCTTGTAGACGCCGAGGCTCGGAAACCATGTGCAGCCGGCCATAAGCAGTGCGAGGCCGGCGGCGAATAGGTTGGTGCGCATGCGGGAATGGTCTTTCACTGCCAAAAAACGATCGAAGACTATATTATAAGCGCACTCCCTGCCTCGCCGGGCCAGCGCCTCCATGTCCACGCCGCACGACCTCAAGAACGCCGGCCTCAAGGCGACATTGCCGCGCCTGAAGATCATCAATCTGTTCGAGCAGAGCCCGGTGCGTCATCTGACCGCCGAAGATGTGTATCGGAAACTGCTGGCCGAAGGCCTCGACGTCGGCCTCGCGACCGTCTATCGCGTCCTGACGCAGTTCGAGCAGGCCGGGTTGCTGGTGCGCCATCATTTCGAAAGCGGCAAGGCGGTGTTCGAGCTGAACCAGGGCGGGCACCACGATCATCTGGTCTGCCTGCAATGCGGGCGCGTCGAGGAATTCTTCGACGCCGAGATCGAGAAGCGGCAGACCAAGATTGCCCGCGAGCGCGGATTCGAGATCAGCGAGCACGCGCTCTATTTGTACGCCGAATGCACCCGGCCGAAGTGCCCGTACCGCAAGACCGGCGGCAGCAACTAGGCTAGCCCTCGCGGCGGTTGAAATCCGCGAGGCGAAAGCCAACCAGCCAGAGGCTGCCGAAGTAGGCGACCGCGCCCGCGGCGATGATCATTCCCAGTCGCCCGACCTTCGCCCACAGCCCCGCCGCCAGCCAGAAAGCGTCGTCTCCGGCCGTCCACCACAGCACGGCACCCAGCACGCACAGCGCGACAGCGATGCGCCAGAGGAAACGTCCCCAGCCGGGCAGCGGCCGGTAGACATCGCGCCGCCGCATCGCGCGGTAGAGCAGCGCCGCGTTCAGACACGCGCCTAGCGAAATCGACAGCGTCAGCCCGGCGTGGCCGATCTGGAACATCAGGATCACCGCCATCGCTTGCGACACCAGCAGCGTGGCGAATGCGATGCGAACCGGCGTCCGCATGTCGTGCCGCGCATAAAAGCCCGGCGCCAGGATTTTCACCGCGATGAGTCCGAGCAGGCCGACGCTGTATCCGAGCAGCGCGGCGCGCGTCTGCCAGACGTCGACGGCGGTGAAACGGCCGTATTGATAAAGCGTTGAGATCAACGGCACGGCCAGCAGCGCCAGCGCGAGCGCCGCCGGCAACGCGAGCAGGAATGTCAGTCGCAGACCCCAGTCGAGCAGCTCGCGATACTGCGCGTCGTTCGCGTCGTGGTGATGCTTGGAAAGGGCGGGTAGCAGGATCGTCGCGAGTGCGACGCCGAGCAGCGCGCTGGGGAATTCCATCAGCCGGTCGGCGTAGGTGATCCACGATATCCGCCCGTCGCCCAGATAGGCGGCGAGCTGCGTGTTGATCAAGGTCGAAATCTGCGACGCCGAAACGCCGAGCACCGCCGGTCCCATCGCGCGCAGAACGCGGCGCACGCCCTCGTCGCGCCAGTCGAGCGTGAAGCTGGGCAGCATGCCTAGCGTGGCCAGTGGGCGCAGCTGAAAGATCAGCTGCGCGACGCCGCCGACAAACACGCCGATGGCCAGCGCGAGGATCGGCGGGTCGACATGCGGCGCGACAAAAACGGCGGCGGCGATAATCGCGACGTTGAGCAGCACCGGGGTGAACGCGGGGATCGCGAACTGGCGATAGACATTCATCACCCCGCCGGCCAGCGAAACCAGCGACACGAATAGCACATACGGGAACATGATCCGTATCAGCACCGTGGTCAGCTCGACCTTGCCCGGCGTTCGCACGAAGCTGCCGGCCAGCAGATAGACCAGCCAGGGTGCGGCAACAATGCCGAATACCGATATGATAATCAGAGTCACCGCGAGCACCGATCCGACTTTCCCGACCAGATCGCGGGTCGCGGCCTCGCCGCGCGAGCGCTTGTAGTCGGCGAGGATCGGTACGAATGCCTGCGAGAACGCGCCTTCGGCAAACATGCGGCGCAGGATATTCGGCAAGCGGAACGCCGCTTCGAAGGCATCCATCTGCAATCCGGCGCCGAAACCGACCGCCTTGATGCTCTCGCGCATCAGTCCGGTGATGCGCGACAGCAAGGTCAGCGCGCTGACGGCGGAGAGCGTCCTCAGCAGATTCATGCGAGGGCCGGCGACACTTGCCGGGGAATCGTCAGCAAGGGCGGCGATCTGCGGACATGGTGCGCGGATGCAAAGTCATTTTTACCAAAAGTAGTTGCCGGAGAGATGGCCGCACCCAGGACGGCGAGGCCTGCGAGCGCTTTGACCCTCGGATCCAGCGTCGATGGACCTGCCACGAGAGCGCGATTCGGCTTGCGCGAATCGCGGAAAATCGCTATTATGCCCGGTCTTTTTCGACGGCTCCAGCAAGCTCTGAAGGCCGCCGGTAATTACTCAACTAAGACTCAACTCAGACCCAACCAAGTCTCAACTAAGCCTCAACAAAGCAAGGATTTCGTCCCATGGCCAATACCGCCCAAGCGCGCAAGCGTGCCCGGCAAGCCGAGGCAACGCGGCAACGCAACGCGAGCCTCAAGTCGTCGCTGCGCACCGCGATCAAGAAAGTCAGAAAGGCGATCGGCGCCGGCGACAAGGCCGCGGCGACCAAGGAACTGCAGGCCCAGCAATCGGTGATCGATCGCATCGCCGACAAGAAGGTCGTGCACAAGAACACGGCGTCGCGCAGCAAGGCTCGCCTCGCTCAGGCGATCAAGGCCCTGCCCTAGCAGTCTCTTGGATCGACGCCGACCAGGAGCGCCGTGCCAGGCGCTCTTTTTTTGCGCCGAAGGATGGACCAGCCTTGTGCTAAAATCTTGTTTTAATGGCACTTCGACTCCGGCAACCCGGCTGCTAGCGGCGCCGGTGCCGCACCAGACCGCATGGTTCCGAAGCATTTCCTGCAGCTAAAGGATTTCAGCCGCGACGAGCTCGACTACCTCTTCGCCCGCACCCGGTGGATCAAGGATCGATTCAAGCGCTACGAAATCTACCAGCCGCTGCGGGACAGGACGCTGGCGATGGTGTTCGAAAAGGCGTCGACCCGCACGCGCGTGTCGTTCGAGGCGGGGATGAATCAGCTGGGCGGCATCGCGATCAACCTGAATCGCGGCGATACGCAGCTCTCGCGCGGCGAGCCGATCGAGGACGTCGCCCGCGTCATTTCGCGCATGGTCGACGTCGTGATGATCCGCACGTTCGAGCAGCCGATCATCGAGCGCTTCGCCGCGCATTCGCGGGTGCCGGTGATCAACGGCCTGACCAACGAATATCACCCGTGCCAGATCCTCGCCGACCTCTACACGTACATCGAGCACCGCGGTTCGATACAGGGGAAGACCGTCGCCTGGATCGGCGATTCCAACAACGTCTGCAATACCTGGCTGCAGGCGGCGGCCGTGTTCGACTTCGCCGTTCGCGTGTCGACGCCGCCCGGCTATGAAGTCGATCCAGACGGTCCGGATGCCCGCGGCAATCGCCACTACCAGTCATTCTCCGACCCGGTCGAGGCGTGCATCGGCGCGCATCTGGTGACGACCGACGTCTGGACCAGCATGGGCTTCGAGGCGGAGAACGACAAGCGGCGCCAGGACTTCGCACGATGGAAGGTCGACGCGGCGATGATGTCGCGCGCGCAGCCCGACGCGCTGTTCATGCACTGCTTGCCCGCGCATCGCGGCGAAGAAGTAGCGGCCGAAGTGCTCGATGGGCCGCAAAGCGTCGTCTGGGACGAGGCGGAGAATCGGCTGCACGCACAAAAAGCGCTGTTGGAGTATCTGGTCTGCGGGCGCGTCGACGCGGATCGGTCGTGATCGGCCCCGATCGCGCGTCCCATCAAGGAGCAACCATGATGTCGTTTTCGCGTTTGCTGCTCGCCGCGATCGTCGCCTGCGCAACGCTCGCCGCATCCGGCGCCGGTGCGCAAGCGTGGCCGGAGAAGCCGATCAAGTTCATCGTTCCCGCGCCAGCGGGGAGCTCGCTCGACGTGCTGGCGCGCATCATCGGCGACAAGCTCAAGGACCGGCTCGGACAGCCGATCGTCGTCGACGACCGGCCCGGCGCCGGCGGCACGCTGGCGACCGACCTGGTCGCCAAGTCGCCTCCCGACGGCTACACGATGGTGATCTCGTTCAACGGCCCGTTGTCGTTCGGTCCGCATCTGTATTCGAAGCTGCCATACGATCCGCAAAAGGATCTCGCTCCAGTGATCATCACTTCCAGCCAGCCGAATGTGCTGGCGATCAACGCGGCGCTGCCGATCCACTCGGTCAAGGAGCTGGTCGCGTACGCGAAGGCGAATCCGGGCAAGCTCAATTACGCGTCGGTCGGTAATGGCAGCTCGTCCCACCTGACGATGGAGCTCTTGAAGTCCGAAGCCGGCATCGACATCGTCCACGTGCCGTTCAACGGGTCGCCACCCGCCGTCACCGCCACAATCCAGGGTGAGACCCAGATGATGTTCGCCGTCATGCCGCCGCTGCAGGCGCAGATCCAGGCGGGCAAGTTGCGCGCGCTTGCGGTGACGACGGGCAAGCGGTTCGCGCTGAGTCCCGAGATTCCGACGATTGCCGAAGCCGGTTATCCGGGCTTCGAAGCGTTGGCCTGGAATGGCGTCCTGGTCACCGCGGCGACGCCGGCGTCGATCGTGCAACGCCTGAACACCGAGATCAACGCGATCCTCAAGGACCCCGAGGTCAAGTCGAAGCTCAATGCGCAGGGCTTCGAGCTGATCGGCGGAACACCCGAGGACTTCGCCCGGCTGATCAAGAGCGACTCGGACAAATGGGCGCCGGTGATCGCCAAGACCGGCGCCAGGATCGACTAGTACGCCGAGTCGCGATCCCGGAACCTGAATTTTTCGACCTGCGATTGCTTTTCGAGGCCGCGACCGATGCATGACGTCAAGAAAGTGGTGCTCGCCTACTCCGGCGGCCTCGACACCTCGGTGATCCTGAAATGGCTGCAGGACACCTACGGTTGCGAAGTCGTCACCTTCACCGCCGACATCGGCCAGGGCGAGGAGCTTGCGCCCGCGCGCGCCAAGGCCGCGGCTGCCGGCGTCAAGCAAATATACATCGACGACCTGCGCGAGGAGTTCGTACGCGACTTCGTCTTTCCGATGTTCCGCGCCAACGCGATCTACGAAGGCGAATACCTGCTCGGGACGTCGATCGCACGTCCGCTGATCGCCAAGCGCCAGATCGAGATCGCGCGTGAGACGGGCGCCGACGCCGTGTCGCATGGAGCTACCGGCAAGGGCAACGACCAGGTGCGCTTCGAGCTCGGCTACTACGCGCTGGAGCCGGACATACGCGTCATCGCCCCGTGGCGTGAATGGGACTTGAGCTCGCGTGAAAAGCTGCTTGCGTATGCCGAGGCGCACGGCATTCCGATCGAGATGAAGCACAAGGCCGGCGGCAGCCCGTACTCGATGGACGCCAACCTGCTGCATATCAGTTACGAGGGCCGGGCGCTCGAGGATCCGGCGCGCGAGGCCGAAGAGGACATGTGGCGCTGGACAGTGTCGCCGGAAAAGGCGCCTGACAAGCCGCAATACCTGGAGCTCCAATATGAGCGCGGCGACATCGTCGCGATCGACGGGAAAAGGATGACCGCGGCGAACGTGCTCTCCGAGCTCAATCGCATCGGAGGAGGGCACGGGGTCGGCAGACTCGATCTGGTCGAGAATCGCTACGTCGGCATGAAGTCGCGCGGCTGCTACGAAACGCCGGGTGGCACGATCATGCTGCGCGCCCATCGCGCGATCGAATCGATCTGCCTCGACCGCGAAGTCGCGCACCTGAAGGACGATCTGATGCCGCGCTACGCGAGCCTGATCTACAACGGCTACTGGTGGTCGCCCGAACGGAAAATGATGCAGACGATGATCGACGCCTCGCAGGCGACGGTCAATGGGTCGGTACGCGTCAAGCTGTACAAGGGCAACGTCGACGTCGTCGGCCGCGAGTCGAGCACCGACTCGCTGTTCGACACGACGATCGCCACGTTCGAGGACGACCGCGGCGCCTACGATCAGAAAGACGCCGCCGGATTCATCAAGCTCAACGCCTTGCGCCTGCGCATCGAGGCGAAGCTCGCGCGCAGGAGGTAGGCCATGCCGTCGTTCGACATCGTTTCCGAAGTCAATCAGGTCGAAGTAAGGAATGCCGTCGACCAGGCCAACAAGGAGATTTCGACGCGCTTCGACTTCAAGGGCTCGGATGCCCGGGTCGAGCACAAGGAGAAAGAGCTGACACTGTTCGCCGATGACGACTTCAAGCTCAAGCAGGTGACCGATGTGGTCCTCGGCAAGCTCACCAAGCGCGGCGTCGACGTGCGCTCGCTGAAATTCGGCAAGAGCGAAAAAATGAGCGGCGACAAGGTCAAGCAGGTCGTGACGATCCGCGTCGGGGTCGAGCAGGAGCTGTCGAAAAAGATCGTCAAGATGCTCAAGGACAGCAAGCTCAAGGTCCAGGCGAGCATCCAGGGCGATGCCGTCCGCGTATCCAGCGCCAAGCGCGACGAATTGCAGAGCGCGATCGCGGCGGTCAAGACGACGATCACCGACTTTCCGCTGCAGTTCGGCAATTTCCGCGACTGATACAGGCCCGTGTGCTGCCGGAACGCGTCACTTCGCACCCCGTCCTCTTGCGACCGTTCACGCCCGCCGATGCGCTGCGCGTCCAGGAGCTGCTGGCGGAGGCCGACGTCGCGGAGCCGACGGCGTCGATACCGCATCCGTATCCTCCCGGCGCAGCCGCAGCATGGATCGCAAGCCATGACGCCGACCGCGAGCGCGGCGCGCAATATACCTACGCGATTGCCAGCGCCGACGGCGCGACCTTGATCGGCGCCATCGCACTGCGGCCGCTGGCCGACATTCACGAGAACATCGGCTACTGGATCGGCCGCCCGTACTGGGGACGCGGCTATGCGACCGCCGCGACCATGGCGATCACCGCCTTGGCGTTCGGTTATCTGGACTGCGAGGCGCTCGCCGCTTCGCACCTCGAGCGCAATCCGGCATCGGGACGCGTCCTGGAGAAATGCGGTTTCGCTCCGCTGCGCACGGTCAGACGAGAGCATCGCGGACGGATCGAGGCGTTCCGCGTGCACGGCATCACGCGCGACGCCTGGGAATTGCGTATCGGCGGCTCGCCGGGTGTCGAGATGCCGGCGGAAGACCCGACGCCGGAACGGTCGTAACCGGCGGAAGCGAAGGCCGCCGCCGCTCGGCGCGCGCGGCTAGGCGAGGTCGGCGACCAGCGCGCGGCGCGTCGCGTCGGAAATCGCCGGCAGCGTGAACGTATAGGCCGGGTGGTCGACGCCGATCGAGATGCCGACGCCGTATTTGACCGCGGCGATCATTTCCGGCGTCAGCTCGAAGCGCGCGAAATGGACCGACGAGGTCTTGGTCTCGTTCTCGCGTTCCAGGTCTTCGTCGGCAATCGCGTAGACACGCGCCGCGCCCTCGACCTGCACCCAGACCCTGTCCTCGATCCCCTTGAGCTTGGCCAGTGCCGTTTTGCGCTCGTCGACGTCCTCGTACTCGACCAGCAGCGTCGCTTTCCAGTTGTGGCCATCCGGCACCAGCGGGTTGTACGCGTCGAGCTCGTCCTGAATGCCGGCTTCGTCGAACGTCTTTTCGATGCGCAGCATTTCCTGGATCTGGTAGCGTATCGTCAGCTCGTCCTCGAACAGCAAGGTCAGGTGCTCGCCCAGATGCACGGTGCGATGCTTCTTGTGCGCGATGACCTTGGCGCGATACTCGTTTCGGGCCCTGGCGTACGCCTCCAGCGTGAGCAGGCTGTCGCGCGTGATGCGCGGCTTGCGCTCCGCTTCGATCCTTTTCATCGTGTGTCCTCGATCGTCCCCGGCAGCCCGTAGGCGATGCGCATCAGAGTCAGCGGATGCAGCTTCTGCGCGCGCGTTGCCTGCTGCGCCTGCTCGATGCCCTGCAGTATCGTCCGGCCGGCAATCGGACAATCGGAGCTGACGTAGTCGGGATCGCCCTCCCCCATCTGCCGGAACACCGGCCTCCCGATTTTCATCGATGTCTGGTAGAACTCGGTCTTTACCCCCCAGGTTCCGTCGTGGCCGCTGCAGCGCTCGACGGTGGTGACCGTCGTCTGAGGCACCCATTCCAGCACTTCGCGGGTTTTCTGCCCGACGTTCTGCACTCGCGAGTGACAGGGGATGTGATAGCTGACCTTGCCGAGCCCGGTCTTGAACTCCCTTTTGAGCAGCCCGTCCTTGTCGCGCAGCACCAGATACTCGAACGGATCGAACATGGCCGCGGCAACCGCTTCGGTCTCGGCGTCTCCGGGAAATAAAAGCGGCAGCTCACTCTTGAACATCAGTGTGCACGACGGCACTGCAGTCAGAATCGCGTAGCCGTCGCGCGCATAGCCGGCCAGCTTCGGCATGTTGGCCGTCTTGAGCGTCTCGACCGCTTCGAAGTCGCCCAGCTCCAGCTTGGGCATACCGCAGCAGACTTCCTTCTCCACGAGGGCGTACGGAATCTCGTTATGCTCGAGTATTGCGATCAGGTCGAGCCCGATGCCCGGCTCGTTGTAGTTGACGTAGCAGGTCGAAAAGATCGCCACCTTC
>Ga0070673_100000863_pt1 | contig 17030 bp, 16 predicted proteins | sample KBSM23metaG_FD_65342 | JGI IMG/M metagenome (GOLD analysis project Ga0070673, IMG submission 65342) | Miscanthus rhizosphere microbial communities from Kellogg Biological Station, Michigan, USA - KBS M2-3 metaG | ecosystem: Host-associated > Plants > Roots > Rhizosphere > Soil ... | reverse complement strand
ACGTTGATTCTCGCCGTCCGATCGCGGGTGGACGGCCAGATTCACCTGCGCTCCCGCCCCGGCGACGCCTGGGGCCAATGGACGTCGATTGGAGCGCCGCCCACCGGCGCCGCCTCGGCGCCCGCGCTGGCGTCGAATAGCCCGACGGAGCTCGCCGTGCTGGTGCGCGGGGGCGACGGGCTGATCTACTGGTTTGCGTGCACCACGGATGCGGACAGTGGCTGCGTCGCCAGCGCGGCGCAAGCGGACGCCTGGACCGCGCTCCCCGCGCCCCCGTCGCCGTCGGCGATCTTCGTGGGCAAGCCGTCAGCGTTCTGGCCGCTCGACAACACGAAGCTGACCGTCGCCGCGATCACCGACGATCGCGCCGCCATGTTGATCACCGACGTCGCCGGCGGCGGCGCCGCCTGGGATAAGGTCGTGACCATCAGCAACGATCTCGCGCCCGACGATCCGGACCCCGGCGTCGCGATCGCGCCGTCCGACCCCGGCCAGGTGGCTTTCTTCGCCCGCAACCAGCAGGGCCTGCTCGTCTCTGATTTCTTCTCGACGACATTTCCTTCGATCGGCGGCATCCTCGCCTCGCCGCCCGGCGTGACCACGATCATCCACGGCGGCGTCCGGACGGACCTCGCCGCGATCATCGACGACCACGGGCATCCCGGCGTCTGGTGGCGCTACTACGGCGTCGCGTTCCCCTGCTACTACAACCGCCCCGGCACCTGCATGGAGTGCGGTCTTTGATTCGACCTACTGCTTGATCAGGACGAGGTCGCTGACGATCTTCGTCCGCGTCGCCCGGTCGTAGTCGACCAGGTGCAGCGACGACTCCTGCACGCAGTAGGGGCCGTTGCCGCCGGGCGCTTCCGCGAACGTCAGCATCGTCCCCGAGACGGCATATGTTCCGGTCGTCGGGTCGATGATGTCGAGAGTCAGGGCCGTCGTGCAGGTGCACGCGCCCGCCATGCCGGCGGTATCCATGCAGGTCACCGCCGTGATCCCGTTCGTTCCGACGGTGGTCTGCAGCGTGTGCTCCACGGCGGCGCACGTCTGACCGGTGGTGCAGGCCGCGGGGTAGACGATCTCGAACGTCGAGTCGACGTCCAGCGCGCCCGTGAACGTCATGTCGGCGCGCAACGCCAGCGTCCCTCGCGGCGTCATGGTGACCTCGCCGAGCCTCACTGTCGGACAGTTGCCCTTCAGCCCGGTCAAGATGTCCTGTTCCAGCGTCGCGTGATCGAGGCAGGAGGTGCTCGCGGTCCAGTCGCCGACGACGTCGCCGCCGCAGGGCGCGATCCCGCAGGTGCCGACGGTCGGGCCGCCGCCACCACACCCCGCCGCCGCGAGCGATAGCGCGAAGCCGGCAACCGACGCCACGGGTCCGATCCTCATGTGCAGGACGCTCGCGCGAGTCGGGGCCGGCGTCAACCGATTCTCCTGTGATTTCCGCTACTCGCCAGCTGGCGGGTAACTCGATGTGCGCCTGTCGGCCGACGGCGCCGTCATCAAGACAGGAGGTTGCAGCAGCACATGGCGCGAAAGGCACGCTGGAGGGCGCTGGCCCACCTGGGACTGATGACCTGCATTACGTTTGCTTGCGCGAAGAAGATCGAGACGCCGTCGTCGGGCGCGATCGTCGCCGCCGCGCCCGTCGCGTCGCCGATGTTTGCCGCACTCGATCGGACGGCGCGCATCACAGCCACCGACGACGAGCTGTCGCTTCCGTCGAGCAAGCGGCAGGCGAGGACCGCGTCGAACCGGCGCGGTCTTCGAACCCAGGTCGTCGCCAACAAGCTGAGCGACGTTCACCAGCTCTGGCTGATCGGGAACGGACCCCGGACGTAGCGCGGTCGCGTGCTAGCTTCGTTTTGATGCGGATGCGAGCGCGTCTGATCGTGACAGCGCTGGTGACGGCGCTGGCCGCGGGGCGTGTGCAGCACGCACGCGCCTCGGATGCGGGCGGCGCCGATTGCGCATCCAATCCGCCGCCGATGAAGCTCGCCGAGTGGAAGCGCCTGTTGCCCGTCCTGCGCGTCCGCGCGACAGAGAAGGCCCGCGTCGCCCCCTTCCCGCTATCCAGGCTCGAGACGCTCGCGCAGCAGGCCGAGACCTGCGACGTCATGTTCCATCTCGAGAACGTCGCGCGGCGCCGCGCTCTGCTGGTCACCGGGCAGATCCCCCTGCTCGCCCTCTGGTTAGGGGCGCGCTTCCAGGAACGAAACGGCAAATGGGTCCTGGTGGACTTCACATGGGGCAGCGTCGACTAGAGACGCGCACCCTTTGCACCCGCGACGATGGCCCGCGCAGCCGGTGCGCCGTCCACCCGTTCGCAGCTTCCGGATGGCTTCCCGTCAACCGGCATGCACCGTGCACTTCCCGGTCGCATGCGCGACTGCCACACTGACGAGGTCCCGGTCGAGGCCCGGGAAGAGACGCACGACGCCGACGAAGACAGCTGTGCCGCGCGCCGCGCGAAGGGGCTCCCGGCGATCCGTTGCACGCGGGGCGCAGAGTGTCACTGCGCGCGGCCGATCGGACATCCGATCCCGATCGAGACTACTTCGACGATGCCAGCGCGTCGGCACGCAACGCCGCACTAACAGTTGTCGCGCGGGATCACCGCAACTGATTGCCCTCTCCCGCAAGCGGGAGAGGGAGACCAGAAGATCCGTCAGGGTTCGCAGGCGGGGTGCGTCTGGCAGGTGGCGTCCTCGTAGAGAACCTGCGCGGTTTCGCAATCGAGCGGCGGCTCGAAGAGGCAATCGCCGAGGGGAATGCCAGGCGAGGTCGGACACATCCAGACCGCGCTTGCGTCGCAATAGCAGGGGACCCGCCCCCGATTGCGGCGCCAGTAGCGATCCGAACAAGCGTCGCAATGAAAGTTCATGCACATCACGCCGGCAGAACATGGCTGTCCTGCTTCGATCGGCGCCGGACAATCCATGATCGAGCCCGAGGTGCCGGCCGTGGCGCCCGTGCCGCCGGTGCCGGCGCCGCCACCTTCGCCTCCGCCTCCGCTCGTTCCCGCGCCGCCCGTTCCTGCGCCGCCCGAGGCGCCGCCGCCGTCCGAGCAGGCGGGGTGCGTCTGGCAGGCGGCGTCCTCGTAGAGGACCAGCGCGATATCGCATTCGAGAGGCGGGTCGTACAAGCAGTCGATGTGGCCGACCCAGTCGCCATCGCACTGCCAGGCGCCGCTCGCGTCGCACATGCAACTCTCCGTGCGGGCGAACCGCCAGTATCGATCCGAGCATTGGACGCAGCGAAGGTTCGTGCAGAACGCGGGGACGGTGCAGGGCTGTCCGGTCACGGTGGGCCCGGCACAGTCCGGAAACGGAAAGCCCGGGCCGCCGGTGCCGGCGCTGCCACCATCCGCGCGACCGCCGTCCGGTTCACCGCCGATTCCGGTGGCGTCCGCCCGGAGCGGCGTTCGCGAGCCGCACGCGGCGATCAGCGCCGCGATCGCGCACGCTGCCATGACGAGACGGGAGCTCATGTCTCCATCGGGAAAGTGAGCCCGGGCCGCCCCGGCAGCTCAGCAAACTCTCGCGCGAACGCTAGATCCCGAGGATGCTGCGCAGGTTCGCGGCGCCGGGAAGCTGGCCCTGGTTCATGATCGGCAGGCCGAGCATGTCCTCGATGGTCTTGAGCAGCGCCGCGTGCGACGCGATGCCGGTCTGGGTGATGTTGCCCCGGCGCGCCGTGGGCGCGATCGTCGCGTTCGGCACCGGGTAGTCCTCGTCGTACCAGATGAAGACGGCGACGGTGCCCGCCCGGTAGGCGGCGCTGTCGAGGACGCGCTGGATGTTCGTGGACGTCCACGCGTCGACGACGCTGTTCGAGCAGTCGTGGCCGTCGTTGCAGAGGTCCGGGCTGATCCACGCGAAGGTCGGCAGGTTGTTGACGTCGAACTCCGTGTAAGGGCGCACCTCGGTGTTGCAGAAGTCCTGATCGTTGTGCGTACCGGTCGCGTCGGTGTAGCTGCCGTAATAGTAGAGGGGCGGGATATGGCGGGCGGCGTTGCGCGGTTCGCCCCCCGAGCAACCGGTGGTCGCGCCCTCGACGTAGTCTCGCGCGGTGCCACCCGAGACGCGCACCTGACGGAAGATGTTGTTGTCGGTCGAGCGGCACGACTGCGACGGGTCGCAGTCGTTGACGGTGTTCGGGTTGTTCACGCCGCTGGTCGCGCCGATGTATTGCGTGAGGCTGTCCTGCTGGACGTTCGTCTCGGTCCAGTCGCTGAAGTACGAGCACTGGGCGGCGAGCGCCCGCAGGTACGGCATCGACGAGAATCCGAGGCCCACGTCCGACCAGGTCCGGTTCTCGAACGAGAACACGACCACGTGCTGGTAGCGGGCCGGCGGCGCGGCGGTCGATGCGCAGGCCCCTGCGAAAGCGCCGCCACCCGTGCCCCCGCCTGTGCCGCCCCGGCCGGCCGTACCGGTCGTGCCCCCTCGGCCGGCCGTACCGGTCGTGCCGCCCCTGCCGGCCGTAGCGCCGGTCCCACCGGTGGCGCCGGTGCCGCCGCTGCCACCCGCGGTCGCGGTGATCAGCATCTGGTCGACGTCGGACACGTTGCCGCTGGTGGTGGCGTAGCGGATCTGGAGCGTGCTGCCATTGAAGTAGCGCCCGAGCGATCCTGAAAAGGCGAACGTGTGCTTCGTCCAGTACCAGTCGGCCGCGAACGTGTTGTCGCCCAGCGATACCCAGCTGCCGGTCGTCGCGTCGCGCACCTCGAACGTCCAGACCTCCGAGGCCCTCTCGGGACCGTAGTAGTTCACCAGCAGCGCCATCGACGTCACCGCGCCGGCCGACACGCCTGACGGCAGGTTGTAGTTGCAGACGATCGACGCCCTCGTGACCTCGACGTAGTTCGCCCAGCCGTCCGACGTGCCGGTGAGCTCGGCGGTCGCCAGCGTTGCGATCGACTGGTTCGAGCCGATCGTGCCGCTCGCCAGCGACGAGCACGCCATCGAGAACGGCGCGCTCGCGCCCGTCGTGCCCGCGGCGCCCGTCGTCCCCGCCGTTCCCGTGGTGCCGCCTCTGCCGGTCGTCCCCGCGGTCCCGGTCGTGCCGCCTCGACCCGCGGTGCCCGTGGTGCCCGCGGCGCCGGTCGTCCCGCCCGTTCCCGTCGTTCCCGCATCGCTGGTCCCGCGGATCAGCATCTGGTCCACGTCCGAGGAGTCATTGTTCATGTCGCTGCCGTAGCGGATCTGCAGCACGCCGCCGGCGGAGAAGAACCGGGGCAGCGGCGCCGGCAACGTGAACGTGTGCTTCGTCCAGTACCAGCTGGGCGCGAAGCTGTTGTTCCCCAGCGAGACCCACGCGCCCGTCGTCGTGTCCAGCGCCTGCCACGTCCAGATCTGCGACGTGGAGGGCCCCATGTAGTTGACGTCGAGTGACAGCGACGTGAGCGTGCCGGCGGCGATGCCCGCGGGCAGGTTGTAGTTGCAGACGATGTGCGCCGCCGGACCGAGCTCGACATAGCTGGTCCACCCATCAGAGCTGCCGGTGAGCTCGGCCGTCGCGAGCGTCGCCACGGACTGGCTCGACTCGATCTGTCCGCTCGCAATCGAGGTGCACGCGATCGTGAACGGCTGCACCAGCGCCCGCGAGACCTCGGTCCGCGCCCGCCGATCCGCGTCGTCGTCGTCGCACCCGATCGCCGCCAGCGCCACCACGGTCACCCGTACCCAACCGACCCGCCGCCTCGTCTGGTCCACGCCACTTCCCCCGCCCTCGCGCCCGCGCGAAGAAGGACAACAAGCGCCAAAGTAACGCCCGCCGGCCGGCGGTACTATGCGCCGATGCCGCCAACTGAGAAGACCGAGGGCGTCCCCGTTTATCCGGGCGAGAAGGTGCTGCGATCCGAGCCGGCCGTCGCTCATATGCGCGCGGGCGGACGCGGCGGGTCGGCGCTTCAAGGCGTGCTTCACCTGACCGACCAGCGGTTGATCTTCCGGCCCGATGGGGAACCGGCGGCCGGCGGTCCGGGTTATTTTCCGTTCGGCCAGATCGTGGCGACGGCGGTGTTCGCGCCGAAGCTCCTCGGGTTCCTTCCGACTTCGCGGCGCGCGCTGCGCGTCTCGGCCGACTTCCACTTCAAGGGTCAAGAGACATGGTTCGTGCTGGCCGATGCCGACGGCTGGAATACCGCCGTCACGCAGGCGCGGTCGGACGCGCCCACGAACCGGCTCGACCTCGGCCGGTTGCTGAGCGCGGCCGAGGCGGATCCGGGAGCGATCTCGCGCGAAGCATGCGGCGACTTCCTGGCGAACGACCGCGGCTTCCCCGCCGGCTTCTGGCATCCGGAAGACGAGGTCGCGTGCCTGGAGGTGATGGGAGACACGCTGAAACAACTGGGCGCGCCCGACGTGCTGTCCGATCCGGCGCTGCGCGCGGAGCTGCAGCGCGTGGTCAAACTATATTCGCTCGACGACGAAGGCGAGGACAAGGCGCGCCGCCATCAGATCGCGCTCGTCGCGGCGCGCGTCAACGCGACGGTCGGACCGGCCGCGAGCGCCCGCCGCCTGTACCAGTTCGCCGAGGACATCCCGCATTGGGACGCCGATGAGCCGGTTTGGCTGCATCTCTCCACTGAGGAGCGCGCGAGACTGCTGGCCCTCGGGATCGTTCACCCGCTGGCCAGCGGCGAAAACCAGGGAGGATGAGATGACCACGACGCGATTCGTGTGTGCCGTGTCGGGCGCGGCGGCGCTCGCGCTCGCCGCTTGCGGCGGCGGCGGAGGCGGTGGAGGCGGAGGCACGGGGGGCGGCGCCGGCGGCGCCGGTGGCCTTTGCAGCGACGCCCCGGCCTGCGTGGCCGCCCTCTACAACCTGGGGCAAAGCTGCCCGGCGACCGGGGCGTGCACGACGCAGACCGGGCCCGCCACCAACGGCGTCATCGCGACCTGCTTCGCGAACGGCGTGAAGGTCTACACGGACTTCGAGCACGGCATGATCCGGCAGACGAAACCGGACGGCACCACCACCTGCGTCGTCGAAACTTACGGCGCGAGCGCGTCCGATCCCGGCACGCTCGATCTGACGTTCATGGACGCAAACGGGACGGTGATCGCCACCGCGACGTCGAACAGCGCGGGGCAGGTCTTCACCTGCGACGGCCGGACGTACAACCCGGCGGTGCAGTGCCCGTCCGCGGGCGGCAGCGAGCCGACCTGCGCCCCGGGCAGTTGTCAGTGAGGGCGCGCGCCGCGCGCGGCGAACGCGCGCCCTGAGGGTCGCGTGCTCAGGATTTGCGCGGGACCTTCGCGCCCGACCGGCGCGCCTGCGACAGGCCGATCGCGATCGCCTGCTTGCGGCTTGTCACCTTGCGGCCCGACCGCCCGGAGCGCAGCGTGCCGCGCTTGCGCTCGCGCATCGCGGCCCTGACCTTCGTCGACGCCGCCTTCCCGTACCTGCGATGACTGGACCTCGTTGTGGCCATGTGCCCCCTCCCGTTGGTCAACTCGTGATGGCTCGGCCCTGGATCAGCCTCACCACCACCAGCACGACGGCCGCGACGATCAGGATGTGGATGAACCCACCCATCGTGAACGACGTGACCAGCCCCAGCGCCCACAAAGCAAGCAGAACGATCGCAATTGTCCACAGCATGTTTGCCTCCTTGTTGCTCCCACCCCTACCGATCAACGTGTTGCGTGCCGCGCGATTTGCAAGCTCGGCGCCAGCAAACGTCAGCCCCCGACTGACTTTACGAGATCGCACAGGGACGGCAGGCGCCGCGCGCTTCGATCTAGACGGGCGCGGCGGCGTCGGTCTCGCCGGGGATCGCGTCGCGCGGGTTGCCCTCGCGCTTCAGCTGTTCTTGCGTTTCGTCCATCAACGCGCCGATCGCTTCCAGCTGCTCATCGTCGAACAGCTTTTCCACCTTCGGAAACATCTCGCCCTCTTCTTCCTCGACGTGGTGCTCGACGTCCTCCTGCAGCACCTTCACCTTCGCCGCGAATTGATCCTCGCCGCCGTCCATCTCCAGCAGATCGGCGATGACGCGCTTGATCTCCAGGTGTTCCTCGACGGCCTCGAGGAGAATGTCCTCGGTCTGCGCCTTCTTCACGGCAGGGTAGAAATGTTTCTCCTCGATCGTCGCGTGCACGGCGAGCGCGTCCGCAATCTCCTCGAACGCCTTCTGCCGCGGCCCCGCCGACTTGGCGGACTCGAACTGCTTGAAGAGCTTCTCGACCTCGCGGTGCTGCTGCTTCAACATCTTGATCGCGTTCATCACGTCCCTCCTGGTAGTGGCCCGCCCCGTAAGATAGGGACGTACGGTGGCTTTGCTACGCCACCCGCGCGGACGGCGCGTGGCCGAGCTTGGCCGGTGCGCTACTTCGCCGCGGTCGGCAGCACGTGCGCGCGGTTGTCGCTCGCCGATGGTCCCAGCTTGTCGACCAGCTTCTGCGCGGTGTCCCGGTGCTTCTCGAGAACCGGGATGGTCGCGGTCAGCAGCGACTTCAGCTTGGTGTCCTTGGTGGCGTCGCGCGCTTCCTTCGCCTCCGCGACGTCCTTCTTGTGGTCGTCCAGCATGTCCGCCACGAACGTGCGGTCGAACTCGGCGGCCGAAGCGCCCTTCAGGTTGTCCATCGTGTCGGGCATCGGCACGCTCGCCGGCATGTCGATCTTCTCTTCCTTGGCGAGGGCCATGACCTTCTTGTCGGCCGCGGCGTGATCGTTGACCAGCGTCTTGCCGAAGCTCTTCACGTCCTTCGATTGCCCTTTCTCGAGGGCGAGCTTGCCAGCCGCGATCTCCATCTGATTCGAGTGGTGCAGCTTGCTCAACACCTTCGCGGACTCGGCGCTCGCCGCGGTGTCGGCGCCGCGCGCGACGCCGCCGAAGAGGAACGCCGCGGTTCCGAACGACACGATCATCCCGAGCTCTAGCAGCTTCATCGAAGGCCTCCTGGCAAGCGGCGACAACCGCCGCCGCGCCAATCTGCGTCGCCGCATGCGAACGCAAGGGCCCTGACGTCCAGAACGGGAACACTCCCTAAGATAAATCTCGAAGGCGGAACAATAGTGACGGCCGAGGCTGGAGGAGAGTCCGCCTCGGCCGTCCAGGATGTCTGCAGGGCGTGGTTGCAGACGTGAATCAGAGCGAACGGACGTACTGCACGATGTTGTGCTGGTTCGCCGGGCTGAGCGCGTTGAACGCGTTCCGCGACGCCGCTGCCTGGCCGTCGTGGGCACGGACCGCGCACGGCACGTCGCCGCAGCGACCGTCGTGGAGCAGGTGGTTCCTGAAGCGCAGGCCCCAGAGCGGCGCGGTGCGCATGCTGCGCGCTTCGACCACCCCGACGCCCATGGGATTCGCCGGATCGTCGGGCGGCCGGATTCCGATGTTGTCGCCCAGGCTGCCCATGTCGTGAATCAGGAAGTCGGAGAACGGGTTGAACGCGAAGTTCCCCGGAACGCGGACGAACTCCGCGCCGGTGCCGTCGATGTCCACCGACGGCGGATTGGCCGGGGTGCGGAACGTCGTCTGCAGGTGGCAGCCGTTGCAACCGACCTGGCGGAACAGCGGCTCGCCGCGCGTGACGGAGATCTGATCGCTGAAGTCACGCGGCGCGGGCGCGAGCGCCTCCATGAAGGCCGCGAACAGGAAGATGTCGTCCTGGATCTCGGTACGCCCACCGGCACAGCTGCCGACCGCATCGTCGACCTGACGCCACTGGGAGTCGGTGATGGCCGGCGCCCCTCCCGGATTCGGCGCCGTCTGCGGGGGCGCGAGGTCATCGCAGCCCTCGAGGCCCGTTCCCGGAAACGCGTTGGGCGTGTTCTCCAGCGCGAAGACGTTGTTCGACGTGCCGCGGAAGCAGCTCTGCGTGGAGATCGCCATCTCGTTGTTGTAGGCGTCGCCGGAGAACTGCAGCAGCGTCGAGACGCCGGCCTTCCAGCCGAACCGCCCGGCCTTCACGGACGTCAACGACTGGGCAGGGTCACCGGGATTGGGGAAGACCGTGGTGACGTTGACGACCTGGCCGCGGATGGCGGCCGGTTGTGTGGCGGGGATCGCCCGAATGACCGAATCGGGGATGACGTCGATGAGACCGCCGCCGAACACCGGCGTGGTCAAGCGCCCCACGTTATGGACCGTGGCCTGAGGCGGCTCCACCTCCACCGGCACGCAGCAGAGCGTGGGATTGCCCGGCTGGCATCGCCCGCGGCTGCTCGCCGGCAAGTTCGGGTTGTTGAAGTTCCCGACGCTGAACAGCTGGCGCAGCGTCCCGCCCTGCGCGGCGAGCGGATCGAAGATGCCGTTCACGAAACGGCCGAAGCGCCGCTCGATCTGTTCACCTGCGCCGCCCTTGGCGCCGTTGGTGTGGCAGTTACCGCAGGCTCTCTCGTTGAACACCGGACCAACGCCATCCGTTATCTGTTCGACGGCATTGAAGGCGCCGGTCGCCTCTGCCAGCAGCCCGGACGTGACCGTGAGGCCGGGCAGGAAATCACCGAGGGCGGCCTGCTCCGCCTTCGTGACGTCATCGTCCAGTGAACTACACCCCGCCCCGATCGACACCACCGCTACCAAGGCACACACGTTTCCTCGTATCCATCCCATGAGAGCCTCCGCGCAAAAGGGGATCGACGAAACACCGCGCTTACGGTGTGCGCTCGAGATTCTCGGGCGCTCGCCTTTGTTAATGCGATTTACGAAGTTCTGAAATGCGGGGAAGTCCTGGTTTAGGTATTTCCGCCAACGTCATGACGGGCGTTGAGAATGAACGTACCGAGTCGGCGGTACGTTTTGCGGCTCGGTTCCCCGATGTTGGCCAAACGATGACCAGATTCATCGCATGGCCAGGGAAATCCCCGACCGGCAGCGCGTGCCCGTTGGCGGCGTCTCGATCAGCCATCCGGGGCGTGTGATCTACCCGGATCTCGGGCTGACGAAGCTGGACATCGCGCGCTACTACGACGAGGTGGCGGACCGGATGCTCCGGCACGTGACCGGCCGGCCGCTCACGCTGCTTCGCTGCGCCGGACCGATCGACGCCGCCGTGGACAAGGGCGGCTGCACCATGCTGAGACACGGCAAGGCCTGGGGACCGAGCCTGATCCGGCGCGTGCGGATCCGCGAGCTGCACAAGACCGGCGAGTACCTGGTGGCCGACACCGGCGCGGCGCTGGTCGGCCTCGCCCAGATGGGCGTCGTCGAGATTCACACCTGGAACGCGCGCGCCGAGACGGCGTACGAACACGATCGCGTCGTCGTCGATCTCGATCCCGGCCCCGAGGTGGCGTGGGCCGACGTCGTCGACGCGGCGAAACACGTGCGACAGATGCTGGCCGACGTGCGCCTGAAGTCGTGGGTGAAGACGACGGGAGGCAAGGGCCTGCACGTGGTCGCCCCGATCCAGCCCACGGACGTGGACGCGTGCCTGAACTTCGCGCGCGGCTTCGCGGCCGCGCTGGTCCGCGATGCGCCCGCGCGCTTCACCATCGCGAACGTCAAGGCGGGGCGCGAACGCCAGATCCTGATCGACGTCCTCCGCAACAACCGCACGAACACGTCGGTGGCGGCGTACTCGCTGCGCGCGCGGCCGGGCGCGCCGGTGTCGTTTCCCGTCGCCTGGGACGACCTCACCCCGCGCCTGCGGCCGGCGGCCTTCACGCTGGCGAGCATCCGCGCACGGACGCGGCGCGACCCCGATGCGTGGTCCGACTACTGGACGGCGCGCCAGCGCCTTCCCGCGCTGCGCCCGCAGTCGTGACCGCCCGCAGCTCGGCCGCTCCCGCGGGCGCAACGCGCATTCGGCCTTAGGTTCGAACGGGGAGGTGCGGGGATGGCCGGGAAGAAGAACTGGGCAACGGGTTTCGCTCTTGCGGCTGCGTTCGCCTACGCCGCCGCGAAGGCGGTGGGGCGCGCGCGACAGGCGGACCTGCGGGGCGAGGTCGCCGTCGTCGTCGGCGGAAGCCGGGGCCTCGGCCTGATGATCGCGCGCGAGCTCGCCGCGGCCGGGTGTCGTCTGGTGATCGGCGCGCGTGACCTGGACCAGCTTCGCGTCGCGCAGCGCGATCTCGAGGCGCGCGGCGCGGAGGTGCTGATCTGGCAGTGCGACGTCGGCAACCGGCGGGACATCGATCTGCTCGTCGCGGAGGCGGGCGAGCGTTTCGGCCGGATCGACATCCTGGTGAACGTCGCCGGCTTGATCCAGGTCGGCCCCGCGGAATCGATGACGATCGACAACTTTCGCGACGCGTTCGCGGTCAATTTCTGGGGACCGCTGCACGCGATGGACGCCGTGATCGCGCAGATGCAGGAGCGCCGCCACGGCCGCATCGTCAATATCACGTCGATCGGCGGCGAGCTGCCCGTCCCTCACCTGCTGCCGTACGTGTGCGCGAAGGCCGCCGCGATGGCCCTGTCGGACGGCCTCGGCGCCGAGCTGGAGAAGGACGGCATCCGCGTGACGACCGTCGTTCCGGGGTTGATGCGGACGGGATCGTTCCCGCACGCGTTCTTCAAGGGGAACGCGACGCGCGAGATGAACTGGTTCCGCGCGCTGGCGACCAACCCGATCACGGCGATGTCGGCGCGGCGCGCGGCGCGCCGGATCGTCGCCGCGATGGCCCGGGGCGAACCGCAGCTGGTCCTGACGGTCTCGGCCAAGCTGGGCCGGGTGGCGGTGGCGGTGCTGCCGGGGTTCGTGCGGCGGCTGTTCGCGCTGGGCAACCGGCTGCTGTCCAGCGGCGAGCGGGATCGCGCGAAGCGCGAGCGCACGGGCCGCGAGCTGCTCGAGGCGGCGCAACCGGGGTGACGCCCGCCCTACCGGCCGGGCCGCCGGTCGTTACATTGGCCGCAGGTCGAGCAGATGAGAAAGCGCGGCGGGCGAAGCGGTGCACGGAGCGGTGCACGGAGCGGTGCACGGAGCGGTGCACAAAGCGCTGCGCGAAGCCGTGCACGAAGCCGCGGCCGAACGGTGCAATTCGCGGTCATCGGGCAGGGATATTTCGCGCAGGCGGCGGTGTTGCCGGCATTCCAGCAGGCGCCCGGCTGCGAGCTGCGCGCGATCTTCTCGCAGGACGCGAGCAAGCTGCGCGCGCTGAAGGGGAAGTACGGCGTGGCGGCGGCGCTGGAATACGACCAGTACGACGACTATCTGCGCTCGGGTGAGGTCGACGCGATCTACATCGCGCTGCCCAACGACATGCATCCCGAATACACCATCCGCGCGGCGCGGGCCGGCGTCCACGTGCTGTGCGAGAAGCCGCTGGCGACCAACAGCTACGACGGCGAACGCATGATCACCGCGTGCGCGGACAACGGGGTCAAGCTGATGGTCGCGTATCGGTTGCACTTCGAGGGCGCGACGCTTCACGCGATCGAGCGCGCCCAGCGGGGCGACATCGGGCGGCCGCGGTTCTTCTCCTCGACGTTCGCGATGCAGGTCCAGGACGACAACATCCGGACGCGGCGCGCGCGCGGCGGCGGACCGCTGCTGGACCTGGGCATCTACTGCGTGAACGCCGCGCGTTCGATCTTCCGCGCCGAGCCGACCGAGGTCGTCGCGATGAGCGCGACCGCGCGCGGGGATCGCCGGTTCAAGGAGATCGACGAACAGGTGACGGCCGTGCTGCGTTTCCCCGGGCAGCGGCTGGCGCAGCTCACCTGCAGCTTCGGCGCCTACGATCATTCGGCTTTCAAGGTCGTCGGCGAGAAGGGTCGGATCACCCTCGATCCCGCCTACGAGCATTCGAGCGCGCTCACCGTCGAGATGGACGTCGCCAACCGGCGCTTGCAGCGCAGGCGATTTCCGAAACGCGATCAGGTCGCCGCCGAGCTGATCGCGTTCGCCGACTGCATCCGGGAAAACCGTGACCCGGAGCCGTCCGGAGAGGAAGGCCTCGCGGATCTGTACGCGCTGGAGGCGATCCAGCGCGCGACGGAGAGCCACCGCATGGAGGTGGTCACGGCGATCTCGCGTCGCGCCCGGCCGTCGAAGGCGCAGGCGATCCGACGCAAGCCGCACGGGATGCCCGAGCTGGTGCACGCCCAGCCGCCCGCACGGGACTAATCAGGCGATGGCACGACGATAGACCGCCGGGCTCTGGTGCTGGAAGCGGCGGAACACCTTTCCAAAGTGGTTCGCGTTCGCGAAGCCCCACTCGCTGGCGATCTGCTTCAGCGGCGCGCGCGTCGCGACCAGCATCCGCGCCGCCTCGCGGATGCGGACCTCGGTCATGAAGCGGGCGGGTGACAGGCCGGTGCGCGACCGGAAGTCGTGCGTGAAGTGGCTGCGGCTCATCCCCCGTTCGGCGGCCAGCGTGCTGACGTCGATCGCCTGGCGCGGGTTCGCGAGCACGCGGGTCCGCAGCGCGTCGAGCAGACGCTCGCGCTCGCCCTCCGGATCGCGCAGCTCCTGGGCGGTGCGCTCGTAGGCCAGCGTGAATTCGAACAGCGCCAGCTCGACCTCGAAGCGATCGCGGAAGTCCTTGCGGAACGCGCCGCGCACCAGGCGCGTGGCGATCGCGGCGAGCGCGCTCTGCGGCTGCAACTGCAGCACCGGTCCGGTCGCCGCCACCTGTCGGGCGATGCGGCGGATGAGGTACGGGTGGTAGATGCCGAACCAGCCGAACGTCCAGCCGGGCGATTCCGGCGGCAGGTAGTAGCGATGGCGCGACGGCACCACCGCGAAGAACGCCGCCCCGGGCGGCAGCTTCACGGACGCCCGGCCGTAGAGCTCGAACTGGCCCCAGCCCGCCAGCGTGAACTGGAAGAAGACCAGCGGGTGATCGTGCCGCGCGAGGCGCTTCATGCCGTCCCAGTAGTAGGCGGCGGGTTCCGTACGCGTCTCGACGCTGCCGAAGTAGGCGTTCCGGGGCGTCCACCAGGTCGGCCCCTCCCCCGTTTGCCGCGACGCCTCGACCAGCTGGCGAAGGCGGCCGGCCCACGCGCGCGACGGTTCGGGCCCCGGGCCGCGCCCGGCGACCACCTGCGAGGTCTGCGCCTCCAGCGAGCGGCGGCGCCACAGCGCCAGCTGCGACGGCGGCCGGGCAGGCACGCGGCGTTGCGTCACCACGCCCGGACGATAGCCCGAACCGGTATTTTCACAAATAGACCTTTAATCGAACAATTGAACGGCGTGCCCGGCAAATTCAAAGGATGTATTCAGATCGACGGGCGCGGTCCGCGTTGCACAAACAGACCCAAGTGGCCCTGCCCGCGCGATTTGTGAGCCGCACCGCCCGCCTGACTTCGCCTTCAGACGTCCGCAAGCAGGAGCACCGATGCTGGCAATGTTGACGCGAACAAGGACGTCCCGCCGCGGCGCCGCCGCCGTTTTCGCCGCGGCGATGTGCGTGTGCGGCACCGCGGCCGCGCAGACGACCATCTCCATTTCAATGACGGCGCCGCCCGCCGCGCCGCGCCTGCAGGGACCGTTCAGCTTCGGCGCCCGCCCGTCGACCCCGCTGCTGTCCGCGATCCCGGCGACCGGACAGACGCCGCTGACGTTCGCCGCGACCGGGCTCCCCGCCGGCGTGACGATCGCGGCGGCGACCGGGATCCTGTCGGGAACGACGCCCGCCGCGGGCTCGTATCCGATCGCCGTGACGGTGACGAACAGCGCGGGCAGCGCCAGCGCGACGTACACGCTGGTCGCCGGCAACACGCTGGCGCTGACGCCGCCGATGGGCTGGAACAGCTACGACTCGTTCGGCGCCAGTGTCACCGAGCAAGAGATGATCGACGAGGCGACGGCGGTGAAGAAGTCCCTGCAGCCGTTCGGCTGGAACACCGTCGTCGTCGACTACCGCTGGTACGACTCCGGCGAGCCCATCGATGCGAACGGCCGCTACCTGCCCGTGACCAGCAAGTACCCTTCAGCGACGGGGAGTAACGGGTTCAAGCCGCTCGCCGACAAGATCCACGCGATCGGCTTGCAGTTCGGCATCCACATCATGCGCGGCGTGCCCCGCAAGTCATACGACGCGCAGAGCCCGATCGCCGGGTCGACGTACACGGCGCGCGACGCCGGGAACAACGGCGATCCGTGTCCCTGGGACACGCATATGTGGGGCGTCCGGGGCGACACCGCCGCGGGCCAGGCCTGGTACGACGCGCTGTTCGCGCAGTACGCGTCGTGGGGAATCGACTTCGTGAAGATCGACGACATGCTGAACAACAACACGCGCGTCTATCACCAGGCGGAGGCCGACGCCATCCGCCGGGCGATCGACAAGAGCGGCCGCGCGATCGTGCTCAGCTTCTCGCCGGGTCCGGATGATCCGTCGTGGCTGCCGAATTCGTCGGCCAACCTCAACACCAACGCCAACATGTGGCGCGTCGTGAACGATTTCTGGGACACGGGTGACGGGCCGCTGTGCGACCTCAACTGTGCGTGGACGGCGATTCGCACCTGGGGAAACGTCAGTGGGTTGACGCCCGGGCACTGGCCCGACGCGGACATGCTGCCGCTCGGCTATCTCGGTCCGCGCAAGGAGTGGACGGGCGGCAACCACCAGACGAACTTCACCAAGAACGAGCAGGTCACGGTCATGTCGCTGTGGACCATGCTGCCGTCGCCGCTGATCCTGGGCGGCAACCCGATGCGCCTCGACGGCGACGCGTGGACGACGGCGCTGCTGACCAACGAGGAAGTGCTGGCGGTGAATCAGGACGTGCTGGGCGCGCGCGGCAAGCGCATGGCGTCGGGCTCCAACGACATCTGGGTGCGCGATCTCAGCGGCGGCCGCAAGGCGGTGGCGCTGTTCAACCGCGGCACGACGGACGCGACGATGACGGCGACGTTCTCGCAGCTGGGCGTCACGGGGACGCCCGCGATCCGCGATCTGTGGCGGCGGGCTGACGTCACCGGCATGACGACGGGATTGTCGGTGAGCGTGCCGGGCGGCGCGGCTCTGATGTACACGCTGACGCCGCCGGGAACCGGCGGTACAGGCGGCACCGGAGGCGCGGGCGGCGCGGGAGGCCGCGGCGGCACGGGCGGCGCCGCGGGCAGCGCCGGCGGGACGACCGGTGCCGGAGGACGCGGAGGCACCACCGGTGCGGCGGG
>Ga0070673_100000862_pt1 | contig 17032 bp, 16 predicted proteins | sample KBSM23metaG_FD_65342 | JGI IMG/M metagenome (GOLD analysis project Ga0070673, IMG submission 65342) | Miscanthus rhizosphere microbial communities from Kellogg Biological Station, Michigan, USA - KBS M2-3 metaG | ecosystem: Host-associated > Plants > Roots > Rhizosphere > Soil ... | reverse complement strand
GCGCTCAAGCTGCCAACATCGCCATCGTTGGTCAGTGCGACGCCGCCATCGTAGGCCACGATCGACACAACCGGCCCGTCGCTGACTTGCCGAACAAGGTCGTAGTGATTGACGTCGATACATTCGATATTGTGCTGCGATCCCCACACCTTGCGCTTGATCTGATCCTTCATGTCGGCGTCACCCTCGACAGTGCCGAGCCCGCCGAAGTTCGTCGTGCCGAGATATTGGTTGACCAACAGCGGCTTGTCCAAATCCTTCAATCGGTCATGGATGATGATGTCGAATTGCTGCAGCGCGTTGGTCGATACCAATTGCTCGACCGGACCGACGAACCGGGTCACACGTTGCGCAAACGGTTGCGTTCTGCCGGTCAGGCTCATGATGGTCACAGCCCGAAAGGCCAAATCCTTCCAATCATCTATGAACTCTTCGAACCCGCCGGGCGCGCCGTTGATAACCGACACATTGCCAAACCCAACTTCGGATTGACCGCCGGTCGTGCCACCGCTGACGCCGTCGCTATTGCCGAACATCGATCGCTCGATCCGGCCGACCGACTCTAGCCGCGAGCGATAATACTGGTTGGCCGGAACATCGTTCGGCCCCGAGCTTATGCCGTGCGTCGACACGTAAAGCTTGCTGGCCGAGACGCCATCATGCACGTCGAACTCGACGAGAAAGATCACGCGACTTTCTTTTCGCCTCGCCGCGCACGCTGCAGCTTGTTCGCCTCTTCAATCGGCTTGGAGATGATCCCGGCCGCCTGCAACTCGGTTTCGATCATTGCCCTGATCCCGAACATGATCGAGCGTTCCATTTTGGCGATGGCCGCAACGATGCCGCCACCGTTGTCATTGCCAGCCGTGAAGATGGACGCCGGCATGACGCCCGTTTGATTGAAGCCCGCAAGCCATGGATTGTTGCGCGCGATTGGCTCGCGGACCACGAACTCGCCCGGCGTCAGCATGCCGTGGACACTGTCGCGGCCAGAAACGCCGCCGGTGATGTAGCCGCCCAGCGCGTGATTGCTGCCGGGTGCCCAAGAGGAAATTGAGCCCGTGTTGGTATTGATAGACGAGAGGTGTGTGATAGCGGTTGAATTCGATGAGGCCGACGATCCAACCGAACCTCTGATCGCGTCCAACTGTACGCCAAGGGCGTTGATCGCATTAATAATGCCGTTCGTTCCAACGTTAATGGCCGCCAAAGTTTGATTTTGCGTCTGTAGTGACGCAGCAGCCGACGCTGTCGACGATGCCGTGGCAGACGTTTGTGTTATGATGCTTGAAAGATTATTGACCGCTTGCGTCAGGGTATTAAGAGCTTGTGACGTATTCGATTGGATCGGGCTGAGATTGTCGGTATCTTGATTAATGCCGGACGTGTTGTTGTTGATACCGTTCGTGTTCGTCGTGGTGCTCGCTGCGGACGCCTTGATCAATTCGAGTTTGTCGAGCGAACCGGAATTGTCGAGATCAAGACGAGTAAACATATCGTGCAGCGCAAAGTCGGACGCCATGCCGCTAAGGCCGGTCTTGAATTCGTTGAAGTCCAACAGACCGTTGACGTTGGTGTCCAGGGTATTGAACAGCGGCAACAGCGCGGTTGCGATTGCGCTCGCGTTTCCGCTGTTGACGGCGGTCTGCAAGGCGCTGAATTGAGCGGTCAACGTCGCGGTCTGCGATGTGACCGACGCGGTGACGTTGTCGATCGGGGTCTTCAATCCGTCGACGATGAATTGCTCGGCGCTGATCTGCCCCGGCAAGCCCTGCAACTGAGAGATGATGCTGCTAATGATGGCTTGGCCTGCCGCCGACGAACCGTAATAGGCGGTAGCGGCATCAATGACGTCCTGCGCGTTTTGCGTCAGACCCGTCAGCGCATCGCGGTTGCCACCAATGGCCAACGCCTTTTGCGTCGCGAATGACGATTGCGCCGATGCCAGCCGCGCAGATGGCGATAGTGGTGACTGCGATCCAGCCATGAAATGCTGAATCCATTGCGCGATATTCTGCAGTGCGCCGGTGACGAACTTCGTCGCCTCGTCGATAGCGCGTTGGCGCTCCTCTGCGGCCTGCTGCGCCTTGCGCAGTTCCTCGTCACGCGCTCGCTGCGCCTCTTCCGCCGCCTTGTCCTGCGCATCCTTCTGCGCCTGCAATTGCTGCTGATTGTAATCGTCGATGATGTTGAGGCGTTCCTGCTGTTGCGCCGCCTCTAGCGATGCCAGCGCCTGCCCGCCCTTGGCGATCTCTGCCTCGCGTTCCCGCTGCGCCTGCAAGTCAAAGCGCGCCAATTGATCCTGTAGCGAGTTGCTGCGATGGATCGCGTTGAACAGACGATCGGAGTTGGCCTGAATCGTGCTCGCAATTTCCTCGACCGAACGCTTGGCCACTTCGGCCACTTCCTCGACCGCCTTGGAAAATTCCTTCAAGCCTGCGTCGGCGAGGCCGAGTTGGTCCACAAGCTTGTCGAACGACTCGCCGGCCAATTGATTCTCATCGACAATTTTCTGCGCGGATCGCACATAGAATTCGTCGATCAGTCCAGTCTGGATTCCCAATGCTGCTGCGTCGGCGCGCATTTGGGTGACCTTTTTGGTAAGGTCTTCGGCTTGATTGATCCATTCGCCGCCGGTCAGTTCGTTCACTTGCCGGGTAAGCTCATCCATGAAGCTGCCGCGCAGCGCCTCAAGCGCAACGTTGAGCTTGTCGTTGATCGCCGTGGCAGCATCTTCGGCGCTAAGACCAAGCTGCACCAGCGCTTCCGGTAACGCAGCGGCCTTGGCATTCAGATCGGCGAGCTTCTGGCCGATGTCAGACAGCGGTTCTGCGGTATCGGCCATCGCCAACACGGCATCGCGCGCGGCTGTGTTCAATGCGATGTAGGCGTCTGTTTGGTCCGATAGCGTTCGACCCGCAAATTCTTGGATCGAGGCATTGAGGCTTTCGAATTGATCCATCAGCTTCGCGACCGACGCCTTTGCGTCGGCAATCGGCCCGGTCGCGCCGAACTCGCTGATCAACCCCGGTAGGTTAGTCGCAAACTCATTCAGCAGGCGATTGAGACCTGCGCTCAGCGTCGCGCCGAGCGCCGCATTACCTGCCGCGTCATTGGCGGCCTTTGCCGCCGCAAACAACGGCTCAGATTGCTTGAATAGCGCCTCGATCTGCGTCGTCAACTCGCCGATCTTGAAGCCCGCCGCTGCGCGATTGAACGCCTCAACTTCATCGCTCATTCCGGCCCAAGCATCCTTGGCGCGCTGCAGTTCCTCGGCCGCCTTGGCCTGCGCCTCCTGCTGTTTTCTCGCCTCTTTGTCATCGCCCTGACCAAACAACTTGCCGATCAGGCTAACGCCAATGCCGATGCCTGCGGTGGCAAGCCCGCCGCCCATGTCGCCGAACAATCCACCAAGGGACGGCAGCATGTCGGAAATGCCCTTGCTGATGCTTTTGCCGAAATCCTTCAGGCCAACATTGATCATTTGATCGCCGAGACTTTTGATGGCCTTGCCCAAAGCCTCGGTCGCGGTCGCGCCGTCGAGCATGGAACTGATCAACGTATGGCCGAAGCTTGAGACGGCTTGCTCAATCTCGGAGTAATCGACCTTCAATTCTTTCAGTTTGGTCGCATGCTCGCCCACATTCGCGATGAGTGCTGCTTCCTCCCCTTTCGAAACCGACACGCCTTTTAGGCGCGCAAGCTCGATCTCGTTGCGCTTCAACTGTTGCTTTTGTTCAAGGGTGGCGAGATCGCCCAGAATTCGGATGTGATCGTTCTCAAGTTGTAATCGCTTCTCCTGCGCCTTGACTTCCTCCAAAGTCGTGACCGCATTCTTTTTATTGAGATCGATCGTTTTTTCCTTTCCGGTGTTGACCGTGTTGTAAAACTTCTCGGCATCCTCGGTACTGAACTGCGTGCCAATGCCAGCCCCGAGCGCCTGTCTGCCAAGCTCCGCTTCACTCCTGAATCTGAGTTGCTGTTTCGTTAAAAACTCACTTGCCTTGTCAATCATAGTGCCAAGGAAACTCGCGGCCGTCAGAACGGCGGATTGCGCATTGGTTTTGAAGTTTGTCCACGCCGCCGTCCATGCCTCATCGAATGCCCGCGCTTTCAACGCCAACTGTTCCTCGTTGGCGGTGATCTTGCTCATGCTATTTTGGAGGTCTTGCATCCCCTTGGGACCAAGCTCCAACAGGCGAATCCATTCCGCTGTTGGGGGCACTCCCGCGGCCATCGCAATCGAGACTTTCTCGGCGCCGCTCTGCGCCTTCGACATCAATGTTGAGACTTGCTCCAGAGATTTCGTGACGTCACCCGCTGCCATTCCATTGTGTCGGAACAGATCGGCGAGATTACCGAGGCCCTTTTGGGCCAGATCGACTTGCGTCGAGAACGACTCCATCCCCGAGGTAAACGACTTCATATCGACGCCCTTCACCTGAGCCGCAGCTTGCAAATCGCGCAGCTTGGCAATTGGAACGTCAATGCGTTGCGACAGATCGAGAAACTGCTTCGCCGTCTCCGACCACGATTGAAAGATCAAGACTCCGGCCGCAGCTAGTGCGGTGCCGCCGACAACCAATGCCCGCATCGGCGTGATCATGCCGAGCATCTGTTTCGCGAAGCCACCCATCGAAACGCCGGATGAGGTGAACACGTCGGAGATTTGCGAACCCTGTTGAATCGCAACCGTCCACGCGCTTTGACCGGACGCAAGCGATACGCCGACGTCTTGGATTTGCCGGCCCAAGTTGACCAATTCGAACCGGGCGAGCTTGTTGACGTTCGTGTATTTATCGGTGTTGGCGGCGGCCTTCCCGAGATTGTCGTTGGCTGCCGTTGCCGCGCGCCCGGCATCCGACATGCCGCGTACAAGGTTGGCGTTTGCCATGGTGCTTTCGGACATGCGCTTGGTAATGTCTGACATGGCGGAAGCCGTCTTGCCGTACTGCTGCGCCGCTGCGGCCATCAGTTCGTTCGCGCGCTCTTGCGTCACCAATCCTTGAGCCTGCGCGCGCTCAAGCGTTTGCGTGACCCTGGCCATTTGCTCTTGCGACTTGAACGTCTCATCGAGTTGCCGCTGTAGTCGCTGGTAGGCGCGCTCGACACCTAGCGTTGCCTTTTCCTGACTGACCGACGCCGTCGTAACTTGATCGCCAGCGGCGGCAAGCCCCTGCAACTGACTCGTAGATTCCTGCACGCCCTCGGTCTTGGACCGGATCGTCAGAGTACGAATGAGGTTCGTGCTTGTGGCCATCAATGAACCTTCTGCTTGCGCTGCTTTTTGTTTGCTCGCGCAGCCCTGGATTTGATCATTTCCATGACCGCCCTGGTGCGCTCCGGGTCATCCGCCGACGCGACCAAGCCTTTGTCGTCTGGTTTCTTGCTGCTGGAAAGCGAAGTATATTCGTTGTCCATCAGTCTGATGATGCGATAGAAGGCGTCGAACTCATCGCCGGTGATGGCAAACTCTTTTGCATATGCCTTGATTGCCGAACGCGGGATCGGCCCGATGCCCATGCCGATTTGCCGCTCGCTACTCAAGTCGCTGAATGCTTGCCAGTGGAACTGGTTCTGCGGCCAGATTTCCGGCTGTTCATGGAACCATGGGGGCGGCTCGATACCGCGCTCGATTTTCTCTAAGACGCCTTCAACTTGCGGCCCCCATCGGTGGTGCCAGACGAGAGCCTTAATAAGTTTCCCGCGTCTTCCTCCACGTCTTCCTTGCTTTGCTCGCCGACCCAATTCGCCGCCCACGACACCGCCTCACGGAAGCGTCGATAGTCGGGATCGGTCATAAGCTTTTTGGCCGTCTCAAGGGTGTACGGAAGCGGCTGGCCGTCGTCGCCGTCCAACCCGTCCCAATCAAGCAACGACGTGTTGATCAGGCATTTGGTGGTGATGTCGTCGGAGTCGTCCGGCTCCAGTTGGCCCAACATCCTTCGCTTGCGCGGGATTGCTTGGATCAGCTTTTGCTGCAGACGCCGCCAATCCTTGTTGTTTGCACCACGCACCTTGAGCCGCAGACCTTCCATGTCTGGAATGTTGTCGACCCATGCACCTTCCTCTGCGCGGCCAGCATCGACCGCGACGTCTTTGAGTTTCATGTATCCTCCTTATTGGCCTTGACCTTGACCTTCGCCTTTAGACCGAGTGCGAGAGATCGGTGAAGATTTCGGAATTGATACCGACATTGTAGGTGTTGCGGATGACGTTGTCGTTGGTGCCGACGTTTTTCCGCCTCGACTGCACAAGGCCTCGGAAGTATTGGACCGAATCCTGATAGTTTGCGGTCGGCGCGTCCGGCAGAATGACCTTGAACGCATAGTTGAAGTTGGTTTGCTCTGCCGCTTCCATCGCGGCCTGACCAACATCGGTTGGATCGTGCGCGACGGTGATGGTCATTTGGCCGGCGTCGCGAGCGCCCTTGGCGTGCTGCGTGCGCGCGTCACCAAGCGCGGCAAAAGTAACGTCGCTCGACTGATCGCCATATTCGCCGACGCTTTCCACATTCCTGATTTCAGTCCAATTCGACATCGCTGCGAATTCGGCCAAGCTGTCAGCCTCTTGAGTCGTGACCGACGCCCCGATGAAAACTTGCGTACCGGATGCCGTGACGAATGCCATCGCCGTTTCTCCTATATCGCCGTGGTTGCGGGTTCAAACGCTAAGAGGTTCGTACACGGCAGACACGAACTCGTAGCGATAGGGGACAATGATCGAGTACATGACCCAATTGCCTTCCTCGATAGTGTCGTCGATGACGGGTCCGTCCGGCACGAACGTTTCGATGCCGTCGAACTTCACCGCGCGAAACATCCATTTCAGTTCATCGGACCATGCGAGGCCCTGCGCCGAACCGACGCCGCGCACGACGTTGAGCACGATGCGGATCGCGCCTTCCTCAAAGAAGGTCCGGCCAAGCGCGGGGCGAATGCCGTTGACAACGGGATACTGCACGACGACGAACGACTCGACGCCTTCCGGCGGCTCCCCCGCCGTGTCGTAAGGAACGATCGGCGACGCCGTCCAATTGGACATCAACCGCGCCTCGACCGCGTCCGCTACAACCTTGCTAGGCATGGCTCATTTCGTCGTTACCGATATTGCTGGATTGCGCTCGCCACCGGGGAGAGTCGCAAACGTGAAGTTGCTGCGCGCGATATTGCCGAAGCGGCGCTGCGCCAAAGATGCGACCGCTTGATAGACGCCATCAGGCGCTTGCGATGACAGTCCGCGCTCGATCTTGCGAGCGTATGGGACGGTGTTCACGAACACGTATTGCTCGGCAATCGGAATAAGTTCGTCGATTTGTTCGACGTGCCTCCCATCGGCAAACAACTCATGCGACCTTTTATAGAGACCGCTCTTGACCGGAGAAAACGTGGTCAACTGCTGCGAAATCCAGATCAGCACTTCCGTTACAAATTCGAACTCGGCAACGATGACGCCGGTGGGCTGCACCGATTCCAATGGCGCACCCAGCTTGCCGTCGACGAATACTTTGTAAGGCGGCACCTTGCCGAGGATGCTCGCATTGAGCGCCTTCGCGTCGTCGATCTCTTCCTCGGCGAACGCCGCAAGCAGTTCGGACGCATCCTCGGCGTCGAGCCCGCCAACGAGGACGTCAACGTCTCTAGTGAGCGGCTGCAGCCGGATTGTGACAGGCATCCAGCGCCCGCTCAAAGGGCATTTGCGGGAAGCACGTCAGCGCCGAGTCCGGCGTGCAGTTGATGATCAGCGTGCCGCGCGCTTTGAATTTGTCGGCGACGCGCTCGATGTCTTGGCGCCAAATCGCCATTTCGTTTTTGCCGGGATTGCGCAGCCCGATGCGGATGCAATGCGGCGGATGCCAATGCACGCCACCCCTCGGATGCATCTCAAACCCGACCAGCAGGATCGGGTTGGCCTGCAGCTTTTCGGCGATATAGATCGCCCGCAACCCCGAGGTGGCGCCGTTCGAGACAAAGTAGTCGAGCCCAAAGGTCTTCATGGCGTGCGGCGATGAGGTGACGCGCCGGCCGGCGAACTGCGGCAAGCCCCCATTATCGACCCACCACACCCCATCCATGGCGAACAGGACATCGGCCCATGGCGCCAGCCGCCAGGACTCGTTGACCGCCACGACACGGGCACGCCCCCTGGCAAGCTCCAGGGGGGCGCTGGCTGCGCTAGGACCGGACCCGACCACAATGGCGGCTTGGCCTTTCCAGCTAACCACGGGCCTGCATTTCAAGCGCTATCAGCACGCCCTGAACCCGCCGCGTCGAGTCATCGACCGCGACGATCTGGAGTTCCTTGCCACGCACCACAACCTTGTCCGACGTCACGATCGGCAGGGTTAGCGTTTGCGGCGGGCTGTCAGTTGTCGGCTCGGTGATGTCATCCGCCAGAACGATGAACTTGCGATCGCCCTGCTGAATGGTTCCGACCAACTCGTTAGGCGAATACCCCACGACGCGGGCGAGCACCGTCCGGTCGATCTTCGGGCGATTGGTGCCGGTGCCGGTGTAGCGCCGGATGGTCACGATCTCGCCGACCGCCGCGAGTTGCGCCCGGTAATCGGCCTTGATCTGGTTCGGGGTCATGCGACGGCATGCACCTTGTAGCGCGCGATCAGCGTTTGGACTTCCGGCGGCATCCCGCCGCCCTGAGCGACACCACCTACCCAATAATCGTAGGTTGAGACGCCCGGAATGGCGACGCCCTTGATCAACGGATCGCGCGTCCGGGCGAAGTAGTTTTGTTTGACGAGCAAGAGGCAGGCTTGCTCAAGATCGAAGGGCAAGGTCGTCAGCAACTCGTAGCCGGCGGTATAGGTGACGACAATGCGTCCACCGTTCCAAGCGATCCGCGCGTCACCGGACGCTCGAAACAGCAAGCCGTTGGTGGCGAAATCATACTGATCGGCCGACAAATCTTGATTGGATTCCGTCAGCGACACGATCTCCGTGACCGGGAAGCGCGACAAGATCAGCGCCTCGTCGCAGGAGCGCCAGCCGAGATTGAAATGATCCGCAACCGTTTCCTGCGCCAGCGTGCGGCCACATGCCGATGCGATCGCCTGCGACGATTGCGTGATCTTGGTTTGCAGCCACTCATCGTTCTCGGTGTCGGTGATCCCCAATTCCATCTTGACCGTTGCGAGCACAGTCAGGTCGATCGACGCAGCCGGCGTCACGACAACAGTCTTGTAAGGCACTGCGGACATTTCACGGCACCACGTTAGGAGTTCCGTCGTCGTATCTTTTTTTCGCGGGCAGGATGGATGTCGTGCCGGTCGACGGATCGACCCATGGCCAAGTGTTGGACCCAAAGAATGCGGGCTTGCTGGTCAGGTACATTGAATTCGGAATGGTGAATGTGCTCGGCGTCGTATGCCATTTCTGGCTGCTGGTCAGCCAGTCCCAATTGCCGTCGCGGATGAGAGAACTGAGCGTCAAAGCATCCGGGTTGCATGACCAGCGCTCGGGATCATAACCAACGCGCCAGATGGCCGGGGACGCGGACCAAGTGGTTCCGTTCGTCCATCCCGAAGTGGGAAACCCGACGCAGTGCTCACCAGCGCCGTCGCAGCCCATGCGGGCATCGGTGTAGACCCACCCGGACATTTGCCCGGAGCGGCCCAGCACGTTGCCTACATAGGACATGTAATAGGAGAACATTGCGCCGCCGCCGCAGCGCATATTGCTTTCCACCGTAGCCGCGATGCTCGCGCGCTTCCCGCTCAACCAGTTGCGGAAAAACGCCACATAAATCGAATTGCCGTGGGTGTAGTCAGAATCAGCGTTCCAGGAATAATTACCTTCAAACAAAACGTGGTGCGGGCCAGCCATGTGCGAGGCATTGATGCCGCATTCCTGCCATTTAGCGTAATCCGCATTCGTAGTATCGTCCCCATAATAAAAATCCCAACCATCATCAGTGTAATTATAACCAAACACCGAACCGGCACCCGCCGCACGGGCAACCATCATCTTGCAGTAGTCCCTGATGATGTTGTTCTCGACAAGTATCTCGGACGAACCTCGTTGTACGCTAATGGCATAACTTTCAGCCGCTGGTGTAGGTTGAGCAGAAGTGTGGATGTAGGAATCCCTGATCTCACAGCGGAAGCAATCGCTCATCCCTATGCCGTTAGAACAGCAAGTGTCGATCTCAACGTTTTTGACCCAACAATAAGCAGCGCAGCCAAAGGAAATTCCTCCACCGCCAGCACGATAAAACCTGATGTTCTCAATCCCGGAATCCCTGATGTGAATGCTGTCTCCCCAGCCCTGTCCATTCGAGTAGCGCGTCACTTGCGCGGTGTGAGATGTGCGGTAGGTGATGGTCAATGGCGATGTGAACGTGATCGTGTTGCCAACAATGCTCGCGATCTCTTTGATCTCACAATTCATGCGACCATCGGTATAGCTTCCGGTGGCGACATTCACTGGCTCACCACGCGAAAACCATCCGAAGGAATCGGGCGGATCGTCCTGAAATGTTTGAGTAGGATTGTGCCAGTTCATAACGATACGATCACCGGCGTAAACCGTCACCGTTCCTTCCGTGCCATTGGTGTTATTATTCAAGAAACCGGGCGGCGTCGGGACGAATGACGGCACCGTCAATTCATCGACCAACACACATTGGCCAACCGTGAAGATCGATGCGTCTGACACGGTTACCGACATGGCACCTTTAACGCCATCAGCCGTCAGGTTCTTGGTGCTGCCAGGAAGATAGGTGGTTTGATCATGGTTATCGATCTGAGCGTAGCGGCTTGGGGCAACTATCATTATCGGGCAGTTTTCCGCCCCGCTCTGGTCGGCTGGCGTGTTGAGTGTTGTCCCTGGAATGGTCGTGCCGAGTCGAAGCGCCGCAGCCCCGGTCCTATCGAACAGAATGGTCGTAGAGTTCGGGCCAGCACCGCGTAATGTGATCCCGCTCTTGTTGAGCATCAGCGGAACCTGTAATTGCTGCAGCCGGAACGTTCCGGCACTCAATTGCACTGCCTGCCCTGATGGGCAATTGGCTATTGCCGTCTGAATGGCGTTGGTGTCGTCACCGCCGCTTGGATTGACCGTGGTGAAGGTGGGCCGCCCGGTTGGAATGCCGCCGACCGACATCCTCCCCGGATTCCAGGCGTAGTCGCGATCCGCCGGGATGACAAGCCCCGGCGAGTCGGGCGAGATCGGCGGCGAGTCAGGCGCCACCGGGGGCGCGCTATAAAGCATCAATCCCATGGTCTATCCATCACGGCGCTGGCTTCACAGAAATCGCGATGATGGCAACATCGGCGCAGCCGGTGCCCGTGGCGGCCCCGACGGTCGTATTGCCAGACGGTAGGGCAGTGGCCCATGCGGCGTCAGAGAAGTTGAAGTCTTGAGCCACCTGCGAAAGCAGCGTCGCGTTAGACCAAGAATCTATCGTGGCTTCGGTAGCCGCTGCCGCAAGGCTAATGCCAACGAAAGCAACGATGAGATCGCCAGAGAGGGCGGTGATCGTTCCCGTATTGACCGGAAGTGCAGTAGCCTGTCCGCCGCCATTCCCACGAACGGGGCTCGACGTGTCGACGTCTTTGAGGAAGATGATGGAAAAGACCGTACTGCGATCTGTCGATGATGTGCCGACCCAATCCCATTTCCATGTTTTGCCCGTTCCGGTGTCGGGCAGCGGTAGATAAAACATTGCGGCGTTGTGGTTGGCGGCGGTCGTATCAGCCCTTGGCGTAGACTGGACGGGGACCATTGCAGTGTCCACGCCCCCCTTTGTGAAGGTCATCGCCCCGTCACTGAAATAATTATTCGTGAAACCCTTCCAGCCTGAGATGCATCCAACCGCCATTGTCGCGTTTGCTGGCACGTTAATCGCAGTGCTCACCGTGCCTGCGTTGTCTAAGCCGGTGCCGCCCGGATAGAACGTCTGCAAAGAGCCAGCGATGTACGACGGCGGCGTAGCGGCGGCGGCGCTGGTTGTCGCTGTCGCAACTCGCCCCCCGGGCCCGCGCGCCATCCCATTCACGGCGCGCACGCGCACCCAATACTGCGTTGAGCCCGACAGCGAACCGATAATCTTGTTGGTCGCGAGCGTGGTCCAAGCGCCAAACCCTGCCACCGCAGACGTCGACGAAATCTGATACTCGTAGGAACGGGCGCCGGGAACCGGCAGGAATGACAGCGTCAACTGCGCCGTCCCGCCGGTCGCGGCAAGATCGTAAGCCTTGCCGCTCAGGAACAGTTTGGGGACCAACTCTAGCATTTACGATCGAATGCCCTTGATACGGAAATTGAGCGTGTCCGCGCTGACAGGCGTCGGCGCGTTTGTGATCTTGATCAAGAAACGCAGGTTCGCAGAACCGACGCAGCGATAGCCGATGTTGACGCCGGTAACGTGCGCTTTCGCTTGACCTTCCTTCACGATTAGCGAGAACGGTATCCGCCCAAGCTCTAGCAGAGCATCGGCGTCGGTCAGGGTGAAAGCTGCGTTGTCATTGATGGCTGTCACAGCGCCGTCGAAAATGACTAGCTCGCCGTCATACTGTGTCGCACCGGCACACACCACCATTAGGTCGGTGATCATGCCGCCACCGCCGGACACGCCAGCGGCATTCGTGAACGTGAAGCCGCCGGTTGTCGGCGCACTCGTCGAGTTGGCAAAAGCATCGTTCGCCGTATAAGCCGTCGTATCAGCCGGCCGCGTGACGATGGTCGAGCAATCGAGAACGCTCGCGACTTGGCTCGAGTCGAGGATGGTGCGCAGCGTGCGCGAGCCGCCGGTGCCGGAACCAAGGTCGAGTGCGGTCGTACCGAGAGCCGTTGCAATCGCCCGCAACGCGGCCTTGATCGATGTCGTGGCAGAGGCAGCATCCGCCTGCGCGCCGAGCACCGCAACCGCCGGGTCGTCGGAAGCGAGGGTAGCCCTTTGAGTGGCCGATGTGACAGCGCCGGCCCCACCAATCCACTGCGCGGTATCTTGGAAAAAGCGCAGCGTGCGCGAGCCGGCAGTACCAGTACCAAGGTCGAGCGCGGTGATACCGAGCGCTGTAGAAATGCCCTTTAGCTTTGCAGAGATCGAGCCAGTGAGCGACGCCGCGTCTGCATTCAGGCCGAATGGATCAGCCGGCACAGTCAGAACGTCCACATCGCCAATGTTGTTCGTCCCAGCGGGTAGTACCGGCAAGGTGAGAACGTCCACGTCGCCGATATTATTGGTGCTCGCCGGAAGGGCCGCGCTGATTTGAACTGCGAACGTCCCCGCATTGGTTACAGCATGTGAGGGGACGCTGGCCAGCGATACGGGGAGTACAGTGCCGCTACCGTCGACCTTAAGCCCGCCGCCAGCGCCGAGCGCGGTGGGCAGGGCCGTGGCCATCGACCTAAGCTTGGCCGAAATAGAACCGCTTGCGGAAGCCGCGTCCGCATTCGTACCGAACGGATCGGCGGGAACGGTCAGGACATCGACGTCGCCGATATTGTTCGTGCCAGCCGCGAGAGCCGGCAAGGTGAGAACGTCAACGTTGCCGATGTTGTTGTCCCCGGCGGCAATAGAAGCAACACCAACATTGCCGATGTTGTTTGCGCCAGCAGGCAATGCCGGCAAGCTAAGGACATCGACGTCGCCGATATTATTCGTGCCGGCCGGAAGGGCGGCCAATGAGACAGGTAACACCGTCCCGCTGCCATCGACCTTGATCCCGCCACCAGCGCCAAGCGCCGCTGGCAACGCGGCGGCTATGGCAGTGAGGACGGCAAGGTCTTCGGTCGACAGCACGCTGGACGCGGAGTCGGCCGCAGCCTGTCTTCCGCTGTTGAGCGTGTTGACGGTCTTTGCGAGCTGGTCCTTGTCGAGAACACCTAGGGTCGGAAGTGCCATTTGTCAGGCTCCGATGGCTGCGGCGTAACCGCTATTACGCGCGTCAGAAAAATTCATTGATGGGACATACCCGCCGATCGGCGGTGAGTCCGGCGAGATCGGTGGTGAGTCGGGCGCGATCGGCGGCGAGTCCGGCGAGATACCGGTGCGCGGGATCGCCACCATGATCAGCCCGCGCGGAGTTGCAGGACCGTAGGTCATGCTTGCACCCAGTGCTGCCGCACCCACGGCAATTCGGAGAACTGCTTGGGATCGCGCCAGCCGATGAACGAAACCATGCGCGCGTCGGGCGGGAGATCGGTAGTGTCCTTGGGCCAGCCCGGCTTTTGGAAGGCATAGATGCCGCTCGGCCAGCCGACCATCCAGCCGGCTAACTTCGGCGCGCGATACCACAGCCAACCCTGATCGTCCGGGAACTCGTAGCGCGGGATGGCGTCGAGTTTGTCGACGCTGAAATCGCCCCACAACTCGGGATGCGCGTTCTTGCGCAGCATCATGACCGAGCAATTATATGGGCACGGATTTGAGGCATTAGCACCCTTGAGAACCACCAGTGGCTCGGGTCGATCAAACAACGGATCGAGCGGCCCGGTGATAACAACATCCAAGTCCAAACACGCGATGCGGTCATCGATACCCAAAGCCTGTTGCCATGCTGGATCAAACATGCGGAGTCGAGCAAAGCAGCCCTTGAGTTGCGTAAGCGCGATGTCCCAGATGGCATGGCGTTCGATCCCCGTCGAAAGGTGGGCGATGCGATCCGGCTCGGTAAGACAGAGAAACCGGAACGGCTGTTTGATGTGACGGCGCGCAGCACGGTAAAGACGCTCGACATATTCCGGCGTGTACTTGGTTCCCCACAGCCATGTGCAGACGACTAGCGCCACAGAATCCCAAGACCGTTGTCGCGCTTGGTCGGGTCCAGCTTGATCTCTTCGTGCCGGTAGCCGTGCTTGATTTCGTTCCAGACGTGCGGCACCTCGATCTTCCATGATGGTACCGGCCGGTCGCCCAAGTCGTAGGCAATGTCGTGGAAGGCGACCATGCGCGCCATCGGTCCGTAGTTGAGCCAATCCTGACGCACATACGGCTCGGTATGGTTGGCGTCGATCAGCACAAGATCGTATGGCCCGAGCGCGCGCACGTTGGCGACGATCTTCGGGTCGACGCTATCACCAATGAACAGGTGCACCTCGTAACCGTAAGCCTCCTGCAAGTCGCCCACGATCGCCTTGAGTTGCGTGCCGCCCTCAAGATCGACCGACACCGCCCGCGAATGTTTCGGCAGCGCCCGAGTGATCGCCAGAAGCGAACCGCCGTGCCGCGATCCGATCTCAAGGTAGCTGCTAACTTTCTCGCGCTGGATCAAACGAACGAACTCGATCAGTTCGGCGGGGTGTTGCAATGGTCCGCTCTTGGCCGCCATTTATTTCACCGCCATGATTGCCGTGTAATCGATGCGCTCGAACGGCAATGCGCCTTTGAAGTATTCGTCCACTGCCTTACGGGCGCCGAGCCAATGACCGTAGTCGTCGACTATCAAGACGCCGCCGGGAACGACGCGCGGCCACAAGACTTCCAGTTCGATCTTGGTCGACTGATACCAATCGGTATCCAACCGCAGCAGCGCAATTCGTTCGGGCAGGTTGCTCTCATCTAGCAAGGTCTCCTCAACTAATCCTTTGACGAACCGAACCTTGCGGGCATCGAACGTTCCGGTCACGCGCAAATTGTCCGTCACTTCCTCGATCGACACTGCCGACTTGCCTAAACCAACTTTGACGCCGCTGCGGCTCACGTCCCACTCGCTGCGATTGGCCATACCTTCGAACGTATCGAACAGCCAACAGACACGGTCAGGACAGTAAAACCGCGCAAGAATGATATTGCCGCCACGCCACACCCCGCACTCGACAACATCGCCCTCGACGCCCTTGATCTCGATGCGCTGGCACGCTTTAGCCATCGCAGCCAATCGCTCGGACGACGATTTCGTGTACGGCCGAACCCAATCAAGATGCGACCACTTTGCTAGAACCGACGCCATATCGCGGCGGGATGGCCGATGCCGCCTATTTCCGAGGTGTGGATGCGCTTGAGCCCAACGGCACCCATGTCGAAATCGAGTTGCGGGATTTCCTCGGGATAGCCGCTCCAACCGAAATACTCGATCGCGCGCCGCCCGAGATTCTGCATCAGCCCCGACACCGCTTCCGGCGTCATCTCCCGCTTGAGCTTGTGCAACACGCCGAGCATCAGAACGATGTCGTAACGCATATTCCCGAACGCCTGATCGAGCGCACCGGCGCCCTTGCTCAGATCGACCGCTTCGAACTTGCTTTGACAATCGCGCACCTCTGCAAACCAGTGCTGCGCCGCGGCCATACCGGGACCGTAGATGTCGCAACCGTGGACAAGCTTCGCGCCGTTCAATGCGAAGTCATATAGAGTATGAGCCCGGTTGCAGCCCACATCGAGAACGCTACGATTACGAGCACGAAGCAACAAATCACTGAGACCGTCCCATCGGACGTCATGCAGCCCTTTGACGACCCGTCTGATCGGATTCTTGTCATCCATAAGTCCCGCCTTTAGCGCGTCGTCCTGCCAGCGTTTAGACATGGCTCATCACATCATCAACGCTGATCCGGTCGAGCGCTTTTCGACAATGATGGCACGCTGACAGCGTGCCGCACGCCTCATCGGTGCCGCCGGTCAGATTGACGTGCATCGTGTAGCCAGTGACTTGCGGCGGAATGAAACCGCCGAACAAGACAACAGCGGGAACGTTGAGCGCCGCCGCCGCGTGATGCAGCCCGCCTTCCGGCAGAACCGCGGCCTTGGCCTTGGACAGCGCCGCCATCGCATCCCGAAACGTCGGTGTGACGATCGTTCTAACATCCTTCAAGCGATCGCGGCCGTGGCTGAATTGCACAACATCGTGGCCAGCCGCGCGCAGCCGATCGGCGACCTCTTGATATCGATCGAGGCCCCAAGCCTTGTTGACGGCCACTGACTTGTGCCACGGCACGTTGGGTTCGATCAGGATGAAGTCTTGGCCAACCGTCTTCGCGAATTGCTTTTCGTATGGCGAGAAATAAATTTCGCCGGGCGCGGGCACAAATTCGTAATTCCACAGCCATCGAGTCCGCGACTTGTTCAAGCTGTT
>Ga0070673_100000861_pt1 | contig 17035 bp, 14 predicted proteins | sample KBSM23metaG_FD_65342 | JGI IMG/M metagenome (GOLD analysis project Ga0070673, IMG submission 65342) | Miscanthus rhizosphere microbial communities from Kellogg Biological Station, Michigan, USA - KBS M2-3 metaG | ecosystem: Host-associated > Plants > Roots > Rhizosphere > Soil ... | reverse complement strand
GCCGGCAGCGAATGCGTCGGCTGCCACGCGACGCTGGATCCGATGCGCCAGTTCTGGGCCAACCAGATGGACTACAACGACCGCAACGACTTCCAGGCGGCCAGCCGCAACAACCCCGGCAACCCGCGGCCGAGCGGCACGCTGGTCGACGAGTTCGCGTTCGGCGACATGCGCGCCACCGGGTCCAGCATGGCGGACTTCGGCGGCTACCTCGCCCAGGTGAGCGACGGGTCGGGGCTGCCCCGCTTCGGCATCTCCGTGGTGCAGCAGCTCTGCTTCTACGCGAACTCCACGCCGTGCAGCGAGAGCGACCCCGAGTTCCGGCGCGTCGTGGGCGCCTTCAAGGACAGCACCTTCAACTACGCGGCGCTGATGAAGGAGTTCTTCTCGTCGCCGATCGTCACGGGCGCCGCGGCGACGGGCAGCTTCGCGGCGGGCGAGGTTCCCATCAGCATCGCGCGCCGCGACCACGTGTGCGCGTCTCTGGCCAACCGCCTGGGCAAGCCCGACATCTGCGCGCAGTCGGTGGCCCTGCCCAGCAGCGCGCAGACCTCCACCGCGCGCATCGCGGCCAGCGTCGCGGCGGACGCGTTCAGCCGCGGCGCGCAGTCGCCCGTCACCCCGACCGAGCCGACAATGTTCTACCGGGCCGCGACGGAGATGCTGTGCGAGAACATCGCGACCCAGGTGGTGGACGCGGCGTCAGGCGCTGTCTACACCAGCACGGACATCCCGGCGGCGATCAACGCCATGGTGGAGACGGTGATGGGCTACCCGCCCAGCCACCCGCTGCACGCCCAGGCCGCGCAGATCCTGATGGATCACCAGACCGCCGCGGCCGCGGGCGCCAGCGGATCTTCGTCGAGCAAGGCAACCACCGGCCTGCGGTCGGCATTCGCGCTGGCGTGCGAATCGCCCCGGGCCCTCGGCATCGGACTCTAAAGGAGGCACGTCGATGACTATGCGAATTTCCCGACGGCAAGGTCTCCTGGGGTTGTTCGGCGGCTCGCTGGGCCTCAAGGCGTTCGTCACCGGCCTGCCCGCCTGGTACCTGCTGAACCCACGGCGCGCGACCGCGCAGGATCTGCAGTGCGCGATCACGGCGAAGCAGAACCTGCAGTACCTGATCCTGAGCGTCTCCAGCAACGGCGACCCGCTGAACTGCAACGTGCCGGGCACGTACGAGGCGACGACGATCATCCACCCGACGCAGACCGAGGTCGAACAGGTCCCGGTGACGCTGGGCGGTCAGACCTACGGCGCCGCGCTGCCCTGGGCCGATCCGTCGGTCATGAGCCCGACCGACATGGCGATGGGCGTCGCGACGCCGGCCACCGGCCAGCTCACGTCGGCGGTGCTGGCGCGGACGGCGTTCTTCCACCACCGCACCGGCACCACCGTCCACGGCGACCAGCCCAAGGTGATGAAGCTGCTGGGAGACATGAGCGGAGGCGAGATGGTGGTGTCGGCGTTCGCGAAGCACCTCTCCACCTGCTTCGGCACGGTGCAGGCGGCGCCCATCTCGGTCGGCGCGCGCGGCAACTCGAGCGAGCTGGTCAGCTTCGCGGGACGCACGCTGCCGTCCATCTCGCCGACGCAGCTCAAGCAGCTGCTGACCGGCTCCAAGAACGATCCGCTGGTGAAGGCCCGCGCGCTGCGCGACCAGGCGTTGAACCAGCTGAACCAGATGGCGAAGGACGACGGCAGCCCCGTCCAGAAGCAGTTCCTCGACAAGCTGGCCACCAGCCAGACGCAGGTGCGCGCGCTGGCCGATCAGCTGTCCACCACGCTGGCGGCGATCACCGCCGACGACGTCAATGGCCAGGCGCTGGCGGCGGCGGCGCTGATCTCGGCGAACGTCACGCCCGTCATCACCATTCACCTCAGCTTCGGCGGCGACAACCACACCGACGCCAACCTGCAGGCCGAGGCCGACCAGCACGTGAGCGGCGTTCGCGGCATCCAGACGGTGATGAACGCGCTGGGGACGCTGACCGATTCTGCCGGCGTCAGCCTGACGGAGCGGGTCACGTTCGCGACGCTGAACGTGTTCGGCCGCAACCTCAACGGCATCCAGAAGGTCACCGACCGCACCGGCCGCGATCACTACGGCAATCACTCGGTGATGGTGATGATCGGCAAGAACGTGAAGCCGGGCGTGATCGGCGGCGTCGTGGCGGCGACGAACGGCACCTACTCGGCCGGCGACATCGACTCGGCCACGGGCGGGGTGGTGACCGGGGGCGACATCAGTGCGGCGAAGAGCCAGGCCGCGGCCGTGCGCACGCTGGGCGCGGCGCTCGGTATTCCCGACTCCGTCGCGGCCGGCGACTACACCGCCGGCGCGGGCGGCAAGGTCGTCACCGGCGCCCTCGCGAACCTGCCTTCGTCCTAACTCGCCGGCTACCTATCGCCGGGGCGCCTTCTCGCCGCTGTACTCGGTCGCCGTGGCGCCCCGTATCCTTTGGGACCGCCGTATCCCTTCGTCCGACGAGCGCAAGGCAAGCGGACGGGCGCCGTGGTTCTAAGCGGCCGCCGATCGATCGGGATCGATCGGGATCGCGCGGGTTAGACTCGACGGCCGACAATGATTGCCCGGGCGTCGATCCTCACTGCGGTGTTCGTGAGCGCATGCGCCGCGGCGCCGGCGTTCCCGCCGGCGGGGGCGACGGGGCCGACGTCCGGCGCCACCGAAGCGGCGCCGGCGCCGCAATACGTGACGGCGCCGCGGCCGGACGGGGTCGTCGGTGGTGCGCGCGCGGCGCTGCTCGCGAAGAAAATCCGCGAAGCGCTGCACGCGCGCGGCGACCAGAGCGAGCCCGACGGCGCGCTGGCCGCCGCGGCCATCTGGCTGGCCGGACAGCGTTCCGCGGCGGTCAGCGAGCGCGGCATCCGCGAGATCGCGCTGCGTGCCGGCTTCCCCGGCGCGGTCGCGACCGCCGCCGCGTTCCCGATCGACGGCGGCGACGACCTCTGGCGCAGCGCGCTCGGCGACGTCGCCAGCAATCTCCCCATCACGCGCTACGGCGTGCACGTCACGCCCGACGGAGTCGCGACCGTCGTGCTCGGCCGGATGGAGGCGAGCCTGGATCCGTTCCCGCGACGCTTCCGTCCCGGCGAGGCGTGCCGGCTGCGCGGCGAGGTCGCCGCCCGCTACGATCGCGCGCGCGTTTACCTGACCCGCCCCGACGGCAAGGTCGAGGAACGTCCGTTTCCGGGCCGCAAGGTCGATGTGTCGCTGCCCCTGTCCGGGCCGGGCAAGTTCCAGCTGGAGGTGATGGGCGACGGCGCCAGCGGGCCCGTGCTGCTCGCCAACGTTCCGATCTATGTCGGCGTCGACGAGCCCGCCTGGCCGTCCGCGGTGCCGCCGTCCGACGACGTCCGGCCGACCGCGCCCGCCGACGCCGAGACGCGGATGCTCACGCTGCTCAACGACGTCCGGCGGGCGGCGGGGCTTCCGCCGCTGACCCGCGATCCCGAGCTGCGCGCGGTCGCGATCGGGCACACCGACGACATGATGTCCGGGCGCTTCTTCGGCCACGTCTCGCCCACGACGGGCACGGTCGAGAATCGGTTGCAGCGCGCGGGCGTCGTGGTGTCGCTTTGCGGCGAGAACGTCGCGCAGGCGGACAGCGCCGACGGCGCGCACCGCGTTCTGATGGACAGCCCCGCCCACCGGGCCAACATGCTGGGCGCGAAGTTCACGCACGTCGGGATCGGCGTCGGCGTCCGCCCGGGCGAGGCGGGCGATCTGCTGGCGACCCTGGTGTTCGCGCGCCGGCCCCCTCCCCCGGCCACGCCCGTGACGCCCGCGGTGGCGACCACATTCGTCTCGTCGCTGCGGCGCGCGAAGAGCGCCGGGCCGATCCGCGTGGATCCCGTGCTGCAAAAGGCGGCCGAGGCCGGGATAGCGGCTCTGAAGGGCGACGCGCCGGTTTCGCCCGACAAGGCGATCTCCGCGGCGCATGACGCCCTGGTCCGGGAATCGCAGCGCCTCCACGTCGGCCACCACGCGATCTGCATCGAGCTGGCCCAGGTCCTCGAGCTGGACGAGCTCGAGCAGGATCACATCCTGCTGCAGCAGCGGCCGATGACCGTGGGCCTCGCGACGGCGACCAGGCAGATCGGACAGGCCGTGAAGATCTTCGTGCTGGTGGTGGCCGAAGGCGCGACGTGCCAGTGAACCGGCGCGCGGCTCGACCATGCGGCGTGATGGCAACGCGGGCGCATATCGGGTAGAGGTACGGCTCGCGCATGGGTCTCGCGCCGGCGTCATCGTACCTGCCCCCGCCCGTCCCGACGGCGGGCGCCCGCGGTATCCCGCCCCTGCCGCTGCTGACGCTGCTCAACTACTTCAACTACATGGACCGTCAGGTCGTCTACGGGATGAGCGACAAGATCTCGGAGACGTTCCACCTCAGCCAGTTCCAGTTCGGCTGGCTCGCCTTCGTCAACCTGATCGTGTTTGCGTTCGCGTCGTTGATCTCGGGCCCCATCGCCGACCGGATCGGCCCGCGCAAGGTCATCTTCGCCGGCGTCGTGCTGTGGAGCGCCGCCACCATCGGTTCGGCGCTCTCGCACTCGTTCTCGATGTTGCTCATCTGCCGCGCGATCGTCGGCGTCGGCGAAGGCGCCTACGGCCCCAGCGCGAACGCGCTGCTGTGCGCGGCGGCGCCGCCCGAGAAGCGCGGCCGCGCCCTGGGCATCTACAACGTCGGCATGGCGTTCGGTGCGACCAGCGGTCTGGTCATGGGCACCGTGCTGGCCTCGAAGATGGACTGGCACATGGTGTTCTGGATCGCCGGCGGGCCGTCGATCCTGCTCGCGGTCAGCGCGGCGTTCGTGGCCGCGCCGGCCCGTCTCGAGCACCCGACGAAAATGCCCGCGCGCGCCTACATCTTCGCGCCCACCTACATGATTGCGCTGTTCGGCGGCATCCTGTCGACGTTCGGCGCGAGCGCGCTGGTGGTCTGGTCGAAATCGCTCATCATCGGGGAGCGCGGCCTGTCCATCGCGGTCGGCAGCGTCTACATGGCCGGCGTCGGATTGGTGTGCGGCATCGGCGGCGTCGTCGCGGGCGGCTACTTCGGAGACGCGTTGACCAAGCGCGGTGGGCGCGGCGGTCACGCGCGCGCCATCGGGCTGTCGCTGATCGCGGCGATCCCGTTCGGCGTCGCGTCGCTGCTGATCACGAACCATCCAGTGTTCATGGTGCTGACCGCCGTCGCCGTCTTCCTGCTGTCCGTGTACAACGGACCGGCGGCCGCCGTGATCGACGAGCTGGGACCGCCGCAATTCGCCGCCACGCTGCAGGCGTTCGCGATGTTCTGGGTCCACGTCCTCGGCAACGCGCCGGCCGGATCCGCCGTTGGCTGGATCGCCGACCGGACCCATAGCGTCGCGCTCGGCCTTCAGGCCGCGATCGCGGCGTTCGCCATCGCCGGCGTCCTGTTCATGATCGTCGCGCGGCGCCAGCGCCGGGAGACCGTCGCGTGACCACGACGCAGCAGTACTACGATCGCTTCTCGGAGACGTACGACAACGAGCGCCACCGGGGCTACCACAAGCTGATCGACGAGCTGGAGCTGGACCTGGTGCGGCGGTACGGCGCCGGCAAGGACGTGTTCGAGGCGGGGTGCGGGACGGGGCTCTTGCTGCGCGAGGCCGCCGGCGTGGCCCGGTCAGCCGTGGGGCTGGACCTGTCGCGCGGGATGCTCGCGCCGGCGCGTGCGCGCGGCCTGACCGTCGTGCAGGGATCGCTGACCGATGTCCCGCTGCCGTCGGAGTCGTTCGACCTCGTCTACAGCATGAAGGTGCTCGCGCACGTGCCGCCCATCGAACGCGCCGTGGCCGAGCTGGCCCGTCTGGTCCGTCCAGGCGGCCACCTGCTGCTGGAGTTCTACAACCCGTTCTCGCTGCGCTTCCTGGCGAAGTGGCTGGGCGGACCGGGGCGCATCCACGGCGACGGCACCGACGAGAGCCACGTCTACACGCGCTTCGATCGCCTCTCGCAAGCGCGATCATACCTGCCCCCCGGGCTCGAGCTGGTGGCGGTGCGTGGCGTGCGCGTGGTGACGCCCGTGTCGCACGTGTTCGCGTGGCGGCCCCTGGGCAAGCTGTTCACCTGGGCCGAGCGCGCCGCCTGCGACGCGCCGCTGTTGCGAAATCTCGGAGGCTTCCTGATTCTGGTCGCCCGCAAGTCAGGCGAGGCACGATGAGCGGCCTCCGTTTCCGGGTCCCACCCAAGGGCTCACTCAAGCCCAACGACCACGAAAAAGATCCGATCGCGTACTACTACCATCCCTGGATCGGATGGCTTTTCCGCCACCGATTGCAGATGGGCCTGAACCTGCTGCCCAGCGGCGGCGACCGCGTCCTCGAGGTGGGCGTCGGCAGCGGCGTGCTGGTTCCGACCCTGACCGCGCGCTACCGCGAGTACACGGGAACGGATCTGCTGCTGGCGCCCGGACTCGACAGCCTGGTCGCGCCCACATGCAAAGCGAATTTCATGCGCGCCGACCTGCTGGCGAACGACCTGCCCGCCGATCACTTCGACGTGGTGGTCTGCTTCTCCGTGCTCGAGCACATCGCCGACTGCAGCGGCGCCGCGCGCGGCCTCGCCCGCGCCCTCGCGCCGGGCGGCACGCTGGTCTGCGGCTACCCGATGGTCAACCACCTGATGACGCGCGCGTTCGACATGATCGGCTACCGGCAGATCGACGACGACCACGTCAGCAAGCCGTCCAAGATCGCCGCCGCCCTCGCCGAGGTCCTCCAGCCCGTCGGCCGCACCGCGTTCCCGCCGGCCTCGCCCGTCCCGGCCGCGCTGTATCAGTGCACCGCCTGGACGAAACCGGCCTAGGACGTCGTCGGGCGTCGGCGCAGCTCGCGGTTGCGGTCGATCCACCAGGCCCAGACGGGGAACAGCCAACCCGTGATCCCGAGGTATTTGATCGCGTCGGCGCTGGGCGGCGGCGGGCCGTACAGGTTCGCCAGGTAAAAGGCCGACAGCAGCACGACCAGCGACCACAGCGCGAAGACGCCGCGGCGGTTCAGCGCGCGGGTGGTACGCACATAGATGGCGACGCCCACGACGAACAGCGCGATCTCGACGGCCATCGTCCCGGCCTTCCAGTTCCACAACCCCAGCCCGACCGAGATCGGACTGCCCGGGTACAGCGGCAGGTCCGGCCGATGCGTCACGTAGTCCAGGACGAAGTGGCTGAACACGCCCACCGCGAGCACCATCGCCCCCCGCGTGTAGCGCGTCGCCGCCCAGAACGCGCTCGCGAACACCGCCGACCAGGCGAGCGACGTCACCAGGCTGTGCGACCAGGGGAAGTCGTGCAGATCCAGCGGCGTGACGACGGTGTTGCCGGGATCGATGCGCACGCTCTCGATGCCAGCGGCCAGGAAGATCGGCCATAGCAGGTCGGCGAACAGCGGCGCCGCCATGAGCACGCCCAGCGAGGCGCGCGGCGCCGCCCGCTTCGCCGCGAATCCCACCGCGAAGTGCCCGATGAACACGACGGAATCTTAGCCGCTTTCGCGCTTGCGCGAATGTGCGGCTACTTTTTCAAACTTTCAGAGCCGTTCGACGACGATGAGCATGCGAAACGCCAGCCAGCGCATCAAGGCCGACGGCAGCCGCGAATCGATCTGATGCCACAGCGACCACAGCGGCCAGGGCAGGAACGGGCCGTGCGAGAACCCGCCCGACGCCGGCAAGCTGAGCCCCGACATGTACTCGACGTTGCGCACCGCCAGCTCCGGAAATGCCTGCGCGAACGCCGAGCTGTTGCGGCCGAAGAGCAACGTCGGGATCGCCTGGTTCGCATCGAAGGGATCGCGCGCGCCGTCGCCCTCGTCCAGCGCCAGCGGGTCCGCGCCCATGCGCACCGGCTCGTCGTGAAACAGCTTGTAGACCGGATACGACACCGGGCTCATGTAGGGCTCGCACATGACGATGCGGCCGCCCGGCACCAGCACGCGCACCGCCTCCTCGAAAAACCGCCGCGGCGACGGGATGTGATGGAGCACGTCGAACAGGACCAGCGCGCCGACGCTGCGGTCGGCGTACGGCAACGCCTCGGCGCTGGCCTCGCCGTCGTGCCAGGGCGCGCGCACCAGATCGGTCAGTTCGAGCTCCGGGATGTACTCGCGCGCGAAGCCCGGCCCCGACCCCAGCTCGACCCAGCGCCCCAGATCGCGCGGCGGAAGCTGCTGGGCGACCCGTCCATACAGTTCGGCGTTCAGGGTGCGCAGCGCGCGGTTCTCCGCCCAGACGCGCCGGTGCCGCTCGAAGCGTTCGAGCGTACGGTCCCGCATCTCGTCGGGCAGCGGCGCGGCGTTCGGCTGCGCGGCGGTCACACGAACTTGATCTTGCGCGCCGCGACCGCCGACATCCGCAGCAGCAACAGGCCGTGGCGCCAGCGATCGATGTTTGTCGTGCCGTAGGTGCGTTCGCGATAGCGCACCGGAATCTCGACGATCTTCAGGTTCAGCCGGGCCGCCCCGAAGATCAGGTCGAAGTCACCGAACGGATCGAAGTCGCCGAAGTACGACCGCGCCGCCGCGATTCGCTCGTAGTCGCGCCGCCACAGCACCTTCGTCCCGCACAGCGTGTCCTTGATCGGCTGCTGCAGCAGGTACGTGAAGATCTGCGAGAAGGCGACGTTCCCCAGCTTGTTGAAGAAGCGCATCGCGCCGGGCTCCATCGGATAGATCATCCGCGTGCCCTGCACGTAGTCCGCCAGGCCGCCCGCGATGACGTCGTAGAAGCCGGGCAGATCCTCGGGCGGAACCGTCAGGTCGGCGTCGAGGATCATCAGGATGTCGCCGGTCGCCTTCGCGAAGCCCAGGCGGACCGCGTCGCCCTTCCCTTTTCCGGTCTGCTGGTAAGCGCTGACCTTCAGCGGCCCGCTGTAACGCTTCATCTCCGTCTGGATCGTCGCCCAGGTGTCGTCGGATGAATGCCCCTCGACGAAGATCACCTCGGTGCCGCTGCCCATCACGGGCGTCCGGGCCAGCGCGGCCGCGACGTTGCCGGCCTCGTTCCGGGTCGGCACGATCACGCTGACGGTCGCCCGGCGCGGCGCCGCCGCCGCGCCCCGGTCGCGCAGGATGTAGATGCGATACAGCGTCACGACGCTCATCCCGGGCGCGCGCACCAGGTAGCGATTCAGCGCCGGCGACAGACCGGGGACCTCCAGCGGCAGCAGCACCCGATCCTCGTAGCGCACCACCTCCAGGCCGACGATGTCGAACAGATTGCGGTAATCCGAGTCCGACAGCCAGTTCGCGATCGGCCCCGGCCGTTTCCACCCGGCCATCTCCGCGACCCGGACGGGGACCTCCCACGCGTAGTTGAACGCCGTCATGTAGATGCGCCCGCCCGGCGCCATCTGGCGTTTCAGCCCCGTGAGCAGCGCCTTGACGTCCATGACGCTGTGGCAGAGGCGATCGCAGACCACCGCGTCCCACGTCCCCGCGGTCGCGGGTTCGATGCGCGCACCCGCATCGGCCGTGATGTCGCCGACCTCGAACCGGATGTCGGGGTGGCGGGCGCGCGCGCGTTCGACCGTGGCGGGCAGGTAGTCGATGCCCATGCGGCGCGTCTGGGGCAACGACGCCAGCAGGTCACCCTCGCCGCACCCGACCTCCAGCACCGACGCGTCCGCCGGGATGATGCGGGCGAAGGTCTCGTTCAGATCGCGGTGCAGGAAGTCGCGCGCCTGCGCGTGCGGCGGCATCTCCTGCGAGCGCGACCAGTAGTCGCGCCAGGCGGCGTCCAGAACGTCCTGCAACTGCCCCGCGGGCGCATCGCTGGCGGCGCCCGCCGACTTGGGATTCGATTTCACTGGCCCCCCGGGTCGCTGTTCGCTCAGTCCTCGGTCGCCAGCGTGTACCGCTGCTTGAAGTTCTGTCCGGGACGAACGTTGATGCTCTCGGTCTGATCGATCTGCATGTCAGGGCGCTTGAACGCCAGCTTGTGCTTGCCGCAGGGAACCTTGTAGTCGACGACCGGCGTGTGCTTGGTCGTGTTCTTCCCGTCGATCCACACCTCTGACCACGGGATCGAGTTGATCGTGATCGAGCAATCGCCGCCGCCGCCCGAGTCGTCCGGGGCGACCGACTTGCGCGGCGCGGGCGTGTCGTCTCCGGCAATCTCGCCGCCACCGCCCGTGTCGTCCGTCGGCTCCTTCACGCGCTTGCGCTTCGGCGTCGGCGGCGGCGACGTGATCCCGCCCGCGCCGCTCCCGGTCGACGTGTTGAGAGCGTTGCCGCCCGGGCTCGTCCCGCCCGCGGGCGCCTTGTGCGCTTGCGACCCGCCACCCGGAGGCGGGGTGGCTCCGCTGGGCGGCGGCGTGACAGGCGCCGGCGGCGGCGATACCGGGGACGGGGGCGGCGTCGCCATCGCCAGCTCCTTGCCGCCTCCTGCGGGCGGTGCCGTCCCCTGCGCGACCTGCTTGCTCCCGCTGCCGCTGCCGCCCGCGGGCGCGCCGCTCGGGACCAGCGTCGCGGCGACCTTGTGGATCTTGCCCGGCTCGATCTCGATCTCCTCGCGCCACGGCTTGAACCGTTCGCTGCGGATCTCCAGCACGTGATGCCCCGGCCCGATGCGCGACGCGCGGAAGTTCGTGTGCGCCTGCTGGCCTGACGCGTCCTTGACCGCGTTGCCGTCCAGCCACACCAGTCCGCCGGCCGGCTCGCTCATCAGCTCGAAGCCCGTATCGGGCGACGGTTCCAGCGCCACCGTGCGCGCCAGCGCCTCGCCGGCCTTCAGCTCGATGCTCTGATCGTTGCGTCCGTACCCGTCGCGCATCACCGTCAGCGTGTAAAGGCCCGGCGCCTTCTCGATCGTCACGGGCGAGTGGTCGCCGATCTTGTTGTTGTCGAGCAAGACCGTCGCGTCACCCGGCGTGGTCGTCAGCTCGATCTTCCCCGGCTTCACGTTGGTCGTGTACCAGTAGACCATCCCGCCGCCGACGATCACGGCGACCGCCGCCAGCACGGCGACGCCGCGACGTGCGGGCCGCCTGGGCGCGATCGTATCGAAGCTTCCGGTGCCGAACGGCGCGCCCGCCGGCTCGTGGAACCGCGGCCGCTGGGCCGGCGGCGCCATCGGCGTCGGGCGGCGCGGTGGCGGCGCCGAATGCGCCGGCGCGACGGCACTGGCCGGAGGAAGGTTCAAACCCGAGCGCCGCAGGCCCGACCGTCCCGGCGGCGGCCCGCCCGGCGGTGGGAGCGTCGGCACCGGACCGGTGACGCGGCCACCCGGCACCGGCAAGCCGGCGGCGGGCGGAACGCCGACCAGCGTGGGCCGGCGCGCGCCCGGCGGCGGCGGCAGCGGACGCGCCAGCGGCGGCGGCGTCATCTTGATGTCCTCGCTCGGCAACGGCGTCAGCGTGATGGGCTTGGGCGTCGTCAGCTCGGGCGGGCGCGCCTGCTCGAGGATGTCGGGGGCGGGCTCGTTCGCGACCGTGCGGTCGTCGTCCTCGAAGAACAGGTCCTCGGCGGCGACCGGCTTGACGTCGTCTTCCTTGTCGAAGATCTGGGTGTCCAGCTCCTCGTCGTCCCAGCCCATCGCCTGGTGAGCGGACCCCGGCTGGCCGCCCTTCGCATTCGGCGGCTGGCTGCTCTTCGCCGCCGCCGGCGGCTTGGAGGGCGCCTTCGCGTTCGTGCCGCCGGGCCGCCCGGCCTGCCCCCCGCCGACGGCGGCGCGCCGCGACACCTCCGCGCCGGCGGCGACCGGAGGCGCGAGCTGCCTGAACTCCTCCAGCTTCGCGTTGTCCTCCTCGATCTCCATCGCGAACGTCTTCTTCATCCACGCCGCGAGGTCCTTGCGCGAGAAGAATTCGCCGACCGAGTACAGGAACGACTGCAGGTCGTCGTGCAGGTCGATGGCGTTCGCGTAGCGGTCTTCCGGATCGCGCGCCAGCGCCTTCAGGACCACCCGCTCCAGCTCCTGGGGGATCTTCTTGTTGTACGAGGAGGGCGGCTGGATCTCGACGTTGCGGACCTTCTCCAGCGTGGAGAAATCGCTCTCGCCGATGAACAGCCTCTCGCCCGTCAGCAGCTCGTAGAGCACGATGCCGACCGCGAAGATGTCGCTGCGCTTGTCGATAGGCAGGCCGCGCACCTGCTCGGGCGACATGTAGCCGAACTTGTTCTTGAGGATGCCCGCCTGGGTCTTCGAGGCCTTGCCCGCCGCCTTGGCGATGCCGAAGTCGATCAACTTGCACTCGCCCTCGTACCCGATCAGCACGTTCTGGGGCGAAATGTCCCGGTGTACAAGATTCAGCTCGCGGCCCTGGGCGTCCCGCTTGTTGTGGGCGTAGTCCAGACCCTCGCACACCTGCATGGTCACGTAGCAGGCCATCGCGATGGGCAGCGACTCGGCCCTGTTTCGCATGCGATCGAAGATCGACCGCAGATCGCGACCGTGGACGTACTCGAGGGCGATGAAGAAGCTTTCGTCGACCTTACCCAGGTCGAAAATCTGGGCGATATTCGCGTGCTGCAGTTGCACGGCGATCTTCGCCTCGTCGATGAACATCGTGATGAACTCTTCGTCCTCCGCGATGTTCGGCAGGATGCGCTTGACGGCCAGCAGGCGCTCGAAGCCCTCCACGCCGAACGTCTTCGCTTTGAAGACTTCGGCCATACCTCCCACGTTGATCCGCTCCAGGAGGTAGTACTTTCCGAACGGGACGGGCTTCTTCAACGCGGTCATATTAGCCGGGATATCAGCTATTTGCAGCTGCGTTTGCGGTTTTTTCCGGGGTTGGGGGGACGGGCCCCGGGGCCGGGGACGGGGACGCCGCCTTCTCGATGTCGATGTACGCCAACGTGGCACCCACCGCTGCGAACGGCGAAGCCACGAACACTGCGAACGGGATCAGGTAAAGGACAGTGGCGCCCACGCCGTATCCGATCGTCAGCCCCGGATTGCGCGCGAGGAACGCCCACTTTGCACCGAAGCTCGCGCCGCGGCGGGCGAGTGGATAATCGAAGCCGTCGTACGCCAGCGACAGGGCGGCCAGCGCGATTCCGATCAGGCTGCCGAGACCGCCGGTGACGGCGGTGAGCCCCAGCCCCACCACCAGCGCGATGCCGTAGAGGACGAGCTTGAGCAGCCCGTGAACCAGCGCGCGCCCCGTCGACGTGAGGAACGGAACGGTGTGCGCCTTGCCCAGCACGTCGCGCTCGACGCGTTCCGAGAGCTGGTCCGAGAACACCGCCAGCAGCAGCGGCTGCGCGATCAGAAACAGCACCACGCCGCCGACGACCGTCATGATGCCGAGGAAGAAGTTGCCCAGGACGGGCGAGCCCGAGACCACCGACGCCAGCTCCTGGCTCCAGTAGCGCCGGGCGGCGAACATCGTGACGGCCGCGAGCCCCACGCTGAGCACCAACGGCACGAGCAGAAAGCGCTTCAGCGGATTCCGGAGGACGTACAGACCGCCGCGGAAGGGCGCGAAGAAACCGCGGAACAACCCCATCGCGGGAGTTTAACCCAGGGTTTGGTGCACGCAGTCACGAAACGATTTTGCGGGCTGACCGATACCCCGGGCCAGGAGGTCCCGATGTCGCACCTGAACCTGAACCTGAACCCGATGTCCGAACCACCCGCGCGCGCCGCAGCCAGCGGGACGGAATCGCGGCTGGAGATCGACGCCACCCGGGCGCGCCAGACCGAACGGCCGGCAGCACCGTTTCGTTCCGTGCTGGCCGGCGGCGTCTCGCTGTTGATGAGCGGCGCCGAGGTCGCCACGCACGTCGTGGGCGGCCCGATCCTGGCGGCCGCGGTTCACGACGCGCGCGCCGGCGCGGCCCAGGCCCTGGCGGGTCCCGGAGCGGGCTCGGCCGCCGCCGGTGCGCCGACGTCCGCTCTGGCGTCCGCCACAACCGGAAATCCCGGCCCGACGAACGTGGAGTCGATGATGCAGCAAGGGGAAATGTCGAATTGGCAGTTGCTTGCGCTGCAACAGCAGGTGCAGCAGGAAAACCAGCGCTTCACGACCGTCTCCAACGTCATGCGCGCCAAGCACGACACGGCGAAGGCCGCCGTTTCGAACATCCGTGCATGACGTGTTAAGGTCGAAACCGCGTGGTAGGGAAGGTCAGCGGCCCAGGTAGCGGCCCTCCGCCGGTCGGCGGACCGGCCGACGAGAAGAGCGAAGGCCCTTCGGGCGCCGGTGGGCCGAAGTTTGCCGACAAGCTCGCGGCGACCGACCCGAGCAAGCGCGCGGGCGATCCGGCCGCGGTCGCGGCCGCGCGCAGCCTGACGGCGGACGTCGCAGCCGAGCTTGCCGCCGGGCGCATCGACGCCAAGGCGGCGCTGGATCGCGTGATCGAACGCGTCGTCGACAAGCAGGTCGGCCCCGGCGCCCCCGCCGCCGTGCGCGAGAAGGTGCGCGCGGCGCTGGAGAGCGCGGTCGCGGACGATCCCGTGCTGGGCGACAAGATCAGATCGCTGGCTTCGAACGGGCGGTGATTACGGGGCCGCGTCGCCGGCCGGGACGCGTTCGGTCCGCTTCGCGGCGATGGCGTCGCGCACCTGCGGTGGCAGGAACACCGCGTCGGTATCGAAGCCGACCAGAGCGTCGATCAACATCGCGGCGCGTTCGGCGGGCGGCGTCTTGCGATCGATGATCACCCACCACGCGCCCTTGACCTTGCACAGGCCCCCGCCCCCGGCGGCGTCGCCGGTCATCGTGTCGTAGCGAACCTGGACGCCGAGCTGTGCGGCGGCCTGCTCCAGTGCTTCCGTCATCTGTTCGGGCTTCATCAGCGGTCGTTATTCCTTGTGCTGGTCCTCGTCGCGGTCGGAGGTCCGTTCATGCTTACCGGTTTCCCGCCCCGAGGCCAAATTTTCCTGCGCGGACCGGTCGAGGTCGATGATCTGGGCGCCGCCCACGTAGCTTTTCGTTTCGTAGCGCGTCAGGCCGCCGAGCTTGCGGACGATCGCGGCCATCCGATCCGCCTCGTCGAGGATCGTCTTCACGGCCGTGACGTGCGCCTCCGCCGACGGATCCAGCTTGCGCAGCAGCACCTGGGCGTAGCCCATCACGGAGGTCAGCGGCTGGTTGAGCTCGTGCGCGGCGGCGCCCGCCAGCTCCATCGCCACCACCTGCTTCTCCGAGACGGCCAGCTTCTCCTGCGCCGAGGCGAGCCGCTGTTCCATGTGCAGGCGCTCGCGCAGGTCGGAGAAGATGCCGACGGTCGCGATCTCGCGCCCCTCGTCGTCGAGCACCAGCGCCGCGGAAATCTGCACCGGAACCTGCTGGCCGTCCGCGGTGATGAGGTGCCGGCGCACCGGTTCCAGGCGGCCGCCGCCGCCGTGCTCGGCCGAACGGATGAGCCGCATGACCTCGCGCGCGATGCCGGGCGGGTAAAGCTTCCGCACCGACATGCGGCCGATGACCTCGCTGGCCCGGTAACCGCAGATGCGCTCCGCGCCCTGATTGAACAGCAAGACCGTGCCGCGCATGTTGGCGGCGATGATTCCGTCGACGGTGGAGTTCAGGATCCGGTTGAGGAATTCGCTGGTGCGCCGCAGCTCGCGATCCAGCTCGCGCGCCAGCGTGACGTCGCGGAACGAGAAGATCGCCGTGTCGTGCTCGGACAGAATTCCGATCGACGCGACCGAGACGGTGATGCGGTCGCCCGACGTCGTCACCAGCTCGAGATCGAAGTTGTCGACGGGCTCGCCGGCGACCGCGCGCCCGATCTGGCGTTCCAGCGTGGCGCGGAACTGCTCGGGGACGATCTGCACGATCGGTTTTCCGGCCAGACCGTCGCGCGCGTAGCCCGTCACCTCCTCGGCGGCGCGATTGAGATACAGGACGGCGCCGGAGCCGTCGAGCACGACGATGCCGTCGGAGGCGCTGTCAATGAAGTCGCGGTAACGCTCGATGGCGCGCACGCGGCTGGTCTCGCGCAGGTCGTGCTGCGTGATGCGCCGGGTGCGCTCGCGGATCGGGTCCAGCGCGCGCGCGCCGCGCAGCACGACGCCCAGCAACGAGGCCGCCATCCGTCCCAGGCCGGCGACGGACTCGGCGGTCGCGGCGGCGCCGTCGCCGATGAAGCGGGCGAGCAGCGCGCCCGCGGGCTTGCGTCCGATGATCACCGGGTAGACGACCGAGACTTCGGACTTGGCGTCGCCGCCGCCGGTGATCGTCACCTCGCCGATCTCCAGCGCGCGGCGAATGTGCGGGTACTGGGCCAGCGCGTAGCGCATGCGGCCCGTGTCCAGCTCGTCGCTGTCGGCGACCAGGTAGACGAACTCGGGATCGTTGAGGAGCGCGAGCAAGCTGACCGATTCCGCGCCCAGCGCGACCGCGACGTGCTCGGCGGCCGCGTGCAGCTGGCTTTCGCCGGTTCCGACCGCCAGCACCTGCGCCGCCTTGACCAGGGTGTCGAGCGCGGACTGGTCCTCCGCGCTCACGAGCGCTTGCCCCGCGCGGCCAGCCAGCTCGACGCCGCCACGGCGGCGGCCGCCACGACCTCGCGCACCGGAACGCGGGCGCGCGCCGCCAGCCGCCGGCAATCATCGAACTCCGGATGCGCGCCCAGCACCTCGCCGTCGAGGGCCGCCAGCTTCGCGCGCACATCACCGTAGCGCGTCGCCACCTTGATGAACGAGCGCGCGAGGACGACGCGTTCCAGCCGGCGCCGGCGCAGGCCCAGCGTGGTCGAATTGCGGAAGAACGCGCGCTCGACCGCGGGCGCCGCGTCGGCGGTCGCCAGCGCCGACACCTGCAGCGCGGGACGCCCCTTCTTCATCAGGATCGGCGCCGACCAGACGTCCACCGCGCCGGCCTCCGCCAGCGCGTCGAACAGCGGCGCGACCAGCTCGCCGCTCATGTCGTCGATGTTCGCCTCCAGCAACAGCACCTCGGGGGCGGCGGCCACGTCGGGCTCGCCCAGCGGCTCGCCCACGACGGCGCGCAACACGTTCGGACGATCGTGCAGCTGTTTCGTCCCCGCGCCGTAGCCCGTCGCGCGCACCGCCATCGGCGGCAGCGCC
>Ga0070673_100000857_pt1 | contig 17053 bp, 12 predicted proteins | sample KBSM23metaG_FD_65342 | JGI IMG/M metagenome (GOLD analysis project Ga0070673, IMG submission 65342) | Miscanthus rhizosphere microbial communities from Kellogg Biological Station, Michigan, USA - KBS M2-3 metaG | ecosystem: Host-associated > Plants > Roots > Rhizosphere > Soil ... | reverse complement strand
CTGGTGAGCTTCGTCGTCATCATGGCGGCGATGGCGTTCGTCACGCGGCCGTGGCACGTCTTTGCGCTGCGCGTGGTGCAGGGGCTCTTCGCCGGCTACGGCGCGCTGTCGCTGACGATGGCGGCCGACTCGGCGCCGCAGGGGCGGATGGCGCAGGCGATCGGCACCGTGCAGACGGCGCAGCGCCTCGGCCCGGCGCTCGGGCCGGTGGTCGGGGGGACCGTCGCGGCGATCGTCGGGCTGCGGCGCGCGTTCTTCGTGACCGCGGCGTTCTACTTCGTCGCGCTCGTGCTGGTCTTCTTCGCCTACGACGAGCGGCTCGCGCAGACCCGCGGGACGGCCGCCACCGACAAGCGATCCGCGGTCACGTTCCGCAACGTGCTCGCGTTCGAGAACTTCCTGCTGATGGCCACGGTGATCTTCGGCTTCCAGTTCGTCGATCGCAGCTTCGGCCCGATCCTGCCGCTGTACGTCGCCGAGCTCGGCATGGCGCCGGGCAACATTCCGCTGGCCTCCGGGATCCTCTTTTCGATTGCCGCCGGCGCCGGCGCCATCGGCCATCACTTCTGCGCCGCGATGCTCAAGCGCCGGACGGCCGCGCAGATCATCGCGCTGTTCTCGGCCGCGGCGGCAGTGGCGACGCTGGTGTATGCGGTGGCCCCGGCCTCGTGGTGGCTGTTCGTCGCGACGCCGCTGTTCGGGTTCTCGATCGGCATCGGCACGACGGCGGCCTACACCGCCGCCGCCGGCGTCATCCCCGCCAACGTGCGCGGCGCCGGCTTCGGCCTGCTGACGACCGCATCGCTCGTCGGCCTCGCGGTGAGCCCCGTCGTCAGCGGCTTCCTCGGCGCCTCCTCGATCCGCGCCGTCTGGGCCCTCGACGTGGTCTTCCTGGTCGGGCTGGCGATCGCGGTCCACCGATTGAGCGGAGACGGAGAGCGCACGACGAAACCGCCGGTGGAAGAGCCGGTTCCCGAGAGTCCATAGATAATCGTTCCGTGCCCCACACCCTTCGCGTCGATCCGCGCGCGCCGGACGTGTCGGTGATCCGCGAAGCCGCGGCGATGATTCGCGAGGGGCTCGTCGTGGCGTATCCCACCGATACGCTGTATGGACTCGCGGTAGACCCACGAAATGCCGAGGCGGTCAGGCGGCTCTACGATCTGAAAGGACGAGCCGAGTCCTCCGCGCTGACGCTCATCGCGGCTGACGCCGGCCAGGCGCAGGCGGCAGGGCAGATGACCGCGGCGGCGGCGCGGCTGGCGTCGCGCTGGTGGCCAGGGCCCGTGACGATCGTCATCCCCGCGCGCGCGACGCTGGCGCGCGAGGTTTTGGCGGGCGGGACGACCGTGGGCATTCGCGTGCCCGATCATGCCGTGGCGATCGCGCTGGCCCGTGAAAGCGGCTTCTGCGTGACCGCGACCAGCGCCAACCGATCCGGCGCGACCGCTGCCTCGACCGCGGCCGCCGTCGCCGACGCGCTGCCCGACGTCGACGCCATCGTCGACGGCGGCCCATCGCGCGGCGGGCTGCCGTCGACGATGGTCAACGCCGCCGATCGCGAGGTCACGCTGATTCGCGCCGGCGCGGTGGCGTGGGAGCGCGTGCTAGAATCGCTGCAGTAACTATGACGCTCGCGCGACGTGAGCGGGCAGCGCTCGTCGGCCTGTTCAAGGACTCTCCCCGGCATTTCGATCCCGAACACGCGCTCGAGGAACTGGCGGGCCTGGCGGCGGCGGCCAATGCCGACGTCGTGCTGCGCGTGCAGCAGGAACGCGCGAAGCCGGATCCCGCGACCTTTCTCGGCAAGGGCAAGGTCGAGATGCTCGCCGCCGCCTGCGCCGAAGCGCGCGTCGACGTCGTCATCTTCGACAACGAGCTCTCTCCCGCGCAGCTCCGCAACCTCGAAGAGGTGCTCGACCGCGCCGTGGTCGATCGCACGCAGCTCATTCTCGACATCTTCGCGCGGCGCGCGCGCACGCGCGAAGGCAAGCTGCAGGTCGAGCTGGCGCAGCTCAAGTACCTGATGCCGCGGCTGGTCGGATCGAGCGAGGCGCTCTCGCGGCTGGGCGGCGGCATCGGCACACGCGGCCCCGGCGAGACGAAGCTGGAAACCGACCGGCGCCGCATCCGGCATCGCATCAGCGTGCTCGGCAAGGAAATCGAGACGGTGCGGCAGCGCCGCGCGCAGCTGCGCGAGCGGCGCCACAAGGCCGCGGTGCCGACCGTCGCGCTCGTCGGCTACACCAACGCCGGCAAGACCACGCTCTTCAACGCGCTGACCGGCGACGACGCGGTCGCCTCGAACGCGCTGTTCGTCACGCTGGATCCGCTGGTCCGGCGCGTGAAGCTGCCGGATCGCCGCGAGCTCCTCGTGTCGGACACGGTCGGGTTCATCGACCGCCTGCCGCACTCGCTGGTCGCCTCCTTCCGCGCGACGCTCGAAGAAGTGGCCGAGGCCGATCTGCTGCTGCACGTCATCGACGCGTCGGCGCCCGATCGGGATCGGCACATGGCCGCGGTCGCCGCGGTGCTGGAAGAGGTCGGCGCCAGCCGCGTGCCGGCCATCGAGGTCTTCAACAAGTGCGACCGCCTCGACGAAGGAGAACGGACGCGCATCGAGGCGCTCTACGCCGGAGCGCTGTGCGTGTCGGCGCTGAACGGCGAAGGGCGCGACGAAGTGATCGCGGCGATGGAGACCAGGCTCAAGCTCGACACCGCGACCGTGACCTTCGAGTTCGATCCGCAGGACCCGTTCGACCGCCAGCGGATCGCCGATCTCTACCGCTTCGGTCACGTGACGCGACACATCGCGTCGGATTCGACGATCACCGTCGAAGCGGAGCTGCCGCGGCGGCTTCTCGAGCGCTTTCAGAAAGAAGAGCTCGATGCGCGCACGTAAGGCCACCGCGCTGGTGCTGGCGGCGGTGGTCGTTGCTGCGGCGGCCGCGGCCTGCGCGAAGAAGCCGGTGGCCGCGCCGGCCGCGCCGGGCGCGCCGAAATTTGCCGACTTCGTCTATCCGTCCGGGCCCGAGTCGCTGGTCAGCCCCGCGGTCTGGGAGCAGCAGCGCACCGCGTGGGCCGTATTGCAGAGCGGCGACACGAAGGCGGCCGAGCGCCAGTTCGCGACGATCCTCACCGCCGCCCCCGCGTTTTACCCGGCGGAAGCGGGCCTCGGTTATTCCGCGCTGGGCCGCCGCGACTTCCAGGCGGCGGTCGCGCACTTCGACAAGGCGCTGGAAGCGAACGCGACCTACGCGCCGGCGCTGGCGGGAAAAGGCGAGGCGCTGCTCGCCGCCGGCCGCACCGACGCCGCGCTCACCGCGTTCGAGGCGGCCGTCTCGGCCGATCCCACGCTGTCGCAGTTGCGCAGCCGCGTGGACGTGCTCAAGTTCCGCGCCGTGCAGCAGAACATCGAGAGCGCGCGCAAGGCGGCCGACGCGGGGAAGCTCGACGACGCCCGCCGCGGCTATCTTGCGGCGATTGCCGCGTCGCCGGAAAGCGCGTTCCTCTACCGCGAGCTGGCCACGATCGAGCACAAGTCGGGCGACGACGCCTCCGCGTTGACGCACGCCGACCAGGCGGCGCAGCTCGATCCCGCCGATACGCGGGCGCTCGGGCTGGTCGCCGAGATTCACGAAGCGAACAAGGACTGGGCGAAGGCCGCCGACGCGTATACCGCGTTGAACACCGTCGAGCCCAGTGACGCGACCGCTGCGAAGATCGACGCCATGCGCGAGAAGGCGGCGTTCGACTCGATGCCGGCCGAGTACCGGACGATCGACACCGCGGAGTCGATCACGCGCGCGCAGCTCGCGGCGCTGCTCGGCGTGAAGCTCGAGGCCCTGCTGCGGCGGGCGCGCGCCAGCAACCCTGTCGTGCTGACCGACGTCCGCGCCAGCTGGGCGCTGCCGTGGATCATGGCGGTGACGCGCGCCGGCGTGATGGACGCGTTCCCCAACCACACCTTCCAGCCGGGCAACGGCGTCCGCCGCGGCGATCTGGCGCAGGCGGTCAGCCGCGTGCTGACGCTGATCGCGGCGGAGAAGCCGCGGCTCGCCGCGCGCTGGCGGGATCCGCGGCCGCATTTCAGCGACGTCAGCCCCTCGAACCTCAGTTACCCCGCGGTCGCGCGTTCCGTGTCGGCGGGCGTCATGGCGCCGCTCGACGGCGAGTCGTTCCAGGTGACCCGTCCCGTCACGGGACCGGAGGCGCTCGACGCCATCGCCAAGCTCGAGGCGCTCGCGAAGCGATGAGCCTCGGGCCGATCTTCACGCCCGCGAATCAGCTGACGCTGGCGCGGATGCTGCTGATTCCCGCGTTCGTCATCCTGCTGATCTACGGCTATCGCGGCTGGGCGCTCGTCGTCTTCATGACGGCGGGGCTGACGGATCTGCTCGACGGCCTGATCGCGCGGATGACGGGAGAGAAGACGGTGCTCGGCGCGTGGCTGGACCCGATGGCCGACAAGATGCTGCTCGTCACCATGTTCGTCATGCTGACGTTGCCGTCGATCGGGGAACCCAACCGGCTGCCGCTCTGGTTCACCGTCCTGGTCATCTCGCGCGACGTCGCCATCGTCGCCACCGTGGCCGTAGTAAACCTCGCCATCGGCCCGCGAACGTTCCGGCCGTCGATGTTCGGGAAGGTCGCGACGGCCTTCTATATCCTCACGGGCGTCGTCGCCCTCTATTACAACTACCTGAACCAGACGTCCGGCCTCGTCACGGCGCTGATCTACGCGTCCCTGACGATTACCTTCATCTCGGCGGGTCACTACGCGGCCCAGGTCGCCCACATGAAACATTAGGGGCGCTTCGCGCGCCACGTTGGGCTAAGGAATTGGGGCCAAGGGATAGGGCCATGGATAGGGCAGTGGGCCTAGGCCCGAGAAGCGAGCGCTCCGAGCTCTACAGCGCGAGCGATCCCGTTGCGATAAACACCTGAAGAGGTTATCCTTAGGCACCCCCCGCAATTCAGCCCCAGGAGAAGGCCCGTATGCTCGACGCATTCAAGAAAACTGGTGCGACCAAGGTGCAGTCGGACGAGCTGCAGCAGCTCATCGCCTCTTCGAAAGAAGAGCGCGCGGCGCTCAGCACGATGCTCACGCAGGTGCAGATGCAGACCGCGAAGCTGGCATCCGCGGCGAAATCGCTCCAGGAGGTCGAGGAGAAGGCCGACAAGGCCAACACGCGGCTCGACGAGGTGAACGATCGCCTCGCCAAGACGGCCAAGCGCACCAGCGAACTCGAAGCGATCGACGCGCGGATCAAGGCGCTCACCGACGCCGTCAACGTCGCAGAGACCGAGACCTCGCGCCTCACCGCGCCGGACGGCGAGCTGCAGAAGCACAAGCAGGCCCTGCAGAGCCTGTCGTCGCAGGCGCTGCAGACGCGGGCCAGCCTCGACACGCTGAAGAAGGATCAGGCCGCGCTCGATGAACTGCGCGAGCATCTCCGCTCGGCTCAGGCCGAGATCAAGACGTCGCACGAGAAGACCGAAGGGCTGAAGGGGGAGTTCGATCAGCTCCGCTCGGTGTCCGGCCAGCTCTCGCAGGAATACAGCAAGCTGAAGGACATGTCGCGCGAGACGCACGACGAAGCCAACGCCACCGTCGAACTGGTGAAGGACGTCGAGAAGCGGCTCGGCCCGCTGGCGCAGCTCCAGGAGATGAGCAAGACGACGGAAGAGCGCATGACGTCGTTGAACGCGCTGGCCGAGCACGTCGGCCAGAAGGTCAAGGCGCTCGAGAACCAGAAGCACACCGTCGAGCACGCCGTCGTCGAGGCCAACCGGCTGAACGAAATGGTCTGGGCGATGGAAGTCCAGATCAACAAGCTGAACGAGGGCTCGCGGCAGGCGGCGCGCACCGAGGAGATGATCGATCGCGTCGAGAAGCTGTCGCGTGAAGTCGGCGGGCAGCTCGACGCCGGGATGAAGTCGCGCGACGGGTTCGCCGCCGACCTCGCCAGGCTCGAGAAGGATCGCGGCATGCTCACCGACTTCGTCCGCACCTACACCGATCGCCTCTCGGTCGAGCGCAAGGAGTTCGACGCGTTCGATCAGCGGGTCAAGACGCTGCAGTCGGCGGTGGTCGAAGCGGAGAAGGGCATGGAGGCGCTGGCCGCGCGCGATCGCCTGGCCGCGTCGATGGGGCAGCGCGTCGATCAGCTCTCGAAGCAGATGCAGACGCTCACGACCAGCGCCGACGATCTGCAGAAGAAGCAGGCGACGCTCGACGGCCTGCAGGAATCGCTGGCGCAGGTCGACGAACTCGCCAAGCGCACCGCCTGGCAGTACGACAACCTGAAGCAGAGCCGCCAGGATCTCGACACGCTGCGCAAGGAGATCCAGGACTTCTACAAGTCGCACGCCGCCGCGGTGCAGCTGCGCGACCGGCTGGCGTCGGATCGCGCCGCGCTCGAGGCGTTCCTCGATCGCACCACGTCGTTCTCGGCCGGCGTGCCGGAGCTCGAGGCGCGCATGGACGCGATCACCAGCAAGCTGGCGATCGTCGACGAGGGGACGCAGAAGGCCGCCAACCTGGTGTCGATTGCCGACGATCTCGATCGGCAGATGACGCGCATCGCCAGCCAGCAGCAGTTCGTCGAGCGCGTCGAGGGCCGCCTCAACAGCCTCAACGTGCTGACCGGCGAGGTGGACAAGAAGCTGGACGATCAGATCGGCCGCCGCGCCGAGGTCGAGACGCTGCGCAACCAGGTCGACGGCGTCGCCATCCAGGTCACCGACGCGCGGCAGCAGCTCGAAGGGGTCAGCGCGTTGCAGTCGAAGCTGATGCCGCTGGCGTCGCAGATTGCCACGCTCAAGAGCCAGGTCGAGAAGGTGCACGCGCGCGTCACCGCGGTGCAGCAGGAAGAGGCCACGCTCGCCGAGCAGGAAAAGCGTCTCGGCGAGATGCTCGTCGCCAGCCGCAATTACGCCAGCGAGGCGTCCGAGCGCCTCAAGCAGGTGCAGGGGCTGGCCGAGGAAGTCGGGCGGTCGGCGGTGGTCAAGGACGAACTGCTGCAGGAGCTGGCGCGCGTCCAGGGCAAGCAGCGCGACGTCGCGACGCAGCTCGAAGGGGCCGAGGATCAGCTCAAGCGGCTCGAGGGGGCGGCCAAGGCGGTCGAGCAGCGGCGCAGCCAGCTCGCCTTCTCGGAAAAGCGCATCGCCGCGTTCGAGGCGCGCGCCACGGAGCTGTCGCAGCTCGCCGAAGAGATGGAGGCGAAGATCACCGCGCTGACGCGCCGCGAAGAGGTGGTCGAGGCCGTCCGCAAGGAAGTGGCCGGCGTGCACGAAATCAGCGCGCGCAGCAAGGCCGATCTGCAGTACGTCGAGGCGCACCGCAACGACGTCACCAGCCTGCGCGAGAAGGTGGACGAAGTGCTGGCCTGCGTCGGCGAGACCGAGACGCGGCTGGCGCACATCGAGTCACGCAAGAAGCTGATCGACGAAGTGCAGCTCAAGACCAGCGTGATCACCAACATGCTCGAAGACGTGCATCTCAACCTGGAGACGCTCGGCGAGCAGAAGGCCGTCGTCGATCACGTGATGGAGAACATCTCGCACCTGACGCAGCGGCTGCAGGAGGCGCAGACCACGCTGCGCGCGCTGCAGACCGAGCGCGAGCTGGCCGAGCGGATCGAGCGCGGCATCAAGCAGCTCCGCAAATCCGCCGCGCCGCAGGAAAAGGCCAAGCGCGCCTAGCGGCGCGCTTCGCCTGTCGGGCCGAGGAATTAGGGCCTGGGGATGGGGCAGAGGGAGGGCACAGGTGCTCTATGCTCTTTCGCCAAGCCCTTTTTACGAGGCCCTTTCCCTGGCCCTATCCCTAGGCCCTCTTTACTCGGCCCTTTCCTTGCCCTATCCCTGGGCCCCTTTTACTTGGCCCGACACACGCGATCGGAAATACTCCAGCGTTCTGGTGAGGCCCTCTTCGAGGCCGACCTTTGGCTCCCAGCCGAGGAGCGTGCGGGCGCGGGTGATGTCGGGCTGCCGCACCTTCGGGTCGTCTTCCGGCAGCGGGCGGTAGACCAGTTGGCTCGGTGACCCGCTCATCCGGATGATCGTGCGCGCGATGTCCTCGATGGTCATCTCGTGCGGGTTGCCGATGTTGACCGGGTCGTTCTCCTTCGACTCCGCCAGCCGCAGGATCCCGTCGACCAGGTCGCTGACGTAGCAGAAGCTCCGCGTCTGCTTGCCGCTCCCGAAGATCGTCACGTCCTCGCCGCGCAGCGCCTGGCTCATGAACGCCGGCACCGCGCGCCCGTCGTTGAGGCGCATGCGCGGGCCGTAGGTGTTGAAGATCCGGACGATCTTGGTGTCCACCCCGTGATAGCGGTGGTAGGCCATCGTCATCGCCTCGGCGAAGCGCTTGGCCTCGTCGTAGACGCCGCGCGGACCGACCGGGTTCACGTTCCCCCAGTAGCTTTCCTTCTGCGGATGCTCCAGCGGATCGCCGTAGACCTCCGAGGTCGACGCGATGACGAAGCGCGCGTTCTTGGCCTTGGCCAGCCCCAGCGCCTTGTGCGTCCCGAGGGCGCCGACCTTCAGCGTCGGGATCGGCAGCTCGAGATAGTCGATCGGGCTGGCCGGGCTGGCCCAGTGGAAGACGACGTCCACCGGCCCCTCGACGTAGATGTAGTTCGTGACGTCGTGCTTCACGAACATGAAGTCGCGCCCGGCGAGGTGCGCGATGTTGTCGATGTTGCCGGTCAGCAGGTTGTCGACGCCGACCACCGACCAGCCGCGGTTGAGGAGCGTTTCGGAAAGATGGGAGCCGATGAAGCCCGCGGCTCCGGTGATGACCGCTCTTGGCATGGTGTCAGAAGGCCGGGCGATGAAGGCCGCGCACCAGCGTCAGCCACATGATCTTGAGATCGAGCGCAACCGACCAGTTCTCGATGTAGTAGAGATCGTACTCGATGCGCTTTTCGAGCGAGGTGTTGCCGCGCCAGCCGTTGACCTGGGCCCACCCGGTGATGCCGGCCTTGACCTTGTGCCGCAGCATGTACTGCGGGATGCGGTGCTTGAACTGCTCGACGAAGTAGGGGCGCTCCGGGCGCGGGCCGACGATCGACATGTCGCCGCGCAGCACGTTCCACAGCTGCGGCAGCTCGTCGATGTCGAAGCGGCGCAGCACCCGGCCGATCTTGGTGGCGCGGGGGTCGTCGTCGCGCGCCCACACCGGTCCGGTCTCGTCCTCGGCGCCGATGTGCATCGAGCGGAACTTGTAGACGTCGAACGCCTTGCCGTCGAGGCCCATCCGCTCCTGCTTGTAGAACACCGGGCCCGGGGAGGCACGCTTGATCAGGTAGGCGATGAGGGCGAACGGCAACGCGAAGCCCGCCAGCGCGGTCGCCGAGATCGCGATGTCGATGCCGCGCTTGAGCACGCTGTTGAAGCCGCGCAGCGGGACGTCGTTGAGGCTGATGATCGGAACGCCGTCGAGGTTCTCGAGCCGCGCCCCGATGGCGATGAACTGCAGCAGGTCGGGGACGACGTGGATGTCGACCCCTTCGCGGTTGGTCGTCTCGATCAGCCCGAGCATCTTGACGTGCTCGTCGAGCGGCAGCGCCACGTAGAGATGATCGACGCTCTCGCGGCGGACGATGTCGTCGGCGTCGGACAGCGACCCGAGCAGCGGGATGCCGCGGTAGCCGATGTGATCGCCGGCGCGATCGTCGATGAAGCCGACGATCTTGAACCCCAGCTCGCGGTGCTCCAGCACCTTGTCGGCGACGACGCGCCCGAGATCGCCGGCGCCGGCAATCAGCACCCGCTTCAGGCCGATGCCCGCCCGCCAGCGCCGCTCCAGCGCTTCGCGCACCAGCTCGCGCGAGGCGTAGGCGAACGAGACGTTGAGCGTCAGGAAGAGCAGCCAGACGTACTGCGAGACTTCGTAGAGCCCGATGTCCTTGAGCGGCTCCGCCGTGTAGTAGGTCTGGTAGTAGAGCGTGCCGCCGAGGCCGAGGACGACGGCGAGGATGGTGCCGACGAAGACGCCGAAGAAGTCGTCGACCCGCGATCGGCCGCGGCGCAGCCGGTAGAGCCCCTGCACCTGGAACGCGATCGGCACGAGCAGGCCGATGAACGGCGCGATCCGCAGGTACTGCGCCAGCGGCGGGACACCCTTGTGCACGGGCAGGAAGCCGGCGAGGATCTCGAACCGCAGCAGATAGGCGACGAGAAACGCCGCCATGCCGAGCAGCGCGTCGCTGACGACGAAGAAGGCGACGAGCAGCCGGTTGTACCGCCGCATCATGGGGCGGACACGCTCTCGTCTTCCGTGATTTCGAGGACTTGCCTGAACTGCTCCTGGAAGCGCGCCTTGCCGAACGACTCGGCATGGCGGCGAATGGCGCCGACGTCGAAAATTGTGGAGGACACCCGGCGGAGCCCGTCGGCAAACGCCTCGACCGAGGGGTCCTGCACGAGTACGCCCGTGGTGCCGTCAACGACGCTTTCCACGGCGCCCCCCTCGGCGAGCGCGACGACGGGGCGTCCGCACGCCTGCGCCTCGACCGGGACCATCCCGAAATCCTCGACTCCGGGCATCAGCGCGGCCTGGCAGCGCTGGTAGAGATCGCGGATCTCGCCATCGCCGAGCCAGCCGGTGAACTCGACATCCGCCTTCACCGACTCGGCCGTCTGCCTCAACCGCACCTCTTCCGGCCCCTTGCCGACGATGGTGAGCGGCGCGCCGACGCGGGCACACGCCCGGATCGCGACATCCAGCCGCTTGTACGGCACCAGCGCGGAAACCGCGAGGAAGAACGACTCGGCAGGCCGGGCAGGCTCAGGACGGTAATACGCTGTATCTACAGGGGGATACACAACGGTCGACCCGCGATTATAGTATCGGCGGATTCTGCCCGCAACATAATGAGAATTCGCCACATAGCGGTCCACGCGGTCCGCCGTGTCGCGATCCCACCGCGCCAGCCGGGCGAGCACCGGCCTCAGCAGCCGCGACCGTGTGCGTCCGACCTGCGCTTCGCCGAAGTACGAGTCGAACTGGTCCCACGCGTAGCGCATCGGCGAGTGGCAGTAGCAGATGTGCCGCGCCCGGCCCGGCACGACGACCGATTTGGCCGCGCAGTGGCTCGTGCTGATCACGAGATCGTAGGGATCGAAGTCGAACTGCTCGATCGCAGTGGGGAAGAGCGGCAGGTAGCTGCGATAGCGGCGCGCCGCCGCCGGCAGCCACTGCACGAAGGACCGCCGCCCGGGGTGCGCCTCGAGCGCCGGCGACACCGTTCCCTTGACGTGCAGCAGCGTGTGGATGGTCGCGTCAGGAAAGATCTCGGCGATCGCCTCGAGCACCTTTTCGCCGCCGCGCATGCCGGTGAGCCAGTCGTGGACGAGGGCCACCCTCGCCGTCACTGCATGACCTCTTCGTAGATCTCGCGTACGCGCTTGATCGAGCGCTCCCACGAGAACTCGCGCGCGCGGGCGAAGCCGAGCTGAATCAGCTCGGCGCGCAGCGGCGCGTCGGTCAGGACGCGATACATCGCGTCGGCGATCGCGGAAGGCTCGTACGGATCGATCATCAGCGCCGCCTGGCCGACCACTTCCGGCAGCGACGACACGTTCGAGGTGATGACCGGCGTCCCGCTGGCCATCGCCTCGAGCGGCGGCAGGCCGAAGCCCTCGTAGAGCGAGGGGAACACGAAGACGTTCGCCAGCCGGTAGAGCGCGGCCAGCGTCTGGTCGGGGACGAAGCCGAAGAAGCGCACGTGCTTGTGCAGCTTGTGCCGGTGCACGGCGCGGCGCAGCGTCGCGTACTTCGAGATCTCGTCGCCGATGATGAGCAGCTGCACGTCCTTGAGCTGCGGGCTGTTCTGGCGCAGCAGGTGGAACGCCTCGATCAGCCGCTCCAGGTTCTTGTGCGGCTTGATGTTGCCGGCGTAGAGGACGAACGGGTTGTCGAGCCGGTAGCGCTCGCGCACGCGCCCGATCTCCTCCTCGGACGGTTCCTGCCAGAAGCGCTCGTCGATGGCGTTGTAGATGACGTCGATCTGCGACTCGGGCACGCGGAAGTAGCGCAGGATGTCGCGCTTCGAGGCCTCCGACACCGTGATCACGCGTCCGGCGCGGTGCGTCGCGGTCCACATCTGCGCCCGCGCGTAGGCGTAGCCCAGCTTGCTGGGCAGGTACTGCGGGAACCGCAGGTGGATGCAGTCGTGGATGGTGACCACGGATCGGCACGGCGTCAGCGGCGGCAGCACGTAGTGGGGCGCGTGGAACAGCTCCGCCGACTCGCGCCGGAGGTCGATGGGAATGGCGAATTGCTCGGCGACCGAGTAGTTGCCCGCCGTCTCGATCACCGCGCGGAACCGCGGCCCGAGATCGTCGATCCAGTCGCAGTCCTGCTCGCGGCAGAGCACCACGTAGTGGTGCGCATCTTCCTGCCGCGCCAGCTGCCGCAGCAGGTTCCGCACGTAGGTGCCGATGCCGAAGTCGCGCAGCTTGCGCGCATCGATGGCGATCCTCACAGGCCTTCATCTTACATGGGGGCAGTTCGCTGCTGCTTCCGACTCGCGCGGAGAGCGGAGAGGAGGAGAGGCGGAGAGAAAGCCGGCCACAGATAAACACGGATGAACACGGATGAAGGCAGACGCCGCACGGCGCGCGGCGAAGACCACTGACGATCGTCGGCCGGGTCTGAGCCGCTCGCGGCGCCGCCGGCCTCCGGCCGGCGCCGGGAGGAGTCGCGATCCGGGAAGATACGAGCCGCACTCGATCACTGAGCGGTTCGTATCTTCCCGGATCGCGACACCTCCTGCCGCGCGAAGCGCGGCACCGCGAGCAGCGATCAGCGGCCCTCGACCTCTGCGCTCTCTCCTTCTCTCCGGATCAGCGAAGGGAGCTCTGCGTGAATTGTCTTCGCCGCGCGGAGCGGCGGGACAAGCGTCGTCACCACCGTTCGCGCTTCAGGAGCAGGTACAGTTTCAGCAGCGGCAGCCAGAGCGGGTGGTGCTTGCGGTAGAACTCGACCTGGCTGCGGCGATACATCGCGTTGCTGGCGGCCGGCTGCGAGGCCCGGGAGCGGCCGCGCAGGTGCGTGATCTCCGCCTCGGGCGTGAACAGGACCTTGCGTCCGAGCGCGCGGACGGCGTGGCAGAAGTCCACGTCCTCGGTATAGAGGAAGAAGCGGTCGTCGAGCAGCCCCACCGCCTCCGCTTCCGCGCGATAGACGAGCAGGCAGGCGCCGCTGACCCAGTCCACGAAATGCTCGCGCGACGTGTTCGCGCGGATCCAGTCCGGCGACCGGTGCTTCTGGCGCCACTCGTTCAGCGGCGAGATCATCGGGCCGAACGACAGCTCGGGCTGCCCCTCGGCATCCACCAGGCGCGGGCCGGCGATCGCGGCACTGGGCGTGGCGCGCAGGCGCGCGACGAGGCGGTTGAGCGCCCCCGGCGGCACCAGCGTGTCGCTGTTGAGGAGCAGCAGCAGATCGCCGCGGCTGGCGCGGATCCCGACGTTGTTCGCCGCCGCGAAGCCGGCGTTGCGCCCCATCTCGATCACCTGGACGCCCGGCAGCCTGCTGACCGCCTCGACGCTGCCGTCGCTGCTCGCGTTGTCCACCACGACGATCTCGTGCTCCATCGTCGGCGGGCTCTTCTTCAGCGACAGCAGGCAGGCCATCAGGTCGGCCCGCGCGTTGAAGCTGACGATGACGATCGACATCATGAGCGGACGATGCCCTCGATGGCGGCGAGCGTCTCGCTGGCCGCGACGTCCCATGAATAGCGCGCCAGGATCGCGGGCGCGCGATCGAGCAGGCGCCGGCGCGCCTCGGCATCGTCGAGCAGCGACATGATGGCGACGGTGGCGCTGCGGACGTCGCCGTCGCGCGGGACGTACCACGCCGCGTCGCCGTAGACCTCGCGCGCCACCGGCGTGTCGAGGACGACGATCGGCACCCCCGCCGACAGCGCCTCGAGCGGGGTCAGGCCGAAGCCCTCGTATTCCGACAGGAAGACGAACACCGAGGCGCGCGCATACAAGGCGTCGAGATCCGCCTCGGTCACGTAGTTGCGCACCTCCACCCGCGAGCCGACGCCCGCTTCCGCGGCCAGGCCGGCGAGATCGAGCGCCGGGTAGCTGCGGTCCGCGCCGGCGATCACGAGACGGGCGTTGGTGCGCCCTGCGGTCGCGGCCGCGAAGGCGGCGATCGAGGCCGGCAGCCTGCGGCGGTTGAAGATCGATCCGGCGAACAGCACGAGCGGCTCGCGCGAGGCCCCGGCGGGGCGGTGCGTGACGCCCGGCGGAATCACCCTAATGCGCTCGCGCGGCACCGACAGCCGCTGCACGATCTCGTCCCGCGAGAAGACGGAGTCGGTGAACACCACCTCCGCGGTGCGCGCCGCCTGGCGCGTCAGCAGCCGCCGCCGCGCCCCTTCCCGCGGACGGAACCACTCGGGATGCGCGGCAAACGAGACGTCGTGCACCGTCACGGCCAGCGGCACGCCGAGCGCCAGCGGCGCCGTATAGGCGCCGGCGAAGAACACGTCCGGCGGATCGGAGCGCACCGCGCGGCGCAGGTGCGTCTGCTCCCACCACGTGCCGCGCCCGCTGCCGGCGACGACGGCCCGCACCTTCGCCGTCGGCGGGACGGTGTCGAGGAACGGCAGCGGCTCGGGTGAGTAGAGGACCAGCTCGCGCGCGACGGCATCGGGGCGCACCACCCAGCGGCGCAGCAGTTCGCCGAGGTACCGCCCGACGCCGGTCGGCTCCCCGAGCAACTCGCGCGCGTCGATGCCGATGGTGATGAGCGGGGTCATCGCCCTTCGACACGCTCAGGGCGACCCCGAGCCCCGTCGAGGGGTCGCAGCGAGCGATATGCCGCGAGCAGCGTACGCGCGCTCGCGTCCCAGGAATACGTGCGCGCGCGCGCCAGCCCCCGCGCGACCGCATCGGCGGCACATGCCGGATCGTCGAGGTAGCGCCTCATCGCCTCCGCGAACCCCTCAGGATCGTCCGGCTCGACGATCTGACCGGCATCACCCGCGACCTCCGGCAGCGCGCCGCGATTGCTCACGATCACCGGGATCCCCGCCGTCATGGCCTCGAGCACGGGGAGGCCGAAGCCTTCGAGGTGAGAGGGCAGGACCAGCATCGACGCACGCGTATACAGATCGTAACGGCGGTCGGACGCGATGTAGCCGAGGTGTTCGACGCGGCCCGCGAGCGGCGGTTGCGCGATCTCGCGCAGCCACGACGCGGCGCCTTCGGTCGCGCCGCCAGCCAGCCACAATGGCGGACTGTCAGGCCGGCGTGCGATCAGCGCCGCGTACGCCGCCAGGAGCGCGCCGACGTTCTTCCTCGGCTCGAGGGTACCCATGAACAGGATCGGGCCGTTTGGCGGCGCGGCGCGTCGCGGCTCCCACGGCGGGGCGCCAGGCGAGCAGATCACGATGCGATCCGGCGGCACGCCGAGGCGGCTGACGATTTCGCCGGCGGTGAAGCGCGAGATCGTCAGAACGGCTGACGCCCTGCGCGCATGCGCGGGCGCCAGGGCGCGATAGTCGCGGCGGATCTCGGCCTGCGTGCGCTCGGGATGGTCGAGGAAGTCGAGATCGTGGATGCTGACGACCTGGCGGGCGCGGCGCGCCGGCATCAGCAGCGGGTGCAGGGAGTGGGCGATGTCGTGCGGTCCCGCGAGCATCTCGACCGGCGGCCAGCCAAGTCGATGCCAGGCGGCATTGAGCACCCGCACCGGCACCCGGGCGTCGACGATTCGGGCGCCCGGCAGAATGCGGGGATCCAGCCGGTCCTTCCAGGAGCTCGAGAAGAGCGTCAGGGTCTCGCCGGCCGCGGCCTGGCGGAGGAGGGCGGCGGCCAGCTCATGCGCGTATTCGCCGACGCCGGTGCGCGCGCGAAGGGCCGGCCGATAGTCCAGCAGGATGCGCAAACCGGGAAATGGTAGCACAAGCTGTAGTGGCCGTAACTTCTTATGCCTCAATTAATTGACATGGATTTCGGAAACATGTTAGCGTAACGGGTTTATGAAGATCGCCGTCATCGGGTCTGGTTACGTAGGACTGGTGGCCGGGGCCTGCCTCGCCGAAAACGGGAATGAAGTGATCTGCGTCGACAAGGACGCGTCGAAGGTCCGCGCGCTCCAGCGCGGCCGCATCCCGATCTACGAGCCCGGGCTCGAGGAAATGGTCCGCCGCAACCGTGCCGAGAAGCGGCTCACCTTCACGACCGACCTGCCGAAGGGCATCAGGGCCTCCCAGATCGTCTTCATTGCCGTCGGCACCCCGACCGGTGAAGACGGCTCGGCCGACCTGAGCCACGTGCTCGAGGTGGCGCGGCAGATCGGCAAGGCGATGAACGGCTACAAGGTCATCGTCGACAAGAGCACCGTGCCGGTCGGGACCAGCGAGAGGGTCCGCGAGGTGATCAAGAAGGAGACGCAGCATCCCTTCAGCGTCGTCAGCAACCCGGAGTTCCTGAAGCAGGGGGCGGCGATCGAGGACTTCATGAAGCCCGACCGCGTGGTCATCGGCGCCGAGGATCAGCGCGCGGGGCAGATCATGACGGAGCTGTACGCGCCGTTCACGCGCACGGGCGCGCCGATCATGATGATGGACTGCGCCAGCGCCGAGCTCTGCAAGTACGCGGCGAACGCGATGCTGGCCACCCGGATCTCGTTCATGAACGAGGTGGCGAACGTGTGCGAAGTGGTCGGAGCCGACGTCGACCAGGTACGGCGCGCGGTCGCCTCGGACCGGCGCATCGGCCCGGCGTTTCTGTTTCCGGGCGTCGGCTACGGCGGCAGCTGCTTCCCGAAGGACGTCAAGGCGATGGTGAAGTTCGCCTCGGCGAAGAACTACGACTTCGAGATCCTGCGCGCGGTCGAGAACGTCAACGATCGGCAGAAGATCCGGCTGCTGTCGAAGATGAAGCAGCACTTCGGCTCGCTGAAAGGGAAGCGGATCGCGGTCTGGGGCCTGGCGTTCAAGCCGAAGACCGACGACATGCGCGAGGCCCCGGCGGTGCCGCTCATCTCGGCGCTGCTGGACGCCGGCGCCAGCGTGGCGGC
>Ga0070673_100000853_pt1 | contig 17089 bp, 14 predicted proteins | sample KBSM23metaG_FD_65342 | JGI IMG/M metagenome (GOLD analysis project Ga0070673, IMG submission 65342) | Miscanthus rhizosphere microbial communities from Kellogg Biological Station, Michigan, USA - KBS M2-3 metaG | ecosystem: Host-associated > Plants > Roots > Rhizosphere > Soil ... | reverse complement strand
GTTGATTTGCGGTGCGTACGTCCAGAAGAATGCGGCCGGTGTGCCGGGGAAGATGTCCCCGTTGATTGGAACATCCGGTGGATATGACTTTGTCAGGTCCACGATGCTCTCCAGCTCGGCGGGACCAGGCAGTCTCCAACCGGTGCCGAGCGTGGAGCAGTACGCCGCTCCGTCGCTCCAGGTTTTCATTTGCTCGGACGCCACGCTCTGCTGCCACGTCAATCCGGTGGTGCCGTCCTTGACCGCCCCGAGGCCAGCGGGCTGATACCGCACCGCCGGACAGTTGGCAGGCGTGCCGCTGACGCAGCGAATTCTGAGATTCGTGTCGACGGTGGTGTTGTGCGCGTCGCCTCTCGCGAAGTCTACGTACCACCCTTTGGGGGGCACGTCGCAAGGAGTCCGCGAGGATGTCCAGAACCAAACAGCGGGCCTGTCCGGGAAGTCCGCGCCGATCGTCGCGCCCGGCGGCACAACCGTGTAATCCACCAGTGAGATCAACTCGAGAAACGTGGGCAGACGCCAGGGGCCGGCGGCCCCAGGCGGCTTTTCGGCGCAGTACCTGGCTGCATCCTCTTGCGGGACGGTGCGGCCGTCGACCAACCCTTCCCAAGTCAGCCCCGTGATCTTGTCATACACGGTCCGATCCGTGTTCACCCTGTAGTCCATTGCGTTTGGCAGGCCGAGGCCGGGTGGGTTGGGTATGACGAAGCCACACGGCGTCGCTGCAGCCGCGTCGACGCCGTCAGCACCATCCACGGACGCGTCAGCGCCGCAACTCGGGCCCGAGCCGCCGGTTCCAGTCGCGCCTGCCGTGCCCGGACCGCCGGCGCCCGCTGTACCATCGCCCGCCGTACCGCCAAGCCCGCCGCCGTCCGCGAGTTTGTGTTCCTTGATTCCGAGGATCGAATTGCATCCGACGGCGAGCGGAATCACCGCTGCGAGAACGGTAGCGACACGACGATGTTCTTTCACTGATCTCACCAGCGGCCCGCCACCTGAATTCCACCTGGACCGAAGCTGATCTGTGAAGCGGTCGGGCTCTCGGCGGCTGGTTTGGCGAGCAACCAGACGGCGACACCGCTCGCGATGGCGGCGCCGCCGACGATGAAAGCGCCCGTCGCGATGTTGCCCGCGGAGTGCGCGTCGTTCCAGGCATTGACGCCGATCATGTCGGTACAATCGTTCGGGCAGATCGAATTCGCATGGTCTCGCCGGGACATCGCGACGAAGGTATATGCAACGCCCACACCAGTCGCGACCACGCCGACGCCGCCCAGCGCCAAGGCTGCGATCCTTCCTTTGCCCAAAGGAGCTTTTGCCGCCGGACGCGGCGGTTCGAGGGGCTCCGATTTGAGGAGCGCGCCCGGTGGTGGGGACCCGGGATTCGGCGTCGCAAGGGCTTCGAACTCCACGCGCTCGCGGCGCAGCTTGTCGCCCTCGAAGATCATCAAGTGCTTCTCGACGCCCGGCCGCCCGGCGACCTCGAACGTGAACGTGTGCTCGCCGGGATCGATGGGCAGCGCCGAGCCCTCCAACCGCTCGGTCAGGAGGTCTCCGTCCATCTTCACCTTGACCGCGAAAACCATCGCGCCGGCGGCATCTTTCGCTTCGAAGACGACGGTCGGCATCGAAGCATCGATCTCCGCCAAGCGGTTCAGGCATTCCGTCCGAATGTCCGCCGGACAAGCCTCCGAAGAACAGAGCAGGACCTTCGCCCGCGCCGCCTTCAGCTGATGATGCTTCCTGAGCGGCACGGAATCCTCGTAGGTCTTGATGCATTCGGCTGTCACGGGCTCGGCCCCCCGCGCGTCGCGAGCGAACAGCGCGGTGACGCCGCTTAGCGCCGCCATGATCGGCACGACCGCCGCTGTTCTACCGAGTCGCATCATGGCCCCCGCGTTTTCACTGGAAGCACTCCGGTTTGAAGTGCTTGTCGCCCTGAGGGTCGACGTAGTAGTTGGGACTGCAATTGGTCTTTGGCGGACTAGGCGCCGGAGCACCTGGCGGCGCGGGGGTAGGCTTGGGTTGTTCCGCCTTGGGTTGTTCCGGCTTGGGTTGTTCGGGCTTGAGGCGTCGCGTCGACTTGGCCGGATCGCGCTTCATAGGCTCTTGAATCGCCGTCGTAACGGCGTGTACAGGCGCGGGATTGATCGGATTCATTGCGGCCGGCGAAGCGACTTCGGGCGTTGCTTTGCTCGCTGCAGGAAGTGGGCCGGGCGCTGGCGTACTTGCGTGCGTATCGCCGGCTCTCGACGGTTCGCGCCGCGACAGCAAGACACCGATGGCGATGCCCGCGATCGCCAGACCGGCGAAGCCCACACCGAGACGGAGCCGCCAGCGCGACGGTGCCTCGACCCGTACGCCAGTGTGCAGCGCGCTGAGCTGCGACGCGATCGTCGTCGCACTCACCCGGGCGGACGCCGTCGCCGCTCCCTCGAACGCGTCCGCGAATGCCTTCACCGTCGAAAACCGCCGCCCCTTGTCTTTCTCGAGCGCGCGCTTCAAGACCGACGCCACGGCCGGCGGAATCGGACCGTTCGGATCGACGAGATGCCGAGGCTCCTCGTGAACGATTTGGTAGACGACGCTCGAAACGCTCTCGCCGCGGAAGGCGGTCTCACCCGTCAGCATCTCGTAGACGATCAGCGCCAGGGAGAATTGATCGGTCCGCGCGTCGATTTGCTCGATGCGCCCGAGCGCCTGCTCGGGTGACATGTATTGCGCGGTCCCGATCACCGTCGACGCCGACGTAATCGTGGCGGTCGCCGCGCTGATCTTCGAGATCCCGAAGTCCACGAGTTTGACGAGCTCGTGATCGATTCCGGCCACCTTGAGCACGAAGATGTTCTGCGGCTTCAGGTCGCGATGGACGACGTCGTGCTCGTGAGCCGCCATCAGCCCCGACGCGATCTGCTTCACGTAGGAGACGATCTGCGGCAAGGGAAGCGGATTCGAGCCCTTCATCACCTGGGCCAGCTCCGGGCCGTCCAGGAACTCCATCACTAGGTAAGGCTGACCGGCGTCAGTCGTGCTGAAGTCGATCACCTGGACAATGTTCGGATGGCGCAGCGCGGAGGTGACCTTCGCTTCCCTCTGAAAGCGCGTCAGCGCTTCCGAGGCCGCTCCGGCTTCTGCGCGAAGCACCTTCATTGCATAGCGGCCGGCGAGCCGACTGTGAGAGACCTCGTAGATATCTCCCATCCCGCCCGAGCCCACCTTGCGAACGATGCCGTATGTGCCGATGACCTGCCCGGCCGACAGCGCGGGTGCCATTTACGCAGTGCTTCTCGTCATGTCGGCGGGTGGCAACTGATCAATTCCTTTTCGTAACCGCATGTCAAGGTATCATCGTGCCGCCGATCTAATGATCGAGAAGACGACCCAGGTTCGAGACAGCACGGAAACCTTAGGCCGGCGAGGCGAGAAGCTCGCGATCGTCTGGCTGTCTCCCGAAGTCGACGGCCGCATCACCCCGCTCGCGTCGGGCAGGACCGTGCTTGGACGAGACTTTACCTGCGACATCCGTCTCGAGGGTGACCAGACATCCCGGCAGCACACCGAGATCGTGAAGGAGGCCGCGATGATCGTCATCTCGGACCTCAACAGCACGAACGGGACCTACGTCGATGGTCGCCGCGTTTCGCGGGCGCCCATCGACGAGGGAAGCGTCGTCCGCATCGGCGACTGGGTGGGGGTGGTGGTGAAGCTGGCTGGGGAGCAGAACGGCGCAGTGTTCCAGGAGATCACGCCCGGCTACTTTGGGGGTCCGAGGACGCTCGCAACGGTCGAGCCGCTGCGCAGAGCGGCGGCAAGCGATCTCGCGGTCATCGTCGAAGGCGAGACCGGAACGGGCAAGGAGGGGATCGCACGGGCGACCCATCTCTGGAGCGGCCGGAAAGGACCGTTCATCGCGGTCAACTGCGCCGCTCTGCCAGAGACGCTCGCGGAAGGCGAGCTCTTCGGTTATCGGAAAGGCGCCTTCACGGGCGCCGACCGCGCCAACCCAGGTCACTTTCAGGCTGCCAACGGCGGAACGCTGTTCCTCGACGAGGTGAGCGATCTCCCGTCTGCGATACAGCCGAAGCTCCTGCGTGTTCTCGAGCAGGGCGAGGTCACGCCGCTCGGAGAATCAAAGCCTATCCCCATCGATGTCCGCGTCGTCGTGGCGACGCAGAAACCGCTCACGGCGTTGGTCGAACAGGACCGATTTCGAGCCGATTTGATGGCGAGGCTCGACGGACTGCGAATCAAGCTGTTGCCGCTGCGATCCCGTGTCGAAGAGGTACCGTATCTGTTCACGCGCCTTCTCAAGACGAGGTTGGGCTCGGCGCCAGGCATCGACGCCGCGGTCGTGGAAAGACTCTGCTGTCACCGCTGGCCGCTCAACATTCGTGAGGTCGTGAATCTAGCTAAGCGGGTGGTAGCTCTCCACGGTCACGAGAAGATGCTGAAGCGGAGCCATGTCGTCGACTGGCTTGGCGACTTCGAGCCCGCAAAGAAGACCGCCGCCGCACCCGCCGCAGTGGAGGCCGAGCCGGTGAGCCCGGCGGACGGGAGCTTGACGGCTTCGGAGCGCGAAGAGCGGCAACAGATCCTCGAGGTCCTCGACCGCTGCGCCGGGAACCAGACGGCTGCCGCGCAGAAGCTGAACATGGCGCGCAGCACCCTCGTTCTGAAGTTGAAGCGCTACGGCATCCGCCGCCCCCAGGCGGATCGCGAAGCGTAGGCCCGACCGCCGCGGGATCCATTCGTCGGTCGATCTGTATGATTCGTCGGACGATCTGCCAAGACGGTTCGGTCAGATCGACCGACGGTCTTCTCGGGCTGAACCGCGGCCGCCCCGCAACCCTGGCACGGGCCGTGCTGCGTGCGGCCGCATGCGAACGCAATTGCTCGTGGTGTTGTCGGTGCTGCCGCTCGGATGCGGCGGCAAGAGTTCGAATGACATGGCGCCGGCACCGTGCCCTGATTCTTCGGCGCCGAGCGCCGACGCGGCCACAGCCGATGCTTCAAACTCGGATGGCGGAGAGGTGGGCGCCCTGGGACCGGATATCGATGCCAACGCGGTGGCAACCGCCACGGGCGGCACGCCACAAGTGACGGGGCACATCGTCAAGGTGTCGTTCCCGCGGGGAGACATGCCGATCGCGATCGACAATTGGAGCGCCATGCCGCCGTTCATGGGGCTGACCTCGTACGCGGCGTTCACGCCGACGATTGGCATGGGCAGCCACGTTGCCATGATGGGTGACCTCGTACTGCTCGAAGACGAGGTGAATCCGACGATGAGCGCTGCGCTCGACGCCGGCCTCGAGGTGACGGCGCTTCACAATCACTTCTTCTTCGATACACCGCACGTCTACTTCATGCACATCGGAGGGCACGGTCCAGTGGAGACGCTCGGCGGCGGCGTGAAAGCGGCGCTCGACGCACAGAAGGCCGTTCGTCAAGCCCAGCCAACGCCGGCCGCCAATTTCGGCGCGCCGCCCATCTCCGGAACGAGTCAGATCGATGCGCCGCCGCTCGATGCGGTTTTGGGCGTAACGGGCACCGCGCAAGCCGGAATGTACAAGGCGGCATTCCCGCGCACGATCACCTCGGAGATGTGCGGAGGCTGCATTCTCACCGGCAGCGAGAGCGCCGCAATGGGGATCTACACCTGGGCCGCATTCGGAGGCACCAACGACGCTGCGGCGGTCGACGGGGATTTCGCTACGACCGACGCGGAGCTTCAACCTGTTCTCAAGGCGCTCCGCGGTGGTGGGATCAACATCGTCTCCATCCACCATCACATGATGGGCGATTCTCCTCGGTTGACGTTTCTTCACTATTGGGGCCGCGGTGCCGCGGCTCAGCTGGCGACGACGATCAAGTCGGCGGTCGATCTGACCGCTTGGGATGGGAGGCACAACTAAATCCCGTCAGCGGACGCCCTCCTCTCGCGTGGCGACCTTTCTGAATTGCACCAGCAGTATGAGGTCGTACGCCGCCTTGAGCGTTCCGCCGATGATCAGCGGCCACCCGAAGTTGGTCTTTTCGAGCAGCGCCCCGGCGATCAGAGGAGCGAGCCCTGTGTTCTGGGCACTCTGAGTCATGGGCGGACCGATTACACCTGAGGGAGCTGCTCGAACGCGCGATTGGGGAAGCTTCCGGCGGTCCGACGGGCTGAAACGCACGGCCGAATCCGAGGGGAGGTCACGCGTCTTTCGTCGAGGTTGCGCCATCGCCGCGCAGCACCGCTTCTGCAACCCCTGAACTCGAGGAGGCAGGAACTCGATCAGGAGGAGGAGCCACGGCGCAACTACACCGTGATGGAAAATGGTTTGCTCCCTTGGAGTTGCCTCAATGACGCGCAACGGGACTCAAGCAACCATTGAAACCGTTGACGCTCGTTGATTGGCGGTGATATTTCGGCATTGCGGAACATCACCCAAAGGAGGATTCAGATGAGGACAAAGTTCGTTTTGGCAATTCTGCTGGGAATGATCGGCGGAACATTGCGGAGCAGTCCCCTTTCGGCTGGCCAAGTAGGAATCCCCGGCGCCGGGTGCAAGATCATCAACATCAACAGCGTCGAGGCTGCCAACACGTCGTTCTTCGGGCCGAACATCACGAATAACTCGAGCAGCAACCTGACTGTGTATTGCCCGGTCTCGCTGAACACGTCCTCGAATCCCCGTACCCTCAGGGCTTACGGCAATAACAAAGCACTGACGGGTGTAAATTGTAATTTTTATTACGCGACCAGTCCTACCTCTTTCACGAATGTGGTGGGGAATAACTTCGTCATGCCAAACGGCTTCGACCGGGAGTGCGATATCACGTTGCCCACTAGCCCCCCGATCTCGAACGGCGCTTTCACCGCCGGGATGGGTGCCAACGGATCGTTCTTCTACGACATCGTGGTGAGCACGCAGTTTTAGGGCGAGGGAAACTTGGCGCGGCGAGATGGCGGCCTTGCTGGTGGCTCGCTCATGACGGGCCGGCGACGGGCTCTGGCGCTGATGGCCGTGGCTGGCCTGGCGGGAGCTCTCATCGTAGGTCGGGCGACCTGGCACTCGAGGTCGGGCGAAAAGAGCTCCACCGAGCTCGCGTCGACTGATCCAGCTCATCGCTCCGAGATGGAGGACCTGCAAAGAAATGTCGCCAGCCTGGAGGCTGCTCTTGCACATACGCAAGAGCGGCTGAGGCACGTCGAAGCGGACAAGGGACCTCGGGAGGCGACGCCGCCGGCGCCGGCGACCGAGGCCATGCGTCCGGGGCTCACGGCGGAGCAACTCGAGGAGGCGCGCCTCAAGGTCTTGGACGAGTACAAGCTCCGAGCCAGGACGTTCGAATCTGAAGGAGCCGACCCGGCATGGGCAAAGCGGGAAGAAGACCGGATCAGTGCCGCGATCAAGACGGTCCTCCCCGAGGGAGCAAAGGTCGAAAACGCTTCATGCCGGACGAGCACCTGCAAGATCGAGATTGCGTTCTCCAAAGAGGAAGACCAGCGGCCCTTTGGAACGGCGTTCTCCAACGTCATGGATGCAGAGAGCGTCCGTGGCTACCACTTCGACATGCTCGATCGACGCCCGGATGGAACCTATCCCCTTCAGGTGCTTGTCTTTCGTAGCGGGTACCCCATGCCGGGGTTCGCTCAATAGCGAGGCCCTCTCGACGCCGAGTGGCTGACGCCACGCAAGGTGTTCTTCGCCCGACGACAACGAGTTTCGAAACCGTCACGCGAATCGGCTATGGAGCGTACGCAATGGAAGCCGTCGGGTTTTCGAACAACGCGCTTACGGTTTCGAAACCCTGTCACCTGTAAGCGAAAATCACGCGTGATTTGCTTGCGATCCTTCGGCATCGGCTCCGATCATCTTGAGTCGACAGCGCTCGGGAGGCCGTCGGCGCGCAATTCTGCGAGCGCGACTTCACCATTACCCTGGGGCATCCCGAGCGCCGTCTTTTGTTTCGAACGAAACCGAGCGATGGCTTCCGACCCTCCAAACTCCGACGACGACACACGGCGCGCGCGGGAAGCGCGCGGCCCGCGCGACGAGTTGACAGGCGCGTTCAGCCGTGTCGCCTTCGACGAGCGGCTGGCCGTCGTGTTCGCTGCCGCGATCCAGTCCGGCGAAGCCGTGGCGCTGATCGTGGTCGACGTCGACCACCTCGGAGATTTCAACGCGCGGTACGGCCGCGCCGCTGGAGACGCCGCGCTCGCGGCCATCCGCAGGCGAATCAGCGATACGTTGGGCGCGAACGACATCGTAGCGCGACTGGCGGAAGACGAGTTCGCCGTGCTCTGCAGGAAGACAACGGGCAACTATGGAGCCCAGCTGGCGCAGCGGCTCCGGGCGCGGATCTCGACCAGTGCGATTGAGATTCGTGGCGCGAACGACGCTTACTTCTTCAACGTGAGCGTGGGTGTCTGCCTTCTCCCGGCTTCCGCAATCACGAACGCGGTGGATTTCGTGGCGGCAGCCGAGCACGCGCTCCGTCGAGCGAAAGAGACGGGCCGAGACCGCGTGTGCGTTTTCGGTCCGTCGGACGATGACCCTGACGGACGTCAAAAGATTGTCAGCCGGAAATCGATCCGAGGAACACGGGCCTCGTGTTACCGTTCAGTCAGCGAGGCGTCGGAGATGAAGGTGGTCAAGGCAATCGCGCTGCGCGAGCCGGGCGCATCGAGGATCGCGTCGGGCGAGGAGACGGTGGCGTACAAGGGCTTCCGCACTCCCTACCGCGGCGAAATACTGATCGTCTCCGAACAGGAGCCCTGGTACGGGCTCGCTCTCGCGGAGCTCGTCGACGTCCGCCCGATCACACCGGCGATGAACGCTCCTCTCGAGCGCGGCCATGCCTGGATCTTCTCCAACGTCGTGCGCATCACCCGGTTTCCCGTCGCTGCCTACCGATCGGGCCTGTTCACCGCGGAAGTTCCCGAGGGCGCGCTCCCGAGCGCACTGCAGATGCCGCCTGTCTCACCGGCGCAGAGCCCGAGCGATCAAGTCGTCAAGGTCGCCGTCGCCAAGGAGCTGCGCATGGCGCGGGCCGGGATGCGGACGGCCACGCGAGGGTTCGGCGAGCTCGTCGGCAAGGGACCTGCGCACCCGTCAATCGATGGACAGGCGGACACACTGAAGCGATTCGAGACCACCGCATCGGAGATCCTCGCGCGCACCGAAGACCTGATCGCCGACATGGTTCGTCTCGACGCCGTCTGGCGCAAGGAGCTGGCGCCGCGCGCCACCGACGAGGACGTCATCGCCGCCGAACTGGGCGTCTCCAACCCGAAGGGCCCCTGGCGGCGCTCGCGGCTCGACGTCCTGGTGGTCGAGGACGAGCCGAAGATGGCGCGCGGAGTCCAGCGGTCACTCTCGCTCGATCACGACGTCCGGATCGCCACGACCAAGCAGGAGGCGCTCGCCCAGCTTCACGAGCGCGTACCGGACGTGCTGCTCTGCGACCATCGCCTGGAATGGCAGAAGACCGATGACCTGTTCGAATACGTACGCGACAACCATCCGCGCGTGCGCCGCGTCCTCTATTCGTTCTCGAACCTCGAGGTCTGGAACGATCTGCTCCACCGCAAGATCGTCGACGCCGTGGTTCCGAAGTCGGCACCCCGGAACGCGCTCCTCTCCGCGCTCTTCTAGCGCTACCGATTACTCGGTGCGGGGCAGTTCGACGTAGAACCGTGTGCCGCGGCTGGCGCGGTCCACCTCGATCGTCCCACCGAGACCCGTGACGATCTCCTTGACGATCGGCAGGCCGAGGCCCGAATGGGGAGGGTTCGGGCTCTTTCCCTTGGTCGAAAAGAACGGCTCGAAGATGCGCGCGGCGTCCTCGTCCGAGATCCCCCGCCCGGTGTCCTCGACGACGAAGCCGCAGCGATCTCCCTTGCAGACGGTCGTCACGGTGATCTGGTTCTTCTCGGGCGCGCCTGGGTCGATCGCCTCGTAGGCGTTGAGCAACAGGTTCACGACGATCTGGGTCAACTGCGTCGGCTCGGCCTTGACCGCCGCCTTGTGGCTCGCGTCGATGACCAGGCGCGCGCGATCTGCCACGCGCGCGCGCACGATACCGGCCGCGGTCTGGATCGCCCGATCGAGGCTGGTGCTCCCCTGGCTAGGGACGCTCGCGTCGCCCTGGCGGAACCGCTCGATGCGGCCAACCAGATCGATCGCCGAGTCGTGGGCGTCGTTCAAGGCCGGCAGCAGGTCGCCCGCGACCCTCGGCACGTCGGGATCATTCTTCACGGCCATCTGCGCGAGCTGGCTGACGCCATCGACGACGAAGCCGAGGTTGTCCCGGATGCCCACCGCCGGGGAGACGACCTCGTGCAACATCCGACCGAGGAGATACGTGGTGGTCGACTGCTGCTCCTGCTGGAGCAGCCGGACCTGGAGATCCCGCGTGACGGCGACGAGCTGGAAGGCGTCAATGCCTGCCCGGATCGCGTCCGCGAGCTCCTCCTCGCGCCACGGCTTGATGAAGTAGCGGCTCACCTCGCCGGAGTTGATCGCCTCGACGACGGCCCCGATGTCCGAGTACGCGGTGACGATCATGCGGATGATATCGGGAAAGAGCTTCTTGGCCTGAGCGCACAGCTCGGCCCCCGACATCTCGGGCATCCTCTGGTCGGCGAGCAGCACCGCGATCGGCTCGCGAGAGAGAATTTCGAGCGCCTCGCGCGCAGACGACGCGGTGAGCACGCGGAACCGCCCCTTGAACCCGAGCCGGAAGGCGTGGAGGTTCCGGGAGTCGTCGTCGACGTACAGGACGGCTGAGTGCGGAAGGTTCACGGTGCGGTCGTCTCAGGCCGCTGCCTCGGCAGCCACAGCCGGAAGCAAGCCCCCCAACCCGGCGCGGTGACGAGATCCAGCGAGCCGCCGTGATCGTACGCGACCTGCCGGCTGAAATGAAGCCCCAGGCCGGTCCCGTCCCCAACCTCGCGGGTCGTGAAGAACGGGTCGAAGATGCGCTGCGCCAGCTCGGGTGGGACCCCCGGACCGCTGTCCGCGACAGTTATTTCGACGCCTTCGCGCTCGGCTCGCGACGCGACCCGGACGCGCCCGCCCTTGCCCGCCGCCCGCAGGGCGTTGTCGAACAGGTTCAGGAAGATCTGGTTCAAGGCGGGGGGGCGGCCGATGATCTCGCCACTGAATCGAAGGTCGCGCTCGAAGCTGACCTGCTGGCCGCGCGCGCTCAGGAGGCGGATCGCCGCCTCGATCCCTTGATGTGGATCCCAGGGCTCCGGGCCGCGGTCCGTCCGCCCCACGTCCAGGAGATCGCCCACCAGGCGCGAGATCTGCTCGCCGGCCTCGATCGCGATGCGGACCGATTCGACGAAGTCGGGATCGGCGCCGCTGGCCGTGAGCTGGCGCTGCACCGGCCGGAGGCCGTTGATGATCGCGTTCGTGGGGTTGCGGACCTCGTGCGCCAGCCCCGCCGCGAGCGTGCCGAGCACGGCCAACTTCTCGGTGTGGACCCGCCGCTCGGTGGCGATCTTGAGCTCGGCGGTGCGCTGCTCGACGCGCGCGTCGACTTCGGCCTTCGCTTGTTGCAGCTCCTTGAAGCGCCGCTCCGTCGTTTCGATCGCCTCGGTGAGCGCGCGATCGTGCTCGTCGACGAACGCCCTCAGATCGCGCGCGTGCGCGCGCATGTCCCAGATCCGCCCCAGCGCTCCACCGGCAATCATCGCGACGGTGATCGGCAGAATGTCGTGGGGCAACAGGAACGCCAGCAGCCCGCCGGCTAGGAGGCCGGTGATCAACCCGCGCCAGGACATACGCTCGACCCATCTGACCTGGTAGCGGCAACTCTCGGAGCCGCGTGCCTGGCACTGGCTCTCCTCTATCCGCGCCGGTGGCAGCCCCCACAGCGTCGGTCCCGCCGTGATCTGTTGCTTGCGCAGGAGACAGATGAGAGGCGACGCTTCCTTGTGCTCCGCATCCGCCGGCCGGTATTCGATCTCGGCGAATCCGCGGCGCAAGCCGGTCACGGCGACCGCGCTGATCTTGTTCATACGCGGGACGATCTGAGTCAACGCGCCGTACCCCACACGAGGAGATCCAATTGCACGCAGGACCGGGTATAGGACACCGAGCGCGCGCGGTGAATAGGCCGCCTCAGCGACACGCGTCGCCAGCTTGTCCGCGCCCACCCGCGCGGCAAGCCAATCGACCATGCCCTCGCAGAAGCGGAGCGAGACCCAGTTCGACTCGTCCCGCAGCTCCGGCAACGTCACCTGCCAGCGCGCTATCAGCTCGCGGATGCCGTCCGTCAGACCCTCGGCCTCCGCGATGTCGAGCAGCGGCGTGAGGTACCGGCAGCTCAGCTCAAGCGACAGCGCGGGCGCGCCAACCATTCGGCTTTCTCGCGGCAGCCATGAACCCGAGAGCGTAACCGAATCCCGTCCCGACCGAAGCCCATTCCGACAGCTCGCTCCAGGCCGCGGCGACGGCGGACGCAGGCATGAGATCGGGATCCACGACGCGGGCGGCGGGTGCGAGCAGCGTCTGCACGAAAGCGCCCGCCGCGAGATCATCGGTCGTGACCGGAAGAGCGACATCGATCGAATCTGATAGTCCGCGCTCGAGAAGCAGCCGGCGCAGGCGGCCTCCGACGAAGGGATCGCCGCCGCGACGGATGGCCGATGCCGCGAGGGCCTTCTTCAATGCCGGCCAGGAAGGCGGTTCTGGATCGAACACTGTCGTGCCTTCATCGACGTCGATCGCGGCGACGATGCCGCCCTCGCGCACGACGCGCGCCGCCTCGGCGAGGATCCGCTCTCTTTCAGGGGCGTGACGAAGGACCAGTCGGAGCAGGACGAAGTCGAAGCTGTCGGTCGCGAACGGCAGCGCGGCGCCGTCGGCACGCGTTGCGTGAGCCACCGCGCGGGCGTGGCGCAAGAAATCTTGATTGACGTCGATCCCGAAGGGCGTGCGCCCAAGATCGCCGGCGAGGCGCTCCACCACGCCGCCGGGTCCGCAACCGACATCCAGCAGCCGCATGCCGGTCGCAAGACCCGCGCGCTTCAGGGCCTCGCGCTCGCGCATCCAGATCACCGCCGCCTGGGCCCGGAGGCGCTCCACCTCGTCGCCGACGCCGGCGGTGCCCGCTTCGTAGCTTCCCGATCTCTCGGTCATGCCGCGTCGGCCACGTGTGCCGCGCGGCCGCGGAGACGGGCGTGCAGGAGGCCGTACTTGTTGGCTACGTAGCGCTGATAGTCGACGATGCCCAGCCGGTGTAAGGCGAAGAACGTGCAATCGCCGATCGCCCGGAACCCTTCGGCCAGCAACGGAGCGTCGTCGGCGCCGGCCGGCAGAAACAGGAACCGATGCGGCGGCGAGCCGGGCAGCTCGCCTGCCTTCGCGAGGCGCGCGAGCCCGCGGCGCCTCGACCCGTCGGGATCCACCTCGGGCCGAACTGGCAGGAACATGGACGCGGACAGCAAGCCGCTCAGACAAAGACCGGGCGACGCCGTTTCGCGCAGCAGGATGGCGGCGCATGCATCGCCCGCGAACGCGCCGAATGCGCGCCTGTCACGCTGGATGCCGATCTTGCGAAAGGTCGCCCGCGTGGCGGGCAGCTCTATCTCGCCGGCAAGCAGGCCGAGCGCTCTCGCACACACCGGATCGAGGCAGCGCTGGCCCGCGTGCTCGACCAGCAGCTCGTCGCGGCCACGCAGAGGCCTGATCGCCGCACTGCCATTCGAGCCCGACGAGGACGCGCGCGCCGAATAGAGCGTGAAACGCGTCGCGCCCCGGTGCGCGGGCGCGGACTTCGTGAAGAACGCGTCGACCATGCCGTGCAGCGCCTTGGCTCCCGCGTCGATGTACCCGGCCACGTACTCACCATCCGCGCGATGCGCGGCGAGGCGCATCAGGATGCCGTGCAGTTGCCCGGCACCCGCAGGCACCGTGGCCGCGGCGACGGCGCTGTGCTGAAGGATCCACGTCCTCTCGTACGCGCGGACGGATGTCAGCGTCGCACCGATGCCGCCGCGCCACGGGACGATCGCTGTTCGCATCAGCCGCGCTGGCGCGCCGTGCGCGAGGCGCCAGGTCCGCTTCGTCTCGTGGACAGCCGCCGTGAGGTTGGCGTCCATGTCTGGTTCGTAGAGAGCCATCGAACGATGGAAGGCGACCACCGAATCGAGGGACAGACCATCATGAAACGTGACCGGATCCGGACCGCACTCGACAAGCTGCTCGCGCAGGATGTCCGCTTCGCGCTCCGCCAGCTCCCGCATCTCGACGCTCACGCGCCGCCCGGAGACCGATCGGACCGCGACCTGCGTCGCTTTGAACCGGTTCTCGCCGAGCGAGATGCGTACGCCGCCGAGGGGCAGGCCCGGCCACAGATCGTCGTCGCCGCTCTGGGGCTCGAACGAGAAGCCGTGCGAGCTCAGATCGACCAGCGCGCGCTTTCGATTGATCGCCGCGAGGGGGTGATGAAACGTGACCGTCGCGTGGGCGTCCTTTGAAAAAGCGGTGCGCTCTTCACCACGCCGGTGCCACTCCCTCAACTTCGGCGCCGGCGACAGCGTCAGGATGTCGCCGCGACGGTCGATCACGCGCGCGAAGAAGCAGTAGCCGCTGCCGAACAGCGAGCACTCCACCGTGACCGTACCCGATCGGATCGGAATCCGGTCGGCGTCATCGACCTTGCAACGAAGCTCGGGCGCGCGTCCGCGATCGCCGATGCCCCTGTGCTGCTGGATCCGACCGCTGACCACACCCGTCGGTCCGGAAAGAAGGACCTCGTACTGCAGGTCGCAGAGGCCCCAAAGAATGGCCCGGACACGCGAAGCATCGTCGATCTCCACGCGCTCGGACGGCGCGTAATCCATCCGCGGCCCCGTAGAGCTTCGAAGTCGAACTCCGCATTCATAGACGAGCCGCCCGTCGGGGTAGAGCGCGGGGGAGCAGCTCGTGATCACACCTTCTCCGGTGCGGACAACCTCCTGGCGGAACAGCACGATTAGGTCGCCGAGGGTACTGCCGAGCTGCAGGGGCACAGCCGATTCGACCCGAAGGCCGCGGGCACTGACATCGAGAGCCGGGAGACACTGCCGCCCTGCTCCGGAAACGAACATCGCGAACGCGACGTCGCCGGCCGGGATCAGACGCGTCGGGCGCGCCGCCCTTTCCGCCGGACCCGATTGCAGGATCATTTCGGCGCTTGTCTTCGCGGTGGGCGTCAGCGCGCCCGCCACCCAGAGCTGACGGTCGCCATCCGAAAAATCCAGGACTGCGCGCGCAGCCGGCGCGCAGCGCGCGACGGGATCGAGCTTGAGAACGAGATCGTGACCGACTCGATCGACAGCGAGCAAAAATGTTCGGCGCCGCGGGTCCTTGAGCCCAATCCTCAGAGAGCCGGGCGTGACGCGGCCGCAGAGCTTGCGCAGAAACCGAACATCCACTTTGCGTACATCATATCGCCGGGCGCCGCGCAATACCGGTCCTTCCTGATGCTCGAGCGCGGTGTTGCGTCATGCTGGTATTCGTTCTTCGTCACCATGCCGCGACGGGAATGTTGAGATCCCGGCATGTTACGGCGGCCGGCGGTCTTGACTCGTCCCTGAGCCTCGCCGAGGCTCTGCACGAACTGGCGAGGCGCGGACGAGGCCTAAGCGGTCCGTTCAAACACCAGGATGGCGTTGTTCGCTGGCAGCTCGACGAGCTCCGCGAAACGAAGCCCGTTCGCCTCGCTGAGCTCTCGCAGGTCGGCGGTGTCGCGCACGCCCCATTCCGGATTGTCGCGGCGGAGTCTGGCGTCGAACGCTTCGTTGCTCGGCGAATTGTGGGCGCCGTCGCGGCGAAACGGGCCGTAGAGAAAGAGACGGCCGTCCGGATGCAGGTGGCGGGCCGCGCCGGCGAAGATGCCCTCCGCCACGCGCCACGGCGCGATATGGATGACGTTGGCGCAGAACATCGCCGTGAACGATGACGGCAGGCCGCGTTCGGCGAGCTTCCAGTCCGGCGCGCCGGCATCGAGCAGGACCGCCGCCTGGACGTTGTCGCGCCCTTCGTGCCTGCGCCAGGCGTCGATGCTGCGCAGATGGCTGTCGAGGTGGTCGCTCGGCCACCATCTGATCGCGGGCGCTTGGCGGGCGAACTCGACGGCGTGCTGCCCGGTGCCGCTGCCAATCTCCAGAACGTCGCCGGTGCGGCCCGACAGAAAGCGCGACAGCACCGACCAGATCGGCGCGTGATTGCGATGGAACGCCGGTGCGTCGAGGCGGCCGTCGGACCCGGCTGGCGGACTGCCGCCCGTGCCGAATTCGGCGACGATGCCCGGCGATTTTTCGGCCATGGCGGGATTCTAGGCGCTCTTCCTGTCGCGATTGTCGATCATCACCGGCGAGGTGAGAAAGTCGATCGTCGGCGGCGCACCGAACTTCTTCTCGACGAACGGCCTCCACTCCCCGTTGTAGAGGCGGTCCGCATCGGCGCGCGAGGCCCACACGTAGATGCCGCCGGCACGCCGGCCGTCCTCGCTCACGTAAAAGTGCTTCATCAACAGGCCGGGGACGCTCTGGAACATCGGCACCGCTGCCTGGAACGCAGCAGACATCTCTTGCGCCGTGGTGGCCTTGGGCAGCTGGAAGGTCACGATGGCGACGATCTCGAAGGCGGGTTGGGTGGTCATGCCCGTATGGCGTTCCGGTTGCCGGAACACCCCGTTCCGGGCGTCATTTCGGAGAGTTGTAGGCGCAGTACGTGCCGGTCTTGATCGCCTTGTCGAGCGACGCGGCAACCTCGGGCTCGATCTCGCCGATCTTCTTGATCGCCTCGCGGATGCGGCGCTGGGCGGTGATGCGCGCGCGCTCTGCGGCGGCGCCGGACCGGCGCACGCGACCGCCGAGACCGACGCCACGCGCGAGCTCCTTGCGCAGCGCCTCGAGCTCGGCTTGCGCGGTTTCGGCGCGGCGCACGTCGCCGCGCGCCTCGGCCTGTTCGACCAGCTCGGCGAGCTCGTCGGCGGTGCCGAACACGAGCAGCAGATGAAACCGGTGCATGGCGACGGTACGCGATGCGTTCGGATCGTCCAGCTCGGCGGCGAGCGCCGATGCTTCTGCAACGGCCGCATC
>Ga0070673_100000849_pt1 | contig 17119 bp, 15 predicted proteins | sample KBSM23metaG_FD_65342 | JGI IMG/M metagenome (GOLD analysis project Ga0070673, IMG submission 65342) | Miscanthus rhizosphere microbial communities from Kellogg Biological Station, Michigan, USA - KBS M2-3 metaG | ecosystem: Host-associated > Plants > Roots > Rhizosphere > Soil ... | reverse complement strand
GCGGCAACCGCCGACTTGATCAGCGCGACGCCGTTCTCGGTGCCGGCCGGCGCGTTCTTGACGGCCGTGTCGACGATCGCCATGAACTTGGCTTGCGCTTCAGCGGCTTGCGCTTCGGCGACGCGCGAGACTTCGGCGCCCGTGGAGGCGGCGATCTCGTACACGTAGCGGCCGTAGGCGGCAGCCTTCTCGGCGGCCGGCTGCATCAGGCTCGACTGCAGGGCGACCAGCTCTTGCGGGTCCTTGGCGGACAGGGCGAGCTTCGTGGTCTGCGCGGCTTCGGCCATCGCCGACTTGGCAGCGGAGAGGTTCAGCTCGATGAGCTTCTCGACGCCTTCGAACGCCTTGCCGGACAGGCCGAAGAAGGTGTCGATGTTGGTCTTTTGGGTGTTGACGATTTGTTCGACGGTGATCATTTTGTGGTCTCCTAGAGGGTGGATGGCGACAGCCTCTTGGGTCGCCTTTATGCTGCACTGCAACATGACTGAAGTATAGAGGGCCGAGAGAGGATTGCAAGCGCCTTTTGGTGCATCGCACCATGTTAGTAGGGAATCCCTAGGAACAGCCTTGGCGGACGCGCTGCCGGCGCTCCGGCCGGCGGTCCGCACAATGGGCCCGATGCAGGCGTTCCACTCCGACCGACACGTTCTGCCGCTGCCGCCCGGCCACCGCTTCCCGCGCTCCAAATACCGCCTCCTGCGCGAGCGCGTCGCGATCCTGGCGGACATCGAGGCGCACGAGGCGGAGGCCGTGGGCGACGCCGACCTCGTCCGCGTCCACGAGCCGGCGTATGTCGCCGCCGTGACAGCGGGGACGCTCGGCGGCGCCGAGCAGCGCGCGATCGGCTTCCCGTGGAGCGAGGAGATGGTCGAGCGCTCGCGCCGCTCGGTCGGCGCGACCGTGGCCGCAGCGCGTGCGGCGCTCGCCGAAGGCGTCGCCGCCAACCTCGCCGGCGGCACCCACCACGCGTCGGCGTCGCGCGGCAGCGGCTACTGCGTCTTTAACGACGTCGCGGTCGCGTCGCGCGTCCTGCAGGCCGAAGATCCGGGCCTGAGGATCGTCGTCGTCGACCTCGACGTCCACCAGGGCGACGGCACGGCGACGATCTTCGCCGGCGACCCGAGCGTGTTCACGATCTCGCTCCACGGCGCGAAGAACTTCCCCTTCAGGAAAGCCGTGAGCGATCTCGATATCGCTTTGCCCGACGGCTGCGGCGATGTCGACTACCTGCGCGCGCTCGACCGCGCCCTCGAGGTGGTCGGCGAGGAGCACGCGGAGCGCCCGTTCGGCCTCGCCTTCTACCTCGCCGGCGCCGATCCGCACGAAGGCGACCGGCTCGGCCGGCTCAAGATCACCGCTCCGGGGCTGCTCGAGCGCGACCGCCGCGTCCTGGCCCTGCTCGGCCGGCTCGACATCCCGGTCGCACTGGCCATGGCGGGCGGCTACGGGCACGACCTCGACGTCACCGTCGCGATCCAGGCGGCGACGATGGCGGCGGCGATCGATGCCTGGCGCGCATGGCGCGATCGCTGCCGCGGCGGCGACGCGCCGGCGCCGGTGCCTTCTGCGCAGGCGGCGCTCGCCATTGACAATCGCAGCCCATGACCGCTCCCGCCGCCTCCGATCCGCCCGCGCCGGCAACATCGCCTGACGCCAGCCAGCGAGCGAAGGTCGACCGCCCGGCGCCGGCGCCGCGCTCGCGCTATGCCCGCTTCGTGCCCCTGGCGACGCGGTGGACCGACAACGACGCGTACGGCCACCTCAACAACGTCGTCTACCTGAGCCTGTTCGACAGCGCCGTCAACGCCGAGCTGGTTGCCGCCGGCGTGCTCGACATCGAGCACGGCGCAGTGATCGGCCTGGTGGTCGAAACCGGCTGCCACTTCTTCTCGTCCGTCGCGTTTCCGCAGGCGCTCGAGGCCGGCCTGGCGGTCGCGCGGATCGGCCGCACCAGCGTGGCCTACGAGATCGGCATCTTCGCCGCCGGTGGGGCGCGGACCGCGGCGCACGGCCGCTTCGTCCACGTCTACGTCGATCGCCGGACGCGCCGCCCCGTGCCGCTGCCCGATCGCCTGCTCGCCTTCGTGAAAGCCTTGCAATGACCGATGCCGCCGCCACCCGCGCGGTCGAGGAGGCGATCACCTCGCGTCACTCGATCCGCGCCTTCCTGCCGACGCCGGTGCCGCGCGCGACGATCGAGGCGATCCTCGCCGTCGCTGCGCGCGCGCCGTCGGGGACGAACACCCAGCCGTGGCACGTCACGGTCCTCGCCGGCGCCGCGCTGAAATCGCTGTCGGCGAAGCTCGTCGCCGCCTACGACGACCCGGTCGAGCGCGCCCGCCACACCGAGGAATACGCGTACTACCCGACCGAATGGCGCTCGCCCTTCATCGATCGGCGCCGCAAGGTCGGCTGGGACCTGTACGGCCTGCTCGGCATTGCCAAGACCGACAAGGAGCGCATGCATGCGCAGCACCGGCGCAACTACGAGTTCTTCGGCGCACCGGTCGGCTTCATGTTCACGATCGACCGGATCATGCGGCAGGGCAGCTGGCTCGACTTCGGCATGTTCCTGCAGAACGTGATGGTGGCGGCGCGCGGGCGCGGCCTGGACACCTGCCCGCAGGCGGCGTTCACGCCGTTCCATCGCCTCATCACCGAGGCGATCGCCATCCCCGACGACCAGCAGCTGGTCTGCGGCATGTCGCTCGGTGTGCGCGACCCCGACGCGATCGAGAACACGCTCGTCACCGAGCGCGAGCCGGTGGCGAGCTTCGCCCGCTTCCTGGACTGACTGTCCACGCGACCGACCGCCCATCCCGCGACCGACAACGCCATGACTGCATCCATCCTCCTCTGCCGCCGCATCTTTCCCGACGTCGTCGCGCGACTGCGCGAGCACTTCGAGGTCGAGTCCAACGACGCCGACGACGTCTGGAGCCGCGACGAGCTGATCCAGCGCCTGCAGGGCAAGGACGGCGTCTTCGTCACCGGAACACAGGCGATCGACGCGGTGCTGCTCGACGCCTGCGCGCAGCTGCGCGCCGTGTGCAGCCTGGCGGTCGGCTACAACAACATCGACGTGCCGGCGTGCACCGCGCGCGGCGTCGCGGTGACGAACGCGCCCGGCGTGCTCACCGAGACGACCGCCGACTTCGGCTTCGCCCTCGTGATGGCGGCGGCGCGGCGCATCAGCGAAAGCGAGGCGTTCCTGCGCCGCGGCGAGTGGTCGAAGTGGAGCGTCGACCTGTTCGCCGGCAGCGACGTGCACGGCGCGACGCTGGGCATCCTCGGCATGGGCCGGATCGGCCAGGCGATCGCGCGGCGCGGCGCCGCCGGCTTCGCGATGAAGGTGATCTATCACAACCGCTCGCCGCTTCCCGCTGCCGAAGCGGAATCGATCGGCGCGCGCTACGTCTCGCGCGAGGAACTGCTGCGCGAGGCGGACCACCTGGTCATCGTCGTCCCGTACAGCGCCGAGTCGCATCACCTCGTCGGCGCAGCCGAGCTGGCGCTGATGAAGCCGAGCGCGACGCTGGTCAACATCGCGCGCGGCGGCGTCGTCGACGACGTCGCCCTCGCCGCGGCATTGCGCGAAGGGCGAATCGCCGCTGCCGGCCTCGACGTCTTCGAAGGCGAGCCCGCGGTCCATCCGGACCTGCTCGCCTGCCGCAACGTCGTCCTCACGCCGCACATCGCCAGCGCCAGCCTGCCGACCCGTCGCGCGATGGCGTCGCTCGCTGCCGAGAACCTCGTCTGCCTGCTCGATCCGGTGGCGGGCCGGCCAGCGCCCACGCTGCTCAATCCGGATGCCCTGGCGCGCCGACTGTAGGAGCGAGCCCACAGGCCGCTCCGGCCCGGACCGATAGGGAGGCATCGCTGCGCTGTCGAGAATCCTTCGCATGAGAACTCCGCTCGCCGCGTGGCGCGCCGGCGTGCGCTGGCCGTTGGCGTTGATCGTGCTCGTCGCCGGGCTCGTCGTCGCGGTCCTCCTCTGCGAAGCGATCGGCTGGCCGTTCCTGGTCGGTCCGATCCAGCACCGCCTCGAAGCGATGCTCGACCGCCGCGTCGTCCTCGGCGGCGACAGCCAACGCGCGTCGGGCGTCCGGATCGGGCTGCTCGGCAGCGTCCGCGTCCGCGCCGCGTCGATCGAGATCGGCGCGCCGGCGTGGAGCCCGACGCCGCACACGGTGCTCGCGCGCGATGCGAACCTGAAGCTCGGCTACCGCGACCTCTGGCGCGCCTGGCACGGCGCGCCCCTGCACATCGCCGACCTCGAGGCGGGGTCGCTCGACGTCCTTCTCGAGCGCCGCGCCGACGGCCGGGCCTCCTGGCAGTTCGGCAAGAAGAAGGAAGAGCAGGCCGATCGCCAGGAGGCGTCGCTGCCGACCTTCGGCCGGCTCGCCGTCGGCGACGGGCACGTCCTCTACGCCGACGAGTTGCTGCCGGCCGGCATCGACGCGCGCTTCGCGCTCAGTGAGGGTTCCCGCGGTGGCAAGGAGTCGCCGGGCCTGCCCGCGCGCGCCTCGTCCGGTGCGAGCGACGCCGCTTCGGCGCCGTCGCGATCCGCCGCGGCGAGCGCGCCGGCAAGCGGCGGAATCGCCATCCGCGCCGGCAGCGTCGCGGGCAACTCGAAGGTCGCCGAGAGCGTGCAGCTCGCGCCCGGCGAAAGCGGCCTGCGCCTGAAGGCGGTCGGGCAGTACCGGCAGCTGCCGGTACGCATCGACCTCGGCACCGCCGGCGTGCTCGGCTTCTTCGCCGAAGGCGAGGAGGCGCGCGCGCAGCCGGTGTCGCTGCGCGCGCTCATCGCCAAGACCCGGCTCGACTTCGACGGCACCACGCTCGATCCGCTCCACTTCACCGGGCTCAAGGGCCGCTTCAAGCTCGCTGGGCCGTCGCTGGGCAACGTCGGCGATGTCCTGGGCATCACGCTGCCGACGACGCCGCCGTTCGACACCCACGGGACGCTGGTCAAGGACGGCAGCGTCTGGAAGGCCGTGTTCGAGTCGGCGAGCATCGGCTCGAGCCGGCTCGATGGCGCGTTCACCTACGATAAGCGGCCGAAGGTGCCGCTGCTGTCGGGGCGCCTCGGCGGCTCGCGCGTGCTGCTCGCCGACCTGGGGCCGACGATCGGCACGCCGGTGCCCGGCAACGGCGACGCCAAAAGCGTCGCCACGACCGGCGGGCGCGTGATCCCGGACAAGAAATTCGACCTGCCGTCCCTGCGCGCGATGGACGCCAACATCGTCATCAACGTCGCCGTCTTCGATCCCGGCACCGACATCCTCGACCCGCTCCACAACACGCGCGCCCATCTCGTCCTCGCCGACGGCGTGTTGACGGTCGCCGACTTCGAGGGCACGACCGCGCAGGGCAAGCTTGCCGGCTACCTGCAGCTCGACGGCCGCGGCAAGGAAGCGCTCTGGACGGCCGACATGCGGCTGCTCAGCGTCAACCTCGCGCAGTGGCTGCGCATCAAGCGCAAGGGCGACGCGCCTCCTTATCTGTCGGGCAAGCTCGACGCACTGATCAAGGTCAAGGGGACCGGTCGCTCCGCCGCCGAGATCCTGGCCAGCCTCGACGGCGACCTGCGCATGCACCTGCGCGAGGCCGCCGTCTCGCACCTCGCCGTCGAAGCCGTCGGACTCGACCTCGCCCAGGGGCTCGGCATGCTGTTCAAGGGCGACGACGCGCTGCCGATCCAGTGCAACGTCGCCGACCTCGACATCGTCAAGGGCGTCGCCCGGCCCAAGGTGTTCGTCGTCAACACGCGCGATTCGACGGTCTGGATCGACGGCACCGTGTCGTTCCGCGACGAGAGCCTCGACTTGCGCTTCGTCGTCTCGCCGAAGGACTTCAGCCCGCTGACGCTGCGCACGCCAGTGCGCGTCCGGGGCACGCTGGGCAAGCCGACGGTCTCGCTCGAGCTCGGCAAGCTGGCCGGCAAGGCGGGCGCGGCCGGACTGCTCTCGCTGCTCAACCCGCTGGCGGCGATCATCCCGTTCATCGACCCGGGGTCGAAGAAGGATGCGGCGCAGACCGATGCCGAATGTGCCGCGCTGGCGCGCACGAGCGGCGTCATTCCCGCGCCGGTGCGAACCCCGAAGTCGGCCCCAGTGCCGCCGGCGGCGCCCGCCGCCTCGGGCTCGACCGCCGCGGCCTCGGCCCCGGCGGTCGCGAAGCGCTGATCAGGCGGCGGGTTTCGACCGCTGCTTGAGGAGCGGGTCCTCGCCCTTGGCGTGCGACTTGCCTTCTTCCTCTGCGCGCTCCATGTCTTCGGCTTCGCGCGCATCGCCGGGCGCCGCGTCGCGCGCGGCCGGCTCGACCTTGCCGGACTCCGCGAACTCGCGGCTCGCCTTGTCGTAGCGGCGGCCGGCGTCGTAGTCGCCTTCGCCCTGCACTTGATCCTTGTCGGGTGTCGTGGCCATGCGAATGTCTCCTTAGCGGTGGGTTGAAACGCGACCTCAGGCCGCGGCGCTTGCCGCCTTCGATTCGACCACCTCGTCGGTGACGACGTCGAAGCGCAGCAGCGTGCTCGGGCCGAAGCACATCGTGATCGGCACGTCGCCCGCGTCGCGTCCGCGCGCCATCACGATGCGGCCGATGCGGCGGGCGTTGTGGCGAGCGTCGGACGTGTACCAGCGGTCGCCGAGAAAGACCTCGAACCAGGCGCTGAAATCCATCGGACCCGACGCCGGGACGCCGATGTCGCCGAGGTAGCCGGTGGTGTAGCGCGCCGGGATGTTCATGCAGCGGCACAGCGTGATCGCGAGGTGGGTGAAGTCGCGGCAGACGCCTTCCTTCTCGCGGAAGGCGTCGAGCGCGGTGCGCGTCGGCCGCGCCGTCTTGTAGTTGAACTTGAGGTGCTGGTGGACGAAGGTGCAGATGGCGCGAACCCTCGCCCAGCCGGGCGGCGTGCCGCCGAACTGGTTCCAGGCGAAGGGCAGCAGCTCGCTGTCGACCTCGCAATAGCGGCTCGGCAGGAGGAATTGCAACGTCGAGAACGGCAGCTCAGTCGGATCGTGCTGGCGCGCCTCGAGGCTGACCTCGTCGAGCTCGCCGGAGTCGCGGATGAGCGCGTCGTTGGTGATGCGCACCGTCGGCATGCCGACCGGAACGTTGACGCGGCCGCAGTGGTTGCCGAAAGAGTCGATGTACTCCTCGGGCTCGAGGCCGCCGCTGACCTGCACCGACTCCGCCGAGACCAGGTCGTCGCGCCGGGACGGATGGACCCGAAGCAGGTAGATCAGCGCCATCGGCGTCGCGACGGCAAGCTCGATGTCGTATCCGATCCGGATCAGCATTGGCACGCTCCCATTGATTTTCGGAGATGGTCGCACGATGCGTGCCCGCGTCGCGTCCGACCGGGCAGGGCCGGGCTGTAGGAAAGGGACGGGTGTTCGGCTGTAGGCAGCGTCCGACGCGCCAGGGCGCGTTCGACCGGCTGATCGCGGCCCGGCGCGCCGCTATCGTGGCACCCATGAAAACGGTCGCCGCTTCCAGCATCTCCAGGCGCCTCGACCGCTTTCTTCGCTGGTTCTTCAGCGCATCTCCAGACGCGGTCACGCCGCCGCCGCCTCAACGGCTCAGCCGCACCGTCGCGCGCCGCCAGCCGACCCGTGTTCTTCCCCAGCACTCGGGTCCGGTTCGCGTCGCGGGCAGGGCCAAGCGATGAGCGAGCAACGCGTGCTGTTTCTGCGCAAGGGCTTCATCGGCACGTGCGCCTTCGTGGCACTGGTGCTGCTGGCGAGCTTCTATTCGATCGTCAGCGGCGCTGTCGATCGCGCCGCCAGGCAGCGTGTCGCCGCCGCCGGCGGGGTCGGCTCCGCCGCGGCGCTCAGCGCGGTGACCCGTCGGCCGCAGCGCGCGAACGCGTTGTTCGCTAGCGTCGGCCACTGACCTTTCGTCGGGTCGCCTGCCGCTCGTGCCGCGGCGCCCCCCTGATAATCGCCGCGGGCCACGGCCCCGGCAGCGCGTCGGCGCGCGGCCGCCCCGGGTGCAAAGCTGAATGGGTCGGGTCGAAGGCTCCCTTGTCGTCTGTGGCCAATGCGGGCTCGCGCACCGCTGGCAGCCGTTGCCGGAGACTTCGCAGGCCCGCTGCACCCGCTGCGACGCCGTCCTCGCGCGCGCCCACCGCCTGTCGATACAGGGCATCCTGGCGCTGACGGTCGCCGCCGCGGCGGCCTACGTGGTCGCCATCAGCGCGCCGCTGATGTCGCTGAGCCTGCGCGGCGGCGCCGAGACGGCGACCCTGATGCAGGCGATCGCGATCGCCTGGCAGGAAGGACAGCAGCCGATCGCGATCCTGGCCGGGATCACCGCGCTGCTCGCGCCCGCAGCCTTCATCGGCTTGCGCCTCTATGTGCTCGTCCCGCTCGCCGCCGGCAACAAGCCGCCGGGCTTCGCCTGGTGCGTTCGTGCGCTCCATCAGGCCGCGCGCTGGAACATGGTCGAGGTGTTCACGGTCGGCGTTCTGCTCTCGCTGGTCCGACTCGCCGGGCTGGCAGAGACCTCGCCGCAAGCCGGCCTGTTTGCGCTCGGCGCGCTGACCGCGCTGTTCGCGGCCATCGAATCGGCGGGCCTGAAGCACCTGTGGTGGCACGTGCAATGAGCGGCGCGGTCGACGACGGCGATGACGTCTATCTCGGCTGCGAGAGCTGCGGCCTCGTCTCGCGCGACGTCACCGGCGACGACCCCGGGCTGGTCCAGCACTGTTCGCGCTGCGGCCACGTCCTGCACGCGACCAAGCCGTTCTCGCTGCAGCGCACGTGGGCCTGCATCGTCGCCGCCGCGGTCCTCTACATCCCCGCCAACACCTTGCCGGTGATGGAAACGACGTCGGCCCTGCAGCGCGACGAGCACACGCTGCTCGGCGGCATCCACGAGCTCTGGCTCGATGGCTCGTGGGCCCTGGCGGTCATCGTCTTCATCGCCAGCATCGCCGTGCCGGTGCTGAAGATCGGTGTCCTCGCCCTGCTGGCGTGGACGGTGCGCCGGCATCCGGACTGGCGCCGCCTCGAGCGCGCGCGCCTGTACCGGCTGATCGAGACGGTGGGCCACTGGTCGATGCTCGACGTCTACGTCGTCGTGCTGCTCGCCGCGACCGTCCGCTTCGGGCCGCTCGCCAGCGTCAGCACCGGCGCCGGCCTGCTGTCGTTCGCGGCGGTCGTCGTCCTCACCTTGCTCGCCACCTGGTCCTTCGACCCGCGCCTGATCTGGCGGGATCCGCCCGCCACGCCGACCCCTCGCGATGGAAGAAGACTCGCCTGACGCGCCGCTCAAGCCGCCCGGGACGCCGGGCGGGCCGGCGCCGGTGCCGGCGGCCGAGTACCCGCAGCCGCGCGTCGTCAAGGCGCGGCGCTGGAACGTCTCGCTCGTCTGGCTGGTTCCTTTCGTCGCCGTCGCGATCGCCGCGTCGATGCTGGTGCGCTCGATCTTCCTCACCGGCCCGCGCGTCGAGATCCAGTTCAAGTCGGCCGACGGCGTCGAGGCCGGCAAGACCGAGGTCCGCTACAAGGAAGTGGTGATCGGCAAGGTCGTCTCGGTCGCGCTGCGCGACGACCGCCAGAGCGTCGGCGTCGTCGTCCAGCTCGATCGCCAGGCGGCGAGCTTCGCGGTCGAGGACACCAGCTTCTGGGTGGTCCGGCCGCGCATCGGCACCGGCGGCGTGAGCGGCCTCGGCACGCTGCTCTCGGGCGCCTACATCGGCACCGACGCCGGCGTCTCGACCCGGTCGCGAAGCGAGTTCATCGGCCTGGAGGCGCCGCCTTTCGTGCTCCGCGGCGAGCCGGGGACGATCTTCGTGCTGCGCGCCGAGGACCTCGGCTCGCTCGATGTCGGGTCGCCGGTGTTCCATCGCCGCACGCCGGTCGGGCGGGTCGTCGGCTACACGCTCGATTCCGATCGCGACGAGCTGTCGATGAAGATCTTCGTCGAGGCGCCGTACCAGAAGCTCGTCACCCTGAACAGCCGGTTCTGGAACGCGAGCGGCATCGACCTGACGCTGAACGCGAGCGGCCTGAGCGTCAACACCCAGACGCTCGCTTCGGTGCTGGCCGGAGGCATGGCCTTCGACGCCCCGCCGGAAACAGCGCGCGCCCCGCAGGCGCCGGAGAACTCGGTCTTCACGCTCTTTCCCGATCGCCGCTCGGCGCTCGCGCCGGCCGACGGCGTCGCGGTGCCGGTGCGAATGGTCTTCGACCAGTCGGTGCGCGGGCTGGCGCCGGGCGCCGGCATTGACCTGCTCGGCGTCGACATCGGTCGCGTCCGCACGGTCGCGCTCCAGTACGACGCGCAGCGCCATCGCTTCCCGGTCGAGGTCATGGCCGAGATCTATCCGCTCCGGCTCGGCCCGGTGCGCGAGGCGCTGCTGCGCGATGCCAACGGCGCTGGCGACGCCGTCGTCCTGCAGCAGCTCGTCGCCAGCGGCCTGCGCGCGCAGCTGCGCACCGGCAACCTGCTCACCGGCCAGCTCTACGTCGCGCTCGACTTCATCCCCGGGCCGCCGAAGACGGCGGGAATCGGCAGCGACGGCGCGGTGCGCATGCCGACCGCGCCCGGGACGCTCAGCGAGCTGCAGCCGCAGATCGCCGAGATCGTCCAGAAGGTGAGCAAGATTCCGTTCGACGACATCGGCCGCGACCTGCGCACGACGCTGCGCAGCGCGAACGCGGCGATCGGCCAGCTGACACCCGACGCGCAGAAGGCGCTCGCCGAAGTGCAGCGGACGCTGAGCAGCGCGCAGAAGACGATCGAGAGCCTGGATCGCAACGTCGCCGACCCGAGCTCACCGGTGCAGCGCAATCTCGAGGACACCCTGCAGGAGCTGCAGCGCACGGCGCGGGCGCTGCGCCTCCTTTCCGATTACCTGCAACAGCATCCGGAAGCGCTGCTGCGCGGCAAGCCCGCCGACGCGCCGGTGCCGAACCGCTGAGGCGCCATGCGATCCCGACTGCATCCTCTTCGCCGCCCGGCCCGTGCGCTGCGCGCCGGTCTCGTCCTCGGCGTCCTCGTGCTCGTGGCGTGCGGCACGCCGCCGCCGACCCACTTCCACAGCCTCATGCCCACCGAGATCGCGGCGCGCTCGGCAGCGCCCGCGGCGGCGGGCATCGTCGTCCGCCTCGATCCGATTCGCGTGCCGGCGCAGGTCGACCAGGCGCAGTGGCTGGTCCAGCTCGGCGACGACTCGATGGCCGTGCTCGAGCAGGAGCGCTGGGCCAGCCCGCTGCGCGACGAGCTTCAGCAGGCGCTGCTCGAGGAGCTCATCGTCGGCCAGGGTGCGATCGACGCGCGCACTCAGCCGGCGCCGGGCGCCGCGGCGACGCGCGTGGCGATCGACGTGCGTCGCTTCGATTCGCTGCCCGGCCGCGAGGCGCGGATCCAGGGCTCCTGGACGATCACCGGCAGCGATGCGCGCCGTGCTTCGCGTTGCGAATGGCTGATCCGCGAGCCGGCGCCGGGATCGTTTCCGGCCCTCGCCGCGGCGCATCGGCGCGCCGTCGTCCGGCTCGGCGCCGCGATCGGCCAGTCGCTCGCGCGCCTGCAACGCGGCGAAGCGGCGGCTTGCCCGTCTCTCGACAGCCGCTAGCGAGCAGTGCGGTTCGCGCCGCCGGAGGCGCAACCGAAGAGCACGTCAGGGCCGCAGGGCGACATTGTTCTGGATCGTCTTCACGCCGCGGACCTTCATCGCGATGCTCTCGGCGGTGCTTTTCTCGAGCACGGTCCTGGCGAGGCCCGACAGCACGACGTTGCCGTTGGCGGTCTCGACCTGGATCGCGTCGGCGTCGACGGTCTTGTCCTCGACCAGCCGGGCCTTGACGGCCGTCGTGATCGACTCGTCGTCGACGTGGGCGCCTTGACCGCGCGTCTCCGCGCAGCCCGCAGCGACCAGGAGCGCCGTGGCGACGGAGAGCGCGCAGACCCCGCGGCGAAGGCTCATGGCGTGAGCCAGTCGCTCAGCTCGTCGGCATGCTCCTGCTCCTGGCTCAGGATCGATTCCAGCATGCGCCGGGTGGTCGAATCCTTGTCGCCGATCAGCTTGATCATCTGGCCGTAGGCCTCGATCGCGACGCGCTCGGCGATCAGGTTGGCGCGGATCATCGCCTGCAGGTCGAGCGACTCGTCGTAGTCGGCATGGCTGCGCGAGGTCAGCGTCGTCGGCGCGAAGTCGGGCTCGCCGCCGAGCTGGACGATGCGCTCGGCGATCATGTCGCCGTGGGCCGTTTCCTCGTTCGCATGGACCAGGAACTCCTCGGCGATCTTCGGCGAGGCGAGTCCCTTGGCGGTGAAGTAATGGCGCTTGTAGCGCAGCGTGCAGACGAGCTCGGTGGCGAGGGCGTCGTTGAGCAGCGCGATGATGTCCTCGCGCCAGGGCCCGTAGCTCGGCGTCACGGCGCCTTTTTCCAGGCTGCGCTTGGCCGCCTCGAGCGCCGCGGTGTCGAGCGCGAGCCGCCCGGGCGAGACCGCGGTGGCCTGGCGCGTTCCCGCCGTGTCGAAAGTGGTGATGGTCATTTGTTCGAGATCGCCTTGGCGCCGAGCAGCGCGAACAGCAGCACCGCGACGAACAGGACGAGGAAGACGACGAAGAGGATCTTAGCAACGCCGGCCGCGCCGGCGGCGACGCCGGTGAAGCCGAGAGCGCCGGCGATGAGCGCGATGACCGCGAAGATGATGGCCCACTTGAGCATGGTGAACTCCTGTTGAACCCGCTGGAAGGCGGATTCCTGAATGTTGGAGACGACTCTAGGGAACGCGCCGGCGAACGACGATCGGAGCGCCGCGTGAATGCCTGTAGGACATGGGCGGGTAGGCGCCTCAGTCCGCGGCGGCGAGCTCGGCCGCGCCGGTGCGTCGCGCCGCGCCGCCGGCGTCCGCCATGACGACGAGCAGCGGCACGGCGCCGTCCAGCGACGACCAGCGCACCGCCTCGCCGACGCCGAGGAGGCGGGCCGAGGCGGCCGCGGCGAGCACCTCGGGCGCGGCATCGGTGGCGCGGACGAACAGCAGTCGCACCGTCTTGCCGGCCCGCGTGAGGCGAAGCTCGGCTTGGCTCCACGCGCTGGGCAGGCAGGGCCGGACGATCAGCTCGTCGCCGCGCTGCGAGACGCCGAACATCGACTCGATCGCGGCGCGGTGCATCCATGCCGCCGAGCCGGTGTACCAGCTCCAGCCGCCGCGGCCGACGTAGGGCGGCGCGCTGTAGATGTCGCCGGCCATCACGTAGGGCTCGATGCGATACGCGTCGGCGCGTCCGCTGCGGCGCGAGCGATGCGCCGGGCTCAGGTAGGTGAAGTAGCGATAGGCGGCATCGGCGTCGCCGAGCGCGGCCTGCGCCATCACGGCCCAGACGCCGGCATGCGAGTACTGGCCGCCGTTCTCGCGCACGCCGGGCGGATAGGCCTGGATGTAGCCGGCGCTCGGGTCGGCGTGGGCGAGCGGCGGATCGAGCAGGCGAACCAGGCCGGCCTCGCTGTCGACGAGCTCGCGGTCGAGCGCGGCCATCGCCTGGCGCGCCTGCGCCTCGGGTGCGCCCGACAGCACCGCCCACGACTGCGCGATCAGGTCGATCCTGCACTCGGCGTTGAGGCGCGAGCCGAGCGGCGTGCCGTCGTCGAAGAAGGCGCGCCGGTACCACTCGCCGTCCCAGCCGGCGGACTGCAGCGCGTCGCGCCAGCCGCGCGCGGCATCGTGCCAGCGCGCGGCGCGCTCCGCCTGGCCGCGCTGCTCGGCGATCGGTGCGTAGCGGGCGACGAGGTCGCAAAGGAACCAGGCGAGCCACACCGATTCGCCGCGGCCCTGGTGGCCGACGCGGTTCATGCCGTCGTTCCAGTCGCCGGCGCCCATCAGCGGCAGCCCGTGCGCGCCGACGCGAAGGCTGCGGTCGATGGCGCGCGCGCCGTGCTCGAAGACGCTCGCCGTCTCCTCGCTCACCGCCGGCGTGTAGTAGGCGTCCTCGGCGCCTTCGGGAATCGCGGCGCCTTCGAGGAAGGGCACGTCGACATCGAGGAGGCTGGTATCGCCGGTCGCCTGCACGTAGTGCGCGCAGGCGTGCGGCAGCCACAGCAGGTCGTCGGAGAAATGGGTGCGCACGCCGGCGCCGGTGGGTGCATGCCACCAGTGCTGCACGTCGCCCTCGCCGAACTGGCGCGAGGCCGCCAGGACGATCTGCTGGCGCAGCAGCGCCGGCGCGGCCCAGGCGAGGGCCATCGCGTCCTGGAGCTGGTCGCGAAAGCCGTAGGCGCCGCCGGCCTGGTAGAAGCCGGCGCGGGCCCAGAGCCGGCAGGCAATCGTCTGGTAGAGCAGCCAGCGGTTGACGAGCGCATCGAAGAGCGGATCGGGCGTTCGCACCGCGGTCGCGCCGAGCAGCTCGTCCCAGCTCGCGCGGACGCGCTGCAGCCGGCGCAGCGGCGGCACCAGCGCCGCCTGCTCGGCGACAGCCAGCGCGGCGGCCTCGCTCGGCCCGTAGCCGAGCAGGAAGACGCGATCGATCGAATCTCCGGCGCGCACCGTGAGGCGTGTCGACAGCACGGCGCACGGGTCGAGGCCGCAGCCGCTCGCCTGCGCGTAGTGGTCGGCGACGATGGCGCGGCCGCGCGCATCGAACAGCTCGCGCCGGTCGCAGGTCCAGTCGGCGGGCTCCACGCTGTCGCCGGCGAGGGCGAAGAACGCGGTGCCGCCGCCGAAGCCGGCCGAGCGGTCGCGCTGGGTGCAGAACAGGACCGTCGCCCGGCCCTCGACCGGCTCGTCGCTCGCATCGAGGACGTCGTCGTTGCTCGGCGCCGCGCGAACGCTCGCGAAGCGGGTGTGCGTGCTGCCGCGGTCGCTGCGCTGCGCGCCGAGGATCCACTCGGCGACGCCGACGAGGCGCAGCTGCATCGTCCGGTGGCCGCGGTTGACGAGGCGCACGCGCACCTGCTTGACCGCGCTCTCGCCGTCGACGCACCAGGTGACGCTGGTGTCGAGCGCGCCGCGCCGATGGCTGATGACGGTGTAGCCCTGGCCGTGCGCGATGCGGTACTCCGACGAGGGGTCGCCGCTGGCCGATGGCGTCACGCTCCAGGCCTCAAGCGTGCGCAGGTCCTGCAGGACGAACCATTCGCCGGCCGGGTCGGCGACGGCGTCGTTCGACCACGGCGTCAGCATGTTGAGGCGGCTGTTCAGCGCCCAGCTGTAGCCGCCGCCGGCCTCGCTGATCTGGGCGCCGAAGCCCGGGTTGGCGAGGACGTTCACCCAGGGCCGGGCCGGCCGCGACAGCGCGCTGACGTCGAAGCGGAACTCGCCGCCGGCGGGCGCAAAGTCGCCGATCGGTCGATCGGCCGCCGCGGCGACCATCCCCGTTTCGCTGCCGAGTGCGACCACCGAGGTGTCCTGCCGCTCGTGGAACGACCGCTCGTGAAGCTCGACGAGCTCCTCGACGTGGTGGGCGAGCGGGCGGCCGTCGGCGTTGAAGCGAACGCGTGCGAGCGCGCGCAGGGTCGCGGTCTCGTCGGCGTGGAGATCGCTCGACTGGAGCAGGTGAAAGCCGGTGTCGGCGCTGCCGGGCTGGGCCGCGATCGCCGCCGCGTGCGATTCCTTCAGCGACGTGATGGCGCGACTGAGCGGCATCAGGTAGGACGCCGGCTCGTGGTTGACGACGACCAGGTCGCAGGCGATGCCGCCCCACGACCAGAGGCGAAGCGCCTGCGCCAGCGAGCGCAGCAGGCCGAGGCCCTGCCCGACGCCGGCCGAGACGAGGACGATCGGCAGATCGCCCGAGATGCCGAAGCGCCAGAGCAGGCGCCGGTCGCAGACGTCGCCGGCTTCGGAGGCACGCAGGTGCGTGCGGACGAGCGAGAGCGAGAGGGCGGTCGAGAGGGTCTGGATCGCCGCGAAGTTCTCGGCGTTGATGCGCATCTCGCGCAGGCGGATGCCGGTTAGCGTCGCCGACATCAGCGAAGCGCGCGCGATGTTGCCGACCTGCCGGTACTTGTCGATCACCGCGCGCAGCGTCGCCGCGTCGTCGCTGGCCGCGGTGCAGAACGTCAGGCGCACCTTGGCGTTGGGCGCGATCTGCATGCGCACCGCGAACGCGGCGACCGGATCGAGGCCGGTATCGAGCGCCGCGCCGTCGCTGCCCTCGGGCGCGACCGGCAGCTCGTCGAAGGCGGCGAGCGGAAGGCTGGGGTCGCGGTTGCGGCCGAGCCAGCGCTGGCGATCGACCTGGATCCTGACCGCGACGTTCGCCGGCTCGGCTGCGGCGAGGAAGCTGGCGGCAATCAGACCCTTGTCGGTGACGAGACGCGGCTTCCTCGCGAAGACGATCGCCTGATGGTGGGCCTGCCACTCTGCGCTCACGAATAGGTTCGAGAACGCCGGATGCGATTCGTCGGCGCGCGCGTCGGCGAGCGTGACCTCGAACGCCGACAGCAGCTCGAGGTCCAGCGTGCGCTCGCCGCAGTTGTGGAGGACGACCTGGCGGAACTCGATGTCGTCCTCGGGGCTGACCCAGACCGTCGTCGTCGCTTCCAGCTCGGACCAGATCGCGCTGAAGGCGACGCGGTCGGCGTGCAGGCTGCAGTGGTAGTGCGCGGCCGGGTCGGGGGCCGGATGCTGGGTCAGCGAGACCGGTCGCGGCTGGCGATCCCAGCGGACGTGGAAGAACCAGCCGTGCGCGTCGCGCAGCGCGTCGTCGCGCGAGCGCGTGATCGCGAGGCCGCCGCGCCGGCTTGCGCCGGCGCCATTGGCGCGCAGGGCGACGGCGTAGCGGCCGTTCGACATCAGGTGGGTCGGCTCGATCGCCGTCATCCCCGGCGGCACCTCGCGGAACATGCCGGGCGAGCGCTTGAGCTGCAGGCTGGAGATCAGGCTGGTCGGCGGCTCGCGCAACGGCGGCACCTCGCGCGGCGCGCGCTCGTGCAGTAGCGACGCCACCGCCTCGATTCGCGCATCGCCCATGCCCCAGTGACGTGCGGCGCCGTCGAGGAGGACGTTGGCGATCGAGACGATGCTCATCCCCTGGTGGTGCGCCATGAAGGTGCTGACCCGGGCGACGCCTTCCGCGCCCGACTGGCGCCCGGGCGAGTAGTCGAGCGCTTCGATGAAGCCGTAGCGGCCGCGCGCGCGCGCCTGCTCGAGGCGGCGC